>Ga0194132_10004243_pt1 | contig 24550 bp, 19 predicted proteins | sample TA2KigOf80mmetaG_FD_148612 | JGI IMG/M metagenome (GOLD analysis project Ga0194132, IMG submission 148612) | Freshwater microbial communities from Lake Tanganyika, Tanzania - TA2015054 Kigoma Offshore 80m | ecosystem: Environmental > Aquatic > Freshwater > Lake | place: Tanzania: Lake... | reverse complement strand
TCGCCGATTACGATGGCGATGGCGATCTCGACTTCGCGGTCGGGGGAAAGTCCGGCGCGTTTCTGTTCGAAAACACCTCACCGAAAAAGGGCGCGACGAAGTGAAGCGAATTTTGATCTTGACCGGTGACGGCGGCGAGGGTTACGAAGCCTGGTACGCGATTCACCGGTTTCGCGAAGAGGGCTTCGAGCCCGTCGTCGCCGCGCCGTCGAAACGGCGGCTGCATATGGTCCTGCACGATTTCGAAGAGGGCTGGGACACCTATATCGAGAAGCCGGGTTATGGGGTCGTCGCCGATGCGACGGTCGCCGAAGTGTCGGCGGACAACTTCGACGCGGTGCTTGTAATCGGCGGGCGCGCGCCGGAGTATCTGCGGCATAACGCACACGTCATCGCGCTGATCCGCGCCTTCGACGAGCAAGAAAAGTGGCTGTTTTCCATCTGCCACGGCATTCAGGTCCTTAATGCCGCCGGTGCTGTGAAGGGCCGCAAGGTGACGTGTTATGAACACGTGCGCTCGGAGGTCGATCAGTGCGGCGGTGAGTGGTTGAAGCCGCAGGCGGTGCGCGACGGGCGAATCGTCACGGCTCAGACTTGGGAGTCGCACCCGGAGTTCTATCGGGAAGTGATGGCGTGTCTGCGCTCATAGCGCCGTTGCATCCGGAGGTGGTGGAGATGCTCGCCGCGCAAGCGGGCGGGAAGTCGCGCGCCGATATGGATGTGGCCGAAACGCGCGAGGCGATGCGCGCGGGGCGGCGCTGGCAGCAAGCGCCGGCCGATGTCGATTCGGAAGACGCAGTCATCAACGGCGTGCCCGTTCGGATCTATAACCCGACGGGCGCGTTGACGGTGTTGTATTTTCACGGCGGACGATTCTTCTCGGGCGACCTGGAATCGCACGATTGGCCGCTGCGCGATCTTGCGGCGTTGTCCGACGCGCGAATCTGCGCGGTTGATTATCGCCTCGCGCCGGAGCATCCTTATCCCGCCGCGGTCGACGATGCGCTCGCCGTTCGTGATGCGTTGCAGCCTTCGGTTGTGATGGGTGATAGCGCGGGAGGCTATCTGGCCGCGCGGGTTGCCGATGCAGCGAAGCTGGCGGTGTTGATTTATCCGATGCTTGACGCGACGTGTTCCTCGCAGTCGTATAAAGACTTCTGGCAAAGCCCGCTGCCTAACGGTTTCGACATGCATCGCGGGTGGCAGTTGTGGGCGGGCGAGCCGCCATTTCCCGTTGTCGACGCGGAAACGTTGTTGATCACCGCTGGTCACGACGCTCTGCTCGACGAAGCGCTCACGCTGCGAGCCGCCGAACATGTCCATTACCCCGACATGCATCACGGTTTCTTCACGCAGACCAAGCTGGCGCGGTCGCGCGAGTTGATCGCGTTGATCGCGGCTCGCCTGCGCTCGGTATACTAACGATCGTGTAGCGTATCCTCCTTGCAACAACCAGTCTCTGGTGCCAAACCGGCGCGCATGAGCCAACGGTCGATCTGAATATCGGCCGCCGCGTATTCGAATCGCAGTGCGCGCTGTGTCATGGGCAGAATAGAGCGGGCGGACGCGGGCCCGACTTGCGGCGTCCAAAACTGAAGAGCGCGCCGACGCCCGAAGCACTTCGTAAAGTGATCGCCGAAGGCCTCGGAGCGGATATGCCCGGCGCGTGGCAGCTTTCGGTGCGCGAGGTCGCGAGTGTAGCGGGCTATGTGGCATCGCTTGGCCGCATGGCGGTGGAGTTCGTGCCCGGCAATACGATTCACGGCGAGGAACTATTTCGATCGCGCGGGTGCGTCAATTGCCACATCGTCGCGGGGAAAGGCAGCGCGAACGGTCCTGAGTTGACGGCGGCCGGCGCGCGGCGCAATGCGGCGTTTCTGCGAGAGTCGATCATGAAACCGGCGGCGTTTCTGCCCGACGGCTTTCTGGTCGTCGAGGCGACGACATCGACGGGAAGCGTTATCCGCGGCGTGAAGCTGAACGAAGATAATTTTTCAATTCAAATCGGGTCCGCCGATGGCAAGCGGCACAGCCTCGATAAGCTCGCCTTGAAAGATCTCAAACGGCTCGCGGGCCAGAGCACGATGCCTGCGTACGCGAATCTTCCCGCCAATGATATCGAAGACCTCGTCGCGTATCTTGCGTCGCTCAAGGGGTCCGAATGAGACTCGTAATCGCCGCACTCACTGCGACACTGGCCATCGCACAAGTTCCGTTCGAACGCATCCGCGACGCAGCGACAAAAGAGCCCGGAAGTTGGCTGACGTATTCGGGCAACTTGCAAGGACACCGCCATTCGCCGCTTACCGAACTTACGCCCGCCAACGTCGCCAATCTGCGCGTGAAGTGGGCCTATCAGCTCCGCGATGGCCGAGGGCAGACTTCGCCGCTTGTCGCCGATGGCGTCATGTATGTCACCTCGCCGCACCGCGTTGCCGCGCTCGATCTACGTACCGGACGCGGGTTGTGGGTGTGGGAGCGGCCGATCCCCCGCGACTATCAGTCGATCGGCTTCGGCCGCGTGAATCGCGGGCCGGCGATTCTCGACGATAAGTTGTTCGTCGCGACGCTCGATTGTTATTTGATCGCGCTCGATTTGAAGAGCGGTCAGGAACGCTGGTCGGTCAAGGTGGAGGACTACAAACCGGGCTATTCAATGACGCTCGCCCCCCTGGCCATCAAGGGGAAAGTGCTCGTCGGCGTGAGCGGCGGCGAAGCGGGAATCCGCGGATTCGTCGATGCGTACGACTCCGCCACCGGAAAACAGGCGTGGCGCTTCCACACCATTCCACAGCCGCATGAAAAGGGCGGAGAAACTTGGTCTGGCGAGAGTTGGAAGTATGGCGCCGGGTCAACCTGGGTCACCGGCTCTTACGATCCCGAGCTAAACCTCGTGTACTGGGGCGTCGGCAATCCCGGCCCCGATTGGAACGGCGACAATCGCCAGGGCGACAATCTCTACACGTGCTCGTTCATCGCACTCGAAGCCGACACGGGCAAGCTGCGCTGGCACTTTCAGTTCACGCCGCACGACACGCATGATTGGGACTCGGCACACGTTCCGGTGCTGGTCGATGCCGAAGTGCACGGCCGCATGCGAAAGCTGATCGTCAATCCAAATCGCAATGCGTTCTACTACGTTCTCGACCGCACCAATGGCGAGTTCCTTGGCGCGATGCAATACGTCAAGCAGACGTGGGCGAAGGGCCTCGACGATAAAGGCCGTCCGATTCTGGTGCCTGGCATGGACCCGAGCGAAGAGGGAGTACTCGTTTATCCGAATCTAAATGGTGCAACCGTATGGGCGAGTCCCTCGTACAGTCCGAAGACGGGGCTTGTTTATGTTTCGGCGCGTGAAGTGGGATCGACCTATTTCAACCGAGAGGCCGAGTTCAAGCCCGGCACATTCTTCGCCGGCGGTGGCGAGCAGCGCATACCAAACGATCAACAGTGGGGCGCGGTGCGCGCGCTCGACGCGACAACCGGCAAGCTGGCTTGGGAATATCGGCTCGTTTCGGCGCCGTGGTCGAGCGTGCTCTCAACGGCGGGCGGCCTCGTATTCTCCGGCGCCAACGAAGGCAACATTTTTGCACTCGATGCCAAGAACGGTAAGCCGCTTTGGAACTTTCATTCCGGCGGGCCGGTGACAGGCAATCCGATTTCGTTCCATATCGAGGGCAAGCAGCACATGGCGATCGCGTCGGAACGAGTGCTTTATGTGTTCGGCCTGTAGGCTGGCGCTTGTGTTTGCGGTTGTCTCGAACGGACAACAACGGCAGCCCGAGTACACCTTTGGCACCACAGTGGTCAGCACCACGAGCTTTGAAGGCGCGATCTACAATCTTCCCGAAGGCACCGAGTGGCTGCCCAAACTCAACCCTAAGAAGTCCGTCGGCAAAATATATACGACAGCACTCAACGTAACGCCTCGCCCGTTCGAGTCCGGTTTTCCGGGCGTCACCAGCCGCTTCGAGTGGTTCGCGATCGACTACAATGCGCGCGTCTGGATCGAAGCCGAAGGCCGTTATCACTTCCGGCTTCTCTCCGACGACGGCGCTATTTTCTCGGTAAACGGCAAGACGCTGATCGACAACGACGGCCATCATCCGCCCGAGTCCCGTACCGGCAGCGCCGAACTGACCCGCGGCGTTCACAAATTTCGGGTGACGTACTTTCAAGGGCCGCGCACACTCGTCGCGCTAGTGCTTGATGTCGCGATGCCGGGCTCGAACGATTACGCTCTGTTCGACACGAATAAATTTCTTCCGCCGGCCGATCCGGCCAAATGGATCGACGGCAAGATTCGCGCCGTGAAGAAATACGAGCGGCCGTTCGGCCGCTAGAAAAGTTCACGCAGCCACTCCATGAACTGCTCTTCCGTTGCCGTCCGCCACACTGGCGCCAGCTTAGATCGCTTGTGCTATCGAGCAGGCACTCCGCATCGATTCGCCGGCGTGGAAAGCCGGGCAACATCTCATCAATGCACGGTCCGCGTCTTTCTGTTCATGTAGTCCATGAGCAGATACTGTCCCAGCGACTGCGTGGAGGTGAAGTAGGCCTTGCCGCGGCACAGCTCCGTCACCTTCTTCACGAAGTCGACCAACGCCCAGTCCTGCGCCAGCATGAACGTGTTGATTAATATGCCTTGACGTTTGCAGCGGCCCACCTCGTCGAGCGTGCGCGCGATGACGAGCGGATCGAGCCCGAACGGGTTCTTGTACACCTCGCCGTTTTCGAGCGTGAGCGCCGACGGTTTTCCATCGGTGATCATGATGATCTGCTTCATGTCCTTCTTCTCTTGCTGGAGCAGCCGCTGCGCGAGAATCAGGCCATCGCGGGTGTTGGTGTGATAGGGCCCAACTTGCACTCGTGCAAGATCGGCCATGCGCAGTTCTTCGGCGGTGTCGTGAAACAGCACGCAGCGCAGCGAATCTCCCGGATACTGCGTACGAATCAGATGCGCAAGCGCAAGCGCTACACGCTTGGCGGGCGTAAAGCGATCCTCGCCATAGAGGATCATGCTGTGGCTGCAATCGAGCATCAACACAGTCGCGCACGAACTCTGATACTCGCTCTGATGCACGTGGATGTCTTCATAATCGAGTCCATCGATTTGCGCGCCGCGGCGCAAGGCGTGGCCGAGCGTTTCGTTCACGTCGATGTTCAACGTGTCGCCGAATTCGTAGGGTTTCGAAGAACCCGACGACTCAATGCCGGTCGACATTTCCCGCGTGTCATGCGCGCCGAAGCTGGCACGGCCCAGCGAACCGAGAAGATCCTTCAGCGTTTTGAAGCCGAGGAAGTCGAGCGCCTTGTCTGTCGTATCGACGCGGATCTCGCCGCTCTCGCGATCGTTGCCCGGCTGCGTGACGTAGCCGTCCTTTTTCAGCTTTTCGATCAACCGGTCGATCAAAGCATCGATCTGCTCAGGCGATAGTTTGAAGAACTCGTCGAGGTCCATCATCTCGCCGCTCTCCAGCGCCTGCCGAATCGCTTCGCGCAGCATCTCCATCGTGCCGTCGGCGTAGTTGTACCAGCCGTAGGGATCGTGAAAGCCGCTTTGCAAAAAGAACTCCGACAGAGCGCGCATTAAGTCTTCCGACGAGATGCCGAAGTCGTGCTCAACGAACTGTCCGTAGCGTATCCAGCGCATCAGTTAAACTGCCTGCGGCGCTGCGGCCGCGGTTCGTCTTCGGGTTCCGGTTCGGGCTCCGGACGCCGCCGTTGTTCGGGACCGTGGAAGCCCAGCTCTTCACTGCGGCTGATGCGGCGGTGCGCATACAATCCTTCGAGAACGAACTCGCCGGCCGAGGCGCACATCGCGTCCGATTCCGACGCGCCCAGGCCCAGTGCGCGCGTCTTTTCCATCAAGCCATCGACCATGATCAACTGCTCGATCATCGCCGCCGCGCCCGTCGACGCATCGAAACGCACGGCGCCGCCACGCTCGAAGTACTTCACGGTCATCGCAACATTGATGCCTTCGAAGTAGCTGCTGTAGACGCGGCCGACGGCCATGCGGATCAGATCGCGCGCCACCGCTTCCCCGCCCTTCAACTCGCCTTCGTATTCCAGTTCGATCTTGCCCGTAATCGATGGCAGCGCGGCGTAGATATCGGAGATGCGTGGAACGGCGTCGGCCTCGGCGTTGGCCAGCGCGCGGCGTTCGGCGTTCGACACAACGTTCTCCATCACCGTGATCGGCATGCGCTGCGACACGCCCGAACGCTTGTCAACGCGTTTGTCGTCGCGAGCCAGGAACGCGATCGCTTCGACGACTTCGCGAATGTACTTCGGCACGGTCACGCGCGCGGCGTTCGACCGCGTGGTCCACGCTTCGTTCGATGTGATTTCCATGCCAAGCTCGACGGTTGCCGGATAGTGCGTGCGGATCTCGCTGCCGATGCGGTCCTTCAGCGGCGTGATGATTTTCCCCCTCGCGGTGTAGTCCTCCGGATTCGCCGTGAACACGAGCAGCAGATCGAGCGGCAATCGCACGGGAAAGCCTTTGATCTGCACATCGCCTTCCTGCATGATGTTGAACAGGCCTACTTGAATCTTGCCCGCCAGATCGGGCAGTTCGTTGATGGCGAAGATGCCGCGGTTGGCGCGGGGCAACAGACCGTAGTGAATATTCAATTCATCGCTGATGCTCGCGCCTCGTTTGGCGGCGCGGATCGGGTCGATATCGCCGATCATGTCGGCGATCGTCACGTCTGGCGTCGCGAGTTTTTCGACATAGCGTTCCTCGCGATGCAGCCACGCGATCGGCGTGTCGTCGCCCATGCCGGCGAGTTGTTGCCGCGCGTAGGCTGACACCGGCGCGAGCGGATGATCGCGTATTTCCGAGCCCGCGACGTACGGCGTCCACTCATCAAGCAGCGCCGTCAGCATACGAATGAGCCTTGTCTTGGCTTGTCCGCGAAGCCCCAGCAGGATAAAGTTGTGACGCGAGAGCACCGCGTTGACAACCTGCGGAATCACCGTGTCGCCGTAGCCGTGAATTCCCGGGAACAACTCGCCGCCTTCCCTCAGCCGCGCGACCAGATTTTCGCGCAACTCGTCCTTCACGCCGCGCGGCGCACCGACTCCGCTCGCTTTCCATGCTCCCAACGTCTCCGGCCGTTTCGACATCGTCATCGCACCCCCGACGAAATTGTACCAAGCGGAAGCATGCGCACACCGGTGGCCATTTTCTTGATAGACTCCGGCTCATACCCTCGTAGCGGATCAAACTTACCGAATGCCCAACGACCTCCCCGAAGTGGAATATCAGCGGCTCTGGAAGCGACTCCAGCAAATTGGCCTCAACGCCTATGAGTCGCGCTCCTATCTCGTTCTGGTAGGCCACCCAAAGTTCAAAGCGTTAGAACTGGCCGCGCGCGCCCATGTGCCGCGCCAGAAAATTTATGAAGTGCTCGACTCACTCGTCGAGAAAGGATTCGCCCAGGTCGTTCGAGAAAAGACCAAGCTGTTCTCCGCCGTTGAGCCGTCGCTGGCGATCCCGGCTTACTTCGCTCGCCGGTCGCAGCAACTGCAGCACGAACTGACCGAGCAATCGCGATTCGCGTCCGATCTGGTCGAAGAATTGAACGCGGCGTACTCGGAAGGGCAAGGCGGACGCGGCACGCTGGACTTTCTGCGGATCGTCAGCGAGCCTCTGCAAACGGCCGCGGAGTATCGCCGCATGATGAGCGAGTCGCGCGTCGAGTATCTTGAGTTCTCGCGCCCGCCGTACGCGGTTGATCCGTTGAACGACGACCTTGTCCGCGAAGCGCGGAAGCGTGGCGTGCGATGCCGGTTGCTGATCGAGGTCGGCACGCTGGATACCGAACATCGCAGACGCTTGCAGGAGTTCATCGACATCGGCGTCGAGGTGAATCAAGTGCCGTCGCTGCCTTTGAAGTTGGCGCTGTTCGACGGCAAGAAAGGGCTGATCGCGCTGCTCGATCCTGTTATCACACGCCCTGCATGGACGGCGGTGGTCTTCGATCACAACGGCCTTTCCGAAGCGATGAACGGGCTGTTTGAGGACTACTGGCGGCGATCGATTCCGATGCCGATTGCGAGGAGTTAGACTCTCTTCGCCTTTTCCTTGTCCTTCCGGCTGCGCACTTCGCGCACGGCGTAGATGCGCCGGTCTTGGCTCTCAAAGTAGGTGCGGGCCAGCAGCTCGCTGACGATACCCGTACAGAATAGAATCAGGCCCGCAAGAAGCAACAGTCCCCCGGCCATCATCAGCGGGCCGTGTTGGGTCACAAGGTCGCGGTCCATGTGCAGCACCTTGTACACGAACAGGTACGCCAGGATCGCGCCGCCGCTTCCAACGCCAATCAGGCCGTACTTGCCGAAGAAATGCATCGGCCGCGTGACGTAGGTCAGCAGAAAGCGGATCGTCAGGATATCGAAGAAGACTTTGAAAGTGCGACCGAGGCCGTAGTGCGATTTTCCCGCGCCGCGGGGCACGTTTTTGATCGGCACCTCGACGATACGCGCGCCATAGAAACTCGCCAGCGCTGGGATAAAGCGGTGCAGTTCGCCGTAAAGATTGACGTCCTTCAAAATTTCGGCACGATACGCTTTGAAGGTCGTTCCGAAGTCGTGCAGGTCGACGCCGCTCGCTTTCTTCATCATCCAGTTCGCGATTCGCGACGGAATCTTTCGCGTCACGGCGTTGTCGATACGATTCTTGCGCCAGCCGCTGGCTAGGTCGTAGCCTTCGTCGATCTTGGCGAGCAGATTCGGAATGTCCTCGGGTTCGTGCTGCAAATCGCCGTCGAGCGAAATCACGACTTGGCCGATTGACTCGTCAAAACCAGCCGCCAAAGCCGCCGTCTGCCCGAAGTTGCGGCGCAGACGGATGACCTTCAGCCGATGGTCGGTCTCAACGAGATTGGCGAGCAGGTCGAAGGAACGGTCCGTCGACGCATCGTCGATGAAGATGATCTCGTAAGTGCGGCCGATGTTTTCGAGCACCGCGGTGAGCCTGTCGTAGAGCGGCAGAATCGCGGGCTCTTCGTTGTGAATTGGAATGACGATCGAGAGTGCTGGCGCGGGCATGGTGCTGATTTCTCTATTCTACCCCCGCTATGCTAAAATCAAACTTCAGCGGTTTTGAACGGGCCCGTAGCTCAGTTGGTTAGAGCGCTACCTTGACACGGTAGAGGTCACAGATTCGAGTTCTGTCGGGCCCACCATCCCTTTGTTGATTTAGACGGCAAAGGCGGATATACTCGGTACCTGCTTCCATATCGCTTCGCTGGGGGGCCGCATGCCGTACCGTTTGTCTTGTGCTATTCTCGCCGCCGTCGCCGCATTTGCACAGGTTGACCGCGCAGGAATTTCCGGTACCGTGACCGATGCCAGCGGCGCGATCGTCGCCGGCGCAAAGGTGGAGGCCGTCTCAAAAGACACAGGCCTGCGCCGCGAGGCGCTCACGGGCGGCGCCGGTTCCTACGCGTTTTCGCAGATGCCGATTGGCGTGTATACGGTCACGGCCTCTCACACCGGTTTCCGCAGCGTGGCGGTGAAGGATGTCCGTCTCGGAGTCGGCGACAACCGCACGCTGAATCTCCAACTTGAGTTGAGCAATGTCGAATCGTCGGTGACGGTCGAAAGCGTCATCGCGCCGCTAGACAGCACCTCCGCGGTCGTCGGCACGGTCATCGGCGCCAATCAGGTGCGAGAGATGCCGCTGAACGGCCGGCACTGGGCGAGTCTGATGGCGCTCGCTCCGGGTGCGATCAACACCGGCGACGGCAGCCAGCAATCGATCCGTTTCGTCGGCCGCGCGCGCGACGACAACAATTGGACCTTCGATGGGGTCGACTCCACCGGCGTGAAAGACCCACGTCAGGAAGCCGCGCTTCGCCTCGTCATCAGCACCGACTCGATCGCCGAGTTCCGCGTTAACACAACGCTCTATTCCGCCGAATCCGGCGGCGGTGCGGGCGGCCAGGTGAACCTTGTCTCGCGCTCGGGCAGCAACGAATTTCATGGCAGCGTTTTCGAGTTCTTCCGCAACGACAAACTCGACGCGCGCAATCCGTTCGATAACTCGAAGCAACCCTTCCGCTTGAACCAATTCGGCGGAAACTTCGGCGGCCCAATCATCCGCAACCGCACGTTCTTCTTCGGCAACTACGAAGGTCTTCGTCAGCGCGTGAGCCAGACGTTCACCAACGACGTGCCGAGCGCCGCCTACCGCGCCCGCGCCACCAACGCCGCGATCCGTCCGATTATCGATGCCTATCCGCTCGGCACCATCCGCACCAGTAATGCTGACATCGACCGCGTGCAGGGCGACCGCAGCCAGCAGTGGCGCGAAGACGCCGGCACGCTGCGCCTCGATCATCGTCTCAACGACGCGAACACTTTCTACTTCCGCTACAACGTCGACGACGGCACCATCGTCGCGCCACGCACGCTGACGGCGAACGACCGGCAAGACAGCCAGTTCCGTCCGTCGAACACTGCCGTTCAATATCAGCGCGTTTTCTCTCCAACGGTGGTGAACGAATTAAAAGCGGGCGTAAACCGCTCCGTTCTGCGCCGCGACAGCTTCGGGCCTATTCCCGCCAGCATCGCGGTCGCCGGATTTACGACGATCAATCAGCCTAGCCTCTTGATTGAAGCCGGCACCTCGATAGCGATCATCGACAATCTCGCCATCACGCGTGGCAATCACACGCTCAAGTTCGGCGGCGAGATTCGCCGTGCTCGCGTGAACGTCGCCGACCCCGCCATCGACACCGTCAGCGCCACCTACGCCGATCGCAATGCACTCCTCGCCAACCGCGTCGACTCCGTCGGCATCACCGGAGGCAGCGCCGTGCTCGGCACGCGCAAGACCTACTACTTCGCCTATGTGCAGGACGACTACAAGATCACGCCCACGCTCACATTGAACATGGGGCTGCGCTACGAATACTACGGCGTCAACCGCGAAGTGAACAACCGTTACCGCGTGTTCGATCTTAACGAATGCCGCGGTTTCTGCCCGGCGGGGACGCCCTGGTACTTCCCCGATCGCAACAACTTCGATCCGCGCCTCGGTTTTGCGTGGTCGCCCGCGGCGCTGAAGGGCCGCACCGTGATTCGCGGCGGCGCCGGCATTTATCACGGGCCCGGTCAGATCGACGATGTGAACACCGCGCTCGACAACGTAGCCGAGCGCCTGTCGCTCACGGCCGCCGAAGCGCCGAATCTGTCATTCCCGGTTTCGTCGTTCGTCTCGCAGGCCCGTTCGCAAGGCGTCACTCCGAGGTCGCTGCAACGCGATCGCCGCGATCTCTATAGCGCGCAATGGGGCCTATCGATCCAGCAGAAACTCATCGCCGGTTTCCTGACGCAAATCGGCTACAACGCCAGCAGCGGCGTGAAGCTGTTCGCGAGGCAATACATCAACAATCTCGATCCAGTCACGCGTGTTCGGCCGCTGCCCGCGTTCGGCCGCCTGGATGAAAAGCGCCAGGATGGCAAGAGCAACTTCCACGCGCTGCAAGTCTCGCTTCATCGGCGTCTCGGCAGCGGCGTTACTTGGGGCACGGAGTATATGTGGTCGCATTCGATCAACGATGGCAATCTCGGCGGCGGCGAGGGCGCGCAGCCGCAGATCGCCAGTTGCCGCCGCTGCGATCGCGGCAACAGCGCGCAGGACATTCGCCACACCATTACCAGCAACTGGATGTACGCGCTGCCGTTCGGAAAGGGCCAGCGGTATCTCAACTCCGGCGCCGCGGCGAAAATATTCGGTGGATGGGAAACTTCCGGAATCTGGACCGCTCGCACCGGCCGCAGGATGACTATCGGAATCGCGCGCGCCACGGCCGACGCCCCCGACGGCAACACCTCGGGGCAACGCCCGAATCTGGTCCCCGGCGTGTCGATCTACGCGCCCAACAGGACGTTCTCCAACTGGTTTAATCCGGCGGCTTTCTCGATTCCCGCTCGCGGCACGTGGGGCAACGCAGGCCGCATGATCGGCGTCGGACCCGGTTTAGCGCAAGTCGACGTGACGCTCCAGAAGCAGTTCCCGTTGGCCGAAAAGAAGGCGCTCGTTTTCCGCGTCGAATCCTTCAATCTTTCCAATCGCGTTCAAGCCAACAACCCGGGGTCCACACTCACGTCACCGGCGAGTTTCGGCCTGGTCACGACCGGACTGAACCGGACCATCGGCACGGGAACGTCGCGGCAACTGCAACTGGCCCTGAGGCTCAATTTCTAAATGCGAAGACTCGGTCTGTTTCTAGTGCTCGTGAGCTCGTGCGCCGTCACGCAGCAGATCGCCGTCTTCGACGTCCAACCGGCGCTCCGTACCGAGAGCGTCACCGACGATCCCGACGATCCGTCCATCTGGATCAACCCCAGCGATCCCGCGCGCAGTCTCGTCGTCGGCACCAATAAAGTCGCGGCGCCAAAGGGCGCGCTCGTGGTCTTCGATCTCGACGGTAAGATTCGCCAGACCGTCGCGGGACTTGATCGCCCAAACAACGTGGATATCGAATACGGCTTGCCGCTCAAGGGCGGCGCGGTCGACATCGCTGTTGCCGCCGAGCGATTGAAGAGCCAGTTGCGCATCTTCAAAGTGAGCGCCGAAGGCCTCGCCGATATCACTTCCGCCGGCAACACGCGCGTCTTTGCCGATCGCACCGGCGAACAGGCCGCACCGATGGGCGTGTCGTTGTATAAGCGTCCGCGCGACGGCGCCATCTTCGCGATCGTCGCACCCAAGAATGGCCCACGTGAAGGATATCTCGGCCAGTATCGACTGACCGATGACGGCCAGGGCCGAGTCAAGGCGAGTTTTGTGCGCTACTTCGGCGTGTTCAGCGGAACGAGCGAGATCGAAGCTGTCGCCGTCGACGACGAACTTGGCGCGATCTATTATGCCGACGAAGGCGACGGCATTCACAAGTACGCCGCCGATCCCGACAGCCCCAACGCGGGGGCGCAACTCGCGCACTTCGGGCGCGAGGGCTTTCGCGGTGATCGCGAAGGGATTGCGATCTACACCCAGCCCGGCGGAAAGGGTTACGTCGTCTGCACTGACCAGCTTCCAGGTAACTCGGAGTATCACATCTTCCGCCGCGAGGGCGAGCCCGGTAATCCGCACGATAACTCAAAGCCGGTGCGCGTCGTCCGCGGCGGCGCCGACGGAACCGACGGCATCGAAATCACCTCGCGCGCGCTTGGTCCGCGATTCCCCAAAGGCCTGATGGTCACGATGAACAGCGGCCCCAAGAACTTTCTTTACTTTCACTGGGCCGACATCCTTCCGCAACCGTAACGCGATATCCTAACCGCTGATGCCGCGCAAACTGTTCGTCCTGGCGATCGCCGTCGCCGCCGCTTTCGCTGTCAAGAAAGCGGAACTCTGGGATCTGTTGCCCAGCAACTCTTACGCCGGAAAACAATCAAACGACGGCTACCTGGTTGCAAGCGAGCAACTGATCCGTCCATGGCGATTGAGAGCGCAGATCAAAGGCCGCCCCGCCGACATCGCCATCGATCCCGGGAATCGATTCGCGGCCCTGCTCAACGGCACAAGCGTCGTGATGATCGATCTCGCTTCCGGCGCCGAAATCAGCCGCGCGACAACGAAAACGACCTCGTATCTAGGCATCGCGTTCCGCCCGGGCGTCAATGAAGTTTGGGCCAGCGAAGCCACGCGCAACGGCCCCGACGCGATCCTTCGCATTCCTTACTCGAACAACGGCAAACTCGGCGCTGTCGATCGCATCGAACTGAAAGGGCATCCGATTCCCGCCGGCCTTGCATTCACCAAAGACGGCGCGACGCTCTTTGCCGCGCTTCATCACGACAACGAAATCTTGAAGATCGACGCGCGCACGAAGGAACTCGGCGCACGCTGGAACACCGATCTTGCGCCGTTCGCGCTCGCGCTTCGCGATCAGACGCTTTATGTTTCCAATCGCGCGGGCAAGGCGCGCGCGGCCGCCAAACAAGCGCCGAGCGGCAAACAGGATCTTCCCACCGACGACGCCGGTTCCGTGTTGAACGGCACGCTGCAAGCCTTTGACACGGCGACCGGCAAGGCCGAATCCTTCGACGCCGGTCTCGCGCCCGCGGGCATTGCACTCAGCCCTGCGGGCGATCAACTCGTTATCGCCAACGCGCACGCCGACACACTCTCGATCTTCGATACAAAAGCGCGCCGTATGTCGACCGTCGATATAGATCGCGAAACGAGCCTTCCCGGTCTGCTGCCCAATTTCGCGGCCTTCCGTCCCGACGGCGCCCGGCTATACATCGCTTGCGGCGGCGAGAACTCGGTTGTTGTGTTCGAGAAGAGTGGAGCGTCGTGGAAGCGCGCGGGCAAACTTCCCACCGGCTGGTTCCCCACCGCGCTCGCGGTCGATAGCTCCAACACGATTCACATCGCCAGCGTCAAGGGCGTCGGCAACGACGAACAGTCGCCGGGAAAGCGCAGCAGTAGGGTATACGAGGGCACGCTGTCCAGTATCCCCGACCCCGCTCCGGCGCAACTGGCCGCCGGCATGCGCGAAGTCAACGCCGCGCGTAACGCCAACTTCACCGCACAAGGCGGCGTGAAGAACATCGCCAAACTCGGCATCGAACACGTGTTTTTCATCATCAAGGAAAACCGTACCTACGATCAGGTTCTCTCCGACATCCCGAAGGGTAAGCGCGACGAATCGCTGCTGATGTACGGCCGCGACGTCACGCCCAATCACCATGCGCTTGCCGAGAAGTACGTGCTGCTCGACAACTTCTATTCGAGCGGCGCCATCTCGTTTGAAGGCCACCAGTGGCTGATGATGGGCTTCGTCTCCGATCACGTCGAGCGCGCGCTGCAGGCCGCGCCGCGCGGCTACGCTTGGAACATGGGCGATTCGCTCACCGTTTCGCCCACGGGCTTTTTCTGGCAGGATCAACAACGCCCGCTCAGCGTTCGCTTGCTTGGCCCAGTATCGGAACCCGCAACGCCGGGTCCCGACGGCCTCATGCGCGACATCAACGAAACGGAGATGCTCAAGTGGGGCGAATACTGGGATCACTACAAGAAAGGCACTTGGCGTAGCGTGATCGGTTCGCGTTGTGTCGTCTCCGCACTCAAGCCGATCTTTGACGAAAAATTCCCGCCATCGAGCATGAAGGTGCCGGATCAAATCCGCGCCGCCGTGTTCGAAGAACGTCTCGACAACTGGGAGAAAACAAAATCGACGCCGAACCTGGTCATCATGACGATGACGTCCGATCATACCGAGGGCCGCAATCCGAACGCGCCACGCCCACGTTCGATGGTCGCCGATAACGACTACGCGCTCGGCCGCGTCGTCGAGAAAATCTCGAAGTCGAAGTTGTGGGCAAAGAGTCTGATTCTCGTTGTGGAAGACGACGCGCAGGACGGCCTCGATCACGTCAGCGGACGCCGGACGATCGCGCTTGCCATCGGCCCGCACATCAAGCGCGGCGAACTCGACTCGAACCACTACACGCACATTTCGATGGTCCGCACGATTCAAGACATCTTCCGCATTCCGCCGAAGACGATGTATCTCGCCAACTCGCGAGCAATGAGCAGCGTCTTTACGTCCGATGCGAAGCTCGACGCCTACACCGCGTTTGAGCCCAAGATCAAACTCGACGACATGAACCCGCCCGCCGCCGCCCTGAACGGCAAGGAAAAATGGGCCGCGGTTGAGTCGGCGAAGATGAACTGGGACGACCTCGACGACGTGCCCAGCGATGTGCTCAATCGAATCCTGTGGTGGGACGCCAAGGGCTTCGACAAACCGTATCCTTCGCGCTGAAGCAGCATCACAGTGCGGTTCGAGCTACCGGAAAGGGCGTCCCTCAACGACACCTCGCGGGATCAGCCCGTTGTTCGCCAAATGGCTTTCGATAGCTAAACCAGAGATTCCGAAATTTATCGCGGCGTCCTCAATCGCGTCTGGCTCGAAGCTAGTACCGAGATATTCCTTCAGCGAGTCAATCGGGCATAGGAATTCGGCAGCGAATGCGCGTTGCTCCTTTTGGCGCGCGGTCGTGGTGTCGGTAAGCGCCAGCCAGTGATCCTCGCTGCTCCAATAGTCTGCCAGGAAGCGAGCAGCCTCGAATCTTCGCGCTGGTTTGTTTCTCTTCCGAAACAAGAGTTTTGCCGAATCGCCGCTGCCGTCGCGGATGCCCAGCGAGACGTGCGACGCAACCGTCGGCACGTCCGGTGGATTGAGGTGCCTCGGTTGAATGTTCAGTATTTCGCATAGCGTCTCATCGGATAATGCTCCCAGGCCCAGTCTAAGAGAGCCTCGCGCTTCCAATGCCATCGCATGCCCGCGATGCCACGGCGGTTCAGCTTGGTTTCCGCTCGATTGACGCCGCAAGGGTTTGATTGACGCTTCGACGCCCGTTGCCCTAGCGAACTGCAGCACGGCATTGAGTTGGTTTTGCGTGTCGCGTCCAGCGCACGCCGGCGCGATTTCTTCAGCCGTGCCTATACCGGCGGTTTGCGCAAGTTTCGAAAATTCATCCAATACTTCCCGCGGCCCTTCGTCGGGATCGTAACTCAATCGGGCCTCCATGCGGCGCCACGCCGAAATCGCCGGATCGTTCCTTTCGGCCATGACCTCGTGCCACAATACATGAAGATCGGTCTGCCCAAATGAATCCAGCCGTCTGAGCACTAGGTCGAGAAACGAGTCCGTTTCGCGTACAAAACTATCGGCCGAGATGACTGTATCGAAGTCCGAAAGATAACGGAAGGGTTCCGTAGAAAGCACAGGAGACGGGCGGCAGGAGACTATGATATTTTCTCCATCGCTTGCGAATGTCACTCGGGGCCACAGAAAGCCGAATCCCACTGACGGTAATTCGTGACTCAGCCTCCACGAGACATCAGGCCCCCGTTCGCCGGAGGCGATGGGGATTCTCAATGGCGCTGGTTCCCAGCGAATGCGCCACCACGAAGAGGCGATCCAGAGCCCTAGCGGGTAGGCGGACACTCTTGCCCGGTGCTGAATAGACTTCGAAAATTCGTCCTCAAAACTCGTCGCATTGTGTTCGCCAAATTTCAGTTGTAGGCTCGCTGAGGTCTGCCGGATTTCTTCGCTTCCAGAAAAGGGCGGAAGCCACTCCACATCAATTCGCATGGGTCAAGCCTCCGGTGAGCGCCAGTACGAAAGGACGATTTCCCGAAACGGATCCGCTTCTGGCATCGGGTAGCCGTGATAGGCGCCATTCCCTTCGTGTTGGGACTCCAAGGGTTCTCCGCGCTCAGTCACGGCCCAGACGTTTTGGGGCCACCCGCCGCGTATCTGCTCGCTGAAAAATCCGCGAGCAAATCCAGTGCGCAGCAATTCCATGGCCTCCTTGCGGCCACGGACCGAAACCGAATCACATAGCGTTTTGCCGGGACGCGGAGAACTCGGGGGCGTCAGGCCGTAGTCACCAGGGTTTCGTTTATGTTCCGGGTTTCCGGTGTAGCGCAAATTGGCTAGATTCGCGTCAATGATGGATTGACGGGTCTCGATCGCCTCTGGTGGATAAAGCCTCCTCTTCGGGTTGAAACTTCGTACCGGTATCGTCATGTGTTTAAGGCCAGAATTACACAACTCCTTGCCTTAAGATACCGCGTTCGCCGGTTGGCATTCACGGTTCTAAGCTGCGGATCAGTTGCGCCCGAGTTGCGGTCTGACTAGAGTACCGGGCCGTGCTTGGTTCGCCACGCCAGCCTCAACGACCGGCACACCATTCACCAGCACGTAATCAAAGCCGGTACTGTATTGATGCGGCTTCTCGAACACCGCACGGTCGGCGACTTTCGACGGATCGAATATCACCAGATCCGCGGCGAACCCTTCGCGGAGTTCGCCGCGGTCCTTCATGCCGAACGTTCGCGCGGGCAAGGAAGTCATCTTGCGCACGGCATCCTCGAGCGTCAGCAACCGCTTCTCGCGCACATACTTGGCAAATACGCGCACGTTTGTTCCATAGGTGCGCGGGTGCGGAATGCCTTCGCCAAACGGCATCAGACCGCCGTCGGAAGCGATCGCCGTTAACGGATGCGCCATGATGCGGTCGACGTCTTCATCACTCATCGTGTGATAAACGATCGACGGCCGTCCCTTCAGCCGCATCTCTATTAGCGTTTCAATCTCGGCGTCGACGTTGCGCGGCCGGCCTTTCGCCACGTTGATCTCGCTGATCGATTTGCCTTCCAGAGCGCGATCTTCGGGAAAGTTCGCAATCACCGCGAACGCATAGTCGCTCTGGCCTTGCCGCAGCGTCGCGTCGCGTTTCATCTCGGCCGCCACACGCTTCCGCGACGCGGGCGAAGTCAATCGCTCGTAAATCGCCGACGGCCCATCGGCCAGCACTTCGCGCGGAAAGAAGATGTCGATTGAGGCCGACGCCGCCGCGTACGGATACTGATCGACGACAACATCCAAGCCCTCGCGCCGCGCCTGTTCCACTTTCGCCAAGGTCTTCGTCGAATTGCTCCATCGACGTTTGTCGATGATCTTAAAATGCGAAATTTGCACGCGCAGCCCCGACGCCCGTGCGATGTGCAACGCTTCATCGATCGCCGCTTCCACCGACATGCCTTCATCGCGCATGTGCGTGGCGTATACGCCGCCAAACCGCGCCGCGGCCTTCGCCAAATCCACAACCTCGTCCGTCTTGGCATACGTGCCCGGAACATACCAAAGCCCCGTCGCGAAACCGATCGCGCCATCGCGCATCGCATGTTCGACAAGGGCGCGCATTTTCGCAAGTTCCTCGGGCGTGGCGGCGCGATTAGCCGTGCCCATGGCCGCGGTGCGAACGCTATTGTGACCGATCAACGCGGCGATGTTCGGGCCGATCTTCGTTGTCGTTAATCGTCCAAACCACTCGGCCATGTCCGTCGCCGACGACCCGCAATTCCCGGTCACCAGCGTCGTCACGCCATCCATCAGGTACGAATCGGCGCGCGGTACGCGAAAGATGCCTTGTTCGACATGCGTGTGAACGTCAATGAAACCGGGCGTCACGATGCGATCGGCCGCGTCGATGACACGATCGGCCGTTGCGCCGCCCAGCGCGCCGATCTTGGCGATCCTCCCAGCGCGCACGCCAATATCGGCTCGATACCAGGGATTGCCCGTGCCATCGACAACACGCGCGCCGCGAATCAAGACGTCGTAATCGGCCGCCTGTAACGCGGCACAAAACAGCCATGCAAGTCTCATAGCGGCCGGATCTTGATATTGCGAAACCACGCCTCGTCGCCGTGATTCTGCAACGTGATCGGCGTCTCCCGTTTCGGACGCTCCGCCAAACCTTTGTAGACCAGCGAGTCCGTCGTCCATCGCGCCGCGGCCTTCGCCTTGATCGACTCATCGGCCAGCGAACCGTCGACCACCTTCACGCCGTTCAACCAGTGTTCGATCTTGTCGCCGCGCACGATCACGCGCGCATGATTGTATTCGCCCACCGGCTTGGCCATCGGCTTGGCGGCCGGCAGCATCGAGTACAACGCGCCCGCCTGATACAACGCCCCGCGCCGCGCATCGGCGTGTCCGCTATCGTCGATTACTTGAAATTCGAAACCAACGACGTATTCCTGCGTTGCCGCGGCCCGCGTGATTGCCCGCGTTTTGATGGCATCGTTGGCCATGGTCTCGAACTTGCCGTACTTCTTCACTTGCCTGTCGTCGACGAAGAACCGGTCCTGCACTTGATACTTCAATCCGCTGTTTCCGCCGGGCGAGATCTTCCATTCAAAGTTCAGTTCGAAGTCGCCATATTGTGCCAGTGTGAACAGATCTTCCCGCAACTTCGGACTCTTCGCGGCCTTGAGCGCACCGTTGTCGATCGACCACGAATCGCCTGCCGGCGATTTCTTCGACGGATCGCCCCATCCCTTCATCGACTTCCCATCAAACAAAAGCTTCCACCCTTGTTTTTTCTCTTCCCGCGAGAGTGTATTTGGTTCGGCGGCGAACAAGACGCCGCAAACAAGCATGAGTGAAATTCGCATCACCGCTATTCTGTCACGGCTAGCGAATCATTCGCTTTTCGAGCTCCCGGTATTCCGGCGTGTCGCGCAGGAGGTCGAAGCGCGGATCGACCAGGACATACGGCGTGCCGCCTTCGTGGAACTCGGCGCTCTTGCGCAGCGCCTCGCGCGCGGCGTCGATCTCTCCGGTCGCCGCGAGTAAGATCGCGCGGCTCACTTGCCAGCCACGCTCGGACTTCCATCGCCTTACCGCGTCCTCGAGAAGTTTCTTACCTTCGGCGGCTCGCCCTTGCTGGACGCGCAGGTGGGCGAGGCCAGTGATCGCCCTCGAATCCAAGTCGTACTTCGCCAAGCACCATTTATACTCGCGATCCGCCTCAACGAAGTCGTTGTCGAGTTGCGCATTCACCGCCAACAGCCAGTGCGAGAACGCATGATTCGGGTCGAGTGCGATCGCCCTCCGCGCGGCTTTGCGGGCTTCGAAGTGGCGGCGCGCAAGGAAATACGCGTCGCCGACGGCCGCACTCACGGCGGCAACGTTTGGCTCCATAATCTCCGCTCGCGAGGCCTGCCGGATCGCGTCGTCGTGGCGTCCTAACAAACTCAATACCGCCGCGTACATGCGGATCATCTCGGGGTTGGCCGGTTCCAACTCCGCGCTACGCGATAGATGCGCCATCGCTTCGCGTTGATTCCAAGTCCGATATAGCGCCACCGAGCCAAGCATGCGATGTGCTTCGGCGATCGTGTCGTCGATCTCCAGGGCCTTCCTGGCTGAATCCTGCGATCGCTGCGCCAAGTCGGCGCCACGCACTTCGTCCCATTCCGAAAGCCCCTCAAGCGCCATCGCCATGCCGGCCCACGCGCGCCCGAATTGCGGGTCCAGTTCCACGGCCTTCTCGAATGCCTTCAGACTGTTCGCCAGATGTGGTGGCCACCCCTGTGGTTTCGTCGTGCGCGGCGGATCGGTGCGCAGCAGCCTGTATCCTTCCAGGTAGACTCGCGCCGCTTCGGCGTTCGACGTGCCCGGTCCGGCCGTTCGCTCTCGCGGTTGACGTAGCGCATCGGCGATCGCCAATGGTTCCGGATTTTCAAAGACGCGACTCCACAACCGGTACCCGCTGCCCGCGCTGGACAGGGTGGCGGTAACCCGCCCTCGATTGATAGAACTCACAAGCAGGTATGTCGCCTTGGCTTTTCTTGCGTTGGCTTGAATGTCGGCATCGTGGGCGCCCGAGATCAGGGCGACTCTCCATCCTGCCCGCTTCGGGATCAGTTCCGTCAGCCTCTGTTCCAGCTCTTGCGCCGCCGCGCTGTTTCCATCGAGCGGCACCACCGGAGCAATCGCCAATGTCGTCTCCGGCGTGCCAAACGTCCAGTACGCCAGTCCGCCTCCGATTATCGCTACCGCGGCCGCCATTGTCGCCCAGGGGGTTCTCCGCGGTATTCCGGCCGGGTTCAAAGCGGGTGGAGCAAGGTCCACGAATCTCGGCACGTAGCTGCCTTTCGGCAGTTCGATCCGGATCGGACTAGCCGCGCCGGGCCCCGCGTAGTACTCCATCAGTTTCGTCCGCAGCCGGCCTGCCTCGACACGGACCGTCGAGTCGCTTCGTGTATCGTAGTCCGGCCGGCGCTCATACACAGTCACGCCGACGTTGTATTCCTTTAGCGTCTCAGCGCGTCCGGCTAGTGTTTCCTCAACGACAAAACGCAAAAAGCGGCACAGCTTCTCTCCCCGCGCGAAGGGCGGGCTGATTAGGATCTTCGCCAATTCTTCGCGAATCAGCTCCGGCGTTGATTCCGCCACAGTCGCCATCCTACCATTCCCGCGCAAAAATCCGGAAGTTGCCAGCGCGCAATGGGTTAGTAACGGTTAGCAACCACGTAAGAAGCTCCATTTCGGGCATTCGCCCGCGCACTATGGATCTGTTCGGAGGAACTCATCTTGAAATTGTTTTCAATCACGCTAGCGGCGGCATCGCTCTGCCCGGCTGCAACTTATCTCAACTTCACCGGAGCGGTCGACCCGGTCTATTATTGGAACCTGACAGCGCAATCCGCTGCCGGTGTCTACTTCGATGTACTGCAACCCATTGCGGGCCCGGTCAGGCTCGAAGTGCAGGTCGCCTCGTTGGCGCCTCAGTCGATCAACGCGATTCTGACGCCGCAGATCAACCCGTACAACCCGAATCTCAACTTGATGGCGGGGACGTTTCAGTCCGCCGCCATCGCCGATCCCAGCAACACTGCGGTCACGCCCGTGACGGCGCTTACGGTTCCATCGCTGCAAGTAGGCCCGCACTATCTGATCCTATACACTGCCTCCAACGCCGTTTGGCAGGGTTTCTTTCCCTATTCGAGCTCGGCCGATCCGACGATCGGATTCACAGCATTCTCGGTCACCGACGTGGACGGCAGCGGTTTCAATCCCAACGACCCGCCCTCGTCCACTTTTTTCGGCGTCAACGGCCCGGCGTTTGGTTTTCGAATCGCCACAGGCGAGGTCGATCCCCCGCCGCCCCCTCCCGCAACCGTTCCAGAACCGGCGAGCGGCGCGCTTGCCGCCCTGGCGTTAGCCGGATTGGCCGCGTTTCGAAGCCGCCGGACGTTGGCGCTCGCGCTCGGTGTGCTGCCCACGCTTCCGGCCGCCGTAATCTACGAACAGTGGGGTCCGTTCGCCGGCCATTCGTCGAATCTCAATCCGGAAACGGCGGCGCTCGGCACTTTCCACGTCAATCAACCAATTGGGGCTCAAGTCACCATCGAAGGGACATTCGCCGCGTGGCCCGGCGTACCGGTAGCACAACAAATTTCGGTCGTACTGACGAGCAAAATCGGGCCTACCGCTTCCGGCGTGGACATCGTCGCTGCGAGTACGTTCTCGACTTCCGCGATCCCTCATACGGGCCCGACCGAGCCATACATCTCGGTGCTCACATTGCCTGGACTCGCGGCGGGCGACTACTTCCTTGTATTCTCCACGCAGGGACAGGCGCTTTGGCAAGGCTTCTCGTCGGGCCAGTTCACGACAACGACTAGCCCCGAAATCACAGAGGTCACCTTTGCCGTCGCCGCAACTTCGCTCGGCGGCTATAATGCAGCCGAGCCCTATCGATCCGTCTTCACCGCCCTTCCAAGCTACCGCACCCACGGTATCCGCATTACAACCGCCGACGACACCTCCGGCGTTCCCGAGCCCAGCGCTCTCGCCCTCACCGCTTTCGGCGCTACTGCGCTTCTCCTACATCGTAGGCGTCGCTAACCCGCAGCGCCACCCGGTACGAGCCCAGATTATTCTGCCAGTGCCGGTTGTCGTTGATCGCCAACTGCAACCTCGCCAGCGGCAGTCCGGAGCCATTCCACTTCATACCGACTAAGTAGACGGCGCCCTTCGCTCCGCCACGGCCGACCAATGCGCCGAACGGATGTCCGTCGACGAGGTTTGTCTTATAACGCGGGCCTGGGACTTTCAAGCCGTCCGGATCGGTGGCCCACCCATCTTCGGCCCACGACAGCCGCGTGAATCCCGACGCGCTCGAAGACGCCTTCGACGACGGCGACGGAACCACAGCGGTGTCGAAGAACTCGATCTGCGTTGAGTGCTGAATCGAATGCACATTCACGCGCCGCGCTACCTCCTTCTGCCGCACGGCGAAGCCGCGCACATCGCTGAACTTCACTTGCCCGTTTAGCGAAAAGCTTTCGATCTTTCCGCGCACAATTTCGCCGCCCGCCAGCCGCACCATGGACAGCCCGCGATCCAGTCCGTCCGCGTTCACCGGCATAATTCGTTCGAACAGACGATAGAGCGGGCGGGGCTCATGTTGATCGGTGTCTTTGTACAAGGTCAGCAGTGGCGTAATCACGGGCACACCAAGCGTGGTCAGATCTTCGACAGCCGCATCGCTCGCCTTGCGGTCGGTCCCTTGAATTGCCCCGATGCCCGCCTTGATCCGCGCCGATTCCTCCTCGGTTGCGGCTTCGCCCGAATGCACAGAAAGAATCGATCCCATTGGTATTGTGCGAGCGCCCACTTTGATCGACGACGCCGTCGCCGCGATCTCTTTCAACGCGCCGTCCTTCATCCATACCAGCACCGGCGTGTCTTTGGCAGCCAGCGACAGGCTGGCAAGAAAGAGGAGTGAAATTCGCATCGTCCTACTATACGCGGCCATCAAGTTCGCTGCAGCCAGATCCGATTGATCGCCACTTCCGGTTTTGTCGCCCGCGCCTCCATGACACAGGGGCCCTTCGGCAATCGAGCTCTTCCCATCGTCGCCACCGCAAACACGTTCGGCCCAGCCGATGGCGCGATTCGCGCAGTGACCTCCGCTCCACCGATCCGAATCGCAATTGCGGCATCGCCGGCTTCAGCGGCCAGAGCGTACGATACCCGGACATCATATAGCCCCGGCCGCACGACATCGAGCTTCCACTTCGCCACGCCTAATTTCTCAACCGAGTCCCAGTCGTAGCCCAAAAACGTGTGCGTCGCTCCTTCCGAGATCGCCGCCCAACTGGCCTGCACCTCCACCGGATTCTCATCGTCGCGGCCCACTTGGATCG
>Ga0194132_10004242_pt1 | contig 24552 bp, 24 predicted proteins | sample TA2KigOf80mmetaG_FD_148612 | JGI IMG/M metagenome (GOLD analysis project Ga0194132, IMG submission 148612) | Freshwater microbial communities from Lake Tanganyika, Tanzania - TA2015054 Kigoma Offshore 80m | ecosystem: Environmental > Aquatic > Freshwater > Lake | place: Tanzania: Lake... | reverse complement strand
CAATACCTGTAGCCGCCCCGGTCACGATGATTCGCTTACCTTTGAGATTCATCCCCTGCTCTCAGTCTTGTGCTTAACGATCTTCCCTTATCCCATCCGAGGGAGAAGGTGGTGATGAGGTGATTCCAGAGCCTGCCGTATTTGCTCCGGCACCCCTTCCAAGGTCCTGAAGATTTCATTGTTCCAGAATCGGAGCACGCGATCCCCTGACCGAGCGGAAAAGGCAGTCCGAGCAGCTTCTTCCAGCATCCGTTCGCGATGCTGCCCGCCGTCGATTTCGATCACCAGGTGGCCCGTGGCGAGGAGAAGTCGACTACGTATGGCCCGATGCGAACTTGACGTCTGAAATTGAGGACCAGAAATCGCCCGGCCCTCAGGTGGAACTGACCTGACCCCCTGAGAAGGAGCCCGGTCTTTCTGTTAGAGAGAGGCGTTCGGAAAGGGGGACGACATGGCAAGGAAGGGGCACACGCCCGAGCAGATCTTGGGCAAATTGAGACGGGTCGAGGTGGTGGTCTCCGGAGGCAAGACGATTGCCGAGGCTACAAGAGCGGCCGGGATCAGCCGGCAGACCTACTACCGCTGGCGCAATGAGTACGGCGGCCTGGGCATCGACCAGGCGCGGGAGGCTCTGGCTCAATGCCGGCTCGTGCATCAGGCTCAGGCCCTTGCACAGGAACCACGTCTGGGCCTACGACTTCGCATAGGCGAGGACCTACGAAGGCAGGAATGAGAGGCTGCTTGTGGTAATCGACGAATACACACGTGAGTGCCTGGCGCTCCGGGCGAGGAGGAAAATGAACTCCCATCATGTGCTCGAGGTCCTGGCGGAGCTTTTCATCCTCAGGGGGGGGGTGCCGGACCACATGCGCTCGGATAACGGCCCAGAGATGACTGCGACGGCGGTCAGAGAGTGGTTGGGCAAAGTGGACGTGAAGACACTATTTATCGAGCCGGGCAGCCCCTGGGAGGATGGCTACTGGGAGAGCTTCAATGGCAAGCCCGGCGATGAACTGCTGAAGAGGGCCTTCTGCACCCTGAAGGAGGTGCAGGTCCTCAGCGAACAGCGGAGGCGCGAGTACGACACCTTCAGACCACACAACTCATTGGGGTAGCGGCCGCCGGCGCCCGTAGCGTTCATGCCCAGGCTCGCGACGGCCACGGCACCAAAATAATGAGCGGTACCGCACCTGGGGGCAGGTCAGTCCCGACCGAGGAAGGCCTCAAAGAGGGTGAGTGTGAAGCGCACCGGGCGGTGCATTCGAGCAAGCTCGCCAAGAACGGCAGTAAGATCATCGCTGGCAGCTCGGTCGAGATGCTCGAACGCTCCAAGAACGGTGCGTGATCGCGGCGCGGACCCCGGCTGCCTTGACCGAGAACGCGCGCCAGGCAGCAAGGCCGCAACATGGGTTTGAAGGGCCCATGCTTCAAGTCGCTGTGTGGTCGCATCACCGCAGGCCGGTCCATGACTCACCGCTTCTGCCAACAGCGACCGGACCCCACCGGCTGCGACCGTGCCCCCGTAGGTCCGAAAGGCCCGGAATCGTATACACTGGCCGCTCTGGCCGGGCCGCGGGTCGCTCTCGCCCCGTGATGGAGGATGCGCTTGCAGCAGGCACAGGTCCCGGGCCCTGACAAGAGCGCGGCAATGCGAGTTGGGGTCATCCTGAACTCGGCCGAGCCGGCGGAGGGGATTGCCAGATGCCGCGCGCTCGGGGTCGATTGCGTCGGGCTCATGCGCGACGCCTTGCCTGGGTTTGACCGAGCGAGGTACGCCGGAGTACCTGATGGCAAGTTCCTGCGCAGCGCTGTGCAGCAATACGCCGAGGCGGGCATCCAGGTCGCAGCGGTCGCCAAGCCATACTGCATGGGCAAAGATCCCGACATCGTGCTCAACCCTGCCCGGCACCGCCGCGAGATTGACGAGATGCTCGCGACGATTATGGCGGTCGCCGACGCCGGCGTGCCGACGATGCTCCAGTACGTGCATGTCGCGCTGCCTGAAGACCCGGGCAAGGACGCAGCCCTGTGGAGCGGCGTCAGGCAGATCTTCCGCGAATGCGTCAGGCAGGCGGAGAGCTCGAGACTCAGGCTGGCAAACCATGGCCGCTGGCCCACGCCCGACCGCGCGGCCCGGAAACAGGCCCAGGACGCGGGGACCCGGCCCGCGGACTACCGGCGCTTCCGCATCCCCGGGTGGGAGGGGCCATTCCTGATCCGAGATGGAGAGCATATCGCCCGCCTGATCGAGCGCGAGGCGCCCAGTCCGTACAATGGCGTCTGCATGTGCACCGGCATGTACATGAACGGCACCGACGTGTTCGCCGCGGCCGCCCGCTTCAAGGGCAAGGTCTTCTTCGCGCAGCCGCGCGACCTGCGCGGCCGGTGGCCGCAAGTTGAGGAAGTGATGCCTGGAGAGGGTGAGATCGACCTGCCGCGCTTCCTGCGCCTCCTGGCGAAAGACGGCTACACCGGCATGGTCCACCCGGAACACTTCGAGGACACGCGCCGTAACTCCCCTGACCCCGAGGCAGACGCGGTGCAGACAGTGAAGCGGTGGGTTGCAGAGGCGACCCACGCTACGCCGCGCCGGTAGGCGCAGGCGCATCAGGGCCGGGCCCTCCGGAGGGAGTCGACATGGAGTACAGGACGCTCGGCCGGACAGGCCTGCGGGTCAGCCGCCTTGGCATGGGCCTCTTCCAGATCGGGAAGCTCCCCCTGGACAGCGTCCCCCAGGTCAGCCGTCTGTTGGGTGCCGCGCTGGAGAAGGGCATCAACTTCTTAGACACCGCGGCCGGCTATGACAACAGCGAGGAGCTCATCGGGAAGGCCGTGTCCGACCGGCGCGACGAGTTCGTCCTGGCGACCAAGTGCGGGAGCTTCTCCGCGCTCGAGCCGTGGACGGCGGAGACGGTCACGCGGCACATCGACCGCAGCCTGCGGCGGCTTCGGACGGATCGGCTCGACCTTGTGCAGCTCCACTCTTGCGGCCTGGACGTACTGGAACAAGGCGAAGTGCCCCGGGCGCTGCTCGCAGCGAGGGACGCCGGCAAGACCAGGTTCGTCGGTTACAGCGGCGACAACGAAGCAGCCGACTGGGCGCTCGACAGCGGCCTGTTCGACACGCTGCAGACCTCCTTCAACCTCGTGGACCAGCGGGCGCGGCAGAAGCTGTTCCCGAAGGCCCGCCAGAAAAGTGTTGGCCTGATTGTGAAGCGGACAATCGCCAACAGCGCGTGGGGCGCTGCGCCGGGGACCGCCAACCCCTCCTCACAGTTCAACAACAACCTGGACCGGAGCCGCGAGATGGCGGCGCTGGGCCCCATCCCGGGCGCGCCTGCGGACCCGGTCGCGCTCGCGCTGGGGTTCACGATGGCCCACGATCAGGTAGACGTCGCCCTGATCGGCACGACCAAGAAGGAACACCTTCTTGGGAATATTGAACTGTTCGAGAAAAGGCTGCCGATACCGGAGAGCGTCGTGGATGAGCTCTATCGGCGGTTCGAAATTGTTGGCTCGGATTGGGAGCAGCTTCGTTAGAGGTGAATAATTCCAAGTTCAACAAGGCGGCCTGCCCCATTCTGGCGGAGGCGTTTTGAGCAAGCTCTACTTCACAGAGGCAGGGCACGTGATCACCAACTTCGGGGAAGAGGTGACACGTTTCCGGCGGGCGCGCAAGATACTCCAGTTGCCCGCGACGCGGGAAACGGCGAGCCTCTTTGTCCTGGCCCGTTCACACCGGAGCGACGCCCCGCGATTAAGGGTTTCGGTTAACCGATTCGAATTGCCCCCCGTGCCTCCAGAGACGCACCGGATACATCTTTGGCACCACGTGCCAATCTCGGCGGATCTACTACGGCCAGGGACAAATACCTTCGAGTTCTGGACCGAAACCAGCTCGATGACCGGTTGGTCGCTGGCAATGGAGCCCGGGCATTCGAACCCGCAAAGCTACGTCTCGGACGATGGGGGGCGCACCTGGCGGAACGGCCGCATGGGGTACCTGAATATCGAACGCGGCGAGTACGCGGTTCGAGTCCGGCTCGCGGAAGGCAACGACCCGCCGCCTCCCGCGCCTTCGTGGGAGGATCCCGAGAACCCTCGCCTTGCGAGCCTGTTGCAGAAGTTGCCGCGGAAGGCGGTGAGAGATGGTGTTCTGATCGACCGGGTACGTATCCTTGCTACATGGCTCGCCTCAAGCTGGGAACATACGGGGTCGAACATCGCGTCCCAGTTCGCGCCGTGGGATGCGGAGACTGTTCTGGCCTGGGGCGCATCTCAGTGCGGACACGATGGGCGTCGTCCTGTAGTGATGTGCATCCACTACGGGGTCGCGCTGGTCAGCGCGTGTCAGGCACTTGGCATACCGGCACGCTGCGCGATCCTGATCGGCACTCCTAACGGCACCGACGGCCACTTCTGCGCGGAGGTCTGGTCTGAACACCATCGCAAGTGGGTCTTCGTCGATCCGAACGTGGATGCCCTGTTCTTCAGCGGCGAAGAGCCGCTCTCCCTGAGCCAAGTGCAAGCAAAACTTCCCGACCTTTCAGGCGTCGTACGCTTCGGCCCCGGCACCGCCAGCCAGAGAAAGAACTCGCGTATTGCGTCATTCCTCGATGGCTACTCGGAGGGGAAGTATTTCAAGCATCGATCCGCTTGGTACCGGTCGGATTTCTTGACGCACCCGGAGGAAACTCCTCCCGCGCACGGCGCAGTTTCCTATTGCGAGACCGGGCTCGTGTGGGACGCGGCAGACCGCGAAATATTTCCAATGTTCCCGTACTTTGGAGATGCTGAGTACTTTGACGCGGCCCCCCGGCGGTAGACGTGCGAATCGGCTACTTGAGGAACAGCCCTATGGCCGGGGCACGATCTTCAAGCGCCCGAAGCCTGCCCGCCGCATTGTTTGCGCGACCTCTGCCAAGTCGTCCAGCCCTTGAACAATCTGGCCAACGAGGGTGCCTGTCGCTGGCCCTGCCGGACTGTATGCCCTGATCAGCTCGCCGTAGTAAAAGCCTAGTTCTGTATGGGCCCCGATTACGCCAGCGCGTGGTCGGTTTGGCATGCCACGGTGGCCGGTCGGCCAGTGGAACATCACCACGTCGCCTCGCCGGACCGATTCCGACTGGTTCTCGACGACCGAAGGATTCATTGGAGGCAGCACCGTAAATAACTCAGCCCCGTTCCACTTCGAATTGAATATGTCTGCTTCTATCGGCAAGAGGCTGGTGAGGAAACGGGACGACGACGGCGCTTTGTCCAAGAATAGTTCGACTTCGACAGCCACACCCTGCCTACCGAAGGTGCAAATGCAATAGCGGATCTGGCTGCTCAACGGTTGGCTCCTCGCCGGATGAGCAGTGTTTCAGAGCCCTCGGTCCAGATTGACTCGCAAGCTCTGGCGAACTTCGCTCGGCCAGAAAAGATCTCCGCAAACAGTGATCCGGCCATGGGCCCCGCCGTACCCATGGGTATCGCGTCGCGGTCGTAGTAGATCGCGATTTCGCCAGAGGGCTCGGCGTCAGCCCTGTACCAGGGCGCGTAGTAGAAGAAGAGATCTCCCGCGTCGGTGCAGATCGTGGTGTTCTCCTTAGGCGGAGTAACGCCGCGCCAGGGGAAGTGGAAGTACACCTCGCAACCCGAATACCAAGCGTGGATAATCTGCGACTCGATCGGTAGCCGTTCCCAGATGAACTCGCAGGTCCGCGGCGCTTCGGTCTCTAGCATCCTCGCGCGGGCAACGATGTTTCGCTTGGGTAGTATGAGATCGATCGTACGTCGTGGCATGTTAGGAGGTGAAATCCGTTGCGGATTGTACTCGATAACTGCACATTGATTGACGGTGCCGGCTCGGCGCCGGTCGAAGGCGCTCGAGTGGTCGTCGAAGGTCAGCGGATTGCGGAGGTTGGCAGGACAGGGCATGGGATTTCGGCTGGGGCGGGGATTCGGGTTCTGGATCTTTCGGGGAAGACTGTGCTGCCTGGATTCTTCGACATGCATGTGCACAGCACGTCGCATGTTCTCGATGAAGAGCCCCCGCCTGGCGCGAGCCCGCAGGTGACCGAGTGGCTGAACGATCCGGACCATCTGATTTACACGCGTGCGATCGGGAACGTTCAGCGGGCGCTTCGGGCGGGCGTTACGAGCCTTCGTGACTGCGGGGGTCCGCGAGCTATCACGATCTGGCTACGTGATGCGATCAACCAGGGGTTGCTTGAGGGTCCCCGGATGTGGGTGGCAGGGCAGCCGGTGACGACGACTGCGGGGCATCTGAACTTCTTCGGGCAGGTGGCGGATACGAGGGATGAGGTGGTGAAGGCCGTGCGCCGGCAGGTGCAGGTCGGCGCCGATTTCATCAAGGTGTGTGCGACAGGCGGTGCGATGACCAGGGGAAGCAATCGCGCGCGTGCCCAGTACACGGCTGAGGAGTTGAAGGCGCTGGTAGAGGATGCGCACCGACTGCGCCGCACGGTGGCTGCGCACACGCTTTGTACTGAGGGCATGCGTAACGTGGTCGAAGCCGGATGTGACACGATCGAGCACTGCTACTGGTATGGGCCTGAAGAGCGGGAATATCCCCTCGATGAAGGTGTCGCGCGGGAGCTGGTCGCCAAAGGACTGTACGTCTCACCCGTGATCGGAGCAGGGGACCACGCGGGGTATCTGGCAAGCCAGTGTCCAGTTACAGTTTCAGACGATCCACATGAGACGTCGCGAAGGGGCAATGATTTCTATCAGGTGATCAGACGAAGCTACGGCTCCTTCATTCGAACAAAGGAAAGCGAACTCCATTTCGCCAATTTGCGGCGAATCCGTGAGTTGGGTGCTCAATTCATCGTTGGCTCCGATGCGGGCGCCGGAATGACGAGGTTCCAGGACATGTGGCTGTGCATCGCGGTCTTCGTGGCCAGCCTTGGATTCACAATTGTCGAAGGGGTTCAGGCGGCCACCCAGACCTCGGCGAAGGCTCTCAAGGTGGACAAGGATCTGGGGACTGTGGAGGTGGGAAAGCTGGCGGATCTCGTGGTCGTTAGGGGTAATCCCGTTGCCGAGGGCGTTTGGTGCCTACGCGAGGTAGACGTGGTCATCAAGGACGGGCGCATTGTTTTAGATCAGGGCATACCGGTTCAAGCGATCCGGGGCCACGGGCCGGCTGATTCCGTTATTCGAAAGGCGTGACACGCGGGCGGGGAGAATCTCGAACGGTTTGGACCCGTCGGCGAGGCGGCAGCCAAAGGGTCGGTAAGAGAAAGGGATGCGCACCGTAATAGACAACTGCACCTTGATCGATGGTACCGGTACGTCGCCAGTAGACGGTGCACGGGTGGTGATCGATGGGCAGCGGATTGTAGAGGCCAGTAGCCCAGGGGACGCGGGTACTGGATCTCACCGGCAAGACTGTGTTGCCTGGATTCTTCGACATGCACGTGCACGGCACGTCGCACGTGCTGGACGCTCCGCCCCTGCCTGACGCGAGGCCGCAGGTGACCGAGTGGCTGAACGATCCGGACCATCTGATCTACACGCGTGCGATCTGGAACGTTCAGCGGGCGCTTCGGACGGGTGTAACGAGCCTGCGCGATTGCGGTGGGCCGCGAGCTATCACGATCTGGCTGCGAGATGCGATCAATCAAGGATTGCGGATCGGACCGCGGATGTGGGTTGCGGGGCAGCCGGTGACGACGACTGCGGGGCATCTGGACTTCTTCGGGCAGGTGACGGACACAAGGGGTGAGGTGGTGGAGGCCGTGCGCCGGCAGGTACAGGCAGGTGCCGACTTCATCAAGGTCTGCGCTAAGGGCGGAGGCATGAGGCCTGGCAGAAATTGGAGGCGCCCTCAGTACCCGGCTGAGGAGTTGAAGGCGCTGGTAGAGGATGCGCATCAACTGCGCCGCACGGTGGCCGCGCACACGCTTTGCACTGAGGGCATGCGTATCGTGGTCGAAGTGGGATGTGACACGATCGAGCACTGTGCCTGGTATAGCGAGAACGGTGGGGGGGACTCTGGATGCAGGAGTCGCTCGCGAGCTGGTGGCCAAAGGTCTTTACGTGTCACCTGTGATCGGAGCGGGTGACCACGCGGGCTACCTGGCTGCGAACCCGGGAGTCTCTGCTCAAGATCACGAAGTGGTAGACCGACCAAACGAAGTGGATTTTCTCATTCGCCTACCCGAGACGCATGGATTCGTTCACACGCAGGCTCGCGAGACACTTTATCGAAACCACCGCCGGATACGTGAACTGGGCGGCCAATTCATCGGCGGCTCGGATTCGGGTGCCGGGATGACCAGGTTCCAGGACATGTGACTGTGCATCGCGGTCCTTGTTGCCAGCCTCGGATTCACGATTGTTGAGTCGGTACAGGCGGCCACACAGAGTGCGGCGAAGGCTCTCAAGGTCGACAAGGATCTGGGCACTGCGGAGGTCGGGAAGCTGGCGGGTCTGGTGATTTCGAAGGGGAACCCCGTCACCGACGGGGGATGGCGATTACGCCGGGTAGAGACCGTGATTCTCGGCGGTCGCGAGGTCGAGACTAGTGGCCGCCTGACTTTGATCGGCCAAACGCGGAACCAGCACCGGGACGCCGCTCGCCGGCGTCTGTTTTCGTGGTGAAGGCCCTACACGCTATTGGAGAGAGGTTGACACGTCCGGAGGCCTAGAGTAGCCTAGCCCGCGCCAATCGGGCCTGGAAGCGAATTGCGTCAAGCACACCATATAGTTGCGACGTAAAGCGCTGTGTTAGGAGGCTATCGATGCGGAATGGCAGGCATTCATCGTTTATCGTCGTGCTTGCGGCCGTTGGACTTTTGGCTGTGGCTGCCTCAGCGTGCGGGCGCGAGGTTGTTAAGGAAATCGTTAAGGAAGTCCCGGTCGAAAAGGTCGTGGAGAAGGAAGTAGTTAGGGAAGTAGTTAAGGAAGTTCCCAGGGAAGTCGTAAAGGAAGTCCCCAAGGAAGTCGTAAAGGAAGTCCCCAAAGTTGTTGAAGTCACAAAGGTAATTGAAAAGGAAAAGATCGTCGAGAAGGATCCGAGAGGCGGTGGCACGCTGAGGGTCGTTGCGGAAGCGAGCGTCGCGTCACTCGACTCCATAGCAACCACAGGCGGCATCAATCAGACCGTCGCCGGTCACATCTACGACCAGTTGTTCAACCTCGGAGAAGGCCAAGTGCCCCGGGCGCAGATGGTGGACAATTGGTCGGTTTCGCCCGACGGACTAGCCTATACGTTCACGTTGAGGGGCGGCTTGCTCTTCCACGACGGAACTAAGGTGACGTCTGAAGACGCGGTCGCCAGCATCAAGCGTCTTATCGATCGCAAGCTGGGACCCTGGGCCCAAATGGTCGAGCGCGGCATCACACCACAGGTGGTCGACGAGAAAACATTTACCGTCAAGTTCAAAGAACCATATGGGCTGCTCGTAGAAACGCTTGCGACATCGAACCTGTACCCGCCCGTGCAGCAGGCGAGGCTCGCGTCCAAGACGCCGGCCAACGAGCCAATCAAGGAACACGTCGGCTCGGGTCCGTTCAAGCTGGTCAAGTGGAATCCGGGCGCGTCAATCAGGATGGAGCGGTTCGCTGAATACGTGGCCCGCGCAGAACGAGCAGATGGTCACGGCGGGGGCAAGAAAGTATTCGTAGACGTTCTGGAGTGGCTGGAAGTTCCAGACCCGGGGACCCGTATCGTGATGCTTGAGACCGGTCAGGTTGACTTTGTCCAGTCGGCACCGCAGGACGACCTCAATCGGCTCAAGAAGAACCGCGACTTGCAGGTGTTCCCTCACCCCTTCGGACGGTGGCCGGTACTGATTTTCAATAACATCAACCCCCCATTCGATGACGTGGTTGCCCGTCGCGCTGTGGTCGCAGCAATCGACGCGGAAGGGATCATGGCGGCGTATGGGCCCAAAGATCTATGGCGCACCTGCGGGCAGCTCTTCGGCTGCGGTGGGATTTTCGACACCGAAGTTGGATTGGAGAACTACAACCAGCGCAACATCCAAAAGGGCAAGGAGCTTCTAAAGCAGTCCAAGTACGATGGCCGGGTGATTGATGTGATGGTTCCGACTGACCAGCCATTGATATCCCCGGTCACCCAGATCGCGCGGCCCAGTCTTGAGGCCATCGGGCTGAAGGTGAACATGGTTGTAACCGACTGGGCGACGGTGGTCCAGCGGCGGGGTAAGCCCGACGGGTACCACATCATGAGTTCCTATGGCACCCACGGTTCGCCGCTGGCACCGTCGACCGCGTTTGCAACGCCTCACTACTGCAACTGTGCCACCGATGCACAGAAGAAATTGAGCGCCGACTTCATGAAGGCGACGAACCTACAAGAAAAGCAGCGGATCGCGACGGAGAAGCAGCGTATCTATTTCGAAGAAGTGCCCTGGTATCAAGTAGGTGAGTTCTTCTCCTACCACATTGGGAGCAGGAGGCTCCAGGGGTACGCCACGACCGCCGGCAAGTTGGGTGAGCCCGCGTTCTGGAACGTGTGGCTGGAGAAATAATCGTAGTTCCGCGCCGGACTTTTCGACCTTGGACGTATCCGGCAAGGTCTATTGGAACCGTGATGAATTAGGACCGCCCGGCCTGGCTGTATGACGACTTATATCTTGCGGCGACTGGCCTGGGCGGTTCCTACCGCGCTCGTCGTATCACTGATCATATTCTCGCTCCTTTACATCACTCCAGGCGATCCCGCCGCGATGATGGCAGGCCAAGACGCCACTCCTGAAGAAATCGAAACGTTGCGGAGTGGGCTCAAACTTGACCGACCCTTTCACGTCCGGCTGGGAGAGTTCTACTGGGACCTCGCTCATCTCGACCTCGGGGATTCCATCAGGACTGGTGACCCGGTCATAAAGCTGATCGCGAGCCGCCTTGACGTGACGCTGACACTTGCGCTCCTCGTCGAGGGGGTAATCCTGGGCATAGGGATACCTCTTGGAGTCATCGCGGCTTGGCGGCAGAACACATGGATCGATCGGGGCGTGATGGTTGTCGCAGTGTTGGGCTTCTCGATTCCAGGTTTCTGGCTGGCATTCATGGCCATGTGGCTTTTCAGTCTCAAACTCGGAGTGCTTCCCGCCGCCGGATACGTGCCTTTTGGCGAAGGAGCATGGCCATTTTTTGAGCGTTTGATCCTGCCGACGGCAGTCACAGGGCTGATCGGAATGGCGCTGCTCGTTCGAATGACTCGGGGGGCAATGGTCGAGCTCCTGCGTGAGGATTTCGTCCGCACCGCCCGCGCCAAGGGCCTGGGTGAACGCGTGGTTCTTTTCCGTCATGCCCTGAAGGCTGCGGCGCCGCCAATCATTACCGTGGTCGGCCTCGGTTTCGCCGGGCTCGTCACCGGTCTTGTGATCACCGAAAGCGTTTTTGCTCTCCCTGGCCTAGGACTGCTCCTGGCAAGTGCGATCGCTGCCCGTGACTACCCGGTGATCCAGGGCTTCATACTGCTGGTGTCGCTCGTGTATGTCGTCGTGAACCTGCTCGTCGACATCAGCTACGCCGCGCTTGATCCGCGCGTCAGGTTATAGCGATGGACCTGACCGCACGAGCAAGGACGATCTGGGGAACACCGAGCCGCCGACTCAGAATCGGTTGGTTCCGTCTTCTAAAGACCTTCAGACGGAACCCCAACATGACCCTCGGGGTCGTGTGCGTCGCTATCGCGGTCACGATGGCGGTGAGCGCGCCTTTGCTGGCGGATCAAAGCCCCACGCTGATACAAACCAGGCAGCGGCTCCTGCCGATCTCATCGGATCACTGGTTCGGGACCGACCACTTCGGGAGGGACGTCTTCGCTCGTACGATCTATGGAAGCCGGATCTCGCTTACTGTCGGGATATCAGTCGCCGTGCTCGCGCTTTCCGCCGGCACGACTATCGGCCTGCTTACCGGCTACTTCTCACGCGTCGATGCCATAGCCATGAGAATTATTGACGGCCTCATGGCGATCCCCGGGCTTCTCCTAGCGATCGCGTTGGTAGCTCTGCTTGGCGCCAGTTTGCAAAACGTCGTCGTGGCCCTGTCGGTAACCGCTACCCCGGGCATCTCCCGCGTGGTCAGGTCGTCGGTTTTGACCCTGCGGTCACAACTCTACGTCGATGCTGCGACGGCGATGGGCGCTTCCCCTGCGCGAATCTTGCTCCACCACGTATTGCCGAACGCATGGGCGCCGATCATCGTTCTGGGGACATTCATCATTCCGGGGGTCATGCTCACCGAGGCGGGCCTCAGCTTTCTGGGCGCCGGAACGCCGCCCGAGACGCCGAGTTGGGGCAACATGATCGCAGAGGGTCGACGTTTTCTTCGCAATGCCCCTTGGATGATTACGTTTCCCGGGATATTCCTCTCCCTCACCGTCTTGGGCGTAAATCTCATCGGCGACGCGCTCCGGGATCTTACGGACCCCAAACTTCGCCGCCGAGCCGAGGTAGACCGAGGGCGATAGCCTCCGCGGCATCACTGCTGCCAACCTTGGTGCCATCTGAAAGGGACGCGCATTGAAAATTGTGAGGTTGAAATTCCTGAACCTGCGCGTGCCCTGGGGTCCAGCGTCGATGAAGATGACCCGGGACTGGCTGCTGACTCGGATCGATACAGACACGGGAATTGCGGGGTTTGCGGCGGAATCCAACGACAGCGCGCTGAAGGAGTGATTGTAATGGTCGATGTGCCGGAGGTGCTGGCCAGTATCGATGCGGAATGGATAGCGGATCGCGCATCGACCATGATTCAGATTCCGAGCGTGACGATGAACGAGAAGGAGATCTGCGCCTATTTCGTGGCGCAATTGGAGGATATGGGACTTCCTGTCGACGTTCGGGAGGTGACGCCCGGGCGCAACAACCTCTATGCCCGCATTCCCGGGACAGGGGGCGGTCCTTCGCTCGCTCTGAACGGTCATCTCGACACGATCCCTATCGGCTCAGCCTGGCCGTGCCGCCGAGTTGGGAATCGCATCCACGGACGCGGTGCCGAGGACATGAAGGGCGCGATGGCCGCGATGTTGGCCGCCGGTCGGGCGTTGATCGAGAACGGCGTGCGACTGAAGGGCGATCTTTGGCTAACCGCGGTCGTGGGCCACGAAGAGCCGGAGGCTCGGAAAGACGGTCCGTTAGCATTCGTCGCTGACGTCAAGTCCTCACGTCTGCCCTGCGACCGGATCCTGATAGTCGAAGGGGACCAGTCGCTCTGGGTGATGAGCATGGGGTCAACCGTCTTCTCGATCACCATGGATTCGGATCGCGGAGGCACGCACACGAACAACGTTCCTTTCGCCGATAGCCCAATCCGGTACATGGGTGACCTTATTCGGGAGGTTTGCACATTGCAATCAAGGCTTGATGCCGGCGCGCGTCACCACCTTGCGGGGCCGGAACGAATCGACCTGGGCATCGCTCGGGCTGGCGACTATCACAATCGCACCCCGCTAAAGATCTACGTGGAGGGCACGAGGCGCTGGATGCCGGGCAAGACGGTCGATGACGTCATGGCTGAAATCGAGTCGATAGCAGCGCCCATCGCTCGTGCGGGTGGCCTGAAGCTTTCCGTATCCCATGAGATGGAACGCGAGCCGTTCGAAATCCCCGCCCAGGATCCGGCAGTCCTAGCCGTCAAGGCGGCCGCCAGGCAGGTCCTCGGAAGAGATCCGGAAGTAGTCGGGCGCCGCGTCGTCGGAGACGCCAATATCTATGTGCATGGCTGCGGGGTGCCCTCGTTCTATTTCGGGCCCGGCTACAAGACCGCGCATTCCGACGACGAATCTGTGGACCTCGCCGACTTGTGCATGGTTGCGCGTGTATGTGCAACAGCCGCCATACGTTATTGTGGTGTGTCCTAGGAACGGCTGGGGAGTCGCGACGTGGATTACCGAAGCCTTGGAAGGACGGACTGAAGGTCAGCCGGATCGGGTTGGGCCTGTTTCAGATCGGAAGGTTTCCTACCGGATCTGAACGCCAGGTCGATGATCTTCTGAATACCGCGCTCGACTGAGGCATTAACCTTTTCGATACCGCGGCCGGATACGACCGAAGTGAAGAGCTGATTGGCACGGCGGTGGCGCACCGCCGCGCGGAATATGTGCTTGGGACCAAGTGCGGCCTGATTACTGGTACCGAGCCATGGACTGCCAAGACGATCGCAGGGCATGTGGACCGTAGCCTCCGCCGTCTGAGAACCTGGTGAGTTGACCTGATCCAGCTGCACTCTTGTGACGTCGCAGTTCTTAAAACGCGGCGACGTGGTGGAAGCACTGCTGGCGGCCAAGGATGCGGGAAAGGCTCGGTTCGTCGGTTACAGCGGCGACAACGAAGCAGGCGACTGGGCGCTCGACAGCGGCCTGTTCGACACGCTGCAGACCTCCTTCAACCTCGTGGACCAGCGGGCGCGGCAGAAGCTGTTCGCGAAGGCCCGCCAGAAAAGCGTTGGCCTGATTGTGAAGCGGACAATCGCCAACAGCGCGTGGGGCGCTGCGCCCCATCCCGGGCGCGCCTGCGGACCCGGTCTCGCTCGCGCTGGGGTTCACGATGGCCCACGATCAGATAGACGTCGCCCTGATCGGCACGACGCGGGTCGAGCACCTTACCGCCAACATCAGGCGCCTGGAGACGGAGCTGCCTGTGAAGCAGAGCGTTGTCCAGGAACTGTACCGGCGGTTAGACAAGGTCGGCGGCGACTGGCGCCAACTCGGGTGATACGGCCGGGCCACCCCCGGCAGCAAGGCGAATCGCAGCGTCAGCGCGGGAACACCCCGGCCAGACCGAGGCCTGGTCGCCGCTATTTCTTCTTCGGCAGCTTGATCGTCGGCACCGGCATGCCGGGCGTCTTGAGTCGCACCCGGTAGACCGACATCCGCGAGCAGATGTAGAGAGACCGCCAGTCGTCGTCGCCGAACGCGCAGTTGGCGGGGAGCTCAGGCGTCCTGATGATCCCGATGAGCGTGCCGTCGGATTCAAACACCCACGTCCCGTGCGTGCCGGTGCAGAAGACCCGGCCTTCGACGTCGATCTTAATGCCGTCTGGCACGCCGCCCACTTCGTGCGCCACACGAGGCTTTCTGGACACCGGGTGAATCCAGGTCATCCCCTTGGGTGACTTGATATACGGCATGTCTGCGAAGCGCCGGCAGTTCTTGATCGTCCCATCAGGCTGTACGTCGAACACCTTGATGTGCGGGTCTGGGCGGGTGTCTACGGCATAGAGGAGGCTCTCGTCCGGCGAAAACGCGACGCCGTTCGGGTAGGCAACCTCCTTTGTGAGGAAGGTCAGTTTGCCGTCGGGAGTGAGCCGCCACAGCGCCGGTGAGCCGATCTCCTTCTGCTCCGGCTTCAGGGAGGCCTCGGGGTCGGAGAAGTACAACGCGCCGCTCGAATGGCCGCAAACGTCGTTGCACATGTTCATTTTCTTGCCCTGGTAGTTGTCCACCAGGACCTCGATGCTGCCGTCGTCACGGACCGCGACAACTTTGCGGCCGTTCTGGTCGCAGGTGATCAGCCGACCCTTGCTGTCGATCGTTGCGCCGTCCGGGCTTTCACCTCTGCGGATCAGGACCGGACTCTGCCCGGGTTTCACCTTCCACTGGGTGTCACCGCCGGGGTCCGAAAAGATGAGCAGGCCCTCCTTCTTGCTCCAGACCGGCCCTTCGGTGAAGACGAACCCCGTGGCGATGAGTTCTGCTTCGCCAGGCTCAACGATATCCGCCAGAGTCCTTGCCTTCGCCATCGTGTTGCTCCCTACGTTGCGACCGTGCGCCCACACTAGACGAGTGGGTGACCACGAATGCCGGCGGTAAACGTAACTTCACACAGATTGCTTGTCAATACAACTCCGACGCAGCCATTCTCCCGACGGGCCGGGCTAGGCGCGTTAGCGGCCTCCCGCTGCCCGGACGAGGGACTCGTAGACCGCATGGGGTCCGAACAGGACCGCGGCCACGGTGAAGAGCGCGAAGCCAGCCGAGACATAAAGAGGGCGGAACGACGGGGTCGCGGGCGAGCCCGGCCGGAGCGCCGAGAAGGCGACAAGCCCGCCCACAAACATCGCTGCACCCGCAATCAGCCCGCCGTAAAGGCCAACTGCCCAGTAGGTGAACACGTGCAATGGCGTGCTGAAGGCTGCCACGAACAGGCGGTCCGCCAGGGCCTCGTGGCCCGCGGGCTGGAAAAGACCGCCGATGAACAGGCTCAGCGGGGTTACGAGCGCCGTGGTCAGCGGCACGAACACCCCGTAGAGGCCCGCGGTCGTCGCCAGCACCAGCGTCTGCTTTGTACGGTCCGCGATCCCGCTCATGACTTCTGTGACCACGAACGCAGACGCTGCCGCGAGCAGCACGCCGGCCACGACAGGCGCTGCGGCGACGCCAAGGAACGGCCCCAGGGCTGGGCGGCCGATCGTCGTGTAGCTCTCGCGCTCCGCCAGGACCGCAGGCAGCGTTATGTACATCGCCGCGAGCGTGAGCGCGCCGCCCAGTGGCAGCAGCGCCAGTACGAAAGCGAGGCGTGCCCCCCGGGCCTGGGTCGCCCGTCGGCGCTCCGCCGCGCGTAACTGTTCGAGCTGGTCGCCTGCACCCAACAACTCGAGTCCTCCGGCCCGGGCCGTGGCCCGGCTTCGAGCGTCGCGAGGCCTGATCTAGGTGGCAGGCCGGGCAGCCGGGCGGCCGGCCGGGGTCAGCGGCCGGCGCTCGCCTGCAGCAACACTTCCCTGACGCGGCGGGCCACCGTTTCCAGCTCTCCCTGCTGGATGTTCATGGGGTCCACGTACAGCTCGTCCTTGATACCGATGGTCTGCACGTACACGCGCGGCTCACCCTCCAGGAGCCGGCGCTGGACCTCAGAGCGGCGAGGCCCTTTCCAGCCGGGCTGGAAGTACACGACCGCATGCGGGATGCGGTGGTTCGGCGGGTTGTGCTCGACCCGGGCCAGGATCCCCGGCACCTCCGCGATCTGGTCCACGACCAGCTGCATCTGCTTGCGATAGGCGGCTGTCTCTGCCGCCTCATCCTCGGCGAGGAACGCATCCAAAGCCGCGATCAGGCCGAAGATCTCCTCTTTGGACACCTTCTGGCCCCGCGCGACTCCCGTGTGCGGCGCGTTGTTCAGCCGGGCGTACTCGACCCACTGCTTGTTGCCGAGCAGCAGGCCGGAACTCTGGATGCCGCGGATGGTCTTTCCACCGCTGAAGCTGACCAGGTCCGCCCCTTCCCGCACAAACCTGGTCAGGTTCGCGCGCGGCGGCAGCACAGAGGCGGCGTCGCAGAGGACCGGGAGGCCCCTGGCGTGGGCGATCCGCGCCGTTTCCGGCAGCGGCACGAGGTGGGGAGACAAGTTTCCTGACTCCAGGTGGATGATGCCCGCGGTGGCGCTGGTAATGGCCGCTTCCAGCTGCTCGGCCGTGCACCGCTTCTCCTCACCAACCCAGACGAACCTGGTCCCGGGCACGAGGTACAGCCGTTCGTATCCGAAGCTGTGGCCGCGCTGGATGATCAGTTCATTTGCCAGGCCCGCGGTGTCCGGTAGGCGGAGGATCTTGTCCGGGTCGTCCTTCGCCACGGCGGAAGCCGCCTGCACGACCAAGCCCGCACCTGCGCCGCTCGTGACTGTTGCGGCCGGGACGCCAATCATGTCCGCCAGCAGTCCGCCTGCGGCGACAAGCAGCTCGTCCATCTGGAAGAAATGGCGGGAGGCGAACTCCATGGCCTCCAGCGTCTCCGGGCGCGGCCGGGAGCCCGAGTGCATGGTATTGGGCCCGCCGGCCTGAATGATCGGCTTGACGCCCAGGCGCTCGAGAATGGACTCACCGATCCCCGTAGACGTCTCCACAGCAGGTGCCCTCCTCTAGCCACGGTCGGTCGCCGGACGCCCGCTGCTTTCGCAGGGGGATACGCCAGTCGCGACGAATTCACATCGCTCGCGCCCGGGCGCGGCCCGATTCCCAATGCAAGCGGGCGCCCAGTAATGTACCATTCCGCCGGCAACCGGCAACCTGATTGGCGGCGAGTCGCTGCCAGGTCGCGGAGGCAGCACATGAAGATCACCAAAATTGAAGCGCGTGCACTATCCGCGGCTTCCGTCACCGGCAACCGTCGCAGCGTACACGCGGTCGTCCGCGTCTTCACCGACCAGGGGCTGACGGGCATCAGCCGCTGCATGGCGTCCCTCGTGCCCGTCGTGAACGACCGCCTGGGGCCACTGCTTCTCGGGCAAGACCCGCTGAACTCCGACAGGCTCTGGGCGAAGATGTACGCGACCGTCTCCGCGTACGCGCAGGACGCCCGGGAGATCATTACCGGCATCGGGACCCTGGACATTGCACTCTGGGACATCAAGGGGAAGGCCCTGAAGGCGCCGCTGCACCGACTTCTGGGCGGCTTCCGCGATGAGATACCCGCCTACGCCGACGGCGGGATGATCCTCCGGGGCCCCAAGGCCCAGGCCGACTGGTCCGCGAAGTACGCGGAGCAGGGCTACCGCTCGGTCAAGTACCACGTCATGGGTGAATCGCCGGACGAGATTGTCGAGACGGCACGGCAAGTCCGGAAGGCCACCGGCCCGGATGTCAGGCTGATGATCGACGTCCACAAGCTGTGGGAGCCGTGGCTTGCGGTCGAGACTGCACGGCGCCTGGAAGAGCATGACGTGTTCTGGCTGGAGGAACCGATCGTCTGGGACGACCAGGTGGGCGGCATGGCGTTCCTGGCCGCGAACACCCGCATCAGCGTGGCGGCCGGTGAGAGTGAGATCAACATATACGCCTGCCGGGACCTTTGCGCCCGCGGTGGCGTCAAGGTCCTGCAGACCGACATGCACTCCTCGGGCGGCTACACGGCTTGGCTGAAGATGGCGGCCGTCGCCGAGGCTTACCACGCCCGGATCTCGCCGCACGGGGCGTCGTACCCGGAGTTCACGGCCCCGCTCATCGCAGCGGTCCCCAATGGCCTCGTCGTCTCCGCCTTCCCCGCAGGCGAGACGAGCGAGTTGTGGTCGAAGATGTACCGGCAGCCGCTCGACCTCCGCAACGGCACGATCTACCTGAGCGACCGGCCAGGGCTGGGCCTCGAGTTCGACGAGCAGTTCCTGAAGAAGCACGCCGCTTGACCGGCCCCGCGCGGCCGCCAGCCTGGCGCCTGCGCCGGGCACTGGCTGAGCCGCCGGCCACTGGAGCGACCCATGCGAGTCCGTGACGTCAAAGTCACCGTGCTCACGGCGACGACCTATGCCAACCGCCAGCACTCGCCGCATGCGACCGTGCAGGTCTCGACTGACGATGGGCTGACCGGGATCAGCCGCTGCTTCCCGGCCCACGCCCGCGTGATCGACGAACAGCTCGCGCCGGTCCTGCGCGGCCAGGACCCGCTCAACACCGAGCGGCTCTGGCGCGCCATGTACGACGTAGTCCGCCAGAACTCCCGCCTGCACCACACCATGGTCACGGCGGTCGGCGCGCTCGACATCGCGCTGTGGGACCTGAAAGGCAAGGCGCTCAACACCCCGGTGCACAGGCTCTTGGGAGGGTTCCGGGACCAGATCCCGAAGTACGCTGATGAGCGCATGCTCGACCTCAGCCCCGCCCAACATGCCGGCTGGTGCGCCAAGTACGTGGCCCGCGGGTACCGCGCGGTCAAGTACCACATGATGGGCGAGGCGCCTGACGTCGTGGTAGAGACCACGCGGTGCATCCGTGATGCCGTGGGCCCCGGCGTCAAGATAATGATAGACGTGCACAAGATGTGGGATCCGTGGATGGCAGTCGAGACGGCCCGGCGCCTGGAGAGCTACGACGTGTTCTGGCTCGAAGAGCCCATCTCCTGGGACGACCAGGTGGGCGGCATGGCGTTCCTGGCCGCCAACACCCGCATCTCGGTGGCGGCTGGCGAAAGCGAGTCGAACCTCTATGCCTGCCGCGACCTTGTGCAGCGGGGCGGTGTCAAGGTCCTGCAGACCGATGTGATCGGGGGCGGCGGCTATACGCCCTGGCTGAAGCTCGCGGCAGTCGCGGGCGCGTTCCACGCGCAAGCGGCCCCGCACGGTGCTTCCTTTCCCGAACTGCTCGCTCCCCTGATAGCGGCGCTCCCGAACGGCCTGATCGTATCCGGGGCCCCCGCCGGAGAGCCCAGCGAGATCTGGTCAAAGCTCTACCGCGAGCCGCTGGAAGTGAGAGACGGGGTCTGCCACCTGCGCGACCGCCCGGGCCTGGGCCTGGAGTTCGAAGAGGCGTACATCAAGGCCCACCAGGCGTAGAGGCGGTCCCGAAATCGCGCCAGCCAGCTAGGCGCGTTCGCTGACCGGCGCCGCTGCTGCCGCGTCGGGCCCGCGCCGCGCTGGCTGTCGGAAGACTGTGGCGACGTCGTTGCCGTCCATGATGGGCACGTCCCGGTACATGAAGCAGCTTGCGACGCGGTGGGGCTCGCGCTGGTAGAGCGGCGGCACTGTGTCCCAGCAGGACTGCATCGCCGACGGGCAGCGGTCAGCGAACTTGCACCCCGTGGACCCCGCTCGGCCAGCAGTCCCGGCCTCGAGCTCGTACGCTGACCAACGCTTGTCCGGCTTCGGTTGCGGGATGGACTGGACGAGCAGCTGTGTATACGGGTGCCGCGGGTCCCTGATGACGTGCTCGACCGCGCCCGCCTCCGCGATGCGCCCCTTGTAGAGAACGATGATGTTGTCGCTGATCTGGTATGCGGTTGTCAGGTCGTGGGTGATGTAAACGACGGAAATGCCAAGCTCCCGGTTCAGCCGGCGCACACTTTCCAGGATCGTTGCGCGCAGTGACGCGTCCACCATCGACACCGGCTCGTCCGCGAGGATCACCCGCGGCTTCAGCAACAGCGCCCGGGCCACCATCGCCCGCTGGCGCTGCCCGCCGCTCAGCTGGTGCGGGTACCTGCCGAGCGTTTCCTGCGGCCGGAGGCCCACCATTTCCAGCGCGCCGTGCACCAGCTTGCGCGCTTCGGCCTTACTGCTGGCCATCTGGTACTTCGCGACTGGAACCGAAAAGATGTGGTCGATCTTGTAGAACGGGTTATAGACCTCAAACGGGTCCTGGAAGATCGGCTGCACCTCGCGCCGGAACTGGCGGCGCTCATCCCGGGACATCTTCCGCAGGTCCTTCCCGTTGTAAAGAACCTGTCCGCTCGTGGGCTCGATTACGCCGAGCAGCAGGCGCGCCAGTGTCGTCTTTCCGCTGCCGCTCTCGCCCGCGACCGCCGTGATCGCGGGCCGGTCGGTGGCCACCGTTAGTGACACGCCTTCCAACGCCACGTTCCGGTCCCGTTCAAACAGGCCTCCTCCGAACACTTTCGTCACGCCGCGCAACTCGATCTGGTCCGACATCAGGCGTTCCTCACCTGCTCGCCAGGGAACAGGTGGCAGGCCACCCACCGCCGCGACTGCTCCTCCCGCAGCCCGGGAGCCAGCCCCCGGCAGTGTTCCATCACCGACGGACAGCGGGGGTGGAACACGCAGCCGGGCGGCAGGTCCAGCAGCGCAGGCGGGAGGCCGGGTATCCCGACGAATTTCTCCTGTTTGTGGTCAAGCGTGGGCAGGCTCTCGATGAGCAGCTTGGTGTAGGGGTGGAGCGGCCGGCCAAAGATCTGCGCCACCGGCGCCACCTCGACCAGCTTGCCCGCGTACATCACCCCGATCGTGTCCGCGAACTGGGCGACCAGCCCCATGTCGTGACCCACCAGCACCACCGCGGCGTGGAGCCCCGCCTGCAGCCGCCCGAGCGTGACCATCACCTGCCGCTGCACCACGACGTCCAGGGCGCTCGTAGGTTCGTCTGCCACAATCACCTTGGGGCCCAGTGACGTGGCGGTGGCGATGCACACGCGCTGCTTCATGCCTCCGCTGAGCTCGTGGGGGAACATGTCGGCGACCTCGGGGGTCAGCCCGACGCCGGTCAGGAGCTGCGCCACCCGCTCCCGGGCCTCCACCTTCGTCAGCTTGATCCCGTGGTCGTACAGCCCGTCTAGGAGCTGTTCCCGGACGCGCACAACCGGGTTCATGGAGTTCATCGCACCTTGCTGGACCAGCGCGATCCCCGAGAGCCGGACGCCCCGCATCTCCTTGTCGTCGAGCTTAAGCAGGTCCTGGCCGTTCAGCAGCACCTCGCCCGAGACGATCCGACCGGGCGGCCGCGTCAGGCGCAGCAAGGCCATCGCCAGCGTGGTCTTGCCGGAGCCGGACTCCCCGACCAGCGCCAAGCGCTCGCCGGACTGGAGGCTGAACGATGCACCGTCCACCGCGGGCACCTGGCCGACGTCGGTGTCATAGTGGACTCGCAGGTCGCGCACCTCGAGCACCGGCTTCCCCGTGGCCGGGACACCGGCGCCGTGCAGGGGGGCCACCGTTGTCAAATGCGCTTCCTCAGGCGGGGGTTGGCCCACTCATCAAGGCCCGCGGTGACCAGGAACAGTCCCACGAAAAGCAGGACGATGATCAGCATGGGCGGGCCCCACCACCACCACATCCCGTGCAGTAACGAAGAGTAGTAGATGTTCCAATAGATGGTCACACCGAGCGTCGGGGACTCCAGCGGGCCCAGGCCGAGCGCCTCCAGGCCCACCGACGCCAGGATCCCGCCCGCGACCGCCAGCACGAAGCTGGCGACGATGTAGGGCATCAGGTTCGGCATCAACTCCCGGAATATCACCTCCGGGCCGCTCATGCCGGACAGGCGCGCCACCTCGACATAGCTGCGCTGCCGCATGGTCAACACCTGGGCCCGCATCACACGCGCCGGGCGCGTCCACGATAGCGTGGCGATGACCAACCCCATCTGCTCCACGTTCAGCCCGCCCCTGACCGAGGCGGCAATGATGATCAGGATCAGCAGCTGGGGCACCGTGATGAGCGTGTCCACCACGCCCCGGATGACCGCGTCTATCCAGCCGCCGTAGTAACCGGCGACGAACGCCAGCACCGTGCCGATGCTGATGCCGACCGCGCCAGCGATAAGCCCGATCCGGAGCGTCAGCACCGTACCGGATACGATCACCGCGAAGATGTTCCGCCCCACACGGTCGGTGCCCAGCGGGTACTCTAGCGACGGGCGCAGGTCCGGCGGCGCAGACAGTGGCCGTGCCTCCGAGCTATCGACCATGAGTGAGCCGACCGCCCAGAACAGGAACAGCGCGGACAGGATGGCCAAGCCCATCAGCAGCGCCGGGTTGCGCCGCGCATACCTGTAGGTCGTCAGCCATCTCCCGGTGAGGCGCCGCTCGATGCCGAATCTGGTGCGTGCAACCGCTGGCTGCATCTCAGGCCGCGCTGTACTTGATTCGCGGGTCGAGCACCGGGTAGATCAGGTCCATCAGCAACATCGCCAGGGCGATGGCCACGATCACCATGAACACAATGCCCGTGATGACGAAGTAGTCGAACTCGCGGATCGCCAAGAACAGCAGGCTGCCAACCCCCGGGTAGCCGAAGATGACTTCCACCAGAACCGCCCCGGACACGATATGGCCCAGCGACAGCGCGAGCGAGGTCGACTGCGGCAGGATTGCGTTGCGGATCGCGTAGCGCCAGAAGATCCGCCGCTCATTCAGCCCTTTCGCTTCCGCCTGGACCATGTAGTCCTCCCCTTGCATTGTGACCATCATGGCCCGCATTCCGAGCGCCCAGAAGCCGATGCCCACCAGGACGATCGAAAGCGCGGGGAGCGTGGCGTGGCGTAACACGTTGAGGATGAAGTCGAGGCTGTAGCTCGGCAACGTGCCTGCTTCGTACCCGCCAAAGATCGGGAACCAGGAGGCCTTGAACGCGAAGAAGTACAGGAGCACCAGCCCAAGCAGGTAGTACGGAATGGCGGACAACGTGAAGAAAGCCGGGATGAGCGCCTTGAGATAGATGGGCGTCCTGCCCCAGGAGACGAGTGCGCCTAGGAAAGTGCCCAATCCAAAGCTGACGATGGTCGCCACCCCCAGCAGGCCGACCGTCCAGGGGACCGTGTTCGCCAGCAACTCGTTCACGGTGACCGGGTACTGCGAGATCGACGCACCGAACTTGAACTGCACCGTGTCGGTCAGGTACCGCACGTACTGCTTGTAGAGCGGTTGGTCCAGGCCGAACTTCTTGCCGTACTCGGCCGCCATCTCCCGGTAGCCGCTATCCAGATGGCCACTCCGGAACTGCGCCTCCTGCAGCAGCTTCTCGATGATCGGGTCCCGGCCGCCGATGCGCGGGACGAAGAAGTTGACCGACGCCGCCAACCACACTACGGCCAAGACCAGCGCTAGTCGCCTGATTACGTAGCCTGCTCTCACTGCCGGTCCTCCATGCTCAACACTGGTGTGAGTGGAGCGGAATCCGTAGTCCCCGTGTCGAGAGCCGAAGCCCGATTATTTGGCGCCCGTCTTCTTCAAGTCGTAGTACGCCAGCACGTCGGTCAAATGCTGCGACCCAGAAACGCCCTGCCTGCCGTTCTGGTAGGTAGGCCAGTTGGTCCAGTAGTGGGTGTTGATCGCGGGCGCCTGGTAGAAGTCATGCACCTGCGCGTCCGGCAGCTCCTCGAGCCAGATCTGCATCGCCTTGATCGTCAGCTGTT
>Ga0194132_10004241_pt1 | contig 24554 bp, 28 predicted proteins | sample TA2KigOf80mmetaG_FD_148612 | JGI IMG/M metagenome (GOLD analysis project Ga0194132, IMG submission 148612) | Freshwater microbial communities from Lake Tanganyika, Tanzania - TA2015054 Kigoma Offshore 80m | ecosystem: Environmental > Aquatic > Freshwater > Lake | place: Tanzania: Lake... | reverse complement strand
CGGCAACCCTGCTGAAGGCGATCGCGTGGGTGGAATCCAATATGACGATGGCACAGCCGAGCGTCCGCTTCGAGAGCGTCGGAGATGGACTCGTCTCGTTCGATTGCGGCCATGGGATCATGCAGGTCACGACGGGGATGACGGTGCCCCTGGGCGCGGACAACAAGGCCAGCACGCGCCAGGCAAGCATCGCCACCCATTTCGCCTACAACATCGCCCGTGGGGCCCAGATCCTGGCGGAGAAGTGGAACGGCGCACCGGAGTCCCGCCCGATTGCCGGCACAGACACCCAGTCCGACCCGCAGGTCGTAGAGAACTGGTACTTCGCGGTGTGGGCCTACAACGGGTTTACCGGGCCCGGGTCCACGATCAGCAATCACCCGGCCGACCCCCAGTTCGGTACTGCCCCCCACCCGGCGTGGCGCTGCGACGGTACGCAGGCACGCAACCGGTTCCCGTACCAGGAGATTGTCTGGGGATGCATGGCTCGCCCGGAGAGCCGAGGCGGCCGGACGCTGTGGGAGCCGCTGCAGGCGTCTCTCCCGAACCTCTCCCAGCCAGCCACCTTCCAGGCGCTCAGCCCGGCGAATTTCGTCTTCCCCTACTCCTCGATGGACATCCCGACGCCGCAGCCGGCACACCTCGTCCAGCGCCCGGTGATCCCGGGCGACGTCCAGGCGCGTCTGATCGGTTCACCCGTGTTCGAGGCTGCGTCGCGCTCGGTCACGATCAACCTCAAGGACCGCCGGACCGTCCAGAGCGTGAAGGTACCCGTGCGGAATGCCGGGACTGGCATCCTCACGTGGCAGGCGGCGGCCAGCGACAACTTCCTGATCGTCGATCCGCCCGCGGGCGCGGCGGCCGGGCCCGGCGTGCCCTGCGGCACCGGCGCGTGCAGCGCTGAACTGACGATCACGGTGAACCCCACGCTGCTCCCGGCGGCACGTGCCAGCGGCACGGTCACCCTGACCTCTCCGACGGGCGGGTCCGCGACCGTCCGTGTCGAGGTCTCGGCGGAGTTCGAGATCGGAGCTCCCGGGACGAGCCGAGCGCCCTGAGGGGCGTCTTGAGCGATACTCGATCAGCACCGCACAAGGAGGCCCGCGTGGCCTACACCCCCGCCGCTGGATGGCTCCGCCGACGTATCGATGACATCCGACGGAACCACGGGCTCGAGCATGCGACGGTCTCGATCCTGCTCGCGCGACACGGTCCACAGCGGCTCGCCGGCCGTGCCGCTGCGGATGGCTTCTACATCATCGGCCGAGTCAACGACGTGACCCTGCGTTCCTGCGCAGAAGAGGCCCTGGTGCGCATCCAGCGCGGCGAGGCCAGTCTGGCCGTCTCCCCGCTCTGCGGGACGAACATCGCCGTGACGGGAGCGGTGACCGCAGCGGCCACGATGGCGACTCTCGCACGGGGGCCACAGGGCGGTGTGCGCGACCGCTTCGGCAATGCATTTACCGCCGCCATGCTCGGCGTCGTGCTCGCCCAACCGCTGGGACGTTTCGTACAGGCACACCTGACGACCCGCGCCGACCTCGACGGGTTCGAGCTTGTGGAGGTCCGCACTCTCTTCCCCGGCGTGCGAAAGGTGATCACGCGACACGCTGCTTGAGCCCGTATGACCCCACGTCTACAGCAACAACACGCCCTGTCCGGGCCTTGGCGGTGCGGGGTCGAGGCATGCCGGGTCATCGTTCGCGACGGTGTTCACGCGCGTCCCCACTGCCGTCGCCTGGAGATAGCCCTCGGGGACGGGGACGAGCAGCCGCTGCAACGCCTCGGGCGCCTGCCTCGGGTACAGCCACCCGTCGATCGCCGAGTCGTCAGCCAGGATCGCCGGCATCCGGTCGTGGACGGCGGCGACGGTGGCGTTCGGCGCCGTGGTGATGATCGTGAAGGTTTTGGTGGGCTGCTCCTCCCCCGGCAGGCGCGCTGAGACGTAGAGGCCTGCGAACCCGAAGATGCGCCGATCCGGACGATGGAACCACGTCGGGAACCGCTGCTTTCCCTCGACCGACCACTCGAAAAGCCGTCCGCGGGGATCACGCAACGACCAGCAGCAAACGCCTCGCGGTACGCCCGGCGCGAGGCCAGCGATGCGGCGCGCGCATTGATGTGCCTGGCGCCCTCGCGGCGGCTCGCATCAAACTCGTTCACGAGGCCCCATGCCGCGGGCTGCACACGCCGCTCCTCCTGGTCTGCTGTGACGATCCAGAACGGCTGCATCGGTGCGACGTTCCAGCGAGGTGTATAGGACCCGGCAAACAACATGTCGTAGTCGAGGCCGAGCTGCTCGACGACGGAGCCGACGTTCTGTTCCGTGAGTGTGAAGCGTCCGCACATGAGATGGGTGAGAGCGGGCGGCGCTAGCCGTCCCCCGACGCCCGCAGGTCGACGACCGAGGACTCGCAGCTGAGGCGCGTGGTGACCTCATCGAGGAAGGCGCGCTGGGCCGCGCTCGGTGCGACGACCGGCCATGCGCGCAGGACCTGCCGTTGCGCCTGCTCGAACGTCATCTCTTGATGCATGAGGAGTGCGATCGCCACCGTGGTCGTGCGACCCCGTCCCGCGGCGCCATGGAGGTAGAGCAGGGCATCCGGCATCTCGTCTGCCTCGGCCTCCAGCCAGGCCATGAGGTCGTTCAACTGACGAAGGGTGGGGGCCTGGCGTTCAACAATTGGAAGGCGCCGCCAGCGAATGCCGAGCGCGTCCATCTCGTCCGGGTCATCGCAGCACTCGTCCCGGAGGTCGACGACATGGGTGACGCCCTGGAGGCGCAGCCGGCGGTAGCCGGGGCCGTCCAGCGCGGGACCGACCTGCAGCCACGACGCAACCTGACCCGCACGAAGCGAGTCGCTTCCAAAGACCGCACGTAAGGGGGTCAGGTTCATCTCACACCGTCGCCGCAATGGGCACAGCCACTCGCCCGCCACCGCAGGATACCCAACGGTGGCCAGAGACGCTTGTCAGGACGCGGTTGCGCCGTCGACGTTAACATGGCGTTGCGGTTCCTGGCAGCCCGCCCCGGTACCTTGGGGTCATGGGAACAACAGCTGGAGGTCAGATGTCCACAGTCCTCGTGGTCGAGGACGATGCCGGAATCCGGGATGCCGTCGCCTACAACCTCGGTCTGGACGGGCATGAAGTCCTGACGGCGGCGGATGGCGCGACCGGCCTGGAGCTCGCGCGCAGCAGGCATCCGGATGCCGTCGTCCTGGACGTCATGCTGCCGCGGATGTCCGGCCTCAATGTCTGCCGCATCCTTCGGGCGGAGACGCCAGTCCCGATCCTGCTCCTCACCGCCCGCGATGCCGAACCGGACCGCGTCCAGGGGCTAGAGCTGGGCGCCGATGACTACGTGACGAAGCCGTTCTCCATGCGCGAGTTGCGCGCGCGCGTCGGCTCCATGCTTCGCCGTGACGACCTCTCCCGCCACGCCGGTCCGAAGGCCGAGGAAGACGCCCAGGCGGTGACCGCCGGCCGGCTGACGCTCGACCCGACCAAGCACGAGCTTCGTCGGGACGGGGCGCTGGTCGCACTGCGCCCGCGTGAGTTCGCCCTGCTCGAGTACCTCATGCGTCACCCTGAGCAGGTCCTGACGCGAGACCAGATCCTCGAGTCGGTCTGGGGGATTACATACCGCGGCGAGACCCGAACCGTGGACGTCCACGTCCGCTGGCTGCGCGAGAAAATCGAGGACGAACCAGCGCATCCAGAACACATCCAGACGGTACGCAGCATCGGCTACAAATTCGTCCCGTGATGCTGGGCGGCCGGACGGCCTTTGCCATCGCCCTGCTCATCGCTCTGCTCGCGGTCAGCGTCGTGCTGCTGGCCCCTCCGTGGAATGTCGTCGCCACCGTCCTCACGACGCTCGCAGCGCTGCTCCTGGCCCTCCGGGCAGGGCGTCCCCCGAGCGAGCGCCGGATGGTCGTCGACACCGCCCCGGATGACCCGGGCATCGCTCCTGTCCTTGACCGGCTGGTGGAGGGCGTCCTGTTGCTGGACGTCGACCAGACCGTACGGTTCGCGAATACCGCCGTGGCCGCCCTGTTCGACCGGCCCCGCGAGGCGATGCTCGACATCTCGCTCATTCGGGCGATCAGGGAAGCGGAGCTGGCGCGCGTCGCCCGCGAGGCGGACGGCGTTGCGCACGAGATCACGCTGGACGCCGGCCTCGTCCTGCGCGTCACGGCGCTGGCCCTCCCGGACGGACGGACCGTCGTCACCGTGCTCGACCGCACCGCGCAGCGCCGGGCCGAGCGGGCACGCCAGGACCTGGTCGCGAACATCTCGCACGAACTGCGCACGCCGATCACAGCCGCCCGCGCGCTTGCCGAAACGCTGCAAGACGGCGTGCCGGACGAGGAGCAGCGTGCGCGCTTCCACAGGCAACTCGCCGGAGAGATCGACCGGATGCACGGCATCGTCGAACGCCTCATTCGCCTTTCGCGCATCGAACAAGGCGATGAGCCGTTCGACCTCGCCCCGGTCGTCGTCAGTGGGCTCGTGCGCGAGGCGATTGAACGAGTCAATCCGCCCGCCGAGCGTGCCGGAGTGGCACTCTCCGGACGAACCGCGCCTTACGCCGCGGCCCTGCTCGTGCTCGCCGACCGCGAGCGCATCCTCGAAGTGCTGACGAACCTGCTGGACAACGCGATCAAGTTCTCCTCGCCCGGCGACACGGTCACCGCCGGCGCGGAGCCGGTGGATGGCCATGTCCGGTTCTGGGTGAGAGATGAGGGGCCGGGCATCATGCCGAACGAGCGATTGCGGGTGTTCGAACGGTTCTACACCTCGGACCGCGCCCGCGCCGCCGGTCAACCGACCGGGACGGGCCTCGGCCTCTCGATCGCCCGCCAGATCGTGACACGACACGGGGGCACGATCTGGGTGGCGGACGAACCCCGCGGCACGATGATCTGTTTCACCATCCCGATTGCACCCGCCAGCGACGCGTCACCACCTCACCCTTAGAAGGTCGAGGGATCGGTGTCTTTCATCTCGCCCGTCACGGTGTAGACCACGCGTTCACAGATGTTGGTGCAGCGGTCCCCGATCCGTTCCAGGTTGTGCGCCGCCCACAGGAGGTAGGTATTCCGCTCGACAACGTTCGCGTCGGCGCGCATCGCCTCGATGACGTCGGTGTACACGCGATCCTGTAGCCGATCGAGGTCGTCGTCGGACTGGCACACCTGCCGCGCGAGGGAAACGTCATCCGTGTCGAACGCTCGCATAGCGTCGTCGAACATTGCGAGAGCACGGTCAGCCATCGAGGGTAAATAAGACAATGGGCGCGGCGGCGTCTCTGGTGCCATCATCAAGTTGATACGGGCGATCCCGACGGCGTGGTCGGCGATCCGTTCGATCTCGCTCGTAATAAACAGCGTGCTCGCGAGACGGCGGAGGTCAACGGCGACCGGTTGCTGCGCGGCAATGATGGCGATGCAGCGCTCTTCGATGGCGAGCCGTTCCTCGTTGATCTGTTCGTCCTCGACGTCAATGCGGTGCGACCAGACAAGGTCAGCCGCACGAAACGAAAGGACGCTCTCCTCCACCGCACGCCGCGCACGGGCGCTCAGCGCGAGTACGCGTTCCTGTATCGCGGTGAGGTCACGGTGATAGGCCTCGCGCGGCATCGGCCCTCCACGGTTATCCGAAGCGACCGGTGATGTAGTCCTCGGTGCGCTGGTCGCGGGGGTTGGTGAACAGGTCCTCCGTGTGCCGGTACTCGACGAGCCGGCCGATGCGCTCATCCCCCGCCAGCATGAAGGCGGCACGGTCAGAGACCCGCGCGGCCTGCTGCATGTTGTGGGTGACGATGACGATCGTGTACTCCTTCGCCAGTTCCCGCATGAGGTCCTCGATGCGCTGAGTGGCGATCGGGTCAAGGGCGGAACACGGCTCATCCATGAGGACGACAGCCGGCTGCACGGCGATGGCGCGGGCGATGCAGAGCCGCTGCTGCTGGCCGCCGGAAAGCGCCAGGCCAGACTGCTTCAGTTTGTCCTTCACCTCGTCCCACAGCGCCGCCCGCTCCAAGGCGAAGCGCACCAGTTCGTCCATGTTCCCCTGGTACCCATTGATCCGTGCGCCAAAGGCAACGTTCTCATAGATCGACTTCGGGAACGGGTTCGGCTTCTGGAACACCATCCCGACGTGACGGCGGACCTCCACCGGGTCGATGGCCGGGGCCATGATGTCCTCACCATTCAGGGTGACCGCGCCGGCGACTTTCACACCGGGGATCAGGTCGTTCATCCGGTTCAGACAGCGCAGCAACGTGCTCTTGCCGCAGCCTGACGGCCCAATGAGCGCAGTCACCTGCCGGCGCGGAACTCGCATCGTGACGTTCTCGACGGCCTTGGCCTTGCCATACCAGAGGCTCAGCCCCTGGATGTCGATGATCGCGTCCTCGATGTCGTTGTCCACCGCGTCCGCCACAGCACCTGCGTTCGGCGAGAGGCGCGGCGCGCGTCCCGCGTCCGCCGCCGGGGGGCGCGCAGACATCAAGCTTGCTTTGCCGTCAGTCTCAGCCATCACAACCCCCTACCGCCGCCGCGCCCGCTGGCGCAGCACGATCGCAATCGAGTTCATGGTCAGTAGCACGAAGAGCAGCAGGATGATCCCCGCCGCCGCCAGGTTCTGGAACGCCTCCTGAGGGCGAGAAGTCCAGTTGAAGATCTGGATCGGCAGCACGGTGAACCGGTCCAGCGGGCCGGCAGGCGTGAACGGGACGAAGGTCAACGCGCCGATCGTGATCAACGGCGCTGTCTCCCCGATCGCCCTCGATGCCGCGAGGATGTTGCCCGTCAGGATCCCTGGCATCGCCTCCGGGAGCACATGGTGCCAGATCGTCTGCCACCGGCTCGCACCCAGCGCCAGCGAGGCATCCCGCAGGCTGGAGGGCACCGCGCGGATGGCCTCCTCTGTCGCAACAACGATGATCGGCAGGATCAGCAGCGCCATCGTCATCGAGCCCGCGAGCACGCTGCGCTGAAGGCCGAAGAGCCGCACGAATATCGTGAGGCCAAGGAGGCCGTAGATGATCGAGGGGACGCCAGCGAGGTTGGCGATGTTGATCTGAATGAACGACTTCAACCAGCCCTCACGCCCGTACTCCTCGAGATAGATGGCAGCCGCCACGCCCAGCGGCAGCGCCATGATGATCGTGAAGAACATCATCCAGACGGTGCCGTAGAGCGCGGCTTTGATTCCCGCCTCTCGGGGGAAACGCGAGTCGAAACTCTGAAGGAACTGCCAGTCGAGCCAGTTCGTTCCGCGCAGGATCACGTCCAGCACTAACCAGAACAACGTCCCCAGCGCGAACGCGAGACACACCACACCCAACACGATGAACGCGCGGACCAGTCCCTGACGCATCGAGATGCTGGTCGAGAACCGGTCCTGCGGCTGTTCGACATCCGTTTGGGCCGACATCATGAGTAGACCTCCCGGAACCGGCGCACGAACCAGTGTGAGACGACGTTCAGAATCAGCGTCATCACGAAGATGGAGCTGCCCACCGCGAAGATCGTCAGGTACTCGATGGAGCCGTAGGGCGTGTCACCGAGGCTCACCTGGACGATGAACGTGGTCATCGTCTCCACCGGTACGCGCGGGTCGAGCGTCATGATCGGCCGCTGCCCTGCGGCGATCGCGACGATCATCGTTTCCCCCACAGCGCGCGAGAGTCCGAGGATGACCGACGCGATGATGCCAGAGAGCGCCGCCGGGAAGACCACACGGAGCGCGACTTCGAGCCGCGTGGAACCGAGCGCGTACGCCCCCTCACGAAGGCCCGCCGGCACCTGCGCCATCGCGTCCTCAGACAGTGAGGCTATCATCGGGATGATCATCACCCCCATCACGAGGCCCGCTGAGAGCGAGTTGAAGGTGGACATCCCGGGGATGAACGTTGCCAGCAACGGCGTGATGGTGATCAGGGCGAAGAATCCGTAGACCACTGTCGGCACGCCCGCAAGGACCTCCAGCGCCGGCTTCGCGATCCCACGCACCCGAGGCGTCGCGAATTCCGAGAGGTACACCGCGGTCGTCAGGCCCACCGGCACCGCTACCACGAGCGCGATGAACGAGGTGAGCATCGTCGCCGTCACCAACGGCCAGATGCCGAACCGCTTGGTCGAGAAGAGGGGCGTCCATTCCGTGTCGGTGAGAAAGTCGACGATGGACACATGGGTGAAGAACTTCACCGTCTCGCCGAACAGCGAATAGAGGATACCCAACGTCGTGAGCGCGCCGACCGCCGCCGCGACGAACAGCGTGGCCTCAATGGTCCGCTCACGCGCAACGCGCCCGCGGTCACGGGCTGTCAGTTCACGAGGCGGGAAATAGCCCGGAGGCCCGCCGGTCGTCGGTGTCGTCATTTCCCCCGCCTGATCATTACCCCGCCTGGCCGCCTGCACGGGCGCGCGCGGGGTGCGAGGGGTGGCCAGCCGGACGGCTGGCCACCCCTGTGAATCGCTCGCCGGAACCTTACTTCAGGTACCGGTCCAGGGTGGCCCCGACTTCTTGCCCCTTGGGGAACAGGGTGCCGGTCGCACCGGACTGGAACCGCTTCGTGATCGTCGCGTACATCGCGTCCTCGAGGTGGATGTAGCCAACTTCCTTGGACTGAATCTTCGGGGTGAACTCCTTGGAGAGGTAGAACTCCACGAACGCCTTGACTTCCGGCCGCTCGGCGACGCTCTTCTTGATGTAGATGAAGATCGGTCGAGCGAGCGGCTGGTACGACGCGTCCTTCACGGTCGCGACAGTCGGCGTGACACACTTCCCGTCACCCTTGGCGTCCACGGCGACGAGCTTCAGCTTAGAAGCGTTCTCAGCGTAGTAGGCCAGGCCGAAGTACCCGATCGCGTATTGGTCGTCCGAAACACCCTTGACCAGGATGTTGTCGTCCTCAGAGGCCTGGAAGTCGCCACGGCTTGCCTTCGCCTTGCCATTGATGGCATCGGTGAAGTAGTCGAAGGTGCCGGAGTCAGCGCCAGCGCCAAACAGCTTGATCGGCTGGTCCGGCCACTTGGGGTTGACCTGGTTCCAGCGCATGATCTTCCCCTGCGCTTCCGGCTCCCACATCTTCTTCAGTTCCGCAACGGTGATGCAGGAGAGGAAAGTGTTCTTCGAGGAGACCACCACGGCCAGGCCGTCGAAGGCCACCGGCAGTTCGATGAAGTCAATGCCCTTCGCCTTGCACGCCTCGACCTCGGACGTCGAGATCGTGCGCGAGGCGTTCTGGAGATCGGCCTCCCCGTTGCAGAACTTCTTGAAGCCGCCGCCGGTACCGGCGATGCCCACCGAGATCTTGACGTCCTTCGCCTGCTTGCGGAACTCTTCCGCGGCAGCAGCGGTGACCGGGAAGACCGTCGACGATCCGTCGGCGACGATCTCGCCCTTCAGCTTCCCCCGAGCGTCCTTCAATGCCTGGTCAGGCGAGACCGTGGCAGCCGCCGTCGCCGCGTTGGCGGCGGCGGTGGCCTCTGGCTCCTTGTCGTCGGGGCCGCAGGCCACGAGGCTGGTAGCCAGTGCGGCCACTGCCGCGAGCGGCAGCAGGCGCTTCCAGCGTGTTCCCATGTTCATCCCTATCTGTCCCCCTTGGTTGTCCTGCTTCTGCAGATCCGGTTGCTGTTCTGGGTCTGAGGGAAGGTTCCGCCGCCTGCGTTAACACATCGTGATCGGGATGCCCCGAATCCGGGCGACGCGCAGTAGACTGCTCCAGCGACGGCTTTGCCCTCGCGGAGGAGGTCGCCATGGCCCGCGATCAGTTCCACCGGCAGATCACCCAGCTCCTCGATGGCGTCATCGAAATGGGGTCGATGGTCGACCGCGCGACCGAACGCGCCATGACCGCGCTCGTCGAACGTGATGCTTCCGCTGCGCGGGAGGTGGTAGAGCACGATGTCGACATCAACCAGCTGAACTTCCACCTGCAGAACTCGTGCATTTCCCTGCTGTCCCTGCAGGCGCCGATGGCGGGCGACCTGCGCGTGATCGTCTCGGTCACCTCGGTCCTCGACAACCTCGAGCGGATGGGCGACCACGCGGAGGGCATCGCGAAGATCGTGCTGATGATGCAGGACGAGCCGCTGGTGAAACCGCTGATCGACCTGCCGATCATGGCGACCAAGGCACGCGAGATGCTGCGGCTGGCCGTCCAGTCATTCGTCGACCGCAACGCGGAAGCGGCGTACGACATCGGGCGCATGGATGACGCTGTGGACGATCTGTATGATCAGATCTATACGGACCTGATCCAGATCATGGTCGGCGACCCCAGCACAATCGAGCCCGCCACCCACCTCCTGTGGTGCGCGCACAACCTCGAGCGTATCGGCGACCGAGCGACGAACATCGCCGAGCGCACGGTCTACGCAGCGACCGGGATGCTGCCACAGACTGACATTTCCTCATATTAGGGTATTAGGCGTTTCGTATCAGGCGACCACCCAGTGAGCGACGTTATGTCGCTGATCTACCCGAGTACTTGGATCCACAACACGTCCGGAACGCACGGATCGTATGCTTCTGCGCATGGATCGAGACCGTCCGGCTGAACTCCCCGCGGGACTCCCTGGCTGGCTGAACCGGGTCAGCCGGCGGCGCTTTCTCGCCCTGTCCGGCGGCGGCGCCGCCCTCGCGGCCTTCGTAGCCGCCTGCAGCGGCGATTCACGGCCGACCGACCCCACAACCGATCTCGAGGCCACACCGGCCTCACAACCACCGACACCCACCCCTGAGCCGGTGTTCGCCGCCGGTGTGGAGTCGTTCTCCCTGATGGCCGGCACACAGTGGGAGACCCCCGGCGTAGCGATCCACACCGGCCTCCCGGGATCGCGCGTGATGGTCTTCGGCGGCGTCCACGGGAACGAGCCGGGCGGCTGGCTCGCCGCCGAGGAGATCGCGCGTTGCCGGCCGCGGAACGGGAGCCTGATCGTCATGCCGAGGCTGAACCGGCTGTCGACCCAGGCGATGGTGCGGACGATCGACGGATTCGGAGACCTCAACCGCAGTTACCCGGGCAACCCGGACAGCCCGCTGCCGATGCAACGGATGGCGGCCGAGGTGGTGAAGGTCGCGCAACGTTACCGTCCCAGATGGCTGTTCGACCTGCACGAGTCCTGGATGTTCTACAACGAGCGGGGCGCAAACGGCGGCACGGCGTTCATCGGCCAGACGCTATCGAGCGGGGGCGCGGCCGCGACAATCCCGCTGCTCCAGCAGACAGTGCAGAGTGTGAACAGTCGGATCTCGCAGCGCGAGCAGTTCACCCTGCGCACCAACATCGGCGGCCAACCGAGCGGCGCACCGGCCGCCGGGTCGACGCCGCGCCCGACGGCGACGCCATCCTCCACGGCGCTGCCCGGATCCGTCACCCCTCAACTCGCGGGCGGCACGACCTCGCTGGGGTTCGGCCGCTGGGTGGAGGGTTGTACGCCTGTCCTCATCGAGATGGGGCAGTACGGCCAGGACGAGGGCCGCCGGGCCGAGCTGCACACGATGCTCGTGCGGACCGCGATGGAACGTCTGGAGATGCTGTAGGACGGAGCGGCCACGTCGCGCCCGGGACGCGCCTCGATGCTGATATCGTCCGCAGCCATGACCACGAACTCAGACCGGTACACACACGGGCATCACACTTCGGTCGTCGGGCAGCACGCCCGACGTACGGCGGAGGTCGACGCGGCCTTCCTGCTCCCGCATCTTCGCCCCGGCATGCGGCTGCTCGACGTCGGCTGCGGGCCGGGGACGATCACGACTGGCCTTGCGCGCGCCGTCGCACCGGGCGAGGTCGTGGGGATCGACGTCGTCCCGGCCATCCTCGACCAGGCGCGTGAGGCGAACGCCGGCATCCCGAACGTGCGGTTCGAGGAGGGCAGTGTCTACGCGCTCTCGTACCCTGACGCCTCGTTCGACGTGTGCCATGCCCACCAGGTGCTCCAGCACCTCACGAGGCCGGTCGACGCCGCCCGCGAGATGCGCCGGGTGCTGAAGCCGGGCGGACTCGCCGCAGTACGTGACGCCGATTACGCGACGATGACCGCGTCTCCACGAACTCCGGAGATCGAGCGCTGGCTCGCGCTGTACCACGAGGTGGCGTCGCGGAATGGGGCGGAGGCGGACGCCGGCCGCCGGCTGCCGGGCTGGCTGCAGGATGCCGGATTCCAGGACGTGACCGTCAGCGCGACCACCGTGCTCTTCCACGATCGCGCCGCGGTGGAAAACTGGGGGCTCTCATGGGCCGAGCGCGTCACGCACTCCGCACTCGCTACCCAGGCTGTCGAGTATGGCCTCGCCAGCACCGCCGACCTCGAGGCAATCGCCGACGGGTGGCGGCGCTGGATCCGCCAACCACAGGCGCTGTTCTTCTTTGTGAACGTCGAGGCGATCGGGAGGGCCTAGGTGGCCTACGACGAGCGACTGGCGGAGCGAGTGCGCGCCGTGCTCGGAGGTCGAGACGACCTGCGCGAGCAGAAGATGTTCGGTGGCGTCGCATTCATGGTCGGCGACAAGATGTGCGTCGGTGTCACCAACGACGACCTGATGGTGCGCCTCGGCGCCGGTGAACAAAAGGACGCTTTGAAACGACCTCACGTCCGGCCGATGGACTTCACGGGACGCCCGATGAAGGGGTTCATCTTCGTCGGCGCGGAAGGCGTGAAGACGAAGCGACAGGTACAGACATGGGTCGACCGCGCCCTCGCCTATCGCTCGATGCTCGGCTGAACCTCGCAGAGCCGGCGCGCAACCTCGTACATCACCTCCAGGCCGATGTTCAGGTTCTCCAGCGTGAGGAACTCGTCATGCGCATGAAACCCGTCGCGCTCCTCCTGTGAGAGCAGGCAGGGAATGAAGCCGTAGGCGGGAATGCCGAGCGGGCGCAAGAAGCGGTTGTCCGTGCCGACGATCGACGACGACGGCAGCACGATCGCATCCTCGAACGTCTCCGTGAGTACCTCGGTGATGACACGGGTAACCTCGGTGTCCCACGGGGAGACAGCCACCGGCGCGGAGGTGGAGTATTCGAGCGAGACCTGCACCAACGGGTCGTCGATGACCGCCGCCACCTCAGCCACCCAGGTTTCGCGGGACTGTCCCGGCAGCAACCGGCAGTCCACCAGGGCCTCCGCCCGACCGGGGATGACGTTCGACTGGCCCCCGGCGCGGAGTACGGTCACGTTCAGCGTGTTGGTGAACGCGGCCACGGTATCGGGGCTCGCTCCGATCGCCGCCTCCACCGCCGCCGGATCATCGAGGTCATCGAGCAGGCCTGCGCCATGCAGCCGCCTGAGGTAGGCGCGCGTCTCCGGTGTGTAGGTGATCTCGCGTCGCCAGCGACGCAGGCGGTCGAGGGCGTCCAGCAGCCGCACGGTGGCGCTGTCACGTGCCGGCTTGCTGCCGTGCCCGGCGACCCCCGTCGCGACGATCCGCAGCGGCGCCAGCTCCTTCTCCGAAACCGCGACCTCGAAGATGTGGGCGGGGCGCCCCGCGAACTCCGGCACACCGCTCGCCCCCTCATTGAAGGCGAACGCAACGCCCTCGAAGAGGTCAGGGCGCTCCCGGGTCAGCCACTCGACACCCCAGCCTGACCCGAGCTCCTCGTCCGGCGCGGCGAGGAACACGATGTCGCGGCCCAGCGGCACCTCCTGCCTCTTCGCGAGGAGCATCGCGAACAGATGCATCACGCCGGTGCCTTTCATGTCCACGGCACCACGTCCGTACACCCGGCCGTCGCGCACAACAGCCCCGAACGGCGGCGCCGTCCACCCGGTGGCATCGGCCGGAACAGTGTCGATGTGATTCGCCAGCATGAGCGCCCCACCTCGTGAGCCGTCTCCACGCAGCCGGGCAACGACAGCCTCCCGCCCTGGAGCCGTCTCGATGAACTCGCACTCAATGCCCTCGGCGGCCAGCAGCCCGCCGAGGTAGCGCGCGGCGACGGCCTCATGGCCGGGCGGGTTGGAGGTGTCAATCCTGAGGTAGTGACGGAGCACGTCGAGCGCTTCGATGTGGATCACCGGCCAATCGATGCTCATGCCGCAAAGCATAGCCCTCGCTGCCCCGACTACCATCACCCGGAGGGTCTATGACGATCGAAGTCCTGCCGGTCACGTCCGTTGACGAGCTGCGCGAAGCTTTCGCGGTCCGCTTCCGTGTGTTCGTCGATGAGCAGCGCATCCCCGCGGACGAGGAGCTCGACCGATACGACGCCACACCCACGGACAGCCACGCGTTGCACCTCGTCGCGCGGGTGGACGGCGCAGCAGTCGGGGCGGCGCGACTCCTTCTCGATGCGCCCTCGAGCGAACCGGTACACCTCGGCCGTGTCGCCGTCCTTCCGGAATGGCGGCGCCATCAGGTGGGGAACGCCCTCATGGAGCGACTCCATGCGGAGGCACGGGCACGCGGCTACCGGACAGTCGAGATCTCAGCGCAGGTCACGGCGATCCCCTTCTACGAACGGCTGGGGTATGTGGCTGACGACCCGGTCTACCTCGAAGCAGGGATTGACCACCGCGTGATGCGCTTCGCCCTTTAGACTCGGGCCGGGAGGCCTGATGACCCTCGACGAACCACGACCGGCCAGCGGCATGTTCGGCTCGGGCGACCTCGCCCGGCTGCGGGTGCCATCCGCCGAGCGGGTCGCACGGGCGCCACGGCCCAGCCTGCTCCCCGGGTTCGCCTGGTTCGCCTCGATCGCCCTGCTCGCGATGTCGGGCGGCTGGTGGCTGGTCTACGTCGCACAGATCTTCGTGGGCGACGCGATGGCGCGGGTGGTGCAGGCGAAGTCTGTCGTGCTCTCGCGCGACCCGCACCTGGCGGCCGTTGGGTTCGTCTGGCCGCCGCTGCCTTCGATCGCGGAAGTGCCGTTTGTCCTGGTGTTGCAGAAGTTCACGGCCCCGATCTTCGCCGGTCAGATCGTCTCCGCCCTCTTTGCCGGCGCCCTCGCGGCCGCGGGTGTGTCAGCTGCAGGAGGGCGCAGCTGATTCCGACGCCTCGGACATGCCTCCATGCCTTCCGCTAGGCTTGATCAGGCCGGGACACGCCATCCAGGCAGCCATGACGACAGAGGACAGCGGTGCCGTGGTGGACCAGAGGGAAACGCCGACGGTCGCGGTGCGCTGCATGTCCAGTCACCCCACCCGCGCCGCGTACGCGGCAGACCTCGCGCAGACGCTCGGCCTGCCGCTCGTCGAAGACGCTGACGGGCCGTATCCCCTGCTGCTGATCGTGACCGACGACCGCCTGGAGCTGCTGCAGAGCGGCAGCCCAGAGGGGCCGACGTTTTGCGAGTTTGCTGACGGCGCGTTCGGATACCGACGGTCACAGCCACTCCGACGCGAACTGCTGGCGCGCGCGGTCGGGTTCAAGGGCAAGGCGCTGCACGTCATCGACATGACCGCGGGCCTCGGCCGCGACGCTGCGGTGCTGGCCTTGCTCGGCTGCCGCGTCACGGCTATCGAACGACACCCCGTGGTCTTCGCGCTGCTCGAAGACGGCCTGCGTCGGGCTCGCGAATCGGATGCCGCCGGCAGCCTCGCCGAACGATTGACGCTCGTCCGCGCCGACGCGTGTGACTACGTCGACGCGCTGCCCACAAACGCGCTACCCGACGTGATCTACCTCGACCCGATGTTCCCGGAGCGCACCCAGTCCGCGCTCGCGAAGAAGGAGATGCGCCTGCTGTCGCTGCTCCTCGGTGGAGAGGAAGATGCCGACCGGCTGCTCGATGCAGCCCTGCGCACCGGCTGCCACCGCGTTGTCGTCAAGCGCCCGCTGCACGCGCCCCGCCTCCTAACCCCGCTCGTCCGCGTCCCACCGATCGAGTTTCGCGGCCGCTCCGCGCGCTTCGACGCCTACTTCACGGGCACCAACGCTCAGGGTGGCGGGCCACTCAGCTGAACGTGCGCCCGACCCCGCCGGAATGCACTGGAAGGCTCATGGATTCGCGCGTCGGTGAGCCAGATCTCGTCACGAGTCAGGAGCCCGGGGCGAAAGCGCCATTATCGGCAGCCGTCGGCTCCCCCGTATGGGGATTTCGCCTCGATAGCCCCTTCAGAAACCGCTCGACCTGACGAATCTGACAAAGAGCGGTCCAGCGGAGGGCGGCTCACAAGGAGATCCCCGTGCGGCTAACCAAATCGTCAACCCGGACACCTGGATGGGCGCTCGAGAAGACGTCATCGCCCCCGTCGAGCCCCAGTAAGCAGGTACCTACCGGAGCCGGGAAGAAGACGCTCCTGCAGGGCTCTGCCTCTGACGGGATACGCACCCGTCGCGCGATGACTGACGGCGCCGCGCCTAAACAGAAGCCACCGAGGGGGAACCTCTCGACAGCGGCTGCCACCCAGACGCCCGCGCCCCCATCGATCGCTCAACAAACGACCGACCATGCCACCGCCGCGGTGACGGGGAGCGCTTCACCAAACACCCCGGCTGGGCAGGGGAACGGGAATGCCGCCAATACGGCGTCTCCGGGAAACTCCTCCAACGCAGCTGAGTCCGCGAAACCGGCCACGCCAGCCACAGTGACGGGGAGCGCTTCACCAAACACCCCGGCTGGGCAGGGGAACGGGAATGCCGCCAATACGGCGTTTCCGGGAAACTCCTCCAACGCAGCTGAGTCCGCGAAACCGGCCACGCCAGCCACACCGGCCACACCGAATACCCCCTCGAGATCATTCGAACACGGAAAGCCGCCCAAAGAGGCCTCCACGGGGAACTCGTCCCAGGCAACTGAGTTCGCGAAGTCGTCGGAGACGGCGGAACTCGCGGGCAAACAAGCCTTGCGGGCCATCCCACCCGGCCTCGCGCGCAGAGCGGCGTTGAATGCCATGCCCCAGACGACCGCTGAATTCGTCCTGAGCCGTGAACAGCGCACGTCTGCTCTGTCGGGTGACGCGGCATCCACGCTCCATTTCCACATGAGCCGGGTCGCCGCGCGGTATGCGGCGATGAGCGCCCTGATGCAGTTAGCCACCACGCAGAACACGACCGAGCGGAATGAACGCGCGATCCTGGGCCCGGACGCGGGCCAGGCACCACCACAGATCTACTTCGGAGGGTTGCGGATTGCCGGCGGCGGTGAGGTCGGGCAGTAGAGCCTCACAGTCGCGGGAGTAGACCCGGTTGGTGCATGGCGCCCTGGGGAAGATTCGAACTTCCGACCAGCGGATGAGAAGTCTCGCGGCAAGCATGCCGACGTTCCATACGCGGCCGGTGCTGCTCGCGGACGAGGGTGACCTCGCCGAGCGGCTGTGCGCGGTGGGGACACACGTGACTCGAGCGGCCGGGACGCGTGCCGAACGGCAACGGGTCGCCCGCGTGACCGTCGAGGTGCCGGCGCATCGCATCTTCGCCACGCGGAGCTGGACATGGGCGTCAGGGACTGCAGCGGACTGGAGAAGCGCAACGCGGCCCCGACAGTCGGCGACGCCGCGTGGCGCGGGCGCTGACTGCGGCGCTCGGCCTCGCGATGGCGCAAGGCGGCTTGGTGCTGGACATTCATGCCACGACGGACGTGCGCGAACTCACGCTGGCGTCGATCGAGTGCGGGCGTTGCGTCCGCGTACGAACCGGCGGGGTCGACGCGCTGGCGCTGGCGAACCTCGATCCAGCCCCGCGGGGGTGGTGTCCTAATTAGGACACCACCCCCGCGGGAAGTCAGTCGGACGTAAGGCCCTCCCCGGGTACTCTTGTCCGCGCGCCGCGCATTGCGGCGCCACACGCGTGCGATCGCCAACCAACCTCTTGGAGGCAGGCATTGATTGACGGACTGACCCTGCTGCTCGGGATCGCCCTCGCGGGCATCGGTGGCGAGGTGTTCGTGCGCGGCTCGATCGGACTCGCCGCTGGTCTACGGATCCCGCCCGGAATCATCGGTGCGACCGTGGCGGCTTTCGCGACGTCCTCCCCGGAGTTCGCGGTCGGCGTGAACGCGGCGGTCGCAGGAGCGCCGGAAATCTCGGTGGGCGACGTGCTGGGCAGCAACGTCGTGAACCTCGCCCTCGTGATGGGTGTCGTGCTCGTGCTCGCCCCTATCCGGGTCGAGCGCCGGGACATCCGGCGCGACCTCCCATTCACGATCGCGGTGCCACTGCTCCTCGGCCTGCTGATGTGGGACGGGCGGCTCAATCGGATCGACGGGGCGATCCTCATCATCGTTTTCGCGGTCTGGATGGGCACCACGGTGATGCAGGCGCTGCGAGAGCGCGATCTCACCGCCGAGACCCTTGGTGAGCGCTCGCCAATGAAAGCCGCGGCGCTCACGCTCATCGGACTCGTCATCCTCGTCGTCGCCGGCCGGCTGGTGGTCAGCGCTGCTGATGGGATCGGACACACGCTGCAACTCGACCCGTTCATCGTTGGCGCAACGATGGTGGCATTCGGCACCTCGGTGCCAGAGCTCGCGACCTCGTTGCTCGCCCGGCTGCGCGGCCACGGCGATATGGGCGCGGGTACGGTGATGGGCAGCAACATCTTCAACACCCTCTGGATCGTGGGTGTCGTCGTCCTCATCGGCCCGTTCGACATGCAGCTCGGCGACGTACGCGTCGCGGTGATCGCAGGATCGGCGATGGCACTACTGATGATCCCCGGACCGTCGTGGACGCTGGGCCGGCTCCGGGGCGCGTTGCTAATCGCCGGTTACGCACTATATATCGCTCTGCTGCTACAGAACGCCGCATAACCGCACCCCATTCGCAGCCGTAACATGGGACCGGCCGTCGTCCGGGTCAGGGTGCGGGTGGTGCCCTCGGGAAGATTCGAACTTCCGACCGGCGGATTAGAAGGCCGCTGCTCTATCCCCTGAGCTACGAGGGCGTTGTCCTGAGTTTACTGGGGATCGTGGCACGCGATCAGCCTCGCTAGCCGACTACTGCGATGGCCTCGATCTCCAGCAGGTACTCAGGCAATGCGAGCGCCTGTACGCCGACCAGGGTGCTCGCGGGGAGCGCGCCTCCCATGGCTGCCGTCCGTGCCGCCCCCAGCGCCTCGCGCAGCGCGGGGTGGTAGTTCACGATGTAGGTCGTCATCTTCACCACGTGGCTGAAGTCGGCCCCGCCCGCAGCGAGTGCGATCCGCAGGTTCGCGAAGACCTGAGCCGCCTGGGCGGCGAAGTCGCCGGCACCGACGATCTTGCCCTCGATGTCGACGGGGACTTGCCCGGAGATGTAAAGCGCGGAGCCACCGCTCGCCCGGACCACGGGCGTATAGGTCGGGGGGCGTCGCAGTCCCTCGGGATTGATGCGCTCGATTGTCATGTGGCACCTCCGCGCGTTGCCCGAGGCCGCACTAGCAGCGAGGGCGTAGCGGATGGTAACGCTCGGGCGTCAGGAGCCGCGAAGCCTCGGGGCGAGGATCCTTGGGTGTTCGCTGAGCCACGCCTAGCAATACGCCAGGGATTGATCGGGGCCGCTGCCAGACAGGACGTGGTGGCACCAGAGCACGTGCAAACGTGAACGCGGACGCTCACATGTTCATCAACCTCTACGAGGTCACGGTCCGAGCAGCGGGCTAGACCAACCTGCCCAACGAGAAGCCCCGGTCTACCGGGGGCTCTTCATGCCTGCTTTCGGGTACGCCGTTGGGGCTCGGCAGGCTCCGGGGGAGGGCGACCCACAGCATGTTCCCCTGCACGGTCGCCTCGATCTTGATGCCTTCCTGCACGGCGGCCCGCCAGAGACCGGAGCGCACGCGTTCTGGTTTCCGCCCCTCTCCGACAGGCCACTCGCCAACCTGGCCATGGCGGAGGGCGCGCACGAAGGCCCGGTAGCGGCAATCGGCGGGCGGCCACGACGATGCTTCCCGAACTCTTCGCGAATCGGCATGGTGGCCACCTTGCGCTGCGGCGTACCATCCACCCAGACATCCCAAGGTGATGAAGGCGGAGGCAGCGATGGCGTCCGAGGACGCGCCCACGCACGCGGAGACTGAGCGACATGCCCAGGAGGCCGGGTTGCACCACCTGACGCCGGAGCAGATGGACGAGTTCGCCCGGGCGGGCGCGTACATACGCGAGTTGCTGGCGAAGCTCCCTCGCGACCTCGCCGTCACGGACGAGCCGGCCCATATCTTCCACGCAGACGAGGCCGGACGATGACGGACCTCGCCTGGCTCACGATCGCCGAGGCATCGACCCTGCTGCGTGAGCGGAAGCTATCGCCAGTCGAATACGTCGAGGCGCTCTACGCGCGCTCCGACCGCTACGACGACCGCTTCAATACCTACCTCTGTGTCACACGCGACATCGCCATACAGGAGGCGAAGCAGGCGCAGGAGGAGATCGCGCGCGGCGAGTACCGGGGCGCGATGCACGGCGTGCCGTACGGCCTCAAGGACATCATCGACTACGCGGGCGTGCCGACGACCGCCCACTCGAAGATCCTGCGCGACAACGTCCCGGGCAGGCACGCCACGGTGACCGCCCGGCTGAAGGACGCGGGCGGCGTGCTGCTCGGGAAGATGGCGACGCACGAGTTCGCGCTCGGCGGGCCATCCTTCGACCTGCCCTGGCCGCCGGCGCGGAACCCGTGGAACCGAGAACACTTCACCGGCGGCTCGTCCAGCGGCTCCGGTGCCGCCGTCGCGGCGGGCTTCATGCCGGGGGCACTCGGCTCGGACACCGGCGGCTCGATCCGCGCTCCGGCCTCGCTCTGCGGCATCGTAGGCATGAAGCCGACCTACGGCCGCGTCAGCCGCGCGGGCGTGGTGCCGCTGGCGTTCAGCCTCGACACCGTCGGTCCGCTCACGCGCACGGTCGAGGACAACGCGCTGCTGCTGAACGCGATCGCCGCGCACGACCCGCGCGACGCCGCGAGCACGCGGGTCGCAGCGCCGGATTTCACCGCCGATCTTCGCAAGGGCGCGCGTGGACTGCGTGTCGGCATCATCCGGCACTTCTACACGCGCGACATGCAGGCGCACCCAGACGTGGCGCGCGGTGTCGACGACGCGGTGCGGGTGCTCGAGACGCGGGGCGCGCAGGTGCGGGAGATCGAGTTGCAGCCGCTCGAGGTGTACGCGGCCTGCAACCGCAACATCCTGCTCTCCGAAGCGTACGCGATCCACGAGCCGTGGCTGCGTGAGCGGCCGGGCGACTACGGTGCGTCGATGCGGCAGCGGCTTCTGTCCGGCGCGTTCATCCGCGCGGTGGACTACCTGCAGGCCACGCGCCTGCGGCGCCGGCTTATCGACCAGTTCAACGATGCGATGCGCGACCTCGACATCGCAGTCACCGTATCCAGCATGGACCCGCCGGGCCGCATCGAGGACCAGGAGGAGATGGAGCGGACATATCCACGGCAGGCGCGCAACGCCTTCAACGTGCTCGGCTGCCCGGCGCTCGCCCTGCCCGTCGGGTTCACGCCGGACGGGCTCCCGCTCTCGATGCAGATCATTGGACGCGCGTTCGATGAGGCCACGGTCTACCGGGCGGCACACGCCTACGAGCAGGAGACCGAGTGGACGGCGCGCCGTCCACCGATCGCGTGAACTCCGGCGGACGGAGGCTACGTGCTCGGCTGCTGATGCGTGACAGCGAGGCAGTCACGCGGTCTCGCCTCGGGCGGTGAGACGCCGTCGCTATCGCGGTCGCGAGGGGTTGGCGAATGAGCCGCTCCGCATCCTGACCGCGTTCCACGGGTCGTTCCACGCGCCCGTCTATCTCGCCCAGCGCCTCGGCCTGTCCACCGAGGAGGGACTGGCGGTGACGATCGCGATGCCCGAACTAGGCGGGAGCGTGGACGCGTTCGCCAGCGGCGACGCGGACATCGCGCTGAGCGGGTGATGCGGCGCACGGATGGCGGTCGGGAGACGCTCCCGCAACCCACACCGCCGGAAGAGTTCACGCGGCACGTTCCGCACCCGCTGTTGTCTTGAGTCTAGTGACGTCCCGGAGTGGCCGTCGGGCTACGGCTGCAGTTCCGCGGGAAGCGTGCCCACCACGCCAGCCGCGACAAGTTCCTCGATCTCGGCGTCGCTGAGTCCAGCGACCCCGCGGAGGACCTCATCATTGTGCTCGCCGAGGCCGGGTGCGGAGAAGCGGACGCCCGGACGGTGGCCGTCGCGGATCCAGAGGCCACCGGACACCGGTCGAGGGTGGGTTCCCGGAATCGGGTGCGGACTGAAGATCTGGCGTGCCTGTGCCTGCGGGGACGTGGCCACCTGGTCGATCGTCGCGACGGGCGAGGCCGGGATGCCAAGGCCGTTGAGCCGATCCACGATCACCTGCTGCTCCATCGTCGATGCCCACGCGGCGACCGCAGCCTCCACCTCGTCGATGGCAGCGTGGCGCGCCTCGGCGGTGGGGAAACGCGTCGCGAGCACGGGCTGCCCCATCGCCTCTGCGAGTGCGACCCACTCGGCGTCGGTACGGACGGCGATGGCGACCCAGCGGTCGTCTCCAGCGCAGCGGAAGGTCCCGTGCGGGACGAACTCGGGATGGCGATTGCCAAGCCGTTCGGTCACCCCGGGCCGCCCCGCCTGCGCCGCGATCACGAGGTGCCCCATCAGCCAGCGCACCACCTCGATCTCCGCGAGGTCGATGTAGACACCTTCGCCGGACGCCTCGCGACCGCGCAAGGCGGACATGACGAGGCCAGCGGCAAGGGTGCCGCCAAGGACATCGGGAAGGAAGAGCCCGGAACTGGTCGGCGTGCCATCGCGGTAGCCGAGAAGGGACGCCAGCCCGCTGACCTGTTCAACCGTCGGGCCGTAGGCGACATAGTCGCGCTCCGGCCCGCTCTGCCCGAACCCGGAGAGCGAGACCATCACCAGGCGGGGCTGCACCTCACGCAGCTGCTCGTATCCGAGCCCGAGCTGCGGAAGCACCCGCGGCGCAAAGTTCTCCACGACCACATCGGCACGGGCGATGAGGCGAAGGAACACATCCTTCCCACTGGGGTGGTTGAGTTCGAGGGCGATGCCCCGCTTGTTCCGGTTGCGCTCGTGGAATCGTCCGGAGCGGTTCCACGGCTCCTCACCCGGGTTGCCGTCCGGGTAGGAGCCGACGCCCGGCGGGGGTGCGACTGCCGGCCCGCGGACATCAAGGCGCCGGCGAGACTCGACTTTGATGACGTCGGCGCCCAGATCAGCAAGGAGTCGCCCGGCGAAGGGGCCGGCCCAGGCGGTGGTGAGTTCGAGGACGCGGATCCCTTCGAGAGGCAGGTCTGACGAAATCAGGCGACTCCTCCCTGCAGGCCGTATTCGGCGGTGATCGCTGCGCCCTGCTCGTCAGGCATCGGGGCGTGTCCGACGGTCGGCCGGACGCTGCCGAAGCGGAACGGAAGCCCGGCGAGTTTCGTGCGGCCGTCGGAGGCGAGGTCAAAGAACTGGCGCTCGGCCAACTGCGGCGAGTCGAGGCTGTCGGGGACGGTGAACACCGCGCCGAACGGGAGCCCGCGCTCCTGGCCGCCGAGGTAGAGCTCGGACTTGGTCAGGCCGGATGCCCACTCGATCATGATCGCGTCCAGTTCGTCGGGGTGCTGACGTCGGGCGATCCGGTCCATGAACATCGGGTCAGTGATGAGATCGGGGCGGTCCATCCACAGGCAGAAGATGTCCCACCGCGTCTGCGGTGCGATCACGCCAACGAAGCCGTCCTTGCACGGGATGACCGTCCAGGGATAGCCGTCCAACTGGCGGCTCCCCTGCCGCCGTTGCACGGCACCCTTGTAGTGATAATCGCCGATCGCGTGCGGGTTGCTGTTCTGAATGACCTCCACGGAGGCAATGTCCAGGTCATGCGAGGTCACAGGGCCGCCGTCGACCGGCAACGTCGATGCGACCCCGGTGAACGCGGCGATCCCGACGTGTCCCTGGACGAGCCAACCAGGCAGCTGCACCGGCTCGCGCCCCGGCTCGCCAACGTGCGCCATCAGGCCGCTCGCCGCGAAGAGGATCAGCTCTGAGGCAGGAAGGTCCATCCACGGCCCGGAGAGTCCAAACGGCGTGATCGACGCCAGCGTGAAGGCGACATCGCCACCGCGGACCGCGCGCAGCGCGGCACGCACACCGCGCGGATCCGTGGGGCGCTCGTCCTCGATGACAACCTGGGCCTTCGTGGCGAGTTGCGCCAGCGCCCCCCGCCCCTCCGGCCGGTCGAGGTCGAGCACGATGCTCTCGGAGCCACGCCCAAAGTGCATGAAGAGGTCACCGTCGCGATCCCAACCGTTGAGGATGTCGCGAGAGGGGGACGGACCGGCGCCTCGCGCGGGCTCCTCGACACGGATGACCAGAGCGCCCAGCCCGGCGAGGAGTTGCGCAGTCGTCGCACCGGCAAGCCCACGGCTGGCGTTGACGACGGTGAGCCCACGGTACGGCGCAATATTCGGCGGCACGGCCGATCCCCTCCCAGGCGTGTCAGGACGCGACTCCGAACCCCGGGAGCCACCGCGACTTTATCCCGTCCGTCGGTGTTTGGGGAGGGTCTACATCCGGCCGGAGGTCTCCGCCGGTCTCGAACCTGCCGGCCGTGCGGGATCGCTCCCGGTGAGACCACACAGTTCAGCGAACCGAGTTGCGGGGATCGA
>Ga0194132_10004240_pt1 | contig 24554 bp, 23 predicted proteins | sample TA2KigOf80mmetaG_FD_148612 | JGI IMG/M metagenome (GOLD analysis project Ga0194132, IMG submission 148612) | Freshwater microbial communities from Lake Tanganyika, Tanzania - TA2015054 Kigoma Offshore 80m | ecosystem: Environmental > Aquatic > Freshwater > Lake | place: Tanzania: Lake... | reverse complement strand
TGGCCACCATCGCCCAGGGGGTGCTGGGCCAAACCGCCGGCTGGCTGATGCTGCTGGCGGTGATGGTCACCCTCTACGATGCCCAGTTCCCCTTCTACGATACCTTCATCGGCCGCACCACCACCGACGCCATCGCCGTAACCGCCCGCGGCGGGCCGCGGCGCTCCTATCGCTTTTACTACTTCCTGGTGGTGACCCTAGCAGTGATCGCCGGCCTCTACCTGGTGCTCCTGGAGGAACCCCTGATCATCTGGATGCTGGTGGCCACCGCGGCGGTGGCCTTCCGCTCCATCGGCTCGCTGCAGATCATGCTGATCAACAAGCGGCGCCTCCCGCCCGAGTTCCAGATGAGCCGCCTCAGCCAGGGCCTGCTGTGGTTCAGCTTCTTCACCGGCCTGGGGGCGGTGGCCTATTGGGCCGCCACCGAACTGCCCAAAAGGCTGGCAGGGGGCTGATGCCTGCCCGCTCCTCCTCCGTCGCCCTGGCCGTGCTCGCCGCGGCCCTGGGCTTCTTCGTCGATGCCTACGACCTCCTGCTCTACAGCATTGTCCGGAACCAGAGCCTGAAAGGCATCGGCCTGGAGGGCGAGGCGTTGCTGTCCACTGGCATCGACCTGCTCAACGCCCAGTTGATCGGCATGCTGCTGGGCGGGATCGGCTGGGGGGTGTGGGGCGACCGCCATGGCCGGCGCTCGGTGCTCTTTGGCTCCATCGTGCTCTACTCGGCGGCCACCTTTGCCAACGGTTTCATCGATACCATCGGCGCCTACGCCGCCTGCCGCTTCATCGCCGGCCTGGGCCTGGCCGGCGAGCTGGGCGCCGGGGTCACCCTGGTGGCCGAACTAATGACGCCGCAGCAGCGCGGCTACGGCACCATGATCGTGGCCGCGGTGGGGGTCCTGGGGGTGGTGACCGCCTCCCTGGTGGGCGATACCTTCCCCTGGCGCACCGCCTACTTCATCGGCGGCGGCCTGGGTTTTCTGCTGCTCCTCCTCCGCCTCGGGGTTAGCGAGTCGCTGCTTTTCGACCGCACCAAGGCGCTGCCGGTCTCGCGCGGCAATTTCCTCGCCCTCTTCACCACCCCTGACCGATTGAAGCGGTACGCCTGCCTGATCCTGGTGGCCATGCCCATCTGGTACGCCATTGCCATCCTCGTCACCTTTGCCCCCGAGCTGGGCCTGGCCCTGGGCCTGCCCGAGGCGCCCAAGGCCGGCATGGCGATCCTGCTCTACTACCTGGCGCTTACCGGTGGCGACCTGACCAACGGCTACCTCAGCCAGCGGCTGCAGACCCGCAAACGGATCATCGCCGCGTTCATGCTGCTCACCGCGGCCAGCGGCGCGGCCTACTTCGCCCTGGGCGGCGCCTCGCTGAACCTGTTCTACGCCATCTGTTTCCTGCTCGGCTGGTCCTCGGGCTACTGGGCCATCTTTATCACCGTCTCGGCCGAGCAATTCGGCACTAACCTGCGCGCCACCGCCGCCGTCACCGCCCCCAATTTCGTGCGCGGTCTCACCGCCCTGCTCACCCTGGCCTTCAAGAACCTAAAGCCACTGCTCGGCACCGTGCCCGGCGCCGCGCTGATCGGCGTCCTCGTCCTCCTGCTTGCCCTTGTGGCCCTCTTCCAGCTGGAAGAGACCTACGGCAAGGATCTGGACTACCTCGAGCCGGTCTGAACGACCCGCGTCGACCGCATGCGGTGGTGGCACGAAGGCCCGCTTCAACATGTTCGTGCACTGGGGCCTGTATGCCCAACTGGGCCGCCACGAATGGGTGATGAACCGCGAGCGCATCCCCCTGGATGAGTACGAAAAACTCGCCGATACCTGGAAACCAGGCGAGCGCCTGGGCCCGCCTGGCCAAAGAAGCCGGGATGAAATACCTGGTGATGATTACCAAACACCACGAGGGCTTCTGCCTGTGGGACACGGCGCAGACCGACTAAAACGCCGCCCGCCGCAGGCCCGGGCGCGACCTGGTGGCCGAGTACGTCGAGGCCTGCCGCGAGTTCAATCTCAAGGTTGGGTTCTATTACTAGCCCATGAACTGGCATCACCCGGACGGGGCGATGTGCGCCAAGGACGAGGCCGCCCGCCACTGTTTCCTCGATTTCACCCAGGGCTGTTTGCGCGAACTGTGCAGCAACTACGGCCGGATCGACATTCTCTGGCACGACGTTTCCTGGCCGCTGTCTTCGCCCGAGTTGTGGGAAAGCGTCGCGATGAGCCAGATAGCCCGCCAGCTGCAGCCCCACCTCATCCTCAACAACCGCGCCCAGCTCGACGAAGATTTCGGCACCCCCGAGGAACACGTCACCGCTGAGAAGGAGGGCCGCGCCTGGCAGGCGTGTATGACCTTCAACGGTTCCTGGGGGTACATGCCCATTTCGCCTTACTGGCGGCCGGTGCGCGAAGTAGTGGGCCTGCTCAATGCGGCCACCGCCGACAGCGGCAATCTGTTGTTGAACATCGGACCGGCCCCCGACGGCTCGGTGCTGCACGAAGTAGTGGAGCACCGAGCCGCGCTGGGCAAGTAGCTAGCCCCCAACTAGGAGGCCATCTACGGCCAGGTGGACCGCACCCAGGGGCGGATGGAGTGGCTGCCCACCGGCTCGTGGACCCTCAAGGGCAACACCGCGTACTTATGTTGTACCCGCTGGCCGGGCAAGGCAATGGCCATCGGCGGGCTGAGGGCAAAGGTGGAGCGCGCCACACTGCTGGCCAGCGGTCAGGTCCTCACCTGCGAGCAGAGCGACAACCGCTTGGTGCTCAAAGGTCTGCCGGCGACCCAACCTGACAGCGTCGCCGGCGCCACCCTCATCAAACTTGAATGCAGCGCCCCGCCCAAACAGGTCCTGGGCGTTGAATACGTGGTGCTGGAGTACTTAGTTTGCCGGGCGCGTCCTTCGCGGCGCACCTGCCCCCTTGCCGAGGAGCCCTGATGGCCAAGTACGAAAAACCACTGCCCCTGCCCGGCGAGGTCTTTGGCGTCGCTGGGCGCACCGCCTTCCTCATCGCCCCGGAGCGGGCCAGCCGGCCTCGGCCCTGGATCTGGTACGCCCCCACCCTGCCCGGCACCCCCAGCCCCGAGGAAGGCTGGATGTTCGAGCAGTTCCTGGCGGCCGGCGTCGCTATCGCCGGCATCGACGTGGGCGAATCCTATGGCAGCCCCAAGGGCCGCCGCCTCTTCTCGGCCCTGCACACCGCCCTGGCCCGGCGGGGTTACTGGAAACGACCCTGCCTGCTGGCCCGCAGCCGCGGCGGCCTGATGCACTACAACTGGGCCGCCGAAAATTACCGCCTGGTAGCCGGCGTCGCCGGCATCTACCCAGTCTGCGATCTGACCACCTACCCCGGCCTGAAAACCGCCTGCGGCGCCTACGGCTTGAGCGAGGCGGGGCTGGCGGCGCGCCTGGCCGAGCACAACCCCGTCGAGCGCCTCGCCACCCTGGCCAGGGCCCGGGTGCCCCTTTTCCACACCCACGGCACCGAGGACACGGTGGTGCCCTTCGACCGCAATGCCGCACTGGTGGCCCGCCGCTACCACAAACTGGGCGGCCGGATGACCCTGCGGGTGTTAGAGGGCCAGGGCCACAACTGGTGGCCCGGCTGGTTCCAGTGCCAGGAACTGGTGGACTTCGCCATCGCCCGGGCCCATTCGCGATGACCAAGGAGGCTGCAAAGCTGCGGCGGGGAGATAACCCCGAGGCCTTTCCTGGGGAGTGGCTGGGCAGGGAAGTCCGCGTGTCGGGGTCCGGGTAGCTGCGCCATGCGAGCGGGTGGACGCAACGCCCCTAAGTATGGGGCGTTGCGGGGGTGGAGGGGATGAGATGGGCGCACCTTGGGAAAGGCCGGAGTGGGTCGCTCCCCGACGCCACCCCAGGATCAACGAGATAGAAACCGGCCGATGGCTACTCCCCAGCAGTGGGCCGAGGAACTGCTGCCCAAGCTGCGCCTGCGGGGTGACGAGTCCCTGCTGGACCTGGGCTGCGGCGACGGCAAAATCACCGCGCTCCTGGCCGCCCGCCTGCCCCGCGGCCAGGTCCTGTGGGTGGACCTGTCGCCGGCGATGATCGAACTGGCGCAGTCGCGGTTTCCCCCGGCGGCCTACCCGAACCTTGCCATTGTGCAGATGGACCCGGCGCACCTCACCCTGGAGCCGCGTTTCGACCGGGTCTTCTCCAACGCCACCCTGCACTGGGTAGCCAACCACCTGGCCGTGCTGCAGGGGGTGCGGGCCTGCCTGCGGCCCGGAGGACGCATCCTCTTCCAGATGGGCGGCCGGGGCAACGCGGCGGCGGTTTTTTAGGCGCTGGCCGAGGTGGTCGCACGGCCCGCATGGCGCGGCGCTTTCGGCGGTTTCGCGAACCCGTACTCCTTCTACGGCCCCGAGGAATACCGGCAATGGCTGCCCCAGGCCGGTTTTCACCCGGTGCGCCTCGAACTGATCCCCAAGGACATGCAACACGCGGATGCCTCCGGCCTGCGGGGCTTGCTGCGCACCACCTGGTTCCCCTACGCTGACCGTCTGCCCGAGGAGCGGCATGCCTCCTACGTCGACGCGGTGATCGCCGCCTATCTGCAACACCATCCAGTGGACCTCTCCGGCGGCACCCATCTCGCCATGATCCGCCTCGAGGTCGAAGCCCATGCCGGCTGAAGCCACCGGACTGCTGCTTTTGCTTGACGAGGCAGTGGTCTCCCGCACCGCCGACTGCCGCCAGACCTTCCACGCCCCGGTCAAGGACCCCGCCAACCCGGTGCTCACCGCCACCGAACCCTGGAAGGGACGCGGCCCCTACACCTGGAGCACCCGCCTGCTGTGGAACCCCGAACGGGGCCTGTACGACTTCTACTACGTGGGTTTTCGCTTCGAGGATAATCACTACCGCTGGGAACTGGCCGAATTGGCGGACGGCTTCACCTGGACCAAACCGGATCTCGCCATCGAGACCTTTGCCCGCGCCCCGGCCCGCAACATGCTCACCGGCGGGCCGCACCCGGACAAGGCGGTGCGCTGCGTGGTCCGCGATCCCCGGCCCGACTGCCCGCCGGCCGAGCGCTACAAGGCCATCCGTTTTACCTATCTTGGCTTGTACGTCTCCTTTTCGCCCGACGGCCGGCGCTGGACCGAGGACCCGGGCAACCCGTTGTGGCGGGTGCCTTAGGACATCATCCACGCGATGTGAGACCCCGGCTGTGAGCGCTTCGTCGCCTACTTCAAACTCTGGAAGGTCACCGGCGAGACCCCCGACCCCAGCACACCTTCTGGCTGGCGCCCGGTGCGCAAGTACCTGCCCTATTTCTCGTGCCGCCTCGACGCCGAAGAGTTCTACGATGAGATCGAGGTCGAGTTGGACCTCGAAGGAGCGGCGGCAACCCGGCCCATCGAGGGCCTGCGGCTGCGCACCGCCGACCAGGGCATGGACGGCGGGGGCGGCGCTCCGATCACCGGCGCTTGGCACGCCCGCCGGGTGGTGACCCGCGCCGAGAGCAACAACTTCTGCCGCTGGCGCCGCGAGGAGATCCTCCTGCGTGTCGATGAGCGGGGCAACTTCATCGGCCAGGGCCCACCCGGCGCCTTCGGCAGCGGCATGGTGCCCCCACCGACCCCGTGCTCACCGAGACCCAGCTGGTCTTCTACTACGGCGGCTTCGACCTCAAGCACTGGCAGCGGGTGGCCGCTCCCTGGTCCTCGGCCATCGGCCGTGCCTCGATGCGCCGCGACGGCTTTTCCTCCTGGGACAATCTGCCGGGCCGCACTGGCACCGTCGAGTCCCAGCCCCTCCTGGCGCGGGGGGCCGACCTGTGGCTCTACGCCGATCCCCGGGCCGGACAGCTCCGGGTGGAGGTACGGGACGAGGGCGGTTAGGTGATCCCCGGTTTTGGGGCGGTGGACTGTACCTACCTCACTGAGGATACCGCCTGGTACGCGCAGTGCCTGGCGGCGATGCGCTTATCCTGGCTGGGGAACACGGTGACCGGCGCTGATCCCGCCCCCAGCAAGACCCCCCTGTTTACCGGCGCCCCACGGCACTTGCCGCCCTGCCCGCCGGAAGGTTGACACGGTCGCAGGTTCCCGCTAAGATCCACAAGGTTCCGCAGCGCGGAGCCGCTGCCCTTCTCTGACCCGAGGTGAATCCATGAAGGTCTCGGTCTTCATCGCCGCCAGCCTCGACGGATACATCGCCCGGAGCGATGGCGGTCTCGACTGGCTCGAGGACCCGCCGGACTTGGAAGAGGATTACGGGTACAAGGCGTTCATACGCAGCGTTGACACGCTGGCGATGGGCCGGGGCGCCTTCGAGAAGGTCCTCACCTTTCCCGAGTGGCCCTATGAAGGCAAGCGGGTCATCGTGCTCTCGCGCACCCTGCGCCAGTTGCCGCCCGGATTCAAGGAGCGGGCCGAGCTACGCCGCGAGCTGCCCGCGCAGTTGGTGGAACACCTGCGCTGCCAGGGCTGCACCCGGATCTACGTGGACGGGTGCCTGACCATTGAGGCCTTTCTCAACGCCGGCCTGATCACCGCACTGACCCTCACCCGCATCCCCCCTTCGGCCGGCTGGGCCGCGACCTGCGCCTGCTGCACCAGGACACCCCGCGCCTACTTTTCGGGCTTCGTGCAGTCCACCTATACCCTCCCGGCCTGAATGGACCCGGCCGCGTACCTGGAACGCCTGGGCTGCATCTTCCCTGCGCGGCCCGATGCCCAGAGCCTGCGCCGCCTGCACCTGGCCCACCTGCGCTGCGTGCCCTTCGAGAACCTCGACATCCACCTGGGCCGGCCTATCCGCCTATTACTCCCCCTCCAATACGACAAGATCGTGGGCCGGCGGCGGGGCGGTTTCTGTTACGAACTCAACGGACTCTTCGCCTGGCTGCTCGCATCACTGGGTTATCGAGTGGAACTGCTCTCGGCCCGGGTGTACGGGCCCCAGGGCCTGGGTCCCGAACTCGACCACCTGACCCTGCGGGTCCGCGGCGAGGGCGACTGGCTGGCGGACGTGGGCTTCGGGGACTCCTTCCTCGAACCCCTGCCCCTGGCGCCAGGCACCCCGGCCGCCGGCTATCGGCTGACAGAGGCGGCGGGCCAGTGGACCCTCCACCAGCAGCAGGCCGGCGGCGAATGGGCGCCCCAGTACCTCTTCTCCCTGCGCCCTCATCGCCTGGAGGACTTTGCGCCGGCCTGCCTCTTCCACCAGACCGACCCGTCCTCTCCTTTCACCTGCAAGCGCGTCTGCACCCTGGCCACCCCGCAGGGCCGCCGCACCCTGAGCGAACTGAAGCTCATCACCACTGCTGGCGGCAGCCGGCACGAACGCCTGCTCGCTGGCGAGGCAGAGTGGCGGGAGGCGCTGCGCCAGCATTTCGGGGTGGTGCTCTGAGAGGCAGGCTGAATCCAGGGTCTGAGGAGGGTCGGGGATGCCCTGGAGGTGTCGCCCGTGGAGCGGTTGGGAAGGGCAGACCGCGTGGTGGAATGGCCGGGCAGCGGAGCGAAGCGAGCGAAAGTGAAGGGTGCGCCTGGGGAGACACCGGAAGGGTATCCCTGACCCGACAACCCGTCGCGGCCCACCTTTGTCCTCACCACCCCTTTTCCTAATATTGTCCCTCGGAGGACCCTCCCATGACCAACACCCGACTCGACCTCAGCGGTAGCTGGCAGTTGCGGGAGGACCGCCCCGGCAGCCAGCCCATCCCCGCCGAGGTGCCCGGCGACACCCACAGCGCCCTTTTGGCCGCCTGCCTCATCTCCGATCCCAACTGGGGCAGGAACGAACTCGACCTCCAGCACCTCAACCGCCAGGACTGGGTCTTCTCGCGCGCCTTTGCGGTGGACGAGGCCCTGCTGAAGGCCAAGTACGTTTACCTCCATTGCGACTCCCTCGACACCATCGCCGAGGTGTACCTCAACGGGCTGTTGGCGGGGCAGTCCACGACATGTTCGCGCGCCGCCGCTTCGAGGTGCGCCCCCTCCTGCACCCCGGCAACAACCAAATCGAGATCCGCCTGCGCTCCGCCGAGAACAAGGCCCGCCACCTGGCTGCCCGGGGACCCTACGAGGTGCCATGCTCGGAATACCCCGTGCAGTCGCCCCACCGCAACCTGGTGCGCAAGGTTCAGTGCCACCGCGGCTGGGACTGGGGCTGCTGCCTGATGGTGGCTGGGGTGTACGGCGAGATCTTTCTGGCCGCCGCGGACCCTGGGTGCATCGAGTACGTGTACACCGATCACGAGCACCAACTTAGCCTGTGCCGGCTCAAGGTGCACTGCGAGGTATGGGCGCCCCGATGGGGCGAAACCGAACTGGAGGTGTCCATCGGCGGCCAACACCACCAGCGCCAGGGGAAGTTGCAGCCCGGGGTGAATTAATTGGCGGAGGTAGTCGACATCCCCTCGCCCCGCCTGTGGTGGCCCAATGGCTGCGGGGCACAGCCCTTGTACGAGTTGGAGGCAAAAGCCGCCGGGGACACGGTGTGCAAGCGCCGGGGCCTGAGAAAGCTCGAACTGTTCGCCGAGCCCGACGAGATCGGCCTGGGTTTCAAGTTCCGCGTCAACGGGCTGGACATCTTCGCCAGGGGAGCCAACTGGATCCCCTGCGACGCCCTGCCCGCCCGCCAGACCCGCGAGGTGCTGGACGACCTTCTCAGCAGCGCCCCGCAGGTCGATATGAACATGCTCCGCGTCTGGGGTGGAGGGCAGTACGAGTCCGAGGCCTCCTACGATCTGTGCGACGAGAAGGGCCTCTTGGTCTGGCAGGACTTCATGTTCTCCTGCTCCGCCTACCCGGCCACCCCCGAGTTCCTGGCCAATGTCGAGGAGGAGGCCCGCCACCAGGTAGAACGGTTGCGCGACCGCGCCTGCCTGGCCCCCCTGTGGTGCGGCAACAACGAGGACCTGGGGGCGCTCAACTGGTATGAGGTGTCGCGGAAAAACCGCGACCGCTACCTGGTGGACTACGACCGCCTCAACGAAGGGGTGCTGGGCCGGTTGGCCGACGAGTGCGACCCCACCCGCACCTTCTGGCCCAGTTCCCCTTGCGCCGGCTGGGGGGACTACTTGGACAGCTGGCGCGGGGACATGCACTACTGGCGGGTCTGGCACGAGGGCCACTCCTTCGACGCCTACTACGCGGTGACCCCCCGCTTCTGCTCCGAGTTCGGGTATCAGTCCTTCCCCTCCCTGGAGTGTATCCGAAGTTACGCGCCCCCAGACCAGCTAAACGTCACCGCGCCCGTGGTGGAGCACCACCAGCGCCACCCAGGGGGCAACGCCCGCATCGTCGAGATGTTCGCTCGCTATTTCCGCCTGCCCGAGGGCGTAGCCAAGTTCGTCTACCTCAGCCAGGTGCAGCAGGGCCTGGCCATCAAGGCCGCGGTGGAGCACTGGCGCCACCTGCGGCCGGTGTCTATAGGCACCATGTACTGGCAACTCAACGACCTGTGGCCGGTCTGTTCCTGGTCCTCCCTCGAATACAGCGGCAAGTGGAAGCTGCTGCACCACATGGCGCGGCGCTTCTACCCCCCGGTCATCGCCTCGGCCTTCCAGACCCAGGCAGGAGAACTGGAACTGTGGCTGACCAACAACCGCAACAGCGCAGTGCCCTCGCACCTCACCCTGCGGGTCCTGGATTATGCGGACGTGGAACAGGGCCGCCGCGAGTTCACCGCCACCGCGCCCGCCGGCAGCGCCCTCAAGCTGGGTGTTTTCCCAATGGCCGAGCTGGCCCCCCGGCCCGACCAGGTCTTCGCCGTGCTCGATCTGGAAAGCGGCGGGGAGACCTACCGCACTACCCACTTCTTTGTCCCGTACAAAGCCTGCGAACTGAAGCCGGCCCAGGTGCGTACAGGGATCTCCGGCAAGGGCAGGCAACTCACCCTCACCCTGTCCACCGACGCCCCGGTCTTCTTTATCAGCTTGGAGGTGGAAGGCTGGCGCGGGGAGTTCGATGACAACTGCATCACTCTATTGCCTGGCGCGAAGCGGCAATTGCGCTTCACCGCCAAATGGCCGACCCCCACCCGGAAACAGTTCGAGCAAGCGCTGGCGGTCGGCATCTGCGGGGGAGCTACTTTAGCCCCTGAAAGGCTGCAGTGATGTTGCACCCCGTCAAAGAACTCACCTACGCCATCCTGCTGTGCGACGACTTAGAGGCCATGAAGCGGTTCTATTGCGGGTTATTTCCCGTCGAGGTCCTCCAGGTCGTGGAGTCCGCGATTGTCCTGGGCCTCGGGTCCACCCAGTTCGTCCTTCGCCAGCGCACCCGCACCTATGACGGCCTGGGGCCCCGTCTTGGGGTCCCAGGGGTCCAGCTCTGCTTTCGCGTCGGCCCCGAGGAGGTTGAGCCCTGCTACCAGCAACTCCTCGCCCAAGGCGTTGCCATCGCCGAGCCGCCCACCGATCAGCCCCGAGGCCACCGGACGGTATATTTCTTCGATCCAGAGGGTAACCTCCTGGAAGTATATGCCCTAATCTAGCTTGGGGGAGCCCCCTCACATCCACAGACAGGTCGCTCCAGATAGGTCGCTCCTCCATGCGGCGCTTCTTGGCCCCACTCCCCCACTTTGCCTAGATTTCACCCCAGCCCCTCACCGCCATCCGGAGGATTCCGATGCGACCCACCGAAGACACCTCCAAGGCCCGGCTCCAGGCCGCCCCCGCCGCCGTGCAAGCCTACCGCGACGCCCGCTTCGGGCTCTTTGTCCACTGGGGGGTGTACGCCCTCATCGGCCACGGCGAATGGGTGATGCACACCGAGAAGATCCCCACCCCCGAATACGAGAAACTGCCGCCCCGCTTCAACCCGGCGCAGTTCTCCGCCGAGGAATGGGGCGACCTGATGCTGGCCTCGGGCCAGAAGTACCTGGTCATCACCAGCAAGCACCACGACGGCTTCTCGATGTTCGACAGCGCCCTCACCGAATACAAGATCACGCGGACTCCCTTTGGCCGCGACCCCATCGGGGAGTTGGCCGCGGCCCTGGGCAAGCGCGGCCTCCGGCTGGGTTTCTACTACTCGCTGCTCGACTGGCATCACCCCGCGTACGCCAGCGACTGGCCGGCGTACGTGAAATACTACCAGGGCCAGGTGCGCGAACTCTGCACCCGCTACGGGGAGATCGCCCTGATCTGGTTCGACGGGTACTGGCCCGGCCACGAGCCCCCAGGACCCCACTTCCTCGAAAAAGGCTCCTGGGACCTGGCCGGCACCTACGACCTGATCCACCAGCTTCAGCCCAAGGCCCTGATCGGCAACAACCACCACGTCCCCCCGCTCAAGGGCGAGGACTTCCAGATGTTCGAGCAGGACCTGCCCGGCGAGAACACCGCCGGCTTCAACTCGGGGAGCATGGGCAAACTGCCCCTCGAATCCTGCCTGACCATCAACAAGCACTGGGGCTACAACCCCGAGGACCACGCGCACAAGTCCGAGGCCGAGATCATCCGCTTCCTCGCCGAGTGTATCGGCCGCGACAGCAACCTCCTGCTCAATGTCGGTCCCACCCCGCTGGGCACCATCCAGCCCGAGCACGCCGAGCGCCTGCGCGGGGTGGGAAACTGGCTGCGCACCAATGGCGAATCCATCTACGGAACCCGTCCCCTGGCCCGCCAGGACTGGGGCTACGCCGTCCACAACCCCACCACCGGCAAGGCTTACCTCCATATCCTCAACTGGCCCGGCGCTTCCCTCAGCGTGGAGATCCCCAAGGTCGCCTCGGCCGCCCTGCTGGCCACCGGCAAATCCTTGCCGGCCCGGCGCGAAGGCGATAGGTTGGTCCTCACCTTGCCCACCTCGGCCCCCGACCCGGCGGACACCGTGGTGGTGCTGAACTGAGGAGATCTAGATGGCCGCCGACGAAGAGCTGACCCGATTCGTGCACGAGGCCCTCGGCAAAGGACTGCCCAGGGCAAAGGTCGAAGAGGTGCTGCTCCGGGCCGGCTGGGAGGAGGCGCAGGTTCGCAGCGCCCTGGCCGCCTACGCCGACCTCGACTTCCCCATCCCGGTCCCCCGGCCCAAACCCTACCTGCCGGCCCGCGAGGCCTTCCTGTACCTGGTGCTCTTCACCACCCTGTACCTGAGCGCCTATCACCTGGGCAGCCTGCTTTTCCACTTCGTCGAACGCGCCCTGCCCGACCCGGCCCTCGGCGACGCCGATCTGTACCGGCGCGAGGCCAGCCGCTGGTCGGTGTCCTTCCTGATCATCGCCTTCCCCGTTTTCCTCTACACCTCCCGGGTCCTGGGTCGCGGCGCGGACCAGGACCCGGCCAAGGGCGCCTCGCGGGTGCGCAAATGGCTCACCTACCTGACCCTCTTCCTGGCCGCCGGCACCCTGGTGGGGGACTGCACCGCGCTGGTATACAACCTGCTCAGCGGCGAGCTGACCCTGCGTTTCCTGCTCAAGGCCCTGGTGGTGGGCACCCTCGCCGGCGGCATCTTTGGCCACTACCTGGGCGAACTGCGCCGCGAGGAAGAGGACCATCCGGCCCCCGCGAGGGGAGGGCAGCGCTTCCAGTGGGTGGCCAGCGGGGCGGTATTGCTCGCCCTGCTCGGCAGCTTCTCGCTGCTCGATGCCCCCGCCCAGGAGCGGCTGCTGCGCCTCGACGCCCGCCGGGTCGAGGGCCTGCGCCTGGCGGCCGGCGCGGTGGACCTGCACTGGTCGCGCACCGGGGCCCTGCCCCTCTCGCTGGAGGACCTGCTCCGCGAACCTGGGTACCCGCCGCTGCCCACCGACCCGGAGACCGGTGCCCCCTACGAGTACCGCCCCCTGGAGGCGGGCCGCTACGAGTTGTGCGCCAGTTTCGCCCAGGGTTCGGGTGAGGCCCCGGCTGCGGCCCCGGCCGATTTCTGGTCCCACGCGGCCGGCCGGCAGTGTTTCCAGCTCGAGGCGAAAAAACCCACCCGCTGATCCGAGGAGGACCCACCGTGCTCGAACCCACCACCCTCCACCTCCATACTGGCTTCCAGATCGGGGCGGTGGACCCGCGGGTTTTCGGCTGCTTTCTCGAGCATATCGGCCGGGCCGTGTACCAGGGCGTGTACGAACCCGACAGCCCGCATGCCGACGCGCAGGGCTTCCGCCGGGACGTGTCGGCAGCCCTGGCCCGGCTGCGGCTGACGGCCCTGACCCTCAGACTCGCCTGAGATGCCCCTGCGGCTGCCGGGCATCGGCCGTTTGGCCAGCCTGCTGGTGCTGGCCAAGCTGGCCCTGCATCTGGCCGCCAATGCCCTTGGAAGCTACGGGTACTTTCGCGACGAGTTGTACTATCTCGCCTGCAGCGAACGCCTGGATTGGGGGTACGTGGATCACCCCCCCCTCTCCATTCTGCTCCTGCGCCTGAACCGCCTCCTGATAGGGGATTCCCTCTTTGCCCTGCGCCTCTTGCCGGCCCTGGCCGGGGCGGCGCTGGTCTGGCTCACCGCCCTGCTGGCGCGGCAGCTGGGTGGCGACGAGCGGGCCCAGGCCCTGGCCGCCCTGGCGGTGCTGGTCGCCCCCATCTGCCTGGGCCTGGGCGATTTCTATTCCATGAACGCCTTCGAGTCCCTCTGCTGGATGGGCTGCGCCCTGCTGCTGCTGCGCCTGGCGCAGGAAGGCCCTCCCCGGCTCTGGCTCTGGCTCGGGGTGCTGGCCGGCCTGGGCCTCCAGAACAAACACAGCCTGGCCTTCTTTGCCGGGGCCGTGGGGCTGGGGCTGCTGCTCACCCCGCAGCGCCGCCTCTTGTTCACCCGCTGGTGCGCCCTGGGCGGCGGTCTGGCGCTGCTGCTGGCCCTGCCCAACCTGCTCTGGCAGCACCACCATGACTGGCCCACCCTCGAGTTTCTCACCAACGCCCAGGCCCAGAAGAACTACCTGCTCTCCCCCCGGGAATACCTCTCGGCGCAGATGCTCTACCAGCACCCCCTGGCGCTGCCGCTGTGGGGGGCCGGCGCCCTGGGGCTCCTGCTGCATCCCCGCCTGAAGGCGGGCCGTTGTTTGGGCATCGCCTTTGTCGCGCTGCTGGTCTTCTTCACGGCGCAGCGGGGCAAACCCTATTATCTGTCGCCCATCTTCCCGCTGCTCTTGGCCGCCGGCGCCCTGCTGGCCGAACGCCACCTGCCCCGGCGCTGGTTCACCGCCTACGGGGCGGCGCTGGCGCTGGGCGGGGCCCTGGTTCTGCCCCTGGCCCTGCCCCTGCTGCCGCCGCCGGCCTTTGTCGCCTATGCCGCGGCCCTGGGCATGGGCGAGGTGAAGACCGAGCGGCACGAGGCCAGCGCCCTGCCCCAGCACCTGGCCGACCGCTGCGGCTGGCCGGAACTGACTGCGCAGGTGGCCCAGGTGTATCGGGCCCTGCCCGCCGCCGATCGGGCCCAGGCTTCCCTCTACGCCCAGAACTACGGCGAGGCCGGGGCCCTCGAGTTCTTCGGCCGGGCCTACGGCCTGCCCGCGGTGCGGTGCGGGCACAACACCTACTGGCTATGGGGCACGCAGGGGCAGAGTAGCCAGGTGCTCATCGCCGTGGGCGGCGATGCCGGCGACTACCAGCCCTTTTTCGAAACCGTGGAACAGGTCGCCCTCCACACCCATGCCTACGCCATGCCCTACGAGCGGGACCTGCCCCTCTTCCTGTGCCGGGGCCTCAAAGCGCCCCTGGAACGGATCTGGCCGGCGGCCAAACGCTATCTCTGAGCGCCGCTCCAAGGTGCATCCACCCCGGGGTATCTCCGGGATGCACCCTGCCCTCACCAACCTCGAGGTGGTCCGAACCGATGGCCAACAAGATCCGCACCTACTTTGCCGCCGAGGTCGAAGCCCTCCTGCCCCTGCTGCACGAGACCTACCGTTGCATCGGTGCCTTCCAGAAGAAACGCTCGCCCCGCAACCAGACCCGCCTGCTCGAACAACTCGACCAAGCGGGCCAGGCACTGCAGTTCTTCAAGGGAGTGGTGCAGCCCAAAAAACAACCCTACTTCGCCGCCCTGCTCGACCCTCTGTTATCCCTCTCCGACCGCATCATCGCCCTCGATACCGCCGTGGGCATGATGCATATCGAATTCGCCGTGGCGCGGGCCTATACCCACCGCGAAACCGACGCCCTGCGCCGCGTGCTCGAAGAGAGCCGGCGGGACCCCGAGGACGAAGTGCAGGTCCCCTCCCCAGCGCTTCAGGACGAAGGTCTGCTGGTTCGCGGTCTGCCCGCCTCGCCGGGCCGCACCTCCGGCAAGGCCGTGGTCGTCACCCGCAACTCGGACTACCGCCTGGTCCACACCGCCTGCATCCTCGTGGCCCCCATGACCCGCCCCGAGCTGGCCGAGCACTTCGACCGCGTGGCCGCCATCGTCACCGATACCGGCGGCACCCTCTGCCACGCCGCCATCATCGCCCGCGAGCGCGGCATCCCCTGCGTGGTGGGCACCGGCGAGGCCACCCGCCGCATCCGTCCCCGCATGCTGGTGGAGGTGGATGGCACCCAGGGCCTGGTGCGCCGCCTGCGCTAAAAAAAAAGGGCGGCCCCTGCGGGCCGCCCTCCGGTTGGGGTGTTTCGCTGGTCTACTTCAGCAACAGCAGCTTGCGCACCTGGGTGAACTCGCCGGCCTGCAGGCGGTAGAGATACACCCCGCCGGCCACCGCCCGCCCCGCCTCGTCCCGCCCATCCCACCTCACCCGGTGGAAACCGGGCTCGGTCTGGCCCTGCACCAGGGTTCGCACCTTCTGGCCCAGCACGTCGTACACCTCCAGCCGCACGATCGCCGCCTGGGGCAACTGGTAGCGGATCACCGTGGTCGGGTTGAAGGGATTGGGATAGTTGGGCTGCAGGGCAAAGACCTGCGGCATCCAGCGGGCCTCCACCTGCCCCAGGCGCTGGGGTTGGCGGAGCCGGCCCTGCGTGTCGCGCGCGGTGGCCTCCCGCACCCGGAAGAGCCCGCTGGCCTCAGGTCTGAGCGGTTCAAAGTGGAGTTCGGCCAGCAGCCCCTCTGCCGCGCCCTCGCCGCCGGTGCGGCCCAGGCCCACCAGCACCTGGCCGGGCTGTTCCTGCTTTTGCAGCAGGAGCGGCGGGGCCTCCCCCGCCAGGGCGCTTGCCTCGCCGCCCACCCGCAGCAACCGGAAGAGCGCCGGATCGTACTCCACCACCGCCCCCACCCCGCGCAGGGGCAGGGACTGGGTGCGCAATTCCAGCACCAGCCCTTCCTCGGTGGAGCGGGGGACCAGGGCCAGCCCGCCGGCCACCACCGGCTGGGGGGGCAGTGCCGCCGGCTTGCCCACCGACCTGCCGAAGAGATCGGCGAAGACGAAGAAATCGCCAAAGGCGATGCTGCCGTCTCCGTCCAGGTCATAGGCCTTTCCGACCTCCGCCGCCGACTTGCCAAAGGCGTCGGCGAAGAGGAAGAAGTCGCCAAAGGCGATGTTGCCGTCCCCGTCGAAATCCGACTGGGCCAGTTGGGCCTCGGTCGGGCCGCTCCCGCCCTCGCCGCCCCCGGCCAGGGAGCCGGTCAGTTTGATCTCGCCGGTGCTGAGGCGGGCGAAGATCAGGCTGGAGACCTCCTGCTGGGTCCCCCCCACCTGCTTGAGGGAGTAGGTGGTGATGACCAGGTCGGTGGTGGCGAATTCCTCGGTGGTGGCAAAGGTCAGCCGGCCGATCAGGCCGCCCGCATCGGGCGCCGCCCCGGCCGTGGGCCCGAGGATAGCCGCCCCGAAGGTAGCCGAATTGTCGGTGGTGATGGCCGGCAACTGCGGCACCGTGCCGCCCCCGGCGATGAGGATGTTCTCCTCCTCGGCGGTTTCGGGGGCGTAGCTGATGAAGCTGAGTTGATCGGGGTCGAACTCCACCTTCACCGAGTAGTTGGACAGGTCCTTGAAACCCCCGTCGCCGATCTTGTCGAAGTTGAGGTACAGGTCCACCTCCACCAGCGAGCCGGCGGCGATGAAGCCCTGGTTGAATACCTCCTGATCGCCCGAGGCCGTGTCGAAGTCGAAGGAGACCACTGCCTTGGTCTGGTCGAGGAAGACCGGGGGCACCAGCTTGGCCGTCAGGCCCGGCTGCAGTTCGTCCTGGCCGGACAGGGACTTGAGGTCCACGGTCTGCACGGCGACCTGGGCGCCGGCAAAGCCTTCGAGGATGCGGAAGGAGAAGCGGCCCAAAAAGCCCACCCCGTCCACTGCGGTGGTTTCCCTGGCTCCCAGGATGGCCCCGCCGAACTCCACCGTGCCCTCGCCCAAAAGCGGCGAGAGGAAGAGGGCGGTGCCATTGTTGGCGCGCAGGAGGTTTGCTTCCTCCGCCTCGTCGGCGGCCCCGACGAACTCCAGCACTGCCGGATCGTACCCCAGCTTGACCGCGTACCCCGAGAGGTCCACAGCGCCGGAGAGATACACGTCGAGGGTCAGTTCCCCGCCCTCCTCCAGGTCGGCCAGGGAGGTCAGGCCCTGGTCGCCGGCATCGGCGTCGAGGTCGATGCTGATCGCCGCCCCTTCGTTGCCGCCGGGCGGCACGGTCTTGACCGTCACCCCCGTGGCGGTGTCCTCCTCGGCCTCCACCACCACCGTGGCCTGCAAATCGATGCCGGTCAACTGGGACCCTCCGGCCACCTGCAGGGCGCCCTCGTAGATGGGGTTGAGCACCTGGCCGCTGGCGGTATGGATCTCGGCGAAGAGCTGGTAGGAACCGGGCAGCACCCCGTCGATCTGATAGACCCCGTCGGCCGCCACCGGGCGGGCGCTGACCAGGGACAGGGTCCGGGGGCCACTGACCTGCATCAGGGTGACCGTGGCCGCGTCGATCTGGTCGGCCTGGTCGCCGCTCAATTCGTTGCCCTCCTCGTCCTGGGTCCTGAGGGTCACGCTGCCGGCGATGGCCCCGAAGGACACCTGGACCGCCCCGGTGCTGAAGGCCAGGTCCAGGGGCCGCTCCAGCCGGCTGCCGTCCTCGCCCTCGGCCTTGAACACCGAGAACTGGTAGAACTGCCCGGCCTGCAGGGCCACCGGGAAGACGATGGCCCGATGGTCGGGCTCCAGGCTGAAGTTGCGCAGCAACTGGCCGTTGAGGGCCGCCTCGATGGCCACAAAGCGCGACTCGGCCCGCAGGGGCTTGTTGAAGGCCACGCGGATGCCGCTTCTGGCCAAGTCTGCCCCGGCGGTGGGCCAGGACACCGGGCCGGCCCCGCTCTTCAATTCGACCACCGGGGTGTATTGGGAAGCGCCCTGCTGCGCCGCGCCCTGGGCCTGGGTGACAAAGAGCAGTTCGTCGCGGGTGCGCGACTCCCCTACCAGCATGACTTCCACCCCGCGCTGCCCCGGCCGCATCCGCTCGGGGCGCCCGTCCGCGCCAAAAACAGTGCCGAAGAGTTCGATGGTGTCGAAGGTCTGGCCGGGGTTGCGGTACCGCTCCTGGCGCAGGTCAAAGGCCGGCAAGGAGCGCTGGCGCGGATGGGGGGGCCTGAAGCCCCTGGGCACCTCGACCAGGGCATAGGCGATGAGCCCGTACCCGCCGGTCAGGGGCAGGTGCTCGATGGTGAACTCGGGCGTGAAGGTGATGGCCGAAGCGGCGATCTCCCCCTCGTCGAAGGCCGACAGGCCGAACTCCCTGCTTTGCAGATTTTCGTAGGGCACCAGGCCGACGAAGATCGGCCCCACGAAGCGCCGGTTGCCGGGCAGATCGGGCAGGAGCAGGCGGCCGCTGAGGCTGCGGCTGCCGGCAAAGGCCGCCCCGGTGGTGAACACCCCCGTGGCCGCCTCGCCCAACTGGTTGCCCTCCTCGTCCTGTGCCCCCTGCACCACCACCCGGTAGACGGTGTCCGCAGCCAGTTTGAGGGGCAGGGTGTAGACCGCGCCGCTGGCATCGACCTCCAGCTCGCCCTGCTCCTCTGGGGGCGGGAGGATCAGCACCTCCTCGGCCTCCAGCAGGGCGGCTTTATTGAATTCTATCCTCAGCTCCACCTCCCTGGCCACCCCCACCGCCCCCGACTTCGGGCTGAGGGAGACCACCTGCAAAGGCTCGGGCATGGACACCTGCAGGTCCACCTTCACCCCCTGGTCCGCCGCCACCACCACCGGCTCCGGATGCAGCGCCTGGAGATCGAGCAGCCCGCCCGGCCCCAGGTTGAGGGTGAGGAAGGCGGCCAGGTGATAGGTGCCCGGGTTGACGTTCTCGAAGGAGAAGCGCGGGCCGTTGAGCGGCGCCCCGGCGACGATCAGGTCGTCCAGTTCCCCGGCATCCGGGTCCAACCCGCCCTCGGGCGCCTCGGACAGCAGCACCGCGTAGGACTGGCCAGGCACAAAGCCGGCGTTGCCGGGCAGCTCGGCCGGCAGCCGGATCTCGCCGGCCACCGAGGCGGCGGAGATCTCCTCGCCGGTGGAGAACTGGATGGAGTACAGGCCGGTGTCGCGGCTGATGACCACCAGTTGATAGACCTTGTCCTCCTCTAGGTCCACCTCGGCCGAGATGGAGCGGCCGTCGGCGCTGATCTCCAGCCCGCCGAAGGACAGAGGCTGCGGGAAGACCATGAACTGAAACTCGGGCTGGAAGAGCAGGTCGTTCACCGGCTGGTCGAAGGTGACCTCCACCGCGCCGGCGGCGGGGATCTCCACGTCCCCGTCCTCGGGGAAGGAGGCGATCACCCGTCGCCCGCCGCCCTGCGGAAGGGCGCCCGGCTGCGGCCCGCCCTGCTGGCGCAGGAAGATCTCGTAGTCGGCCGGATCGACCCTGCCGTTGCGGTCCAGGTCCGCAGCCTGGGAGCCGCGCAGCCATTCCTCCTGGCCGGGCAGGTTGGGCTGACCCGGCGTTGCGATTCCCTGCGGCGCCTGGCTGAGACGGATCTTGAAGGCCACCGGCAGGGTCTCGCCCCGGTCGTACCGGGGCGGGCTGGCCGCCAGGCGGACATAGTCGCCCTCCTCCAGCTCGCCCAGGGCGATGGGCCGGCCGCCCTGCCCCTGGATATTGGCGTCGGTGGGCACCTGGAAGAAGGGGCCGGCCAGCACCAACTCTCCGTCCTCGACCGCTTCAAAGGAACCGGTCTTCACCCCAGGGCGCTGGAAGGTCTGCACTGCCGGGTCCACCACCCTGATGCGGGTGACCACTGAGCCGCGCCTGCCTCCGGGCCGGGTATCGATCTCCAGCAGGTCGCTCTCCACCAGATAGTCCAGGTCCACTTTCTCGTCGTCGAGGCCAAAGACCAGGGCGCGGGCATCCATTTCGAGGCGCTCCCCTTCGAGGGAAAGATAGCGCCCGCCCTCGTCCACCCCGGCGATGTACCCCTCGACCCGGATCTCCTCCTGGGGGGTTCTCCCGCCGGCGGAGGGCTCCTGGCCTGGCTGCTGGAAGGGAGGAGCCCCGCCACCGGCCGCCGCGGGCACCACCACCACCTCGGTGGCCACCGGATAGCTGTCGCCGAAACCGGGCGGGGTAGTGGCGATGTGCACGAAGTCGCCGGCCCTGAGATCGCCGGCCCGCAGTTGCTGATTGGTCTCCGCGCGTGTGAAGCGGGTGTTGGGCCCCAGCGCGGCGATGGGCCCGGCCAGTTCCAGCACGCCGCCGGCCAGGGCGATAACGTTGCCGCTGACCAGGTCGTAGCGGGCCGGGGGCGGCCGGCGCGGGTCCACCAGTTGGACGCGGGAGGCCGTGGGGTCAGGGGAACCGGAGGTGGGGTCAGGGGGGCCGGGGGTAACGGCCACCAGCTGGCCCACCGGCAGATTGCCCAGTTCGATGGGCTTGTTGTCCGCGTCCGCGGCCCGGGTGCCGGGGGTGACCCGGAAACGCGGCCCGGCCAGGATGATCTTGCCCTCGTCGATGCGGCCCACGGCCCCGAAGTACTCCTGGCCGACCGGGCTGGACTGGCCACCCTGGCCGCCCTGGCCGCCCTGGGGTGGCTGCCCGCCGCTGGCCTCGATGCGGTTGAGGATGACCATGCGCACGATCTCCTCGTCCCCGTTGAGGGTGACCTCCACCCGGGGATGACTGCCCGCCAGGTCGCGCAACTGGTGCGGGTCGAGGATATTGCCCTCCCGGTCCTGCAGGATGAGGGCGTCGGCGGGCGCCAACTCCCTGCGGCTGATGATCAGCAACTCCTTTTCGTAGTCCACCCCATCTAGATTGCCCTCAAAGCGCTCGCCGCCCAGGGGGATCTCGAACCCCGGGGGCAGAGCCGCCTGCGGATTGGCCAGGAAACGCTCGTAATCCTGCCGGTCGATGCGGAAGTCGCCGTTCAGGTCGCCGGCCTGGGGGCTTTTGATCCAGTCGTTGAAAGCGGCCAGCCCCTGCCCGCCCGGCTGCTGCCCGCCGGGTTGGCCAGGTTGCCCCGGCTGGTTGGGCTGCCCGCCGGGTTGGCCGGGTTGCCCCGGCTGATTGGGCTGCCCGCCGGGTTGGCCGGGTTGCCCCGGCTGATTGGGCTGCTGGCCCCCGGGGAGGCCCACGCCCTGCTCCTCGGCCGCGATCTCTTTGAAGATCTCAAAGTCCTCCTGATCGAGACGGCCATCCCGGTTCAGGTCCTCGGCCTCGGCGCTCCTCAGCCATTCGTCAGGCGAGGGGAAGGCCGGGATATTGCCGGGAAGACCGCCGATGCTGCCGGGCAGGTTGCCTCCCGGCTGGTTGGGCTGCCCCTGGGGTTGTCCCGGCTGGCCAGGCTGCCGCCCTGGTTGTCCCTGGGGTTGTCCCGGCTGGTTGGGCGGCTGGAAACCGCCCTGCTCCTCGGCTGCGATCTCCTTGAAGATCTCGAAATCCTCCTGGTCCACCCGGCCGTCCCGGTTCAGGTCCTCGGCCTTGCCGCTCCTCAGCCATTCAGCCGCTGTGGGCAGAACCTGGACAGGGGACTGCGCCCAGGACGGGAGGGGCAGGGCGCAGCAAAGAACCAGGGTGAACGAGAACCATCTGTGCTTAGGCATGGCTGCGCTCCTGTTGGCTGTCATCGAGTAGCGGAAAACCGGCTGTATCTCCAAAGTCAGCCCAAAGCTGCCGTTGGCAAATGATCGGGATCACAAAATATAATACCCGTTTTCCATCCGCCTATAAAAAACAACAGGAGGAGGGGTTGCCCCCTCCTCCTGTGCCATAGAGAAACTGGTACTGGGCGCTACTTCAGCAGCAGCAGCTTGCGCACCTGGCGGAACTCATCCGCCTGGAGCTGGTAGAAATAGATCCCACCGGCGAGCGCATTGCCGCCGTCGTCGCGGCCGTCCCACACTGCCCGGTGGTGCCCGGCCGGTTCCACCTGCTGCACCAGCGTCCGCACCTTCTGCCCCAGCACGTCGTAGATCTCAAGGCGCACCGAGGCTGTGGCCGGCAACTGGTAGGCGATGGTGGTCTCCGGGTTGAAGGGGTTGGGGTAATTGGCATCCAGCGCAAAGTCCTGCGGAATGCCCACAACCCCCTTCGACACTGCGGCCGGCGTCGTCCCACCAGCCGGCGGAGGTGGCGTCGTCCCACCAGCCGGCGGAGGCGGGGTAGTACCACCACTAGCTGGAGGCGTAGTGCCACCGGCCGGGGGCGGAGTGGTGCCGCCAGCGGGCGGAGGTGTAGTGCCACCGGCCGGGGGCGGAGTGGTGCCGCCAGCGGGCGGAGGTGTAGTGCCACCGGCCGGGGGCGGAGTGGTGCCGCCAGCAGGAGGAGGTGTAGTGCCACCGGCCGGGGGCGCACCGCCGCCACTCAGACCAGCGACGTAGATATTGTAGTCGTTGCGATCCGTCCGGCCATCGCCATTCAGATCCTTGGCATCCGTGCTGCGCACCCACCGCGCGAAACTCGGCGGCGGGGTCGTACCACCCGCCGGAGGAGGCGTGGTGCCACCGGCGGGAGGAGGCGTGGTGCCACCCGGTGCCGGGGGCGTCGTGCCGCCCGCTGGAGGAGGTGTGGTACCGCCTGGTGCCGGAGGCGTTGTACCGCCAGCCGGAGGAGGTGTAGTGCCACCAGCGGGAGGAGGCGTGGTGCCACCCGGTGCCGGGGGCGTCGTGCCGCCCGCTGGAGGAGGCGTAGTGCCACCAGCAGGAGGAGGTGTGGTACCGCCCGGTGCCGGAGGCGTCGTACCGCCCGCTGGAGGAGGCGTAGTGCCACCAGCAGGAGGAGGTGTGGTACCGCCCGGTGCCGGAGGCGTTGTACCGCCAGCCGGAGGAGGTGTAGTGCCACCAGCAGGAGGAGGTGTGGTACCGCCTGGTGCCGGAGGCGTCGTGCCGCCCGCTGGGGGTGGAGTCGTACCACCGGCAGGCGGCGGAGTCGCGCCACCCGGTGCCGGAGGCGTCGTACCGCCCGCTGGAGGAGGTGTAGTGCCACCAGCCGGGGGCGCACCGCCGCCACTCAGACCGGCGACAAACAGATCGTAGTCCTTGCGGTCGGTCCTGCCATCGCCGTTCAGATCCTTGGCATCCGTGCTGCGCACCCAACGGGCAAAGGTAGGCGGCGCTGCCGTGCCACCCGAGGGCGGAGGTGTGGTACCGCCTGGTGCCGGAGGCGTTGTGCCACCGGTTGGGGGCGGAGTCGCGCCACCCGGTGCCGGAGGCGTCGTACCGCCAGCCGGAGGAGGTGTAGTGCCACCAGCGGGAGGAGGTGTGGTACCGCCTGGTGCTGGAGGCGTCGTACCACCGGTTGGGGGCGGAGTTGCACCGCCCGGTGCCGGAGGCGTCGTGCCGCCAGCCGGAGGAGGTGTAGTGCCACCAGCGGGAGGAGGTGTGGTACCGCCTGGTGCTGGAGGCGTTGTACCGCCAGCGGGCGGAGGCGGGGTAGTACCACCAGCAGGAGGAGGTGTGGTACCACCCGGTGCTGGAGGCGTCGTGCCACCGGCAGGCGGCGGAGTCGCGCCACCCGGTGCCGGAGGCGTCGTGCCGCCAGCCGGAGGAGGTGTAGTGCCACCAGCGGGAGGAGGTGTGGTACCGCCTGGTGCTGGAGGCGTCGTGCCACCGGTTGGGGGCGGAGTTGCACCGCCCGGTGCCGGAGGCGTCGTGCCGCCAGCCGGAGGAGGTGTAGTGCCACCAGTCGGGGGCGCACCGCCGCCACTCTGGCCGGCGACAAACAGATCGTAGTCCTTGCGGTCGGTCTTGCCGTCCCCGTTCAGATCCTTGGCATCCGTGCTGCGCACCCACCGCGCGAAACTCGGCGGCGGGGTCGTACCACCCGAAGGCGGCGGGGTTGCACCTCCCACTGCCGGGGGAGTCGTCCCACCGGCGGGCGGAGGTGCGGTACCACCGGCCGGCGGAGGAGGTGTCGTCCCACCAGCAGGTGGCGGGGTTGCACCTCCCTCAAAAGGTGGCGGGGTTGCACCTCCCTCGAACGGCGGTGGAGTCGCACCTCCCTCAAAGGGCGGTGGGGTTGCACCTCCCTCAAAAGGCGGCGGGGTCGCACCTCCCTCGAACGGCGGTGGAGTCGCACCTCCCTCAAAGGGCGGTGGGGTTGCACCTCCCTCAAAAGGCGGCGGGGTCGCACCTCCCTCAAAGGGCGGCGGGGTTGCGCCACCCCCTGGAGGAACCGGCGTAGTACCACCAGCCGGAGGAGGTGTAGTGCCACCGGCCGGGGGCGCACCGCCGCCACTCTGGCCGGCGACAAACAGATCGTAGTCCTTGCGGTCGGTCTTGCCGTCCCCGTTCAGATCCTTGGCATCCGTGCTGCG
>Ga0194132_10004239_pt1 | contig 24560 bp, 30 predicted proteins | sample TA2KigOf80mmetaG_FD_148612 | JGI IMG/M metagenome (GOLD analysis project Ga0194132, IMG submission 148612) | Freshwater microbial communities from Lake Tanganyika, Tanzania - TA2015054 Kigoma Offshore 80m | ecosystem: Environmental > Aquatic > Freshwater > Lake | place: Tanzania: Lake... | reverse complement strand
ACTTGCCGCCTGGGGAAATCGCGGGCCGATCTCCGTTGGCCGTCCACTGTCGGTCAGAACCGACCCAGACGCCTCCGCTGCCATCGGGCAACGCACAGATGACCGTCACGCCGCCGCTCGCGGCTTCAGGATGCTCGACAGCGCGCCCGTGTAGCTCTTGGTTCCGATGTGCTGCAGCGCGATCTGCGGATCGGCCCAGACCTTGCCCCCGGCCTTCCGCCACAGATCGCAGAAATGATAGTCCTCGGAGTAGCAGTGGCCGCCGTCCATGTGCATGTTGAACAGCAGGTGATGCGTGCCCGTGACCTGGCCCGTCCGGTCGGTCTCCGTGTAGGCCAGCTCGGGGTGGAGCCGGATCAGCCTCTCGATGGCCTCGCGGCGGATGAGGATGAAGCCCGTCCCCAGATGACGCAGAGACACGCACCCGGTCGTCGGACAGACTTCGATACCCTGATCTTCCCGGTGGATGAAGTTGACGCAGAAACTCGGCGGCTCGGAGCGACGCACGCCCGCCGCACCCACGACCGCCTTGTCCCAGTCGGACGACCACGCGAGCAACCGGAGAACGTGATCGGGCGACCACGCCATGTCCGCGTCGATGAACATCATGGAGTCGCATTTGGTGTTCAGGAACTGCGAGACCAGGATGTTCCGCGCCCGAGGAACGAGGCTTTCGTCGGGGACCAGCCCGATATCGACCACAACCCCTTTCGGCCCCAGCTCGCGCATGGTCGCCACGGCCGACATGTAGTGCTCTGCCCGCACCTGTCCGCCATGACAGGGAGTGGCGATGTAAAGCGACCGGCCTCTGAAATCGAAGGCCATGGACTTGACGCCGAGCCTTTCGAGAATGGCCGGCGCCTCCCGCTCCATCCACACCTTGAACCGCGCGCCGTCCTGCTCCATCAGCGCGTGCGAGTTCTCGTAGCTCCGATCCTTCGGCGCCTTCTGGTTCATCCAGTGGACGTGTTCCGTAACCACGTCCATGAGCACGTCCCAGATGCCGGCATTGCGGCCCAAGTGCTCCCAAACGTCGTCGCCAAACATGTGAACCAGCCCCTCGGGCATCCAGAAGCCGGCCTTGCGCAGAACATTGCCGCCATAGACGACGGCGCCGTGCATGCGGTTGGGCGACTGCCAGAGATCGTTCGCCGAGACGATGCGATCCTTGCCGGCCTTCTCCACCAGCTTGATATCCCACCCCTTGGTGCGGGGGAGGATGTCGTCGGCGATGAAGCCGTACCAGTCGAGGTCCGGGTTGTTGGCGAAGATGCGCCGGTAAACGTCGTTCAGCCGCTCATCGCGGCAGGCGATTTCCTTGGTCCAGTTCGGAGGAAGCCGAAGGTTTTCGTATCCGTTGCCGTTGCCGTTAACGATGACCAGGCCGGGATGGGTCATGCCCGTGGCTTCGCAGGCGTCCAATGTCGCCTGGCACCGCTCGGGCCGTTGATGGGTGGGAAGAATGAAAAGCCCCCGCGACGGGGCAACCGCCTCGCTCATGAAACGCCTCTGATTTTGGGGATTGCGCCGACCGCCTCGGCGCGGGATGTGCCGGCTTAGAGGCCGGCCGCTCCCAGCGCCGCCTTCAGCGCCGGAATGTCAACGCGCATGTCCTTGTTCTGACCGTCCTCGCAGATCAGCCGCCCGTACCAGTGGCCCGACCACTTCGCGATGTGCCAGAACATGTGATGCTGATAGGACTTCGGCACGAACTCGACGGTCTTCGTTCCCGTGCCGGCGAAGATCATGTTGGCGCAGCCCGCCCCGTGAGGCATGACCACGCATTCGGCCTCGCCGAACCGATCCCTCTGCTCGGCAACCGACATGCCGGTGAGCGTTACGACCTCGAAGCCTATCGGCTTCAGAATCTCGATGACCTCGGCCTCGTTGACGACCCGACGCTCCCGCGCATCGTTGCGCGAGACGTAGAGCCGCTTCGTTCCCGGAGCCTTGGGTGCCTGGAATTTCCAGCGCAGCCACTGAACCGATTGCGGCGACTGGCCGATCTGCGAATGAAAGGACGGAACGTAGAGCGTCGCGAACTTGACCCGGTTCGCCGGCAGCGGCATGGGCTCGACGCCCATCATTTCCGCCAGTTCCTTCTGCCACGGCTTGGTCACGTCCCAGATAACCGGGAGGCCGCTGAACAGGTAGTCGTGATCCTGCCACGCCCAGAACCTCGAGCAGGTCTCCAGGAGCGTGTGAGCGTAGTTCTCCATCCAGAAGTGAGAGATCAGGATTGCGTCGCCCATCGCCTGCTCAACGGGCGCGTCGTCCATGATGTTGACCGACAGCGGCGCGACGCCCTGCGGCGTCTGGAGTGTCATGTCCAGGCGCTCGCCGATATGCGGGCCTATCCATTCTCCATCGTGGTAGGAGTCGCGGGCGCAGATCCCGTCTTCCATGACGATGTGATAGCGGTCCTGCCCGAGGGACTTGCGCTGGACGCTTGCGCCGTGAAGGGCGATCAGCGCCGATTGAACGCCCTCGACCCTGTTCCCGTAGAACCGCCAGCCGAACTCGTCGTACTGGCCCTTCATCAAGGGAGGTCGATAGGGACCAGCCTGGAAATCGGGTTGCTGGACCTCGCCGACGTTCCAGACGCCACGCGCGAAGACGTGGCCCATCTTCTCCATCGGGAGATAGGTGAACGACCGAAGCGCCGCCATCGCTTCGTGCTCCTATGTTGAGAGGGTTACCCGACGTAGGCCGTGAGCCCGACGATCGCGCCGCCGCCGGACACGTCGCAGTAGACCGAGGTGTGGAACAGCACGCCCATTTCCGGGAGGGAGTGGAAGAGAACGCCGGCCGCGCTTGCGGGAAGATAGATCCGCGTCTTGATCGGTCCCGTCGCACCGCCGTCCCGAAGGCCGATCACGCCCGAGGCTGCGCCGGAGCTGGCGACCTGATACGCGCGCAGCCGCGTGCCGCCTGAATACAGCGACCCGGAGGCCGTGACCGAATATGCGTCGAGCTGAGTGTTCATCGCCTAGCTCCAAAGGAAGATGGGGGCCGAAGCCCCCACCCTTACGACTTCATGCAGTAGAGCATTGTCACGGTCACGGCGCCCTTAGTGGCGCCAGTACCCGTGCTCGAATGCGTGGCGGTGACGATGGTGTCGCCCGACCCCACGCTCGACCAGTTGTTGAGCCTGGACGATGTGGCGATATCGGCGATACCCGCCGTCCCCACGCTCGCGCCCGAGACAAAGTACGTCCCGGATACGAGGTTGGCGCCCGACACACCGATGCTGAGCATGTTCAGCGTCGAGGCATCGAAAGCCGTGGTGACGGCGACGACGAAGGTGACGGCCTGGGCATAGGCGGGAACGCGGAACAGCGCCTTCGCGGAGGTGTCGGTGTAGGCCACCGTCCCCCGCTGAGACAGAACCGCGTCGCCCATGTTGGACAGAGCCTGATCCCACTTCGTCCCCGCCTGAAGGCGGGGATAGGTGGTCGGGATGGTGGTTCCGGTCATGGACTTCTCCTGGAAAGACGAAGGGCGCCCGAAGGCGCCCGCTCGTCAGTTGAGGGGCGGGAGGGCTAGATGCCCTGGTTCCCGTACAGCCCCTGCGGGTTGGTCCAGCCGAAGGCGCAGCGGAAATACCCCCGAACACGGAGGTTGTCCGTCTCGAAGTCGCCTTCGGACACCGGCTCGTCATCCGCACGCGGCAGGTACTTGAGACCTTCCGGCGCACTCGTCTTGATGAACCAGGCAGTGGTCGAGGACAGGCGGGTGAGCTCCATCCAGCCCTTCGGGAACATGCCCATCGAGACCAGAGCGGAAACATCGTTGTTGCCCGTGCCCGTGCGCAGGACCGACTTGGTCAGGCGCTCGGCCTGGTACTTGAGGTCCGGCGGGACGACCATCATGTCCTCGGAGATGTCCACGTACTTGCCGCGGGCATCGACGGCCTTGCTGATCTGAATCCCCAACTGCTCGATCGAGGCTTCCGAGAGGGAGGCCGCGGTCGCCGTGTTGGAGTAGACGGAGGCGCCGTTCGCGGTCGGCGTGACCAGCGGGTGGCTGGCGTTGCAGAGCGAAACGGCATCGCCGCCCGGATAGGCACCGTTGAAAGCGCGGTTGAAGATGTCCGCGCCGATCGTCTCCTTGGTGTTCTTCTTGGAGCGGGCGAGGTGCTTCGAGTTGCGGGTGACCACCGGGTAGAGGTCTTCCGCGTCGTCACGCAGAGCGCGGGTGACGGCGAAGGCGAGGCCGTACTCGATGTAGACATAGCGGGCAACGAACTGCTCGCCGCCCTTGTCGTACACGAAGGTCGTACCTTCCGGCTTCTGGCGAAAGTTGCCGAAGCCGTACATCACGGGCTCCAGGTGCTCGGCACGCTGGGTCGGGTTGCTCACCGTCTCGAACAGGCGGGAATACTGCTCGGGGTGCTCCCGGTAGATCCCGTCGTAGATGTCGACGATGAAGGGGAGGACTTCCGCGCGGAAGTCCGCAGTCGTCATCGGGGTTGCCATGGGTCAGTGCTCCTTAGACGCCGGGCAGACGCTGCGCGACCCACGGATGGTTCGCGATCATCACACGGACGATGGTGAAGGTGTCGCCCCAGACGTTGTCCGGGCCGACCGTGCGGGCGAGGCCGATGCAGCGCAGCGCGCTCGACGCGGCCGAGGACAGGGCGCCGATCGCAGCCTGAGACTGCTTCGTCACCGTGGAGCCCGAGCCGACGAAAGCGAACGGCGCCTGCATGCCGACGCCCGACTGCGTGACCGAGCCCGAGGACTGGATCTCGTACTCGATCTGCGGGTCGATGGTGATCAGCGCTGTGACCGTCTGGCCGGAGCCGAGAGTGGTTCCGGAGACCCAGATCGGCGACACGTCGTAAGCCAGGTTCTGGCCCTGGTTGGCGACGTAGTAGCCCTTGAACACACCGATGGCCGGACCGACCGACGGAGCGATGACGACCCGCCCCGTTGCGTCGATGTTGACCGGGGTGTGCTCGTAGAGGGTGATGTTGTAGGTCGAAGAAATGCCGTTTTCGACGGCATAGTTGCGAACGGTCCCGCCCCCGGCGTGGTCTGCCGGGCTGAGGCCGAACGCCGCGAGCGTCGTTGCCATTTAGTCGTGCTCCTGTTGCACGGGTTGAAACGGCGGCAGCGGCGCCCGCGGAATCTTCATTCGCGGATCGTCGGCTGTCGCATCCGCTGGTCATGCCTCGCCACCTTGAGGGTGAAGGGCGACCGCGAATCCTGTTGAGCGGCTTCCTCTGCGCCGCGGATGTCCTCGACCTGTCGGTCGGCTATGCTGTCGAAGTGAGCGACGAGCTTGTCCCGGCGCACGGTCGGGATTTCCATGAGCACGTTGCCCTGAGTCGCGATGATCGCGCCGTAAGCCCCGTGATTGACCTTCATCGGCGAGAAGTCCGGGATCTCCTCCGGACGCACGAAACTCCACATGCCCATCGCCGGGCTACGGTGCTTCATGATCTCGCGGGGATCGTCCTGACCGTTCTCCGGGTTGGTCATCGAGACCCACTTGCGCGAATAGCCGGGCTTCTCCGGGATGTGCATGCCCAGAGGGCCGGCGTAGGAGCCGGGGTCGAAGTTGAAATCGTCGGTGGTCTGCTCGACGGCGCCGAGAGCTTCGGCCTCCTGCTCGGGGCCGGCAATCGGACGGTCGGTGTTCTGTCTTACTCCACGCGCCATGGTCGCCTCCTATCGGGTCTGCTGCGCCGCGAAGCGCCGTGCGATGCGCTCGCGGGTTTTCGGGTCGCTCAGGTTCAGGCCGAACTTGGCTGCGTGCTCCTGAACGCGCGTGCTCAGGACCACCTTGTTCTTCGGCGCGTTGAGCGACTGCCTCTGACCCGAGGCGACGATGACCTTCGGTGGCGTGTGTCCATTGCCCTGAGCCACGCCGATGCCGCGGCGCTTCAGCTCGCGGTCGAGCTCGGCGAAGTGCTCCGGGTCGTTCTCTGGATAGCCGTCATCCACGAGCGACTGGCTGATCGCATAGGCGACCGCCGCGTCCCGCTTGCGCTCCGGATCCGTGTACCAGTCGTTCTTCGAAAGCCACGCCTGCTGATACGGGTTCGGCTGTGCCTCCGCCTGACCCTGCGGCTGGCGCGGCGCCTGAGGCTGCGGGCGCGTCGGGCGCCGGTGCTTCAGCGCATCGAGGTTGAGGCGCGCGATGGTCAGGGCTTCGGTGGCCTCGGCAACCTGATCCGGCTTTCCGGACTCATAGGCTGCGGCCATCTGCGCCTTGGCACGATCGTACTGGCCCTGTGCCTGTGCGAGCTGCGTGCCCTGCGCCTGGCCCATGAGAGACGGCAGGACGTGGAAGACCTGCTCCAGCATCTCGCCCTGGCGGGCGATGGTCTCCATCATCTGCTCTTCGCGCTGCTGCCGGCGCTCGCGTGAGCGGCGGCGGCGCTCCGCGCGAGCGGACTTTTCCGCCTCGTCCTCACCGGCCCGCTGCTGGCCGTCCTCGTCTTCCTCGATCTCCTGCGACTGAACCTGCGTCTGCTGCTGTTCGATCTGGGGAGTCTGTTCGGTTCCAGTGACGGGCACCGCCAGCTCGACCTCGAGCCCGCTCGCCTGTCCCTTGTCTTCCGTGGACATCGTTTGCTCCTTGGTTTGGACAACAAAAAAGCCGCCTCGCGGGGCGGCCCATGGTCTCCGGTTGGGGGTTGTGCGTTAGTCGGCTGTGAGCTTGCAGACGGCTTCTTCAGCCGCCTTCTCGCTCGGTGCTTCGTGAACGACCTTGCTGCCATCCTTCTTCGTGATGACGATCACGCCGCCGCCGTTGCTGTGCGGGCCGAAGGTCGCGCTTGCGACTTCGTTACGGTTGATGGTGACGCCCGGCAGGATCTCGCGCTCGTCCGGATGGCCCGGATAGCTCACGCGCATCACATCCCGTAGGAACGCCTCCAGGTGCTTGCGCGCCAGAGCGGGCGTGGGCTGCGTCTGGATAAGAAGGCCGCCGGAGTCCTTGACGCGGCGCCCTGCATCCATGAGAGCGGCCATCGTGTTAGCGATTGCAGCCGTATCGTTCACATGGGCGCCGTCCTGAAGGGCGATCACAGCGTCACGTCCTTGGCGATGCCGAACATGTCACGCCAGTGCAGCATGACGATCCGGACCTCCTTGTGCTTCCCGTCCCGCGAGACGCGCTTGAACTCCGTGCCGCCGGTCGGCGGAATGAGCACCATCTGCCCCGGCTGCGGCCAGCCCCCGAACTCACCAAAGGCCGGCGTGCCGTCCACGTTGCGGAAGGCGACATGGCCCACAGCCAGGAGCTTGCCCACACGCTCCGTCCAGCCATCGGCCTCGCGCGAGTCGTCCGCCGTGATGATGCCGCCCGCCGTCTTCTTGCGCGGCAAACGCTTCTGCACCACGACCCACGGACCTACTGCGTCAAGGCCGGGGTCAACGTCCGGGAAGGGCTCCCACGCCTCGGTGATCGCATCTGCCGCCGGCTTGAACCGCTCGATGATGGTTGACTTACTGATCTCCGAAGCCCCCGCCTCCGGCTTCTCCTCCTCGACGACCTGAAGGCCGCCGCCTTTCTGCGTCCTGTACCTCATGATCTCCTCTTCTAAACGTCCGCCTTCTTCACGACCTCTTTGAGCACGTTCTTCGCGTCCTCCAGCCCCCACCATTCGCCGTTCAGGCGGATGTATTCCTCATGGGGGAGGCCGTGGCGCTTGGAGAGCACGCGCTCGACGAGCTTGTTCTGCTTCTCGGTGATGGCTTCGGTCGCAAGACCTTCGAAGGTGCGGCCGATCACATCATCATCCCAAGCGCGATGCCGACACCGATCGCCACCGCAAACCAAATCGCGGTGATGATCTGGTCGTGGGTCACGCCTACTTCTTCCCCGCCTTCGGGACGTACTTGGTCGCGCCCTTGCCGGCGACGACCTTTGCCGACTCACCAGCCGCAAGCTTGTGCTTCGGCTTAACCGGACCCTTGGGAAGCTTCATCGTTCTCTCCTACAGCGCCATGTGGTCGACATGCGTCTCTTCGACAGGCAACCCGACAATCGCCGGGTCGATCCCCTTGGACAGGGCATCCACCTGGACGTTCGCGACCGTCGTCTTGGTCTGCGCAACGGTCTTGGCCGCATCCAGCTCGGCCTTGGTCGAGCCCTCCGCAAGCTTCTGCGTGTGCTCGTCCGCGACCTTCTGGGCCTGCGTGTCGGCCTGCTGCTTCTTGATCTGAAGCTCGACCGGCTTCGTCTGCTGCTCCGTCTGCGCCTTGGTCATCTCCGCCTGCGCCAGCAGCATGTTCGCCGGGTCGCTCGGAGCCTGGCCCTGCTGCGCCTGCATCTGCTGTGCGATCTGCGCCGCCTTGGCGATGATCGGCTGAATGGCCTGCATGATCGGGCCAAGCTGCTGCAGGGCCATGCCCTGAGACTTCGCCTCGGACACGGAAAGGTAGCGCTCGACCGACTCCTGAACGTCCTGATCGCCCTCGGGAAGAGGCGCCCCGATCGCCTGCTCGACCAAGGTCCGGTATTCGTCGGCGACATGCTCCATCAGGTGTTGGGCCAGCGGAACGGTCATCGCCTCGCCGGCCATCGGGACGCTCCCGAAGACCTGATAGAAGGTCATGTGCGCGTAGATATGCGCCTTGTGGTCTTGGCCGGGGTAAGCCTTGACCGGCTCGCCCTTCATCAGCCGGACATTCTCATGCACCGGGTCGAGCCTGTGCGGCTCCTGCGCCTCGGGCAGGATCGAATCCGCATCCGGAACCCCAAGAGCCTCGTACAGCCGCTTGGTGACCTTTCGCACCTGCTGAGGCGTCGCGGTCGGGTCCTGCTTGACCATCTGATAGACGGTCTGCGCCAGCGTCACGCGCTGCAGGTTGGAGAAGATGTTCGGGTCCGACACCGGGAGCACGTCGACCGGCGCCCCGAAATCATCCCTCCGGACGATCAGTTCGCCGCCATGCGTCTCGGTAACGACCTCTTCGTCCAGGTGCTCGTAATTCAGTTCGGCGAGAAGCCGGAACTCCCTCCGCTGCGCCGAATGCAGCCCCGCATGGATGGCCGAGAACTGAACCGCGCCCTGCTCGATCAGGGCCAGGGTCGTTCCGACCGGAGCGTTCGGGTTTGCATCCGCAACGTTGTTGGTCGCCGTCGCGAACTTGCTTGCCGCCTCGACCAGGAATCCCAGGAGCTGGAACAGCGTGGCCGAAGGACCGTTGGTCGGCAGCGCCATGATCGCGGTGCGGATGTCGTCGCCGTTCGTGTCCACTTCGACGAACTGGCCCGGCATCGGCCGGACCTCCTGGCCCGAGGCAGAGGCAACGCCTTTCTGCTTGAGCCCGCCCGGCATGTTCTCCCACTGAGCGGAATCCAGAAGCGCCCTCAGCGCTCCGGTCGCCGCCGTGGACAGCCCGCCGATCAGATGGAACAGGCCAAGCGCATAGGCACCGCGCCACGGCCAGAATGGGTATTCGATGAACGGAAGGCGCCGCTCGTAAAGCTCGTCGCGCTCCTTCCAGTTCCGGTAGATCGAGAGGACCTTGCGGCTCTCCTGCTCGACCGTGACGACATAGGGAAGCACAATCCCAGTGGGCTCTTCCTCTCCCTCGTCATTGATCGTGCAATGCTCGAAGCCGGCGATGTCCAGGTCGATGTAGCATTCGAGGATTGTGAACCGCCCGTCCCCGTCCGGGCCTGTTGCATTGCCCGGCTGCTGGCCTTGCGTGCGGTTGACCGTCTCCCTGATCTCCGAAGGCCCCTGACCTTCCGTGTCGCCCCCTTCCGATGCGATCCCAAGATCGACCTTGCGATAGAGGCCTGACAGGATGAGCTTGTTCACCTCGCCATCGGTCTTGAACATCCGATGGGTGACACGAGGCGCCTTGTAGAGGCCGGGAGAGCCGTAAGGGATGATCAGGTCTTCCGCCGGCGCGTATTCCGAGCGGTTGAGCTTCTTGACCGGATCGCGGAAAACCTTCTTGTAGGACGAGCCCTCAAGCGGAAGCATCGCCAGCATCTTTTGGAGCTCGGGCCGATAGTCCTGGTCCTGCTCAGTGAGCTGATAGTTCATGTAGTCGGCGACGCGCTTGGCCTGCTGGTCCTTTGCGAGCGTGGGCCTGCCGAGCACGGCGGTCTTCACCGGGCCGCCGGCCGGGAACAGCTCCTTGATCGCTCGGGCCGCGAACTCGACCGAAGCTTGAGCCAGAACCGGATGGGTGGCACCCGAGGCGCCAGGCCACGGGTCGGTCCGCTCATCTGCGGTGCGGTCAACGCCAAGCGAGGCGATGCCGTCCGCGTAGATGGTTTCCCACTCCTGCCGGGATTCGATGTCGCGCTGTACGGCCTCGACGACCTTTTCACCGATCGCGCTGAGCGTGCTGTCGTCCAGGTGCTCGGCAAGGTTCTCGTGGTGCTCGACCTGAAGCCCCTCGGACTCCGGATCGAGGTCGACCACCATGTCGCCGCCGGCTTCTTCCTGTTCTTCCGCCAGGTCAACGTCGATGTCTTCGCCGAACAGGTCGGGTTGGGGCAGGCCGGTCATGCTCTGCCTCCTACTGCCACCAGTTCTTCGGCCTTCTCATGAAGAGCAGCCCGAGGCTCACAAACAGGATCAGCGCCACCATGCCAACGCCGAGCCATTGCATTCCGGTCATCTAGTGAATGGCGTTGACGAACGCCGCCAGCGCGCCGGCCATCAGGCCGAAGACGATGCCAACCCCCACGCCGCGCCGGATGAAGCGCCGGGCGTAGATGACCTTGTTGTTGAAGGCCGCAAGGCTCTTCTCAGGCGTCCATGTTCCGAGGCGGGGATAGTCGACGTATTTCGGCTCAGGGAGAAGAAGGGCCGCGATGATGATAAGCAGAACGCCCATCGGCTGAACCAAGGACAACCACACCATCCGCCTCTCCTATCCGTAAACCGCCTTGCGCGCAGCCGGCTTATCCTTCGGCAGCGGCTTTTCCGCATCGTCAGGCGACTCGAAAGCCAGCCCGTAGCGCATCGTCAGCCACGCCTGCGTGCAGGTATCGACGTAGTCGTCATATTCCCCGGTCGGGAACGAAGCGCACTCAGCAATGACCTCTTCCGCCCAATCGGGAAACTTCCCAAGGATGCGAGACTTCCCGTCCGTGCTGAGCTTGCACGGCACATAGATCCGGCCGCCTTCCAGGATCACGCTCGCCATGTGCGCGCGGGCCGTCTTGTCACCGCCAACCCTCCGGCCCCTGATCTTTCCCTTGGGGTCGAATATCCGGACCGGGACCTCGGCCTTGCGAAGCTCCTGCGCCAGGCTAAGGCCGGTCGCCTTGTTCTCGATCAGGACAACGTCAGGAAGCCAGATGTCGTAAACGTCCTGGGCCTTCCGCCGCAGGCTCGGCATGTCCCACTTGTCGCCCTGCGCATCGAGAAGGATCGCCGAGTCCGGCATATCGGCACCGGGCTTGAACACGCCCCAGGTGGTGCAGCGCGAGTAGTCGCCTTCCTCGTTTTCGCCGTAGGCCGTATCCCACGACTGAAGGATATACGAGCATTCGGGCATCTTGGCCTTGAGCCAAGGACGCCACCAATCCCGTCTGAGTATCGCGCCGCCTTTTGGAGACGGGCGCTGCTGTAGCTGGCCCGCTGCGCCGATCGTCCCGAGCTTGACCTTGATCTCGTCAATCGACCGCTTGGAGAACCGAGCGGGCCATAGAAGTTCGCCCTCTTTCGTCCGAGGGTCATTGAAGCCCAAGCTGGATTGAATCGGTGTCGGGTGCTGCGCCTCATACTCGGCGGGCAGGCAAAGATGATCGTACCCAAGCTCATTGGCGAGGATGTGCCCCACCAAGTCCCGTTCGTGAACCCGCTGCATGACGATGACGAACGCGCCGTCCTCGGAATTGAGGCGCGTGCTCATCGACTGGTCCCACCAGTCCAAAACGGCCTGGCGCGTTACCGCAGACTGGACCTCACGGACGTTGTGGGGATCGTCCACCACAACGATGTCGCCGCCCTCGCCCGTCAGGCTGCCGTCAACCGAGGTGGCTAGGCGATACCCGTTCTTGTCGTTGTCGAACCGAAGCTTCGTGTTCTGGTCGCTGGTGAGCCGGTACTTGTGACCCCACCGCCCCTGATACCAGGGGCTTTCGACCAGCCGCCGACAACGAACACTGTCACGGACCGAAAGGCTTTGCGCGTATGAGGAAAACAGCCACTGACGAGATGGATTCTTGATCCAGTCCCAGGAGGGCCAGAATACCGCATCCTGTAGCGACTTCATGTGCCGAGGGGGCACGTTGATGATCAGCCGCTTAAGCTGGCCTTCGGAAACCGCCTGAAGGTGGTCGGAGATGGCGTCTATGTGCCATCCGCCGATGAACTTTTTCCCCGGCTCGACTACGCCCCACGCCGCCCGCGTGAAGTCAATGAGCCGTCTTTGAATCCCCTCCCGCTCCACGGCCAGTGAAAGCGCCGATGATAGCGTCCGCAGCCTCGCCGCCGATGCCTCGCTCGGCAAGTTCGCTCCGGAAGAGACGCTCAAGTTCATCTCTTTCCATGGAAGTGAAGTCGCCGGGAGCGCCTACCTCCTTGCGGTCCACAAACATCCCTAGCTCTTTACCAATCAGCTCTAGGGCACGGTTGGCTACGCTGCCTTGGTAGGTGTATTCGCCCGTAGGCTGGCCTTCATGGTTGCGGACGGGCTCGGTCGTCATCGCGCGCTCGGCGTTCTCACGGAGCCGATCGAGCACCCAAGCCTTTGACAGGCCCGCCTTCTGGACGGCCACGGCGGACACGTCCTGAATGAAGGATTCTCGATCCTTCAGGATATCCGCGACCCGCATTCGGATGTTTTCATCCGCATTCAACCGAGCGGCGTTGCCTCGGTTCGCCTTGTACCCGGCCGCCACATACGCTTCCCCCTGCTTCATCCCGCCCGCGAGGTTCTGAGCGAACCTTTCATGCCTGGGGTCGGGGAGGATGGGCATTGCCTTCAACCGTGTCGGGCGCGAGCCAGTCGGGCTTACGCCAGTGGTCGTCGGAGATCGGAGCCTCCAAACGCAAACGCCCCGCCGTTTCGGGCAGGGCGCAGTCGGGTCAGTCTGTGAATATGATGTCGGAAATTAGGTTAGTCGGATGTTGTGTCAAGGCCGTTTTGCTCGGACGGCGGCATTGGTTTCAAGCACGCCCCGAACGCCGCCAGCCATGAGACCGTGATCCACGCCAAGGGCGAGTACGTCCGGGGCGACGTTCACACCAACACCGTCGAGGGCGTCTTCTCGGTCTTCAAGCGCGGCGTGATCGGCGTCTACCAGCACATGGACGCCAAGCACCTTGACCGCTACTTGGCCGAATTCGACTTCCGGTACACCAACCGCGCCAAGCTCGGGATCAATGACGAAGAGCGCACCGCTCGTGCCGTGGCCGGCGCCGCCGGCAAGCGCCTCACCTATCAAACAACTCGTGGCTAAGGCGCCCGAGAAGACCCATTGGCGCCAGCTACGGGCCGGGTGGCCCGTCGAGGGGCCGGAGCAACTGCGGCTGCCCTTTGAGGACGAGTGACCTACCCCCAAGAAGAGCGTGACCGGCTTTGGGACGAGTTCAGCGCCTTGGGCGCTGAAGAGATCCATAAGCGCTTGGGTACGCGCGTCTACGGCGAGAAAGGAGAATGGCTGGCCCGAGAATGGCTCAATCATCGGCGCTCTGATGATGCAGCCGCAGCGGAGGCGGAAGCCGTCCGGGCCGCTCGGGAGGCAAATGAGCTAGCGCGAAATGCCAATGAGATAGCGGAGGCTTCTAACGCACTCGCTCGGGAGGCTAACGACTCCGCTCTTACCGCCAACTCGTCCGCTCGGGAGGCTAACGACTTGGCGCGTTCGGCGAATGCCACAGCCGAAGAGGCGGCAAGCTCGGCGCGTCTCAGCGCTGCCGCAGCGCGCACCAACATCACGATTGCGACGCTGGCGCTTATTGCTGCCGTGATCGCGATGGCTATATCAATCATCGGAATATTCGTAGGGACGTAGCCCATGCCTCAGAGTCCAAAGCCCAAGCCCGACGACCTGGAACAGGCCAAACGGTTCGCTGAAATGGCCCGCGAGATCGAGGCGGACGAGAAGCCGGACGCTTTGGACCGCGCGGTCAAGAAGTTGGATCTTCAGAAGAGCCAGAAGAAGGCCGGCTAAGGCGCTCGGCGTGTCTTGCTTGCCCGAACTGGCGCCGATGCTCGACGTGGGCCAGATAGTCCTTTTTGTAGGTGGCTAGCTCCTCTTCGTTAATGTCGCAGATGTAGACGGGCATCTTGGCCGCTTGCGGTATCCAAACCGGCAATCGTCGTTCAGGGCCGCGCGGAGTTTGGAAAACGCGCCCTTCGCGGGCCGCCTCTAAGTGCCAGCCGCCAAAGGCGACGCCATCCGCAGCCTGAAGACCGGGCAACTCCTTTTTCTCGCCCTCGGTCGCATAGCCCAGATATTCCGATAGGCCCGGAATCTTCTTCTTCTTCAGCTCTCGGACGATTTCAGCAGGGGCGCCCGCATTGGCGTGGCCGCTTTCCACAACGAAATTGAGGGTCAAATCCGACCGCTTTAGGATTTGCTGCGCCTGTTTCAGCACGAACCCCAAAACGTAGACGAAGCATAGCCCGTACATGCTTCGAGGCTGGACCTTGGCCGGCCAATCGCCGTCTCTGTAGTGCTTTTTGTAGTCATCGGGACTTAGGCGAACGACGAACCCGAACATCAAATGATCGTTCGTGATCTTCGGGCCCTTGCGAGCAAACGGAAGGTCGTGGTGCTCCTTGGCGTGGAAGTAGTCCAGTCCGGCCTTTTTAAGCTCCTTGCGCCACTTCAGATCGAAGCGGTTCCATTCCCCAAGCCGGGCCGTATGGCCGGCAAGGACCATGAATGGCGCACCCTTATGGGTCTGGGTCTCATCTATGAGCGTCAGGACTTGCACGAAGCACTCCCCAGGCGCCCACTTGGCTGAAAGGCCAAGCGCAATCTCGCCAGTGGCGCCGACGCGCAGGGGCGCCCCGAGACGCACGTGCTCCAGCCAAACCGGCTGATGGCGGGCGAGCCAACGGCCGATCACGACAACGCCTCAGAACATAGGCGAAGCGGGTGGGTTTGCGAAGTGAAACATCGCCGATTAGTAAGGCTATGACTCTTGCCGCTCATTGTCCCAACACCCAATTGAGCTTCTGAGCGTACTTGGCATAAGCGCTGCTCTCAATCGCTTCGTTGAGCTTGGAGCTTACCTCCGGCTCAAGAACGCGGCTGATCATGCCGTCGAGGGTGAGGGTTCCCCTCGCGGCTGTCTTCACCCCGCCCTTTCCTTCCGTGTCGCGGCCCATCTGGAAACGAGCGAGGATAGTCCTCCACGTAGTATTCCAGCCCGAGCCGTCAGGACCCCACGAGAGCTTCGCGTCCCTTGTGTCGGCGATGATCTGCTTCACCGCCTTGTCGAAGGCTTTGTCGAGGTCGTCCTTGCCGGTCATGGGAGAACTCCGAGAATGTCGCGCCACCACCACAGCGCCACGGGATGGCCGATGGTGGCGGTCCAGTAGGAGATGACCTGAGACAGCACCAAGATCATGACCAGGGCGCAGACATGCAGGAACAGCGAGTCCGCGTACCGGGGCTTCGGATACCAGACCCTCACGCTGCCATCTCCATCGCTCGGTTGGAGCCGAACCGCGCCCGGATGAGCTGGTCCAACCCCTTCTTCAAGGCTGGAAGCTCGGCCTTCATGGCTCGAAGCTTCTGCCGGTCTCTATCTGCCGCGCCGACCAGCGCAGCCCGGACACGCTTCCCACCATCCGGCAAATCGACCGTGACGTTCTTGAACGTGATCACCGGCCCGAACTCAGCCCATCCGGGCAAAAGGCGAGCCACGCAGACCTTCCGGCAGATTGTGACAGCGTTACCCCCGGCCTTGGAGATCGCCGCTTCCCCTCGCTTGACCTTGGCCTCCAGCTTGGTCCCGTCATTGGCGCTGAGGGACCGGCCCTGCGGCTTTTCCCCGCACTGAACCCAAGGCTCGCCGTAGAAGGCTCGATGCGCCCGGCCGTAGTCCGTTCCCGCCGCCGCCTGCTCGTTGGTGATATGCCCGAGGAAGGCCAGCACGGCCAAGGCGTCGTCCAGGTCCACGCCTGGCTTGGTCTCCCCCACCAGCCGCGCGGCGTGAAGCTGCCTTTCCTCCGGCCCGCGATCGGGTGCTGTCCTTGAGAGCCGGCCGTTCTTTTCCCTCTCGCCACTCAGACGCGGACGCCCACGCTTAGCCATGCTGGAAACCTCGTTGGATAGAATGAACTCGATGAGCGGGCCACGAAATTTCCTCCCTCTTATAGGGCTGTGACGCGGCGCAACGTCTGAGGCCGCTCATAAGCGGCGTGAGCGTTGTTCTGGCCGTCCTCCCAAACAAATGTCTTCCCGGCTTTGAACCATTGCCGGGTGCGAACATGGGACTGCACGTAGACGATGCGGTAGGCCGGCGGCTTTGTCTCGTACGCTGACCAATCTCTTGATGCCAAGCCGTCGAGCTGCTCTGCGATTACGTCGCCCGCTACCTGACCTAGCCTGACTGGAACCGCATTCCCGACCTGTGCGTACTGCTGCATAGGTGAGCCGCAAAACTCCCAATCCGTCGGAAATTCCTGGATTAACGAATACTCCTTAAGTGACAGGGCGCGGAGTTCGGTCGGATGACAGAGGGCCGTGCTGGCATGATTAGGCATGGTCACGAGAGTGGGACAGGGAAGATCAAAACTCAAACGTCGCCACCAGCCGGACCGCCCCCCCTTCGCATGCCACGCCACCCCCATCGACTCCTGTTGAAGCTCGGTTGGCAAACTGCGCCAGTTGGATCCCGGTGGCACATGGGCAAGAAAGCTTTTCTTCCGTGGGCTGAAATCCATCATTACGGAGCCTGGGTCATCCAAATGACCAATCGCATCGCGCAGAGTCTTCCACGGTTGCAATCCATCTTGCGCAAAGAGGTGCGTTTGCGCGTCGGAAGAAGGCGTAGCTTGGCCGTGGGTTGGGTTTGGAAAATCGACGACGGAATTGAAGCGATTGCCGATGAATAGGACACGCTCACGGAGTTGCGGAGCGCCGTAGTTCACCGCATTCACTTCAAAGCAGTCCATATGATAGCCGCTGCCAGGCAGCTTCTCGAGGTCGTCCGCAAACAACCTAACTACGGAACCGGCTTGCTCATCGGGTTCAAGTGGGCGCCCACCGCGCTCCGGCCTTAGCGCCAGCGAGCGGTGATTGAGGGCCGCTGAAAGCAGTCCTCGGACGTTCTCCATAAGGAAAAACCGGGGATTCAGAACGTCAACAAACCGGAGGAACTGCCACAGCAGCGATCCGCGCGGGTCTTGGACCGTCCGGCGACGGCCTGCTGTGCTGAATGCCTGACAAGGAGAACCGCCCACGAGCAAATCCAGCTCGCCAGGCTCAAGACCGCACGCTTTCAGAACCTCGTGCGGATCGATGTCGGAGATATCGCCTTCAAAGATTTTAAGATCGGGAGAGAGCCGACCGGCCTTGTGGTTCGCGCGAATGGTATCGCAGAAGGACCGCTCTTTTTCGACGCAGGCGATAATTTCAAAGCGGCCGGTCTTCTCTAGTCCGATATCGAGGCCCATTGCCCCTGAAAACAGAGAGATGACCTTGTATTTCCGCTGTTTAGAGCTAAGCATGCAGTAGTGGGTATCGCTCGGCGCATAGGCGAAGCCCATCAGCTTGCACACTGCCTCGGCCAGCATGGTCGGGTTGTAGGTCTGGCTGATGATCCAATTGCCCCAGCGGTCCTTTTCCAGGAGCGAGGGGGCGAGACGGTAGTAACGGAAGCCTCCGCCGCCTATCCAGTCGACGGCTTCAGTGATGCCGCCCGGGTCCGCTCCGTCGATGACTTTTCTCAAGCGAGGAATGATGTGCGTGTGGCAGTGCTCGCCGAGCTCGACCATGATCCAGCGCCGCCCCATTTTGTGGGCGACTGCACCGGTGGTGCCGGAACCGGCGAAGGAGTCGAGAACGATGTCGCCTGGATTGGTCGCAATTTGAATCACTCGATGCAAGAGCCGCTCAGGTTTGGGCGTATCGAAGACGTTCTCCTTCCCGAACAGCGCGTGTATCTCACGCTTCGCCTCGTCATTGTGGCCAGCTTCTTCGTGTGGCCACCAAGTCCAAGGCACCAAACCCTTTGCCTTCTCTAGAAACTCCTTGCGTCGTGGGACTCCATTTCCGTCTTTTCCAAAGTAGACGCGATTGTCAGCAAGGAGCTTCTGATACTCTGACTCAATGACTTTCCAACATGTCCCCGCGGGAGGTTCGTGTACCTTCCCGCTTGGCGACACGATCTTGTACATTTGATTGGGGCGATACCCCTGAGCGAGAAGTGACACGCTTTGCCACGCACCTCGGTGGTCATTATCAGGATTCCGGTAAACGCCTTTCTGCTTCTCGCCTAACGGCAGCAGGTTTCGAGTTTTTTTGAATGTCTCGGGCTGCTTCGCGTAGACGAGCACATAATCGTGCGCATCGCCAATGGCCTCGCGGTTCTCGCGCGAGTACCGCTTCTGCCAAACGTTTGTCGCAATGAAGGAGCTACGGCCAAAGAGTTCGTCACAGAGCACCTTAAGATAATGAGCTTCGTTGTCGTCGATTGTTATCCAGAGCGATCCGTCTTCTCTCACCAGCCGCCAGATGCACTCAAGGCGATCCCGGATCATGGAAAGCCAAAGGGAGTGTTCCACGCCATCGGAATAATGCTCGAACGCACTTCCAGTATTGTATGGCGGATCTATGAAGACGCATTTTATCTTGCCGACGAATTGCTGCTCCAAAGCCTTAAGCGCCAGCAAGTTGTCGCCATTGATAAGCATGTTGTCATAAATGTCGCCATCAGAGCGTCGTGTAGCGGCGTGATACGTCATCTCTGCATCTTCGATGAAAATGCGCGGCTCGACGTCCGGGCGCTCGTCCTTGCCGATCCAGGTCAGTTCCAGGCGCTGGCGGCGGGTCATGCGACGGTCCATCCGATCGTGAAGAGGGGCATGCCTATCCGGTTGTTACCCATGGCCACTAAATCCTGTGACAAACAAGGATCTCTGGATCGGCATCGTTTCGATGCGTCGAGCGAACCGCTCAGCCTCGTGCCAGTCATTCCCATTTCGGCCCTGCTTACGAGCTGCGTAGGACCACCCCATGCTGTCGGCCGTGTGCAGCAGGGACCGAACCTCATCGTCTGCCAAGGCGGTCAGCTTGAGGCCGAAGCCGTGGCAGAGCAGATCCGGCCGCTCATGCTTGACCGCGCGAAGCACGGCGGCGACGGCACCGGGCTCGCCATTTCGCTTGCAGACGCTGCCGACGCCGACCCACATGCCGGGCTTCAGCCGGTCCCCGTACATGCGGATGTGCTGGACGTATTCCTTGGGCGTATAGCCTTGCAGCACCGGCATGATGTAGACGCCGCCTGTATCGCAGGCCAGGAGAGCGTCGTAGCGCTCAATGGTGAGGCGCTGGTGCTCTTCGACAGTGAGCCCCGTCTTCTCCAGCATGAACGGCTCGCACATGTAGTCCTGCGCCACAGCGGCCATCAGATTTCCGTTCTTGGCCCAACGCCGGATCTCGGCCGCATAGGTCTCGACGGGCTCTTGATAGCCACCGTTGAGCAGGATTTCGGTGAACGCGCCGCTGTCCAGAATCCACGCCTTGACCGCGAAGGGCATCTTGCGTGTCCGCAGTCGGCGCACGCTGATGAATGCCCGCTCGAAATGCTGAGCGTCCGATGGCTGATGAAGGCCGACGTAGAACATCATGGTCTAGTGGCCTTGGGTGCTAACCGGATAGGCATGGAATGAAATCATTGCTTTGCCTTCCACAGATACACGATGCGTCCGTCCAGCCGTCTCTGTGCGAGTGTCGCGAGGCCGTGGCGGTAGAGAGCCCAGGCGGCTTGAGCGCGCCGAGGTCGGAATACGTGCGGCATAGCCCACGCTTCGGCTAGAGCCCATCAGGCGGTCCTCCGCAGGAATTCCGGCATGACAAGCTCGTCGTCGGGCTTCGCTTCGGCGGTGACGGGGGTGGCAGGTTGAGGCTCGACCTGTGCCGCGGGCTCCGGCTGCTGGGCGACGCGGCCGGCGCGCTTGTCGAGGATGCGCTGCCAGTGCTCGACATCGGCGTCCGAGCATTCCCATGGCACCGAGCCTGTGGCTTTCGCTGCCAGGGCTCGCTCGACCTCGGATGGGCGTCTCTTCAAAAATCGCGAAGCAATTCTTTCGTCGGGCGCCTGCGCCCGATCTACGATAGTAGATTGTGAAGGTGATTGTGTGCCCGGATTGATATCCAATTTGGGGCGCGGATTGCGTTTGAAATTGGCCCGCGCATTGGAGCGCTTTTCGTATTTCGATTGTGCCTTCTCAAGCTCTCGGTCGATACGGCCGTGGCGATAGACGCTCTCCCCTTCTTCAAAGAAGCCGAGCACCGTCCCCTTGATGCGCGACCACTCGGCCGGGGTGCAGCACGCGATCCGCGCCAGCTTGACGTGGTCCATCGGCAGGGGCGCGGCCTTGCACCAGTAATGCTTGATCAGCATCAGGTACGCGCCATGCTCAAGAGCGCCGAGGTCGCCAGTGTCCTTGTCATAGTCGCCCCAGTAGATGGGCATCCAAGTGTTGGGCCTAGCAACGCTCACGCCGCCCTCTCATGTTTCACGTGTGACAGTTCATCAACAGGCGCCTTTGCTGGCATGTGGGTAAGACGCCGAGCTCGGGCAGCCTCCGTGCGGGCCTGCGCCGCCTTGACGCCGTACATGACAGTGGTGTGGTTCATGTCGAAGTAGCGGGCGATGCGTAGTAAGGACCATCCCCGCTCTCGGAGCGTCAGCATTATTCGCTGACGCGCCCACGCGATGGCGCGGCGACGGTTCGGCTGCATGAGGGCCGAGACGCTGACGCCCAAACCATGAGCGGTGTCTTTCACCAGCTCGTCGGCCAACTCGCGCGCGATGGCGTGCTTGGCGGCCAAGGGCGCGCAATCGAGGATGATCCAGTCCCTCATGCCCCGGCTCCCGGCCGATAGCTGGCGTTCGGTCCCAGTGCCTTGAGGAAGGCGCGAGAAAAGGCGCCGGTATCCTTGCGCACGCCCGTGTGGCTCATGTCTTCGTCGGGCGTGATGCGAGGGCCGCTGCGCAGAATTGCGCCGGCGTGAAGCTTCCCCTGGTACTTGGCGACCGGCGGCGGGGCTTCGGTCAGGCCATCGGGCTTGACCAGGATCTCGATCCTCCTGGAATTGGCGACGCGCTCGTATCGGAGCACGCCGAGATTCAGCAGCCGGCTCATGTCGGTGTGCACGTCGCGCTGGTCGACGCCGGAGACCTTGAGGACGCCCGTCCATCTGACGGTTCCGCCTTCGGTCACCGCATAGGCGGCGTCGTAGGTCTGGCGCTGGCGTGGCGTGAGGGCGATCAGCTTAGCCACCCCTCTTCTCCATCGCCTCGATCATCTCGGCACAGCGCTTGACGCACTCGTTACAGATGCGAGCCCCGGTAGAGATGGCAGCGACAAGGTGACGGACCTCTCCCTGGCCCTTCCCACAGAATGAGCAGCGGAGGTCAGCCACGGCGCTTGGCCTGGGCTTGCGCCTGGTTGGTCATGCGGCGCTCTCGTCCGCAATAAAATCGGGACCAGTTGCAGGCTCGGCGTCGTCGAATAGCGCGCCCTGATCTGCGGCGGGAATATCAACGGCGGCCATGTTGCGTACCGCCTGTTTGTAATAGCTGGGTTTCAACTCGATGCCGATTGCCCGTCGTCCCGCCCGCACCGCGCCGTAAACCTCGGAGCCTACCCCCATGAACGGCGTCAATATCGTCTCACCCGGATTGCTGCGCAGCACGATAACGCGGTCGATTACGTCGAGTTGAAGCGGATGCACATGACGCTCATCGTCAGGCTCGCGCGCCGGCCGAAAAGGGAGAACTCGATCAATGCGAATATCATCCCAAAAAGACGAGGCATAATGGCGCCATATCCAGTGCGAAAATCGGTTCTCGATCTGATTACCGCTCCATCCTCGGTATCTCAGCAGATCCGCCGGCATTTGACGCTCGCCCGCGTATTCCGTCAGTCCCGTGGGATGCGAGATCGGCGTCGCATTCTCGCCATGGCGACGGAACATCAGCAGATAGTCGGCCGAAGCAACGCCAGCATACGCGCTGTCTGTCACGATGGTCTTGTGCGCAAGGCTCTTCGCCATGGTTCTGTTGCGAACGCCGAGGGGCTCTTTCCATATGCAGTGACGGTCAACGTAATGAAACCCCTCTCGCTCATGCAGGCGAATAATGTCGCCGGGGAAGTCGATCTTGTGGTCGCGCCCGGTATTGCCGGACGGAACGTCCATGCAGTGAACCGCCGTTATGCGCCCAGGCATGGTCAGCCGAGCAATTTCGGCGACCACAAAACGATAGTGCGTGAAAAACCCGTCATAGCTCGCGTTGTTGGATAGATCGCGGTCGCTTGACGAGTAGTTAAACAGGCCGCCGCCGGATGTGGCAAACGGGGGCGAGTAGATCGATAGATGTATTGATCTATCCGGCAGCGCGGCGAGCACGTCCATGCAGTCGGCATTGTAAATGGCGTAGCGGTCGGTGATGACCTGATCGAAAACCTTCATAGCCATGCCGGGGCCTCCATTGCTCGATTGGCTTCAATGCTGCGAGCGATCCGCATTTCATCGTTCATGTGCTCAACAAGCTCCGCGAACATTCTGTCCGCCGCTCGCGCTTTGCGCTGCAAATTGGCGAGAACGTCCAGCTCGCCCTCGGTGGTAACAATGTCGGAGACAACCGGTCGCTTCTGACCGAAGCGCCAGAAACGGCGGAGCGATTGATAGTATTCTTCGAAACTGTGAGTAGGGAAAGCGACACTATGGGCGCAATGTTGCAGGTTCAATCCCCAAGCGCCTATCCGTCCCTTGGTTACGAGCACCCGCGCCCGGCCCTCGATGAAGGCGAGGAACTTGGCCTCTTTCTCGTCGTCTTCGTCTCGGCCGCTGATCTGTACGCAATCCGGTATCAGCCGCTCAAGCCGGTTGCCCTCATCGTTGAGTTGGCACCACACCGCGGCAGGATTATCGTGGTTGACCAGATCGGCTGCGCGCTCGCAGCGCTCATCTATCGTCCGCCGCCGCTCCTCGCGTTGTTCCGCCAGACCGAAGGCCGGCAATGCGAACAGATCCCCCTCGCGGAGCTTGCGCGCGGTCACGACATGCTGGCTCTCTTCCAGTGGGGGGAGAAGATATGGCCCATCATCAAAGCCAACATCGGATGGCTTACGGACGGCTCGCGCCCAAGAGCAAACCCATCGCCAGAACGGCTTTTCCGCATGGCCCTTAAATCGCCACTTCGCATTGTCGTCAAGCCGTGTAATGGACGGCCCTCCGTGGCGGAAGGCATGGGGCTTGATGCTATTGCTTTGATCGTTTTTAAAAAACCGGGTCAGCATATCCATATAGCCGAGATATCCAAGCGCCTCTGACGAGGTGCCGAGTTCTATATATTCGTTCGGCGCCGGAGTAGCTGAGCACAAGAGCCGATAGGGCATCTTGCGCATAAAATCGGTTATCTGTTGTCGGCGTGTGCCGTCAAAATCCTTGAGTATGCCGCTCTCATCGCAAACAGCGCCGACGAAATCCGCAGCGCGAAGGTGGTGCAGCCGTTCGTAATTGGTGACATAGATCCCGGCCACAGGCTCAACGACGTCGCTGGCCCGCTGACAACCGATCCCGAACTTGACGCTCTCTCTCATGGTTTGCGCGGCGACCGCAAGCGGGGTCAATATCAGTACGGGTCGATTGGTTCGACGCACGACATTGTCAGCCCAGACAAGCTGACAAGCTGTTTTGCCCAATCCCGCATCGGCAAAAATAGCGGCCCGACCTTTTCGTATTGCCCACTCTGTCAGGGCGATCTGATGATCGAATAAGAAGCCCGGCAATTCAATCGGGGAAAAACCATGATCGCCGCCGATTTGGCTTTTCGTCTCGAGGAAGGCGCGATAATCGGTCATCCTCCTGCCGCCCTCCCGAACAGCCCGGTGCCCTGGCGCTGCGGCTTGGCTTGGGCTTGGGCTTGGCTGGTCATGATTCTTCCCCTCCGTCGCTGGCGTAAAATTCAACTGGACCGCACCGCCCGACCGCTTTCTTTCCGTTGCCCTTTAAGAAGCCAAGGACGTTTTGGTGAGATTTGCCGAGCTTACGGGAGGCCGCAAATTGCCGCCCAACCCGCACCGGCAAGCTGCCAACGGCTGTGACCAGTATTGCCTCGTTGTAGTAACGGGCGCCGGCCGCCTCGAAAGCCCGAATGGTCAGGCCGCAAAGGTCGCGGTAGAAGCCGTCCGCCCCCCGGTAATTCCCGACAACGAAAACGGCGAAGGAATCCCGCCGAAGCAAAGCGACGGCGCGGGCGATAATCTCGGAATAGCGCTTGTCAAACCCGGCGTTGTCCATCGTGCTCAAGTCGCGTGGGTCGTCGCTGTAGACCTCTAAGTTGCCGTAGGGCGGGCAAGAAAAGAGGAAATCGAAGTCAGGTGCCAAAGTCGGCAGAACGTCGAAGGCATCCCCACAAACCCAAGCCGGGG
>Ga0194132_10004237_pt1 | contig 24562 bp, 25 predicted proteins | sample TA2KigOf80mmetaG_FD_148612 | JGI IMG/M metagenome (GOLD analysis project Ga0194132, IMG submission 148612) | Freshwater microbial communities from Lake Tanganyika, Tanzania - TA2015054 Kigoma Offshore 80m | ecosystem: Environmental > Aquatic > Freshwater > Lake | place: Tanzania: Lake... | reverse complement strand
GATGGCGGCCTCATGATGGCGGTGATCTTGTCCAGGTCGTCCGGGGTGAAGGGGCGGGAGACGTCGATGTCGTAATAGAAGCCGTCGTCGGTGGGAGGGCCGAAGCCGAGCTTGGCGTCGGGAAAGAGCTGCATGACGGCGTCGGCCATGACGTGGGCGGCGGAGTGGCGGATGCGGGCGCGGAGGTCCGCCAGGGCGGGGTCAAGGCCGCGAGTTTTTTTGGGTGCGGGTATCTGCATGGGCGTGTGTCCGTGATTATAAAAGGCTGTGGGGGAAATTATAAGGGATGGGAGGGGTAGGAGGAACCAGGGCGTGCCCTGGACCGTTTAGTGGGGGAGAGGTGGCCTAGCGTCTGTGATGTTTAGCAGCCGAATGGGGTAACCCGTACCGGACTTGGTGATGAGTTGTAGTTCCCTACCGCACACTTCAGGGTGCGGCATAGGCTATGTTGACGGCTGTGGAGCGTACAGCGGGATGATGATTCGTTTTTGGGGATTCGTTTTGCAATTTTTTCCTAAAACGGATCGAATATTTAGGCACGAGCCAGACGTGAAGCCGTTTTAGTTGTTTTCGGGTGATGGGGAGGGACGGGCGAGGCGACCTCGCCCCTACATGGTGGGGATGGGTGGTGATGGGATAGCGGTTGGTGGGCATGTGGAGAGGATAGGGGAAGCGGGAGGCTTAGGTCAATGAGAATTTGTCAGTGGGGTCAAGGCGGAGTTATCCGGCGCACCATGGGTTCTAGGGTGGTGATCATGCGGGAGGTGGCGTTGGCGACTTCCATGAGGAGGTCTTCGTTGAGGGTGGTCAGGGTGAGGGACTGGTGGAGTCGGGTCCAAGAGTCGGTCCACTGCTCGGCTTCGAGGGTGGGGCAGGTGTCGCGGAGGGCGGAGGCGTGGTCGGAGAGGTGGGCGAGGTAGTGTTTGTTGACGGGGGGTTGGTCTTCGAGATGGAGGCCGACCTCGACGAGTTTATGGCGGGCGGCTTTTTGGGCATGGGGGGATTTTACCACCGTCGGCGTTTGACAGTGCAAAAGGGCGAGGGTAGAGTGGGGCGCAGGCTGGCTATTACGAGGGGTAGGACCCCACCGCACACTGAAGTGTGCGGCATTAGCTCCGACGATGAGCCTAGCTCGCCATCTGAGCTAGAATTGGATGCCACCTACAAGTCCACTAAAGAGGACTATATGCCAAGACTGGAACACATGACAGAGGTGATGCGGAAGCAGGCGCTGTTCTTTCCTTGTATGGAGTTTCCCGACAACCCGTGGACGGAGATGAGAAAGCCGCTGTCGCGGTGCAAGGTGGCGCTGGTGACCAGCGCGGGGCTGCATATGCGCGGAGATAAGCCCTTTGTGGGCGACCATGAGAAGAGGGACCAGTCTTACATGGTGATACCTTCGGATGCGAAGGCCGGGGATATTTTGCAGAGCCATACGAGCATTGGCTTCGACAGGACGGGGATTTATAAGGATATAAATGTCGCGTTTCCAATCGACCGACTGCGGGAGCTGGCGGAGCGGGGGGTTATCGGCGGGCTGGCGAAGAATTTCTACTCGTTTATGGGAGCGGTGACGTACCCGAATCGGATCATAGCGGAGACGGGGCCGGAGGCGGCGGGGCTGATGAGGGAGGAGGGTGTGGACGTGGTGCTGCTGACACCGGTCTGACCGGCTTGCACGCACGCGGTCAGCGTGCTGGCGAGGGTTTTTGAGGAGAGGGGGCTTGTTACCACGGCGCTGGCCTTGATACGGCTGCACGCGGAGAAGGTGAAGCCGCCCCGCGCGTTGTTTGTGCCCTTTCCGCTGGGGTTCCCGTTGGGGAAACCTAACGACCCGGAGTTGCAGCATGGAGTAATTGAAGGAGCGCTGGGACTGCTGTCGCATGAGAAGGGGCCGGTATTAGAAGACTTTCAATATGACGAGCCGTCGGAGATTTTGCTGCAGGCGTCAGTGGTGGAGGCGGTGGAGTCGGAGCGGAGCGCGGCGGACGAGGTGACGGCGCTGCGTCCGTTCTACGAACGGTGGGTGGAGGAGCATGGGGGAGCGACGGCGGTGGGACTGAGCGGGATACCGCAGCGGCGGTTTAGGGGTGTGGTGAGGCTGCTGGAGGAGTACGCGCGAGGGGAGTCGACGGACATGGAGGAGAGGCCGAGGGACGTGGCGCTGGCGCAGTTCATTCGGTACTGCGCGGACGATATAAAGGCGTTCTTTTTCGAGGCGCGAATGCAGCAGAGGCCGGAGGCTAATGAGCCGGACTTGCACCGGTGGTTCTGGGGGGAGACGGCCATGGGGCGGCTGCTGGTGAAGGTGGGGGATAGGATGAAGGCCAGCGACGACCCTGCGGTAAAATACCACGCGTCGGGGATATATCGATAGAAAATTCAACAGAGAAGCGGGAGAGTCCAATGGCGACAAAAGCTGCCGTGAAGCCCATAAAGATAAATCGAATCAACCACGTGGTGTACCTGGTGAAAGACCTGAAGCGGAGCATGGAGTATTACCACGATTTTCTCGGCATCAAGCAGATACCGAGCCAGGTGAATAACAAGAATATTATCTGGCTGCAACTGTCGAATGGGGTGATGCTGCATTTGATTGAGACCAGCCAGGCGCCGTGCCCGGAGGAGAACCACATCGCGTTTCAGGTGAAGGACTTTGATGGGACGATGGAGGCGGTGAAGGCGAAGGGGTATGACATCGCGCGGAGCGGGGTGAGGAACGACGGGCAGAAGTTCTTTTTTACGCACGACCCGGACGGTAACCGGGTGGAGTTCTGCACTGCCAGCGGGTTTTAGTGGGCCCCCTTACCGAGCGGGGGCAGAGACGATTCGTAGCGCGTCAGGTGGCGCTGATAAAGGATTGTTGAGCTAGTGTTTCACCCTCATCCTTCGCCTTCCCCCATCAAGGGGGAAGGAATTTTCTGGGTGGCTTTCACATCTTATACGCAAAGCAATTCTCAATTAGCGCCATGCGTCTCAAGGAAAGAAGGGATTTTAATTTCATGTTGCCTTTTGCCTAACCATAACGCCGGCACTATGCCTGCCAGCATTAGGGCGGCGGCGGCGCGGAAGAAGGCTTGGAAGAGATCGACACCGGCGGTGGTGAGGCCGGACTGGTAGGCGTCCAGGCGAGTCTGGTAGTCGGCGGAGGACTCGCCGAGGGCGGGGAGGGGGAGGTGGAGACCGGCGGTGAGGGACTGGAAGTGGCCCATGCCCCAGGCGGAGAGGGCGGCGAGGCCCAGGGCCATGCCCATCATCCTCGACACGGTCACTAACGATGCGGCGGTGGCCTGGTAGTCGCGGGGGCCGGACTCCATGGCGGTGGTGAAGAGGGGGGCGATGACGAGGCCGAAGCCGAGGCCGGCGAGGATGAGGTGGAGGGAGTCGGCGGGGTCGTTGGCGGTGGTGGTCCAGCCGCTCATTAGAAACAGGCCTACGCTGGCGGCGACGAGGCCGGCGATGGTGATGGGTCGGGGGCCGAGTCGGGAAGCCAGGAAGCCGCCCACAACCGCGCCGAGGGGGATGGCGGCGGTTAATCTTATAAGACGGAGTCCTCCATCCAGTGGAGACATGGCTTGGATGGTGTTGGCCATGAGGGGGATGGTGACCATGGCGATGATGAGGGCCGCGCCTACGAGGAGTTTGGTGATTATGGAGGCGAGGGCGGGACGGGAGCGGAGGAGTTCCAGGGGGATAAGTGGGGAGGCGGAGCGCCGCTGGTGGAGGGCGAGGAGGGCGGCGAGGGTGAGGCCGGCGGCGAGGAGGATATATGGGAGGGGAGAGTCGAGGTCGAAGAGGGATTGTTGGGAGAGGGCGATGGTGATGAGGGTGAGGGAGGCGGTGAGGAGGAGGCCGCCGAGGTAGTCCACACGGGTAGAGGGGGGATTGGCGGAGAGGAAGGGCGAGGCGACCTCGCCCCTACGTCCTGGCAGCGGCTTAGCGGCCAATACAAGCAGCGGGACTAGTATAAGGGCGGACTGGGGGATGTTGAGCCAGAAGACCCATCGCCAGTCGAGGGCGTCGGTAATGGCGCCGCCGTAGAGGGGGCCGAGGACGATGCCGGCTTCGGCACTGCCGCCGACGAGGCCGACGGCGAGGGCGGTGTTTTTGTGGGGAAGCCGCGCGGCGACCATGGCCATGCCGACGGGGACCATAGCGCCGCCGCCAAGGGCCTGGAGGACTCGCGCGGCCACCAGGGATTCGAGGCTGGGGGCGAGGGCGGCTAGGGTGGATCCGAGGGCGAAGACGGCCAGGGCGGCGATGAACAGGAGCATGTGGCCGTAGGCATCGGCCATGCGGGCGACGAGGGGGATGGCGACGGTGTAGCCGATGAGGAAGCCGGTGATGATCCAGGAGGCCTGGTCCAGCTGGGTGACGGGGACTTCCAGGTCGGCCATGACTTGGGGTAGGACGGTGACGACGACGGTCTGGTCGAGGGCGGAGAAGAGGACGGCGAGGCAGATGATGGAGACGAAGGGCCAGGGGGAGGTATTATTTAGCTGACGTGTTTCAGTCATAAAATGCTAGATGATAGTTCAATTTTTGGGGAAGTATACGGATTTAATGCTCGGATTGTAGTGCCAGGGTTTCACCTCATTCCTTAGACAGGCTCTGCACCTTCTCCCGCAAGGATGGGTGTTGCTAGTTGTTCGAAGACTCTTAATGGATGAAGCGATAGTGGCAGGTGGCAGTGATAAAGGGTCGTGCTTCCAGGGTTGCACCCTCATCCTTCGCCTTCTCCCATCAAGGGAGAAGGAATTTCTTGGAGGCCGTCAATTCTTTTATAAGTATTACGTCTAGCTGGAACCAAGCGTTCAGGAGCCCGAGGGAAGGGATAAGACGGGGCAATCCTCGCCCCTACACGAGTGGCGCAGCCGTCTACCAAAAGATGGAGCCTGGATTCCAGTGAGACCAGATTCTTCGACTACGTCCGAGTATGGACTTCGCTCAGAATGACAAAAACTGTCCTCTGTAATTTGCCTCCATCCCTAGCTGGCAATGACCCTCAGACGGGTGAGGTGATGGTTATGGGGGTATCGAAGTTGTGGAAGGTGAGGACTCGGATGATGTCCGGGGGGTCGTTGGAGACGACGGGGCCGGATATTCGGGCGCGGAGGAGAAGGGTGGTGTTTTCTTCGATCCAGACTTCCAGGCCGACGGGGAGGCCCTGGGCGGCTTTGGGGACGAGGCCGGACAGGTTTTGGGAAAGGACGGGGCCGACAATCTTTTGCGCCTGCTTGCCGTCGACGGTCTCGATGCCCCTGGGCAGGGGAGACATCATGGCGTTGATAATGCCGGCGAGGGTGCCGCCGAGGTTGGTGAAATTGAAGGGGAGGGTGGAGGGGTCAACCTCCTGCAATCGACCGGAGACGGGGTCGGTCATGTAGGTCTTTCCGCTGGCGGCGAGGATTTTGATGTTAATGAAGGCGCGGAGGGCGGTGGCCTGGGCTTTGACGTCGAGGCTAAAGCGGTCGGGGAGGGCGGCCTGGCCGTCCATGGATTCCATGACGACGCCGGACATGAGAGGGGAGACGCCTTTTTCGTGGGTCATGGAGAAGGTGAGGGATTTGAGGGAGGCCATGCGGGCGGCGGAGGTGGAGAGCATTTCCTGGGGGGGGGGGGGGGGGGGGGGGGGGGAGGGGGTGGGTGTGGCGGCGTCGCTGCCGCCGCAGGAGGCGAGGAGGATGGATGCGCTTAAGAGAGTAAAGACCGAGATTAAGAAAAGGGGGAAACGCTGCACCTAGTGCCTCCCTATAGCTGGCGTTATTTCTGCCGATGCTGATTGTAAATGTGCTGTATAGGAGATAGCGAAGAGTGGTTCTGATAAGCCTTGCTCTACTACAGGGCGATCAGATTCTTCGACTACGCTCAGGGCTAAAGGCTCACCAGAATGACAATTAAGTTTCTTTATCATCGGTCTCAATCGTCGGTTTACATCAGGCATTCGTGGAGAGCAGACCAGAAGGGACTAGAGAGGGGCTTCTAAGCTTAGCTTTGCAAAAAATCTGTTTAAACAAATTAAGACGCTCTCATATATGGCGGTCTCGTCTGGGACTTAGTCGAAGGGCCAGCAGGCGAGGGGGCCGCGGGCGACTTCCTGAGGCTCCGAGTCAGCCTGGGTATTTATAACATAAATGCGGTCGTAAATCTGGCTGTGGCCGTTGGTGTGAGCCTGGTGGCGGTGGAGGGCTCCACAGAAGACCAGCCGGGTGCTGTCCGGCGACCAGATACGGTGGGAGTGGGCGTACTGGTCGAAGAAGCCGAGCATGGCGAGAAATTCGACGGAGGGGGCGAAGCGGGCCATGGGCCGGGGGTCGCCGCCAGCGATGTCGAGGACTTTTAGGGTGAGCTCCTGGTGGACGGGGTTAAGGCTGAAGTAGGCGATCTGCTTGCCGTCAGGGGACCAGAAGAAGGCCAGCAAGGGCTCTTCTATTAGCACTCGCGAGGTGGTGTCAGGGGCGATAAGACGCAGGCGGGCGTAGAGGGTGGCTTCGGGGGTGGGGGCCTCTGCGACAGCGATGTTGTCGTCCACGGGAGAGAAGAGGATAGCGGCGTTGCCGCCGACGGCGGACAGGGCCTGGAAGGGGCCGGGGCCGGAGACGTCGCCCACGATGAGGGTGGGACCCTGGCCGACGTTGGTGATGAAGGCGAGGCGGCGGCCGTCATAGGAGACGTCTGGGTTGCGGAAGGAGGTGTCCATGGGGGCCAGGGCCGCGGGAGTGTCGGTGAAGGGATCCCTGGCGTAGAGGAGGCGCTCTCGAGAGTGGATGAAGAGTCCCTGGCTGTCGCCGGTCCATCGTAGGAAAAGGGGGCCCTGGTTGACGACCATGGACGTGCTTCCGCCGAGGGTATGGACAAAGAGGCCAAGGCCGTCGGGGGTAGACGCGAGGAAGGCGAGCCTGGCGCCGTCGGGGGACCAGCAGGTGTAGTGGGGGACGTTCTGGGCGATGACGGGGCTGGAGTCGTCGTGGTTCTGATGGATGCGCTGAAACTCGCCAGTGAAGAGGTCCAGGATAGTCAGGAAAACGCCCGGGCCTTCGCCGGCGAGGGTGACCTGGGAGAGGGACATTCGCGCGCCGCCGGGCGCCCAGGCGGGCCAGGTGAAGAAGAGGGGGGACTGGTGGAAAGCCTGGCCGAGGACGAGGCCCTGGGGCTTAGCGGCGAAGGACTCGGTGAGGACGGTCTGGCCGGTGCCGTCAGGGGAGATGGTGACGATGTGGCCGTCGTTGTTGACGCAGGCGAGGCGGTCCAGGGGAGGCATGGGTTCAGGCCTCGACGAGAAGATGGGGTTGGATTAGGGAAGCGGTCATGGGTGAAAGAAGAATGTTAAGAGGCATAGTAGTTTGGATAGAAGGCATGAGGTAGTGGTCTATCGTTTTATTCGACTAGTGTTAGTGATAGTGATATAGGAAATACACCATTCAACATCCACAACCCACTATCCTATCCTTTCCCCTTAAGATGGGGGATGCTAGTTATTCCTAGGCTAAATGGAAGTATACGGAGGACTGTGAGTCATAATACCCGTGTTGTAGTGCTAGGGTTTCACCCTTCATCTCGCCACGGCGAGTCTTCGACCTGCGCCTTCTCCTCCCGATTATCATCGGGATTTCGGATGGATATAGGTTAAGGAGCTCAACATCAAGGGAGAAGGAATTTTCTTTGAGGCAATCTATCCTGTTCTATGTCTCAAATCTCAATTAGTTCCCAAGCATTCGAGGGGGAAGGGACTAGAGTGACCTAGCGGTCTACTCTCGGGACATCTGGAATATCTTGCCTTCGGTCTTGATGGAGGGGGCGATGACCATTTCGGCCTTGTGCATGTCTTTGATATTGAAGGCGCCGCACATGCCCATGCAGACTTTAAGGGACCCGACGAGGTTCTGGGTGCCGTCGGTGACGGAGGTGGGGCCGAAGAGGAGCTGCTTTAGCGTGGCCTTGGAGCCGGACTTGATGCGGGTGCCGCGGGGCAGCTCAGGATGGGGTGTAGCCATGCCCCAGTTGAAGCCGCCGCCGGGGGCTTCTTTGGTCTGGGCGAAGGGGGTGCCGATCATGACACCGTCGGAGCCGGCGACGATGGCTTTGCAGAGGTCGCCGCCGGTGCGGATGCCGCCGTCGGTGATGACGGTGACGTAGCGGCCGGAGCGCTTGTAGAACTCGTCGCGGGCGGCGGCGCACTCCATGGTGGAGGTGACCTGGGGGACGCCGACGCCGACGACCTCGCGGGTGGTGCAGGCGGCGCCGGGGCCGACGCCGACCAGGAGGCCGGAGATGCCCTGCTCCATAAGCTCCAGGGCGACTTCATACCCGACGCAGTTGCCGACGACGACGGGAATATTGATGGCTTCCACCAGCTCGGAAAGTATCAGGCCTTTGTAGCTGTGGGAGATGTGACGGGCGGTGGTGACGGTGGACTGGACGACGAGGATGTCGGCGCCGGCATCGATGGCGACGGCGGAGAGCTTTTTGGTGTTGGCGGGAGTGACGGCGACAGCACAGGTGGCGCCGCTCTTTTTGATGGTCTCGACGCACTTGCCGACAAGCTCTTCCTTGATGGGCTGGGAGTAGATTTTCTGGAAGAGGGCGGTGACTTCAGCCTGAGCGGCGGAGCGGATCTCCTCCAGGACGGAGAAGGGGTCAGCGTAGCGGGTGTAGATGCCTTCCAGGTTGAGGACGCCCAGGCCGCCTTTCTGGTGCATGAGGGCGGCGAAGGAGGGAGAGACGACGGCGTCCATGGCGGAGGCGATGATGGGGATATCAAAGGTGTTGGGACCGATGGACATTTGGGTGTAGGCCATGTCCGGGTTGATGGTGACCTGGCCCGGGACAATGGCGACTTCATCGAAACCGTAGGCCCTGCGTAGCTCCTTAATGGGGGGAGCGCTCATTTTAAAGCACCTCACGCGGAGGGAGATGGGATGGGTATTCAATCGAATGTAACACCCGTGATATATCAAGTCAAGGCGAAATGTGATGGCGGGAGACCCGGCGGGAGCAACCTCTAATGTCAGATTATGAGATTTAAAACTTAACGAGGTAATGCCCAACGAATGCCGAGGGGGAGGTGTGTTGGGTTATATTACCCTACCGCCCCGATCATCATGCGGGGTCTCGCAATTGAATATAGTAAACGTGCTCGACACACTGAAGTGCGCGGCATAGGCCTTGTTGGTGGCTTTGTGGCGTACACAGACGTGACGGTATGGCATTACCTGGTAAAGTAGTTAAAGGCCATCAGTAGAGAAATACATTACGAAAAGGGTCATACTATAGAGCTATAATAATAGTTAATCGTCCAAAATTGGTGTGGATTGACATGTTAGATATCAGGTGTTATGTTCGCCGCACAAAACCCCATTGTCAGTGGAGAAGGTGCGGAATATGAGCGACAAGAAGATTGAGTTGATGGCCCACCTGATGCGGCGCGCGGGGTTTGGGGCTACGCGGGAGGAGCTGGAGGAACGGGCGGCTAAGGGATACGAGGCCACGGTGGAGGAGCTGCTGCACCCGGAGGCCCAGCCGCCGTGGGAGGAGGATTTGGCCCGCCGCCACCATATAGGGGCGCGTTATGGGAACGGGCTGCCGGAGACTCAGGGCTGGTGGCTGCAACGGATGATCTCCACCAAGCGGCCCCTGGAAGAGAAGATGACGCTGTTCTGGCATTCCATACTTTGCACCGGCAACGCCAAGGTGGACCATCCCCAGACGGTGCAAAGGCAGATTGAGATGCTGCGAAAGCACTGCATGGGCAATTACCGGGACTTGCTGCTAGACCTGGCCAAGGACCCGGCGATGATTATTTACCTGGACAACCGCGATAACCACAAAGGGGCTATCAACGAGAACTGGGGAAGGGAGCTGCTGGAGCTTTTCTCGATGGGTGTGGGGAATTACACGGAGGACGATGTCAAGGCGGCATCGCGGGCGTTCACGGGCTGGACTCACAAGCCGTTTCCGCCTCTTTATCCTTATCAGAGGTACTTCTTAGATTTTGTTTATAACCCGGAGGACCATGACGACGGGGAAAAGGTGTTCTTGGGCCAGAGAGGGAGGTTTAATGGTGAGGACATCATAAACATAGTGGCGCGGCAGCCGGCCACGGCCCGGTTCATCGCGCGGCATCTGTATAACTTCTTCGTGGCCGACGAGCCGCCGGTGCCGGCATGGCCGCATACGCCGCCGAGGGATGGCGCGGCCATCAATATCCTGGCCGACGCCTATCTTCAGTCAAAATACGACATGAAGGTGGTGCTGCGAGTCCTCTTCAACTCGGAATTTTTCAAGGATGAGAAAGTGCGGTACGCCAAAGTGAAAAGTCCCATTGACGTGGTGGTGGGGACGCTAAGGTTTGTAGGCGATTACGTTACGCCGAAGCCAGGCATCGACGACCTGGTTTACCAGACGATGTATATGGGGCAGGGGATACTGAACCCGCCCAGCGTGGAGGGGTGGCATACGGGCAAGGAATGGATTAACAGCGGCACGCTGGCGAACCGGATTAATTTTGTAGCCGAAAGGGTGGGGGACTTGCAAATGCCCGGAGTGCAGAAGGTGGTGTCGCGGGTGGTGGCGAAGGGGGGGAAGGTATCGGCCACCGAGTTTGTCGACAGATGCTTAGAGCTTATGGGGCCGGTGAAGGTGAGCGAGGAAACGAGGAACGCTTTAACAGCGCACGTCGAGAAAGAGGGGGCGCTGCGGCAGGACACGGAGGAGGGGCGCGCCGCCTTCGCGCGGAGGGTGGGCCGCACGCTGCAGCTCATCGCGGCGACAAAAGAGTACCAGCTAGCTTAGCTTTCGAGGAGAAAGAAATGCCTACGTCATCTAAAGACCCGGTCCTGGTGATTGTCCAGCTTTCGGGCGGCAACGATTATCTGAACACGGTGATACCGTACACCGACGGCCTTTACTACGACCAGCGTCCTCACATTGGCATACCGCAGGACAAGGTGATGCCGGTAGGGAACTCGCTGGGGCTGCATCCCAGCCTGAAGTCGATAAAGGAGAAGTTCTGGGATACGGGAAAGATGGCGATTATTCACGGCGTCGGGTATCCGAATCCCAACCGGTCGCACTTCAGGTCTATGGATATCTGGCACACGTGCGAACCGGACAAGATGAGCACGGACGGCTGGCTGGGGAAGGCAGTAAGGGACATGGACCCGAAGGGCGAGAACGTTCTGACGGCGGTGAGCTTTGGCCCCGGGCTGCCGAGGGCGCTGGCCTTGCCGGGGGTGCCGGTGGCGTCGGTGATGGAGCTGGAGCGGGCGGGTGTGCTGACGGGGATAAATCCCGCGGAGGAGAGGAAGCGCGCGCTGGAGACGTTCTCGCGGATATACGGCCCGACGGTGGGCACGGGGTACGTGCTGGACTACCTGAGACAGGTGGGGAACGATATTTTGAAGGGGTCGGACATTTTGAAGACGGCGCCGCAAAAATACTCGTCCACGGTTGAGTATGCGGCCACACCGATAGCCCAGAGCCTGAAGAGCGTGGCGCAGGTACACCTGGCGGAGCTGGGGACAAGGGTGCTGTATGTGGAGTACGGGAACTTCGACACCCACGCCAACGAGCTGGCTACCCACGCGCCTTTGTGGGAGGCGTTGGGGCCGGCGTTGGGGGACTTCTACGACGACTTGAAGGAGCACAACGCCAGCGAGAACGTGCTGATGCTATTGTTCACCGAGTTTGGCCGGCGCGTGAACGATAACGGCACAGGGACGGACCACGGGTCGGGCGGCGGCGCGTTCCTCATCGGCGACAAGGTGAAGGGCGGGATGTACGGGGAGTACCCGTCGCTGAAGGCGGAGAAGCTGCTGGATGGCGACCTGCACTTCAACTATGACTTTCGGGGCCTCTATTCCACGATTCTGGAGCGATGGATGAAGCTGGAGGCGAGGCCGCTAGTCGGCGGGAGCTATGAGCAGATGGGGTTTCTGAAGGACTAAACCAGCGGCCCGAAAAACACTTTCCAAGGGGCGGACATGACCACGCAGACGAAGACAAGTCGAAAGTTCAAGTATGAGCAGACCATAGGCCGCAGCTCCGTCACCGGCGAGTCGTTCAGAACGCCCGTGGACATTGCGCTGGGCAAAGACGGGGATATCTATGTGCTCAACCGGACTACAGAAAAGCAGGTGAAGGGCCATCGCGTTTGCAGACTCAACCTCAAAGAAGAGTTCCTAGGCGATTTCGGACAGCGGGGCGAGGCGGACGGCGAGTTTATATGGGCGCTGTCGGTGGCGGCGAGTCCGGACGGTCGAGTCTTTGTGTGCGACGAGTGGCTTAATCGCATAACGATTTTCAGCCGCGAGGGCAAGTTTTTGACCAAGTGGGGAGGAAAGGGGAGCGGGGATGGGCAGCTCCACGGGCCGGCGGGACTGGCTTTCGACCCGGATGGGAATCTTTTAATCAGCGATGGCGAGAACCATCGGATACAGAGGTTCACGCCGGAGGGGAAGTTTTTGTCGAAGTGGGGAAGGTTTGGGGCCGGGGATGGGGAACTGAATATGCCGTGGGGCGTCACGACGGACAGGCAGGGGAATGTGTTTGTGGCGGACTGGCGCAACGACCGTATTCAGAAGTTCACGCCGGACGGAAAGTTTTTGATGAAGTTCGGGTCGTCGGGCGCAGGGGAGGGACAGTTCAATCGACCGACGGGCGTGGCGGTGGACAAGGACGGCGATATTTACGTGACGGACTGGGGCAACGACCGGGTACAGGTCTTCGACAAGAAGGGCAAGTTTATTACGCTATGGACGGGGGACGCGGGGCTGTCCAAGTGGGGGATGCTACAGTTGCAGGGGAACACGCAGTACATCGAACAGCGGGCTAAGGTGCCGGACATGGCGGAGAAGGAAAAGAAGTTTCGCGAGCCGATTGCGGTGGAGGTGGACTCGGAGAACCGGATAATGATTATTGACGGGCGGCGGGATAGGATTCAGATATACCGGAAGGTGTCTTAAAGGAGGTGGATAGTGATCCTGCTCTTCCACCCCGACCGCCTCTCTAACTCTCCCCCATCAAGGGGGAAGGAATTTTCTTGGAGGCCGTCAATCCTTTCATACACCTCTGGCCTCAACTAGCACCAGGCGTTCAAGGGGAGAGGATAGGATGGGCCCGTGCTTGGCGTGAGGCTTATTTTCATATAGGAGATGGAGACAATGCGAGAAGTTTACGGCAAGCAGGTATTTGATTCGCTGGAAGAGGTAGTAAACCCCGAGCACACCGCAATACTGGTCGTTGATATGCAGAACGGGCTGGCTTCCCTGGAGGGCCATGCGGCCCGGCACGGTTTTGACGTGTCTATGCAGCGTAAAATCATTCCGCCAATCCAGCGGCTGTTGAAGTCGGGGCGAGAGGCGGGCGCCAGGGTTGTCCATATCCAGATAGTTTTCGACGCAGACCAGGCGACCACCAGCCCGTCGGAGATTTACCAGTCGCGGCGGATGTTCAACTTTACTTCGTAATGGGGCACGCCCAACACGCTTGAGGACAGGAAGCCTACCCACGAGGTCCTTATCGATGGGACGTGGGAGGGGGAGATTATACCTGAGTTAGCGCCCCAGCCTGGGGATTTTGTGGTCAAAAAACATCGCAACAGCGCGTTTATAAACACGCCTATGGACCAGCTTTTGCGCTCCAACGGGATAAAGTCCGTGGTGGTCACTGGCACCAGCACATCGGGCTGTGTGCTGGGCACAGCCCTGGACGCCAGCTATTGCGACTATTACACGGTGGTGATAAAGGACTGTGTAGGCGATGCCAACCAGAATCGCCATCGAGCAGGGCTAGGCCTGATGGGCGAGCGGTTCGATATGCCCAGCTCAGAGGAACTTATCGCGTTGTGGGCAAAAGCAAGGGAAAGCGTTCGGGTTTAGAAGCGGGAAGAGTTTTCCAAAACAGACAGAAATTCATTGACATTTGGTAGCTGAAATTTTGGGCTGGGAGGTGTGGGATGGGTAGCTACAAGTCGTGGTTGCGGCGCTGGCAAGTACCGTTGGCACTGCTTAGCTTGGTTACAGCAACGCTTCTTATACTGGCCTGCGGAGACGATGAGACTACCGGCGCCACCGCTACCGCTACAAGGCCTGCGACAAGCCCGACGGGCACTCCTGGCGCCGGGGCAACGCCTACCCCTACAGCTACATCGGCAGCTAAGGCGCCGGTGACTACACGTCTGAAAATAGGGTCAGAACCGCCGTCAACATGGGCGACGGTGAACTGGCCTGCCTCCAACCTGGACGTGTCATGGCAGCAGATGTATGAGCATTTGGTGGGAACCGATAGGAAAACCTCGGAATTGGTGCCTGAACTGGCTACAGGGTGGTCAGTGGCGACCAACGGCAAAGATTGGAATTTCAAGCTGCGAAGGGATACGCCGTTTTACGGAAGAGACGGGAAGCCGTCTAAGTACACCTTTACCGCCAAAGACGTAGTCCATTCCATGGAGATGGCTGGAGGCTACAAAACTCAAACAGCCCGAAGCCCAGGCTTTTGGCGTACTTGGGCCGGCCCTCAGGGGAGCCAGGAAATTGTCAACGATTATGAGATAGTGTTCCATCTGCCCGGTGTGAATCTGGACTTGCCGCGCCAGGTCTCGGATGAGCTGGAAGCACCAATTTCCAGTCTGGAGCACTGGAACGCGGTGGGCGGTGAGGAAGGCTACAAAGCTGATCCTATTGGCAACGGGCCCTTTGCCCTGATGGAGATGAAGGTTAATCAATATTACTTATACAAACGGATTGAGAATCACTGGCGCAGAACATCCGAGTTTGCCGAGCTTCAGTTCATCGCAGTCCCTGAGTCGGCGGTAAGGCTGGGTATGTTAATTAACGGAGAGGCGGACATTGCCTCGGTGCCACGGCTTTTGCATAAACAGGTCACAGACGCAGGAAAGAAGACCTACAGGGCCAGCGTGCCTGGCGGGCACCACCATGTTCGGATCCCCTGGTATAAGCCCCAGAACTATGTGGACCCGGCTACCGGAAAGCCTGCATATGAAGGCGCTCCTGCAGGTCCAACTAAGGGTTACGACGCCAACGACCCGCTCCGCAATGTTAAGGTGCGCGAAGCTATCAACGTAGCCATCAACCGGGATGAGATCAATAAGGTCTTTTTCCAGGGCCAATTTGCTCCTAATGTTATGGACTGGTTCCCGCCATGGGCAGCCTTCTTTAAGGATGAATGGGCCCCGTTCCCCGGACCGACGGGTAAAACTGGACGGGAGGGAGGATGGCCTTTCCCCTTTGATATAGGGCTTGCTAAAAAGCTCCTGGCAGAAGCTGGGTATCAAGGCGGCGGTTTTGAGCTGACTATGTACACGCCCAACAATCATAGCCTTGTGCCAGAGATGCCTGAGATTGCCGAGGCTATTGGGAAATACTGGCGGGATGTAGGCATAAGCACCAAGTTTGTGGCGATGACGAACAGTGAAATGTTTACCGTGGTAAATAACAGGACGGAGGCTAAGACATTGTTCATGGCGGTAAACCCGGGAGCGTTTCACCCCTGCGCTATTGGGCCTTTTACCGTTTATAAGTCAGGGAGGGCTCAATGGGACTACGACGAGTTCGATAAGTTCATTGACGACTGCGCTACGCTGGCGACGGAAGAGCAGCGTACACGGAGGACATTGGAGCTTGGAGACTGGTCCAAGAGGACTATTCTTACCATACCCCTGTTCTGGGTGTTCCAGCAGGGGGGTATAACCCCAACGTGGTGGCGGAGGAATACTCGGTGCACTTGCTGCACCATTCGCCAGTCCGTTACCACGAGTTTACTAAGCCAGCCTATAAGTAGCCGAGCCAGACCATCCAGCGTTGAAGGAATGCTGGATGGGTGCTATGATGGGAGGGCCATCCACCCGCAAGGGGGGTGAGCCTGGTTAGAGACCAAGGGAGGCCGCTGGGACCCTATGGGGACCGAGACGGCGAAACATAAGAGTTGGATTAGTTATAGCCCTTCCTGGCCGGGAAGGGCTTGCTGTTTTTGGGCGGCTGCGTTGTGAGTAAACGCCTTTCGATTGGGTTTATTGGGGCGGGGATATTGGGGAAGGGGCTGGCCCTGGGGCTGGCCGGGGCAGGGTATCGCGTGACGGCGGCGGCCAGCCGGAGCTATGAGTCGGCGCAAGAATTGGCGTCGCTGGTGGAAGGGTGCCGGGCGGAGGCGGAGCCGCAGGCGGTGGCGTCGAGTTGCGACCTGGTGTTTATTACGACGCCGGATGATGTGATTACCGAGGTGGCGGCGTCGCTGATGTGGAGCCCGGGACAGGGGGTGGCGCACTGCAGCGGCGCGGGGACGCTGGACAAGCTAATGCCGGCGACTCGACAGGGGGCGCGGTGCGGCTCGATACACCCGCTGCAGACCTTTGCCGGCGTGACGACGGGGCGGCAGTCAATAGAGCGCATGAAGGGGATTACCTTTGCCATCGAGGCGCACGGTTGGCTTCTGGAGACGCTGGAGGGGATGGCGAAAGACCTGGGGGGACGGTCGATCCGGATAAAGCCGGAGGATAGAGTTTTATATCACACATCGGCGGTAATGGCGTGCGGATATTTGGCGGCGCTGGTGGACTCGGCGGCGGGGCTGTGGGAGAGGATGGGGCTGACGAAGTCGGACGGGATGAGGGCGTTGGAGCCGATAGCCCGCGCCACGCTGGAAAATCTGGTGAAGCTGGGGACGCAGAAGGCGGTGACGGGGCCGATTGTTCGAGGGGACGTAGAGACGGTGAGGCGGCACATGGAGGCGTTGTCTGAACGAGCGCCGGGACTATCGACGCTGTACCTGGCGCTGGCGGAGGCGTCGCTGCCGCTGGCGGAGGGGAGGGTCGGCGGGGCGAAGGCGCGGGAGGTGGAGGCGGCGTTGTCGGAGTATATGGCTAAGGATGGAGTTAAAGGTGACTAGATGCGCAGAATTACTACGTTAGACATACAGGCGATGAAGTCGAGGGGCGAGAAGATACCGATGGTGACGGCCTATGACGCGCCCACGGCATGCCTAGCGGACTCGGCGGGCTTCCCCATGATCCTGGTGGGTGACAGCCTGGGGATGGTGGTGCTGGGGCACGAATCGACGATACCGGTGACGATGGAGGACATGGTGCGGCATACGTCGGCGGTGTCCAGGAGGGCGCGGCGGGCGCTGATTGTGGTCGACATGCCGTTTATGAGCTTCCACGTGAATGTGTCGGAGACGGTGCGGAACGCGGGCCGGCTGGCGCAGGAGGGCGGCGCGCAGTGCGTGAAGCTGGAGGGAGGAGTGCCGGTGGCGGAGGAGGTGCGGAGGGTGGTGGAGTCGGGGATACCGGTGATGGGGCACATTGGGCTGACGCCGCAGTCGGTGAACAGGTTTGGGGGATACAAGGTGCAGGGGAAGGGGAGGGAGGAGGCCAAGCGTTTGCTGGAGGACGCCATGGCGCTGCAGGAGGCGGGGGCGTTTGCGGTAGTGCTGGAGCTGATGCCCTCGGCGCTGGCGAAGCTGATAACGGAGCGGCTGACGATACCGACCATCGGCATCGGCGCGGGGCCGTACTGCGACGGGCAGGTGCAGGTGTTCCACGACCTGATGGGGTTTTATGGCGAGTTTGTGCCGAAGCACACGAAGCAGTATTTGAGGTTGAATGAATTGATAAGCGGGGCGTTGAAGCAGTACGCCGACGAGGTGCGGGAGGGTGCGTTCCCGACGGAGAAGGAAGGGTTCGCTATGGACGAGTCGGCGCTGGAGGGGTTGTAGAGTGGTTGGGAGTCAGATTCGGCCATCGTTCTCTCTCAAGCCTGTGATGCACAATACAATAGTTGTTCATAATCGGGATACCATCCCCTGGCCCCTTCCTGCTGGAAGGGGAAGGAAAAATTACACCACAACCCCCTCTAACTCCCCCTTCGCCTTCCAGGCCGAAGGGGGAGAACCAGAGGAGACACCCAACCCCGCCTGCTACAAGGCTCGTGTTTTTATATGCCAAGCCCTTAATCTACATCACGCGCTCAAGTGGGGAGGAAACAAAAATAGTCAGCTCAATCAGTGTCCCTCCTGCGCTTGTGTGGAGCTTCTTGTATGAGAGTCATCGAGAGTATTTGCGAGATGCGGGAGGTGTGCCAGTCGGCGAGGAGGCCGCTGGGGCTGGCGCCGACGATGGGATATTTACACGATGGACACCGTTCGCTGGTGAAGCGAGCGCGGGACGAGAATGCGACGGTGGCGGTGAGCATTTTCGTCAACCCGACGCAGTTTGGACCTAGGGAGGACTACTCGACCTATCCGCAAGATATGGACAGGGACCTGTCGCTGTTGGAGGGGGAGAACGTGGACGTGGTGTTCGCGCCGAGGGCTGAGGAGATGTACCCGGGCGGGCTGGAGAGGTGGCGGACGTGGGTGGAGGTGATGGGGATGACGGAGCGGCTGGAGGGGGAGTTCAGGCCGGGGCATTTCAGGGGCGTGGGGACGGTGGTGGCGAAGCTGCTGAACATTGTGAGGCCGGACAGGGCGTACTTTGGGCGGAAGGACGCGCAGCAGTTGGCGGTGATAAGGAGGGTGGCGCGGGACCTGGACCTGGGGGCCGATATTGTGGCGTGCCCGACGGTGCGGGAGCGGGACGGGCTGGCGATGAGCAGCCGAAACGTATTTTTGACGCCGGAGGAGCGCCGGGCCGCGCCGGTGATTTACTATTCGCTGCGGAAGGCACAGGAGATGCACAGGCAGGGGGAGCGGGACGGGGAGCGGCTGCGGTCGGCGGTGTGCCGGGAGCTGGAGGGGGAGCCGCTGATTAAGGCCGTCGATTATGTAAGCGTGGCGGACCCGGGGACGATGGAGGAGGTGTCGACGGTGGAGGGGCCGTCGCTGCTGCTGGCGGCGGTGAGGATGGGGAGGGTGCGGCTGATAGATAACGTGGAGCTGGGCGGGTTGACCTAATCGTCCGTCAGGGCACCCTTCAGGTAGCTGCGGAAGGCGCCGGGGCTGTTGATTAGGGCTTGAAGCTCCATGGAGGGCAGGCGGTAGGGGTCGGTGGCCTTGGTGATGTAGAGGGAGGCGTTGGGCGGGCCGCCGTCGGTTTCGTCGGGTTGCTTGAAGCCTAGGAAGTCGGCGACGCGCATTTTCTTGCCATCGACTTCATACTCGGAGCCGACGAACCACAGGCGGCCAAATCGGAAGCGTTTTTTGACCTCGGTCTCTGCCTGGCTGCTCCAACTGGTGCCGGTGAAGGCGAAGTCTTTAGGCGTAAAGCCAAGGTTCTCCTTGATTACCTGGATGCACTGGTCGAGCTCGTACCGGATGATGGAGCCGTCCTTGTCCTGGGCGGTGAGGTTGGAGAGGTTGGGATGGCTGACGGTGTGGGCGCCGATGTGCCAGCCGGCCTTTTCAACTCTTTGATTTCAGCCCAGGTCATGTGCTCTGGGGTCTGGGTGAAGGAGAGGGGTCGATGGTTTTTGGGGTCGTAGGGGGCGGTGTAGATGAACAGGTTGCCTTTGAAGCCATGCTTTTCGAGGACTTCATAGACGCCGTGACGCATGGATGTGACGGGGTGGTCGAAATCGATCATGATGGGATGTTTGGGGAGGGTGCCATTGCCGTTTCGCCAGGCGGCTAGCTGGTCGTAGTTGATGGACTGGAAGCCCATATCGGCGGCGATGCGCATGAGGGCGTCGAAGTGCTGGGCGGAGAGGGGGTGAGGCGTGTTGCCGCCGCCGGGGGTGGGCCGGATACCGTGGCACATGGTGACGGGGATTTTCATTTTATGACTCCCTGGTTGGAGTGGCGCTGGTGATTTTGTACTGGATAAGGAGAGTGCGGCGTCAGGTGGCTTTAATAAGTGTCTTGTAGTGCTAGGGTTTCACCCCTCATCCTGCGCCTTCTCCCACAAGGGGAGAAGGGATTTCCTTAGAGCACATCAATCCTTTTTATGTATAGCAATCCCAATTAGCACCAGGGGCTTTAGAGAGCTAAGGCCGACTCTGAGTTACTTTACAAGTTCTCGGAGGGTTTCAGTGAAGGAGGGGAGGATTTTTTGCCAGTCGCCGACGACGCCGTAGCGGGCTTCCTTGAAGATATTGGCGTCGGCGTCTTTGTTGATGGCGACGAGGACTTTGGCGCCGGAGCAGCCGGCCATGTGCTGGCTGGCGCCGGATATGGCGACGGTGATGTATAGTTCCGGGGTGATGGTCTTTCCGGTGAGGCCGACTTGCATAGCGGGGGGTACCCAGCCGGCATCGACAGCGGCGCGGGAGGCGCCCACGGCGGCGCCGAGGATTTTGGCGATTTCATCGAGTTTTTTGAAGGGTTCGGGGCCGCCGAGGCCTCGTCCGCCGGAGATGACGATGCGGGCGGTGTCCAGTCGGACGCCGCCGGTCTGCTCCTCGTTGCGCTGGACCAGCTTGGTCTTAGCCATGGAGGGGTCGAGGTTGACGGCTACGTTTATAGTTTCGCCGTGGCGGGAAGGGTCGGCAGGGAGAGGGTCGTAGGCTTTGGGGCGAACGGCGGCGATCTGGGGGGTACCCTTGGGGGAGACAGCGGCGACGGCATTGCCGCCGTAGATGGGGCGGTGGGCGACGAGACGTTTAGTGGAGTCGTCCAGCTTGACTTCCAGGCAGTCCTGGGCGAGGCCGACGTTGAGGCGAGCGGCCAGCCGGGGGGCGAGGTCTCGGCCCGCGGTGGTGCGGGCGATGAGGATGACGGCGGGGTTGGCGGTCCGGCAGATTTGGGTCCAGGCGGCAAGGAGGAGGTCGAGGTGGGGCTGCTCGAGGAGTTGGTGGGTGGCGGTGTAGATAGTGTCTGCGCCGTGGGCGATGCCGTCCTTGGCGGGCTGGTCCAGGGAGGGGCCGGCGAGGCCTAGGGAGAGCTTCTGGCTTAAGCCCCGGGCTAAAGTTTTGCCCGCGGCCAGAAGCTCCAGGACGGTGGGGTGGAGATTCCCTTTATTGATTTCGCCGAGAACCAGGATGCCTGTAGGTTCTGCCATTTATTGACCAGTTCTAGATGAGTTTAGCTTCGCGGAGCTTGAGGGCGAGGAGGCGGCCGGTGTCGGCGTCATCCTGGCCTTTGATGATTTCGACCTCTTTTTTGACGGTGGGGACATAGACGTCAACGAGTTCCAGATGAGGCTGGAGGTCGGCGGGGTTGAGGCCGATGTCGGCGGCGGACCAGATGGTGGGCTGCTTTCGGGTGGCGGCCATGATGCCTCGGAGGGTGGGATATCGAGGCTGGCCCAGCTCGTTGCTGACGGTGACCAGGGCCGGGAGGGCGGATTCAACGATTTCGACGCCCTCGGGCATCTGGCGCTCGACGGAGACTTTGCCATCGCCGACGTCCACCTTTTTGGCGATGGTGAGGGATGGGAGGCCGAGGTGTTCGGCCACCATGAGGGGGACCTGGGCGTTGTCCCAGTCGGAGGCCTGGCGGCCGGCTATGATGAGGTCAAAGGGGCCGATTTTCTTGATGGCGGCGACCAGGACCCTGGCGGTGATGGAGCTATCGGCGGTGTTGGCGAAGGCGGGGTCCTGGAGAAGGATGAGGGTGTCGGCGCCCATAGAGAGGGGTTTTTTCATGACATCGAGGGCGAAGGACTGGCCCATGGAGACGACGGTGACGCTGGCGCCCTGGGCGTCTTTGAGGCGGAGGGCGGCCTCGACGGCGTTTTCGTCGAAGCCGTTGACCACGGGCGGGATGTTGGCGGGGGTGACGATTCGCTTATTCTGGCGGTCCACCTGGAAGGCGGAGCGGGGCATTTCAGGGTCGGTGACTTGCTTGGCGAGGACGATGATGTTGAGGGGCAAAACGATGCTCCGAAGTTTGAGAGTCCAAAGGGGAATATAACATTGGTCTATGGGGGTGTCAAAAAGCGGCGCGGGCAATTTTGCTACGGCGGAGTGGGGTGGGGTCAGCGACCAGAAATGGGGACCTCCAGGATAACTTTGGTGCCTCTGCCTGTTGAAGAGATAATGGTGGCGGAGCCGCCCGCCAACCTAGCTCTTTCCACCATTCCGATCTGACCGAACTTGCCCTGGCGGGCCAAGTGTTCATCGGGAAACCTGGGGGACCCTATCCCGTCATCTTCTATTGAGAGAGTGAGGGTAGTGTTGTGGCAGAAGGCCTTGAGCAGAATAGAACTGGCCCTGGAATGACGTCCGGCGTTGGTGAGGGCTTCCTGGGCGATACGATAGATAGCCAACTCTGTGGCCTTGGGGAGAGGCGGGACCTTGTCGGAATAGGTCAGCCGCACGTCTATTCCAGTTGTCTCTGAGGTGTCCTGGCAGAGAGCCTGGAGGGCCGGCAGGAGGCCGAGGTCGTCTAGTTGAGGGGGTCTGAGGCCCAGCATGAAACGCCTGGTGCCGTCCAAGACATCTTCGACCGACGAACGCAGAGAGGCCAACTCCCGGTGGGCGGTCATGTTGGAGGAGTCCACGGAATCCTGGACGTCGTCAATTTTATGAAGGATGTCCACCAGGTGCTGGGCGGTTTCGTCATGGAGCTCACGGGCAAGGAATTGCTTCTCATTTTCCTGGGAGTTCAGGGTGACCGTGATGAACTGCTCAAGCTTGGACTGCTCGTTTTTCAGCTTCTCACGGGCGCTCAGGGAGACGCCTACTATAGCTCCTAGTAAGAGGGTGATCACGTTGAAGCTTAGCAGTCTTAATATGGGGTCCGATCAGGATGCCTGCGATGACAGCGTGTGGAATGACAATGGCGGTTACGCTCAAGGACGCGATAACGGCCCCACGGGCCCTGAACAGGAAGGAGACGAACAGCACCAGCAGGCCAAAGAGGACAAAGACCAATTCACGATAGAGGGTGGTATTGGTAAAGGACCGCCATCCGGCCGAGGCGGGCAGCCACGAGACGTCCCCCCAGTAGTAGAGGGCTGTGGCAAGGAAGAAGAGAAGGAGGATTAGGGGAAGCGCCTTTGATCTGGACGAAAGGTATTGAATCACAGGACGGAGCGGAGCTAGTTCAGGTTGTCCAGGGTGATCCAACCCTGCTTGAGTCCCTGGATCACGGCTTCCAGCCTGCTGCCGACGCCCAGCTTGGAAAAGACGCTGGTGAAATGGGCCTGGATGGTGCGCTCGGCCAGGGATGTTTTGGCGGCGATCTCCTTGTTGCTTAACCCGCCGGCGCTGAGCTGCAGAATCTCCAGCTCTCGCTCGGTCAGCATAATTTTCTTATTGCTGCCCATATGGGGGTATGTTACGGATTTCAGCAGCTTGTCGGCGACGGAGCGCTCGAGAACGGCCTCACCGGCCTTGATGGCCCGGATGGCGTTGAGCAATTGTTTCAAGGGCACGGACTTTAGGAGGTAGCCTCCAGCGCCGGCCTCGAGAGCAGACATAACATATTGATAGTAGCCATAGGCGCTAAGGGCAAGGATAGCGGTACTGGGAAGGGCTTTCTTGATAGCCCGGGTTGCCTCAATGCCATTGACTCCCGGCATGGAGATATCCATGACCACCACGTCTGGGGAAAGGCGAGCGGCCATATCTATGGCCTCCTGGCCGTTGGTGGCGATACCTAAGGGATCAAAGTCAGGCTCCTCCTCCAGGAGACTGCTTAGACCGTGAGCGAAGGGAGGATGGTCATCCACGACCAGGACCCGGATGGGCCGGTCAGGGACCGATTGACCGTCTTTGGTCTGGATTTGCTTTACATCCTGCACGTAGGAGGCGTCCAAAAGAATAAAAGATGATACATCATATGCATATATCGGCATAACTGCAATGCGGGAAACCGCATGACGAATAGCAGAAGTCGGCATTGGTTTTTGCATACTTATACGCTGTTATAGAATCGTATAGTGAAGAAACTGTGGGGCTATACCAAATTGGTGGACAGCTTTATCGTCATGGACACAAGGGCATATCTGAAAATTGATGTCGAGAGACCGCAAATTCGAGATGTGGTTGAGAACCTCCGGAGAATCCCCTGGGTTGTGGCGGCGGACCCTGTGAACTCCACGCCGTTGGTGATGGCGCTAATAAGAACGGAGGACCTGACGGACCTGGCGGCCACGCTGTTCATAAGAGTAAGAAGGATGAAGGGTGTGAGATCTATGAGCGTTTACTTTGCCGACGGGAACGGAAACGCAAACCTGGAACCGATGAAACCCACAAGTTTGTTGCCTGAGGCGGCGCTGCCTTAACAGGCGAGTCTGCCGCAAGACGGACTAAAGAGCAGTCAGCGATTCACATCAAGATTCCATTTACGGGACTTCCCAACGGACCAGGCTGAACGCAAATTTAGGAGGTGTAACTTGAATCGAAGAAGACTCGGATTTTCTGCACGAGGGTTTCTGTTAGTTTTAGGTATAGTGGCGCTCACTATGTTCATCGTCGCCTGCGGCGATGACCCCACCCCCACCGCCACCGCTAGACCGGCGGCCACCAACACTCCCACCAGCCCGCCCGCCGCCACCGCTACCCCCACCAGCGCCCCAGGCCAAACGGTAACCGCGGCACCGGCCACCGCCACCCCCACCCGCGCGCCCACGGCTACCGCCACCGCTACATCGGCTCCCAAAGTCCCCGTCAAGCCTCGGCTGGTCATCGCCCTTCCCCCGCCGGCTGAGCAGCAGACCGTTCCCTAC
>Ga0194132_10004236_pt1 | contig 24571 bp, 24 predicted proteins | sample TA2KigOf80mmetaG_FD_148612 | JGI IMG/M metagenome (GOLD analysis project Ga0194132, IMG submission 148612) | Freshwater microbial communities from Lake Tanganyika, Tanzania - TA2015054 Kigoma Offshore 80m | ecosystem: Environmental > Aquatic > Freshwater > Lake | place: Tanzania: Lake... | reverse complement strand
CCCTCTATACTGCCACAATTTTGTCGCTTACTCAAACAGGCAGCGTGTTTACGTATCAGCATTCCCCAATATCCAGTAGCAATATATAAAATAGCCTGTAGGGGGAATGATGATCTCCCCCCCCCCCCTACTTCTCAGGCGATTGAGGGAAACCAATGGCCGATTAGTAATCGTCACCGAAATCATCACCATGACTATGGCCATGATGATGACCACCACCAGCAGGCGGTATCTTCTTTTCCGGCTTGTCAGCCACCGCTGCTTCTGTCGTAATCATGAGGCCGGCAACACTCGCGGCGTTTTGCAACGCCGAGCGTACGACTTTGGCCGAATCAATGACCCCGGCCTTGAACAGGTTTTCAAATTTCTCGTTAGCGGCATTGAACCCGTAGTCGTCTTTTCCTTCGCGAACTTTGTTGATAACGACCGGAGCGTCAGCCCCTGCATTCGCTGCAATCTGCCGCAATGGCTCTTCGATTGCCCGGCGAACAATCGCAACACCTTGGTCACGACCATCGCCAAATTTTAATCCATCGAGTTTCTTTTGTGCACGAACCAGAGCTACTCCACCACCAGGAACAATCCCTTCTTCTGATGCCGCTTTCGTCGCATGCATAGCGTCATCTACTCGGGCTTTGCGCTCTTTCATTTCCACTTCGGTTGCAGCGCCGACCTTAATGACCGCGACCCCACCAGCAAGCTTGGCCAGACGCTCTTGGAGTTTTTCCCGATCATAGTCAGAGGTTGTTTCTTCAACTTGCGTACGAATTTGCTGCACCCGGCTCTGAATGGCGTCTTTTTTCCCTGAACCGCTCACAATCGTGGTGTTATCTTTATCAATAATCACGCGTTTGCAACGCCCGAGGTCATTGAGCGCGATATTTTCCAGCTTGATCCCCAGTTCTTCGGCAATGACTTTTCCAGAGGTCAGAATCGCCAGGTCTTCCAACATCGCTTTGCGTCGATCACCAAATCCTGGCGCCTTTACCGCTGCGCACTTCAGCGTACCACGCAGCTTATTCACGACCAGCGCAGCCAGAGCTTCGCCTTCGACTTCTTCAGCAATGATCAGCAACGAGCGACCACTCTGGGCAATTTTTTCCAACAGTGGTAGCACCTCACGCAGATTAGAGATCTTCTTTTCATGAAAGAGAAGGTAGGGGTCTTCTAACTCCGTGGTCATCCGCTCTGGATGAGTCACGAAATAGGGAGATAAATATCCACGATCGAAGCGCATACCTTCGACAACATCCAACGTTGTCTCTAAAGCCTTGCCTTCCTCAATGGTAATGACTCCCTCTTTCCCAACTTTGTCCATTGCTTGGGCAAGAATCTCGCCGATTGTTTCCTCACCATTCGCCGCGATCGTTCCAACTTGGGCAATTTGTTCTTTACCACGAACAGAACGGCTTTGTTCTTTGACGCCTTCAATCACTTCCTCTACAGCCGCATCAATCCCACGTTTCAGTTCCATGGGGTCAAACCCAGCGGTTTGTAAACGAATCCCTTCGCGAAGAATCGCACGAGACAAGACGGTTGCCGTTGTCGTTCCGTCACCAGCGATATCTGAAGTCTTGCTGGCGACTTCGCGAATCATCTTCGCGCCCATATTTTGGAACTTATCTTCCAGTTCGATTTCTTTGACGACCGTTACCCCGTCTTTCGTCACCACTGGGGCACCAAAACTCTTTTGTATCAGCACGTTACGACCACGTGGACCAAGTGTTACTTGCGCGGCGTCGGCTAGCAGGTTAGCCCCTTGGAGGATTCCCTCTCGTGCCTTCTCATGCAGGTAGACGAGCTTCTTCGCCATCCCGTACTCTCCTTTCACCTAACTGTGTTCGTAATTTTTATGTTGAGGCCAATGCAAAGTATGCATCTTTTAGTAAATTGCAAGGTCCTCTGGCAAAGAAGAGTGGAATGGCGAAGCAAAAAATTCGCAGATCAGGGAAGGCTAAAACTGAGATCCAGCGTGAGCAGATGCCGAGGAGCCAACGGCGTCATTATTGTGATCCCAACTTTCATCAATGTCGGCACGGGGCACGTCGTGAGTAAAACCCCATTCAAGGAATTCTTCAGCCGCATCGAATCGCACCCGGCTATTACGCCCACCAAGGACAACGACAATGAGACTTTTGTCTCCACGTTGAGCAGTCGCGACAAGGTTATATCTCGCCTTCACCGTAAAACCAGTTTTGAGGCCGTTGACCCCATCAACTCGACCAACAAGATGATTGGTATTAGGCAGCATCGCCGCCCCATCACGAAATGGCACTTGGTCAACGGATGTCCACCGTAAGATGCGATTGTAGCGAATGAGTTCCATTCCCAGGACGGCGGAATCCCGGGCAGAGGATACGTCTCCGGCAGCACCACCCGGCAAAGGCATGCCATTCACCGTCTGATAGCGGGTTCTGCTCATCCCTAACAAGCGAGCTTTTCTATTCATCGCCGCGACACACGCCTCGACAGACCCACGTAGACGCTCCGCAACAGCAACAGTCGCATCGTTCGCAGAGGTTACTATCATCGCCTTCAGGAGCTCTCCCAAAGGAAAGACTTCACCTGCTCGGAGGTTAATCGTTCTCCCACGAGCACGAGTTGCACGCGCGCTAATTGCAACCGGAGTTCGGAGCGACAATCGTTCGCCTTCGATATCCTCCATAGCCAAAAGTCCGACCATCATCTTCGCGAGAGACGCCGTTGGCCATTGTCTGTCGATGTTCTCAGCCAGCAATAACTGCCCACTATCAGCGTCAGCCAATAACATCGACTGGAAATCTTTATCTGGCTCTGGAGGGGGAATATGGACGACTTCTCGTATCACAACAGGAGCTGGGCGTTTCCGCTGCGCTACGGGTTTCTGCTTCGCGACAGGAAGGGGAACATGAATCCGATACCACTTGGTACCGGAACTTCGGAGAGCAGAAATGCTACGGCTCTCATGCTGTTTCTCCCGTGTCACCCGTGGCAATGCTTTTTTCTGTGTTTTTTCTATACGAGGAATCGGTCGCGCAATCTTCACTTCTTTCGCTTTATACGCGAGACTTTGACCGGTTATTCCATCAACGATAATGAGTGCTGTTCCCACCACAATCCCAATCCACCACATCCTCATCCACGGCACCTCGCCTCCTCCGCACTCTTGCCTCGTGCGTGTCGTCTTCATAGGTAAGTAGAATCCCCCGTAGAGAGCCCCAATTCTCTCCCTTGCTTGCGGCAAGAACTCCTACCATATCATGCGACGACAAACAGGTGCAAATCTTCGCGACGAATACACGGAGAAAAACAAACATCACTATATGTTGGGGGAATACATGAGGGACTACCACAATAGATAGGGACACAAAGCGCACGGCTCGGTCACCGATTGACGGCGCGCGACACCAGACTACCCGAGCATGTTATATAACACCTGGAGATCGTCGCGGATGGCGCGCAAAAGTTCCAGGTGATTGTGATTCGGTGGGAGCGTTGCGATCGCCTCCTCAAGCGGCGCGGCAATCATGGGCAGCGCTCTCTCTTCTTCCCGCTCTTCTTCGTTTTCCTTGATCTTTTTCTTGGCTCCGGCAATGGTGAACCCTTCTTCATAGAGAAGGGTCTTTATTTCCAGAAGCATCTCAACATCGCGGCGACGGTAGAGCCGATGCCGAGAAGGTGTCTTTCCTGGCTTCAGGATCGAAAACTCAGTCTCCCAATAGCGCAACACATAGGGCTTGACCCCTACGATCTTCGCGACCTCGCCAATGCGGAAATAGAGTTTATTAGGCAGCTCTGTTTGTTGTGCCACTTTACGTCAGGTCGACCGCGAATTTTCCTTCTCTTGTAGCACTGGATCGCATACGAAGGAAAGGGCACGCGCGCATAAAAGGGCACGTTCTTCCCTTCCCAACGAAATCACTGTTCGAGGAATTCCTACGCCCGAACCTCGACGTTCAACGCTTGCGCGAGATGGGCAATGACTTGCGAGTGCACCTCATTCACTTCGAGTGCAGTCAGCGTGCGGTCTGCCGCTCGATAGGCAATGGAATACGCCAGGCTTTGCTTGTTTTGCGGAATGGGGCTACCACGGTATTGATCGAACAAACGCATATCAACAATCAATGGGTTCCCCAGAGAGCGAACCGCATCAATCACTACCTGTACTGGTAACGTGTCGTCGGCAACCAGCGCAACATCGCGAACAGTAGTCGGAAAGCGTGGTAACTGTTGATAGCGTACGGCGGTACGTACCTGCAGTAACAGAGGAGCAAGGTCTATTTCAAACACCCACGGCGTTGCCGTGAGATACAGCGCGCGACAATGATCAGGATGTACGGCTCCTACCACGCCACAGACAGTACCATCAACTAAAATCGCTGCTGCTTTTCCTGGGTGAAGAAACGGCACCTTGGCCGCTCGTTCCCAACGAATCTGCTCCTCACAGTGTAGGTCTTGGAACAGTGCTTCTAACACGCCTTTCAGATCAGGAAATTCGATTGGTGCAGGTTTTTGCAAACCACTGGCTGGCCAATTGCCATACAACACTCCAGCAACATGTAATCGTTCTTGCCGTCCATCTGGTGTTTCCTGGCCTCCGAAAAACACCTTGCCAAGTTCGAACATCGTCACACCACTCTCTCCTTGGCGGAGATTATGCTGGAGTACGCGCATAACGTTGCCCAGGAGGCTCACTCGCATCTCTGCGCCTTCAGCAGAGAGTGGATTGATTAAAGGAATGGGGACGGCTGATTGCGTACCAGCAAACAGACGATTGAGTTGAGCTGAGGTAAAACTCAGGCTCATCATCTCAGAGAGGCCTTGCGAGGCAAGGCAGAAACGAATTCGTCGCCCCCACTCTCCCTCATGGTCGCGATTTTTTTCGTGTGCTTCTGTGCGGGGGAGCAGGGTGGGAATTGTCTCATATCCTCTGAGACGAGCGACTTCTTCAATTAAATCGGCCTCTTGAGTGAGATCAGCTCGATAGGACGGGACAGTGACACTCCACGTTCCCCCACGGCTGCGTTTTACTTTCGCCCCAAGGGTCTGCAGGCAGTGCTCAACATCTCTGGCTTCGATTGGCATTCCGAGAAAATTTGAGACCCGTTGTCCACGCAACGTGATCGTCGTTGGCACCAATGGCTGAGGACACACGTCGATAACACCTCGGCTGACTTGCCCCTCAGCAATCTGCACAAGAAGTGATGCTGCACGATCGAGTGCAAGAATCGTCCCTTGTGGATCAATACCACGCTCGAAACGATATGAGGCCTCGCTTCGAAGTCCTAAGCGACGTGCCGTACGACGCACGGTTTCAGGAACAAAATAGGCGCTCTCCAATAACGTCACCGTCGTCTGATCGTGAACCTCGGAATTTGATCCACCCATCACCCCAGCCACAGCAACAGCACGGTCCTGGTCACAAATCAGCAGGTCATCAGCGACAAGCGTACGTTCTTTTCCGTCGAGTGTAGTCACCGTCGCAATGTCACGCGCGCGGCGGACGATAATTTCTGGACCATGCACCGAGGGGAGGTCAAACGCGTGCAGAGGCTGGCCACGTTCCAACATGACATAATTGGTGACATCGACGATGTTGTTAATCGCTCGCACGCCAGCCGCTTCAAGTCGCCATCGCATCCAGGCTGGGGACGGCGCAACGCGCAGATTACTCACCACACGTGCAGCATAACGAGGACAGAGATCAGGATCAGGAATGGATACACGTATCTGATCGCCAATGGGCGTCTTGCTTTCCTTGACACGCGGTCGCTGAGCGAGAAGGGGAACGCCGGTCAATGCGGCAATCTCCCGCGCTAAGCCAAGGACACTGAGGCAATCGCCACGATTCGCGGTAATCGCGACATCGAGGATGGTATCACGTAGCCCGATATGGTCGTACAGTTTCTCACCAATGGGGGCATCTGCGGCAAGGATCAGTAGTCCACTGTGATCATCCGAAAGTCCAAGCTCTCGTTCCGAGCACAACATACCATGCGAACGTTGGCCGCGGATTTCTGCTAACTCTACGTGCTGCCCACCAGGCAAGGTCGTTCCTACTGATGCCAGGGCCACTTTGGCACCAACCGTCACGTTGGGTGCACCACACACGACGGCAAACGTTTCTCTACCGGTTGTCACCCGACAAATAGTGAGATGGTCGGATTGTGGGTGTGGATCGACGCTAACAATCTGAGCAATGTGAATTGGGGTAATCCCGAGCTCACGAATGTCATCGACCTCCAATCCTGCCATGGCTAAACGACTAGCAAGCTGGTCGACAGAGAGGTCAATCGTGACAAATTCACGGAGCCAATTAAGGGAGACTTTCATGGGGGATACTCGTAAAACGTAATACGTAAATACTTAAGACGTAAAATGAGGTGGGGTGATTACGTTTTACGCATTACATAATTACGCATTTTCTTAAAACTGTCGCAAAAACCGCAGATCGCCTTCGTACAGTAACCGAATGTTATCAATGCCGTAGCGTAACAACGTGATCCGATCGATACCCATCCCGAAGGCAAAGCCTGACACCTGCTCAGGATCGTAACCGACCGCGCGGAAAACATTGGGGTGGACCATGCCTGAGCCAAGAATCTCCATCCAACCGCTCCCCTTGCAGATGGGACAGGAGGCGTTCTTTCCGGCACATAACACACAGCCAATGTCGACTTCGGCACTCGGTTCGGTAAAAGGGAAATAGCTGGGACGAAAACGGACCGGCGTGCTTGAACCATACATAGCGTGGACAAAGGAAGTCAGCACCCCTTTGAGATGCGCAAAGCAAATATCCGACCCAACCATCAACCCTTCGAGCTGCACGAACATCGGGGAATGGGTCGCGTCATCGTCGCAACGATACACACAACCTGGAACGATGATCTGCAGCGGCGGTTTGCGGCTTTCCATGACACGGATTTGTACCGGCGAAGTATGGGTGCGCAAAACAATTTCCGGCGCAACAAAAAACGTGTCTTGCATCTCGCGAGCGGGATGATCGGCAGGAATGTTGAGTGCGGCAAAGTTATGGTAATCGTCTTCGATGTCAGGGCCACGCGCGACCTCAAACCCGAGTGCGGTGAAGATACCGATCGTGTCATCTAAAACTTGCTGTAATGGATGCAAAGAACCTCGCGGGCGACGTGTCCCAGGGGCAGTGATGTCGATCTGTTCGCTTGAGAGCCGTTGGGTGCGTTCAGCTTCACGGAGTTGATCCCGAAGAGCGACAATGCGGTTTTCAACCTCAGCTTTTATCTCGTTGGCCGCCTCACCAATTTTGCGCCGTTGTTCAGGTTGCAACTCGCCAATACCGCGTAGCACGCTGGTGAGTTCACCTTTTTTTCCCAGGAAGCGGATGCGTACGGTTTCGAGTCCGTCTTCGTCTTTGCAGGACTCTAGCACCGCTAAAGCTTCGTCACGAATACGTGCAAGTTCGTGTTCCATAGGTAAGGGCTGGGGACTGAGCTATGAGGACTGAGGAAAAAAATAATACAGGAGGTAGAATGTAGGAGGCAGAATAAAAACAATGAGCACCACAACACTTCTTCTGCTTTTCCCTTCTGTCTCCTACCTCCTATATGCTATCTTCTTGAACTCAATCCTCAGCACTCAGTCCTCAGTACTGAATTCAAGCGGCAGCCTTATGCTGTTTCGCAAGATCAGCAATAGCGGTGAATGCCCCTGGATCATCAATGGCAAGGGCAGCGAGGATTTTACGGTCGATTTCGACATTCGCTTGTCCGAGACCGTAAATGAAGCGGTTGTAGTTGATTCCGTTGAGCCGAGCTGCTGCGTTAATGCGCGTAATCCACAAGCGACGGAAGTCACGTTTGCGCGCTTTGCGATCCCGGTAGGCGTACACTAATCCACGCTCTGCCGTTTCTCGTGCTTGTCGGTACTGCCGGCGCCGTCCTCCAGTGAAGCCTTTGGCCAGCTTAAGAATCTTTTTATGGCGGCGACGCCCTTTGAAGCCGCGTTTTGCCCGTGGCATGACTGAGTCTCCTTAGCCCTACTTATAGGGAATCAATTTCTTAATTGCTTTTTCGTTGGTCACATCAACCAAGGTCGTCTGACGCAACTGTCGTTTCTGCTTGCGCGTCTTGGCTGAGAGTTGATGACGTAAGAACGCTTTGGCGCGACGGACCTTACCAGTGCCGGTCGTTTTGAAGCGTTTCGCCGCTCCACGGCGGGTTTTCAGCTTTGGCATAATATGATTACCTCGGGACGATCAAAATTGACATATTGCGCCCTTCTAAGCGCGCTTGCCCTTCAAGTTCGCCAATATCTTGGACCTTCTCGAAAAATTTCCCCAACATATCTTTACCGAGTTCTGGATGGGTAATTTCTCGCCCCCGGAATAACACTGAGACTTTCACTCGTTGTTTCTTCTCCAGGAATCGACGTACATGCGCCGCCTTAAAATCGATATCGTGCTCACTCGTCCGTGATCCTAGTTTAACCTCTTTGACGAGAACTTGCGTCGAATGTTTCTTAGATTCCTGTACCTTCTTCTTTTGCAGGTAGCGGAACTTGCCATAATCCATGACCCGACACACGGGTGGTGTTGCTGTCGGGGAAACCTCGACCAGGTCAAGTTCTTTTGCTCCAGCAAGGCGGAGCGCCTCTGGAAGCGGAACGATACCGATCTGCTGTCCGTCAGCATCGATCACTCGTACTTCACGCGAGCGGATCTGTTGGTTAATCCGAACTCCTGCTTCCTTGGCTATGGTGCACCTCCTGGAACCGCTTCAGCAGTAATGCGGGCCATAAATTCCGCCACCGTCAGAGGAGGGATTTTTTCTCCTTTCCGCCCCCGCGGTGCTACTGTTGCGGTGCTTACCTCTTTATCACCAATCACAACCATATACGGGACTTTTTGCACTTCTGCTTCGCGGATTTTGTACCCTAATTTCTCGTTTCGTAAATCAAGTTCCGCTCGGATACCAACTTGCTGTAACTGAGCACAGACGTTGCGGGCATAGTCATCGTGCGCTTCGGTCACAGTGAGCAATCGCGCCTGCACCGGAGCAAGCCATAACGGAAAATCTCCTCCACAATGCTCAATCAACACTCCGAGGAATCGTTCAAGTGAGCCTAACACCGCGCGATGGATCATGACCGGTCGAGTTTCGCTTCCTTGAGCACTGGTATAGGCCAGGTCGAACCGTTCTGGCAACTGAAAATCAAGCTGAATAGTTGCCAATTGCCATTGTCGACGTAACGCGTCAAGGACAAGGCAATCGATCTTTGGTCCGTAAAACGCTCCATCTCCAGCATTGACCTTGTAGTCGATATGATTGGCTTTGAGGGCAGCAGCGAGTGCAGCTTCGGCACGATCCCATGTCGTATCATCCCCAAGGCGTTTTGCCGGTCGGGTAGAGAGATAAAAACTGATCTCGCCAAAACCGAACGTCCGATAGACCTCGCTAATCATGCGCAACACACCATTGACCTCAGACTCAATCTGCTCCTGAGTACAAAAAATGTGCGCGTCATCTTGAGAAAACGAGCGTACCCGTGTCAAACCAGAAATCACCCCAGACCGCTCAAAGCGATGCAAGCGCGCAAAGTCAGCAACCCGGAGTGGCAAGTCACGATACGAACGTTTCTTAGCGGCGTAGATATACGTATGACCTGGGCAATTCATCGGTTTGACACCAAACGCTCGCCCTTCAATCTCAGTAAAAAAGATATTCTCTTTATAATTCTCGTAATGACCAGACCGATGCCATAAATCGACGTCAAAGATTTGCGGTGTGAGCACTTCCTGATAGCCGTAACGCTTGTATAAATTGCGGATATAGGCAATCAGTTCATTATAAATGAACGCCCCTTTGGGCAGGAAAAACGGACTTGCTGGAGCAATTGGGTCAAAGATAAAAAGCTCAAGTTCCTTTCCCAACTTGCGGTGATCGCGCCGCTTTGCTTCCTCCAGAAGAGCAAGATGTTGCCGGAGATCCTTCTCAGTTGCGAACGCTGTTCCGTAGATGCGTTGCAACATTTCGTTCTTTTCGTCACCACGCCAGTACGCTCCGGCAACACTGGTCAACTTGAAGGCGGGAATGTTGCCAGTCGCGGGCAGATGCGGTCCACGGCAAAGGTCCACGAACTCACCTTGCCGATAGAGAGAGATCGCTTCTTCTCCGGGGATACCAACAATAATCTCGGCCTTAAAATCCTCGCCCATCGAACGGAACAGACTCACTGCTTCATTACGGGGAATTTCCTCGCGAGAGATGGGAAAATTCTCAGCCACGATCTTCTTCATCTCGGCTTCGATCTTTTCCAAATCTTCTGGAGTAAAAGAACGCTCGAACTTGAAGTCGTAATAAAAGCCGTTTTCGATGACTGGACCAATAGTGATCTGCACTGAAGGAAAGAGACGCTTCGCTGCTTGCGCCATGAGGTGGGCGCAGGAGTGGCGCAGCACATCGAGCCCCTCGGCTGAGGCGAGCGGGATGAACTCAAGCTCACAATCCGTATCGAGCGAACGAGAAAGGTCAACGACTTTGCCGTTGACTTTGGCCGCAATGATCTCTTTGCGATTGGCGGGGACGAGTTCACGTATCACAGTGCCAGAAGCGACAGCGCGCTGCTCTCCTTTTGGCATCTGAACGATGATTTCACGTGAACCAGAACTCATAAAACTGTCAGCTTTCAGCGATTGGTAAGGCACTGCTCATTCAGCCATCAGTAGAATTTTCATTGCGTAGTTGCAAGCTGAAAGCATTACGATAGAGGGTGGTGAAAATAGGCGCGAGCGGGGTTGAACCGCTGACCCCTACCGTGTCAAGGTAGTGCTCTGCCACTGAGCTACGCGCCTGTAATCGCCAATTTTCACAGGAGCATCCTCACCACAAGAAGGTTATGCCCCCACTTCCGCTCTTCTTCCTCGTTATGACTCTCGCACTACGTTCACAGTAATGTTTCCCCGTACGTCGCTACTGAGATGAACAGGAACCGTGTACGTGCCAAGCTGCTTAATTGGTTCAACCAACACAATTTTGCGTCGATCAATCGCTACCCCTTGCGCAGTCAGTGCCTTCTCAATATCGATGTTTGTTACTGAACCAAACAAACGATCTTCTTCTCCAGCACGTGCAGCTATGGTTATCGACAAGGAAGAGATACGATCAACCAACCCTTGCGCTTTCTGACGATCTTTTTCTTTCTTGGTTGCAGCTAACCGCTTTTGATGTTCAAGCACATGCAGGTTGCGACGGCTCGCTTCGACCGCTAATCCCCGAGGAATAAGGTAGTTGCGCCCGTATCCAGGACGAACCTTGACTACTTCACCGATAGCCCCCAGGTTCGCAACATCCTCTTGTAAAATGACCTCCATAACAGCCCCTATTCTTACGGCAGCAAAAGAGAAAACTCAAGTTCAAGAACTCACGAGAAAGACAAAGCGCTCAAGTCTCTACCCCTCGCTGAGCACCATTTATAAACGTCGCGGTGTGTTACCCGTACGCTTATAGTCGTGTCGACACATACGGCACGATAGCAATCGACCGGGCTTGTTTAATTGCTCTGGTCAATTTTCTCTGATGCCAGGCACATGTGCCAGTGATGCGACTCGGGATAATCTTCCCACGCTCAGACACGAAGTCTTCTAACATACGCTGCTCTTTGTAGTCGATATTTGCACCTTTGTCGGCGCAGAAACGGCACACCTTGCGTCGCAACCGACGCCGGGTCGGGAATTTATCATCCGTTGCTTGCCCTCTACCGCGCTGTGGCCCTCTTTCTCCTCGTTGTTGTCTCGGTGGCATAGACGTAATCCTTATACAATTAGCAAAACTTGACGGAGACCAATTTCATTCACTAGAGCAACTATTGGGTATCTGCTTGAGGCTCTGCTTCAGCCGGAGGAGGAGTAGGCGGTGCGGCTGCCGCTGGTTGCGGAGTCGGGGCAGCAATCGGCACCTTACGTACAGCAGTAAGAAAACGCAGAACGTTCTCATTAATGCGAAGATTGCGTTCCAATTCTTTCACTACTGCTCCTGGGGCGTCGTACTCCAGTCGAACATAATATCCACGCCTCTGCTTCCTGATCAGATGGGCCAGATCTCGCATGCCCCACTCATCTATTTGCAGGACTGTCCCTTTCGCTCCTTCAACAATCTTTTGCATCCATCCACCTAGTTCCTTCACTTGAGTTTCTGGCAACTCTGGATGAAAAATGCACAACGTTTCATAACTCGGCATGCGTTCCTCCTGCCAATGCTCGGGCTCTTCTTTTACGCGTTACATGAACGGATGGTCGAAAAAGACCGTTGAATTTTCCTACGCTTCTAACTAGGGACGCTCTTCTTCCGGTGAGACCATTCCATTTACGGCTGCCATCGTTTTCTCAATTCCCTCACTGATCCACAATTCGACTGCGTTGGCAGCATTCTCCACCGCGGGGAGAATAGACGCTTCTTCTTGAGGAGTAAAGGGCTGTAAAACGAAATCGGCTGGGTCTTGGCGTCCAGGAGGACGACCGATACCCAACTTCACCCGTACGAACTCCTTACTTCCGAATGTTGCAATCAATGAGGCGACGCCACGGTTGCCTCCAGCTCCTCCACCTCCACGTTTCACCCGGATCCGTCCGAGGGGGAGGTCAAGATCGTCATGAATAATAATAAAGTCCGACAATTCCAAGCGATAGAAATCTCGTATCTGTACTGCCGCTTCGCCACTTCGGTTCATATACGTTTCGGGTTGAACCAGAAGAATTTTCTCCCCTTTACAATGACCATCACCAATCACCGACAGGAACATATGGCGCGAGAGGGGAATGTGCCAACGCTCGGCCAAAGTGTTTACTACCCAAAAGCCGATATTGTGGCGCGTTTTTCGATATTGCGAACCAGGATTACCAAGACCGATGATGACGCGCACCACAAAACCTTAGGAGAAAAGGACAAACGGGAAAGAGAGAACGAAAGAAAAAAAGGGGAAAAAAGCTTTACCTTCTTCCCCTTTTAACCACTTTCTCTTTTCCCCCATGAATTCAGTTATTTCTTTTCTGTTTTTGCCGCACTGGCCACAGGAGCCGCCGCAGGGGCTGCGGCTTCACCTTCAGCAGCTTCTGTAGCTGCAGGAGTTGCTGCCACCGCTAGCGATGCCACGATCACAACAGCATCGTCAGTGTCATATACCGCTTTTACACCAGCCGGGAGGGTAATTTGCGAAATATGCACGGCTCCGTGCAGAGCTAATTGCGTGACATCTATTTCGACAAACTCGGGAATTTCCCGTGGCAAACACTCGACGGTAATTTCTCGGCGTAGAGACTGTAGCACCCCACCAGCCGTCACTCCGGCGGCCTTGCCAACGAAATGCAGCGGTACCGTCACTTCAATTACTTTATTTACATCAACTTCGTAGAAATCGATGTGAACTGGCGCACTCGTCACCGGATGGCGCTGGACTTCTTTAAGCAACGCCAGCTTTTCATTGACGGCTGAGCCTGGGGCATTGAGCTGAATCAAATGTGAGCCTTCAAGGCCATCTAATTTGAAACGAAACTCACGCGCATCGACACAAATCGCCTCACCAGCTTTGCCTGGACCATAAAACACTGCAGGGACTTTTCCGTTCCGCCGGAGCCGACCAGAGTCACCTTTGCTTTTGACCTGGCGTGCTTCGACATGCAAAACAACTGTTTCCATATGCTCCTCATTACACAAACAACGAACTAATCGATTCTTCGTTATGAATACGACGGATCGCTTCTCCGATCAGCGGCGCCAGCGAAATAACCTTAATCTTTTCCGTATTCTGAGCCTCGGGACGTAACGGAATCGAATTGGTCACTACGAGTTCCTCAAGCACCGATCCGCGAATGCGCTCGATCGCTGGCCCGGAAAGAATGGGATGAGTACAACAAGCAAATACAGCTTGTGCACCCGCCTCATGCAGAGCCGCAGCCGCCGTAGTCAACGTTCCTGCCGTATCGATCATGTCATCAATGAGAACGGCAACACGACCTTCTACGTCACCAATAATATTCATCTCGGCAACATCAACATTCGCCTTTCCCGGTATTTTTGATTCGCCTTCCCGAGCTCGACGCTTATCGATGATCGCTAAGGACGCCCCTAACCGTTTGGCAAAGGCTCGTGCACGCTCCACCCCACCAGCATCAGGAGAGACAATGGTGATTTCTTGGCGCCCGACAATTGAGCGAATGTGGGGGAGAAGGACCGGCGCAGAAAACAAATTATCCACTGGAATATTAAAGAAGCCTTGAATCTGTCCAGCATGTAGTTCAGCGGTCAACACCCGTGAGGCTCCGGCAGTGGTCAACAAATCGGCTACGAGTTTGGCACTGATCGGCACGCGTGGCGCAACTTTGCGATCCTGCCGTGCATAGCCATAATAAGGGATCACTGCCGTAATGCGATTGGCAGAGGCTCGCTTAAAGGCATCCAGCATCAGCAACATCTCCATCAAATTATCGTTGCCGGGCGTACAGATAGACTGCATGACAAATACGTCGCCACCACGTACGTTCTCAGTGATTTCGACCGCAATCTCACCATCACTGAAACGACGAATGTCAGCTGCGCCGAGCGAAGTACCAAGGTAAGCGCAGATCTCCTTCGCTAAGGGGATATTAGAATTACCAGCAAAGATCTTCAGGGGTGCGTCTCGCATAATACTCCTCACCTGCTCGAAGACCAGAGAACTACACTGGGGAGGCAGGATTTGAACCTGCGAATGCCGGAGTCAAAGTCCGGTGCCTTACCAAACTTGGCTACTCCCCAACCTTAAAAGGCTCACTACACTCTGCTCAGCGTTCAACAAAAAGCAACACAAGGAGCTCAGTAGCGAGGACTCATGGTGTCTCTTTTCAAGCGTTTCGTCCTCACTTACCCAGTCCTCAGTCTTCAATCGTCAGCGTATATTTTTGGCTGATAGGTGATCGCTGAAGGCGAAGAATACGTAGCAGCTTTGCCCTGAGAAGTCTACGCCGGAATCAGCGGTCAGCGGTCAGCCATCAGCTTTCAGCTTCTGAGGGAGAGTGGGGATCTCTTCTTTCGACTGACGGCTGAGTGCTGACCGTTGACCGCTTTACTGTTTCAAATGCTCGACAACAAACGTCTTTCCCATCTCCCTGAGAGCGTGTGCCGCGTGTTCCGCCTGAGTCCTGACAGCAAACATGCCAAACACTGCTGAACCACTACCTGACATGAGGGCATGCTCAGCTCCTTGCCGGAAAAGCCGCTCCTTCAATTCAGCAATCAATGGGTGGGCTGGAATCACAGCACGTTCAAGGTCATTCACGAGCAGTTGTGCTTGGGGCCATTGTCCGGCGGTGAGTTCAATATGTTGACTATCGTTTCCTAGCGGGGGGAGTTCATCAAAGCGGCGATACGCCCACGGGGTTGATACCCCAAAAGGTGGCACAATCACGACAAACCATTTCGCTGGTAACGGCGGAACAGGCGTCAAGATTTCTCCGATCCCTTGAACACGTGCTGGCTTGCACGGAATGAAAAAGGGCACATCGGCTCCCAGTCGTGCCGCAAGGATGCACAGACGCTTTTCATCGAGCCCGAAAGAGAGAAGCGTATTGAGCCCTTTCAGCACCGCAGCAGCATCACTACTTCCACCCCCAAGTCCAGCACCAGCAGGAATGCGCTTACGAAGATGGATCACAATCCGTGCCTGTATGTTCGCCTCTTTGCACAACAGAGCAGCAGCTTTATAGGCCAGATTCGTCCCATCGGTTGGTAAGGTCGGATCATCGCACGTTATGGTAATGGTCTCTTCTTCGCTACTGACTACTGAATGCTGACTACTGACTACTTTTTTCCGTTCCCCGTTCCACGCTTCAATCTGAACCTCATCACACAAACTGATCGGGACCATCAGTGAATCAAGCAGGTGATATCCGTCTGGTCGTCGGCCAGTAATGCGCAAGAACACATTGATTTTTGCTGGGGCAAGAATACGCATGGCACTGATATGTAGCGGCTCGACGTTGCAGCCGGAAGCGCCCTATGAAAAAACAACAGTATGGATACATTCATGCAGGTCGCGGTCGATGCCGCACGTCAGGCTGGCGCGTTACTCAGAGATAACTGGCAAGAAGCCAAAACCATTGAGATCAAGACCGACATCGTCGATCTCGTTACTAATGTCGACAAAGCCTCAGATGCGTTGATCACTGGGATTCTGCGATCTCATTTTCCCGATCATCAGATTATTGCCGAAGAGTCATCAGTCTCAGGTCGGCCGAGTTCCTATCGCTGGTATATCGATCCTATCGACGGGACGACCAACTTTGCCCACTCATTTCCCCATTTTGCGGTATCGATCGGCTTGCAACACCAGGGACAGATGATTGTTGGCGTCGTTTACGATCCAGTCAAAGAAGAATTGTTCCGTGCTGTACGGGGGCAGGGCGCGACCCTCAACGACCGCCCAATTCATGTCTCAACCGCTCCGACTCTTGAGCAATCAATGGTGCTCACCGGCTTTCCCTATGACCGCCGCAAACGCAGTGCATACTATCTCCGTTTTTATCAAGCCTTCATGACGAGAACACAGGGAGTGAGACGCGTCGGCTCAGCGTCGTTGGATCTGTGTTATGTCGCCTGTGGCCGTGCCGATGCATTTTGGGAATGGCGACTTCATCCCTGGGACACCGCCGCAGGATCACTAATTGTTGAAGAAGCCGGTGGCAAGATGAGCGACTTCACTGGACAGTCGTTCGATATCCACGGTGAGCAAACCCTGGCGACGAACGGATTGTTACATCAGGAAACGCTTGGTGTATTGCAACAGGTATTGGCAATTCCAGAGTAGGGCTATTTCTCAGCGCCACGCGCCTCACGTATCCATTGGCGAACGCGGCGGAGCCAAGCGGTACTCGGCGAAGTTAGGCTTTCTGCAAGAAACTGCGTTGTCATGGTGCTCGTCAACAGCGGAAACGCAATGCTATTTTCAACTTCCGCGTATTGGCCGTTGGTTAAAGCAAAAAACTTTACCTGGTTATTTTTATATCGCCAAACTTCCAGAGTTCCGAGTCTTGCATAGATCGGGAATTTATTGAGAGAAGAACTGGTCTCGTCGACTTCGATGATCAAGTCTGGTGGTGGATCAACAGTGAAGTCAAGCTTCTTTTTTCCTCGGACCAGAGCTTCGTTTTGGATATAGAAACAAGAGTCTGGTTCAAGTCCTTTTTGCAAATCTTTACGTTTGAAAGTCGTTGAACCAAGACCTACTATGTCAATGTTCAACTCTTCTGCCACTACTTCGACTAAGAGAGCAAGAGTTCGATTTGGTCTTTCATGTCTTTCAGTAGGTACCATGATTTCTAGCGCTCCCTGGTCATAGGCGAAGTGTGCAGCGTGACTGTCACCCATATCCTCCAGCAGATGCTCGTAGGTTTCCCAACTGATGCCATACAGAATAATACGCTGGCCATCTTCGATCCAGCATTCTTCACCTGTAGGAGTTTCTAGTGGCTGTACTGAAGGAGTCGTTTCAACAGTCGTTTGCGTATTCATACCTCCTCCTGCGAGGAACCATCACCGAAAAGGATAGTGAGCTATTACCGTTTGAGCAATCTCACTTACCAGCAATAATCCGATGCATGCGATCAACCAATTGCGGCACTCGCCACTCGAATTCATTGGCTTTGGGGTTTGCGCCTGTGCCTTCAAGATACCCGCGATACAGTCCTTCAACAATGATCGCGTACTTCCACACTGCCATGCAGTAATAAAAAGTGAAATGTTTCATGGTACGGCCAGTCTTTTGCTCATAGCGAGCCAGCAATTCTTCACGCGTGTGGAATCCAGGTTGTGAGGTAATGTAATTGCTCTCTTTCGGCTCAGGATCAGGCGGATCTCCCGTTGGTCCCCAAAAGCTCAGGACCCAGCCAAGATCGGCAAGAGGATCGCCAAGGGTCGCCATTTCCCAATCGAAAATCGCCACTAATCGCGTCGAAGGCGGTGGTGGTGCGAACATCACGTTATCGAGTTTGTAGTCTCCATGAACAATACTTGTCGCACTCTGTGGCGGCAGATGAGCCTGTAGCCATTGCGTCACTTCCTGTATGCCTGGCAACGGGCGCGTCCGTGGGAGCGTCAACTCAAGCTGCCCGATCCACCGCCGCAGTTGCCGTTCAAGGAATCCTTCCGGTTTTCCCAGGTTCGCCAACGGGGTCTTTTGCCAATCGACCGCGTGCACTTCGACAAGCGCATCAATCAGTTCTTCACCAATCTTCTGGCGGTCAGCAACCGCATTAAACTCCGGTGGCAGTTGTTCGCGAATGACAATGCCGGCCATGCGTTCCATCAAATAGAACGGCACACCGATAATCGAGCGATCCTCGCACATCACTGCCGGTTTTGGTACGCGCACCCCGGTTGGGGCTAGTCCCGATAACACGCGAAACTCACGTCCCATGTCATGCGCCGTCGGCAGAAGATCACCACGCGGTGGGCGACGGAGGACCCACTGTTTCGGTCCCCACGAGACATAGAACGTTTCGTTGGAAAATCCAGCTTGGTGTTTTTCGACTTTCAACTCACCTGCTTGCGGCGGCAAGTGTTGACGTAAGAATGTTTCCAGTGCGTGGACGTCGATCAGACCTTCAAGTTGCGAACTCATCGTCTCCTCTTTGTGATAAATTCTTCAAGCTTTCAGCGATCAGCTTTCAGCAATCAGCCGGACGGAAAAGCTGAACGCTGAGAGCTGACGGCTGATAGCGTCTAAATCCCAAAAAACTTCTGCGCATTACTTCCCAAAATCTTGTCTACTGAAGCTGCGGGCAGACCCGAGAGCAGCTTGCGGGCTTTCTTCATCGGTTCGACGAAGCCTTCAGCATGTGGGTAATCAGAGCCAACGAAGAACCGCTCATCACCAGCAAACTGTACCATAATCGGAAACATCTGCTCTTCAGGATCACCGTTGATCCAGATGTTCTGCGCAAAATACTCACTCGCCGTTTTCTTCATCTGCGAGGTATGCTGCATGTATTTGAAGCGATAGTTGAGCCGTTCAAGCCACTCGCCAACCCAACCTGACATCGCTTCAATCGTCGCTACCCGTAGCTTGGGAAAGCGCTCAAACACACCATCGTAGACCATGGTCGTCAACGCCATGCGTGGGTCTTGAATGACATTCATGGTCACGAACATGAAACCAGGATCACGATCTTCGTACCACTGACTGCCGGTGTAATGACGATGACCAACCAAATGAATACCGACACTGAGGTCGAGGTCCTGCACTGTCGCCCACACGGGATCGAGATCAGGATGACCAAAACTACGCCCTTTGATTGGCATGGCTGCGACAAAGAGCGTCTTACAACCCAGCTTAGCGACACGCTGCAACTCTTTCACTGCCAGTTGCGGATCACGTAACGAGATGTGAGCGGCAGGAAACAGACGGTTCTTCTGCGAGGCAGTAATCTCGAATGCCCAGGTGTTATAAGCACGACACAACGCATCTGCGACCAGTGGGCTCTCGACACCACCTTCCCACAGCAAGCCCATGGTTGGATAGAGAATTTGTAAATCGATTCCCTCGTCATCGAGGAACTGCACGCGCTTGCCCATATCCTGCCACTCGGCGTTGTACATCAAGATCGGGTCGAAGTTGCTGAGGTTACGACCTTCTTCCTTTTGGCCATAGGCAACAACAGCCGACAGCAGTTCTTCAACATTGACGATGCGCAACCGTCGCCCTTCGACCATCAAGGCGGGCTTACCCGTCGCCGGGTCTTTCACCACCCGCATCGCTTGTTCACGAAATTGCGGATCAATGTAGCGATCAAACAAATCGAGCGGTTCCATAAAGTGACTATCGCCGTCGATCACTGGCATAATGCGTCCTCCTTACTCGTAATACGCTCCACGATGAAACATCTTGGTCTCGCCTCGCAACGACTGTCGTAGTTGGCACGTGGCATCAACATTCACATTCAGTCCTTCAGCATCGAGAACAACACCATAATCATGCCGTGCCGCTTCACGCGTGACAAATCCGCCACGGACATCCTTCTCGACCAGGGCTATATCACGATCGAGCGGGTTTCCCCATCCACCTCCCCCACAAGTGAGCAATCGTAAGAGATCACCTTTGCGAAGTTTGATCCCTTCAGTGAGCGGCACAATCTCGCGTTCTTCAGGAGTTCCTGGATTCACGAGAATACGTCCCGGACGCCCAGACTGTCCGCCATTCACGCCCCACGGCGGATATTTGACGTTCTCCATACGATTGGCAAAAACCGCTTCTTCCGACAGAATGCGAATGTCGCGAATGATGCCACAGCCACCACGGTACGTTCCTGGCCCGCCAGAATCGGAACGAATCGCGTAACGTTCGATACGAATTCCGAGTTCCATCTCTGCATATTCGGCTGGATAATTTTTCTGCGCAACAAAATAGACGGCATCAATTCCATCAGCAAATGGGCGTGCGCCAAAACCAACCGCCACTCCTTCAATGCAGAGCGTATACTCACCAGTTGTGGGGTTGAGACTGCGGAGCATGTAGATAACGTAGACGGGCGATGCTGCGGAAGCATTGCCGCCTGTCGCTTTCGCCAACGTCCCTAAGACACACGCATTGACACGAATCATGGTGTTCGAGCGCATCCCAACCGGCGCTGGAAATTGCGGACTCACTAGACTTCCAGGACGAACGGTCACTTCATCCATCGCTCGCGCAAAGCCATCGTTCAGCATGATGGTCGGATCATCTGCCGTCAGGTACAGCCCATGCATCAGCTTTGGCACGCTCTCATGCATGATAAAGTTGACCGCACCTTGGGCTTGGTCAGAGGTATCCGTGAAATCAAGAGTGACCTTGTCCCCATGTTTCTGTAACGCCATAGTCACTGACAGTTCCTTGTTGCTGACGCCATCACCATCCAAATAATCAGTGAAGCGATAGGCGCCGTTAGGAACACGTGCAGCAAGCGCAGCACGAACAGCCTGTTCACTCTCATCGATGATCTGGTCAAACGCCGTAATCGTCACCCCGTAACCAAAACGTTCGACCATCTCAGCCAAACGCTTCTCTCCCATACGGCACGCAGCCATCAGCGCGCGAATATCGCCACGTAAGATGTCAGGGAAACGAGAATTGCGCACGAATAGACGGAAGACTTCTTCGTTCAGTACCCCTTCACGATAAATACGAATCGGCGGCACGATGATGCCTTCATGGAAAATCTCCGTCGCTGACGGTGAGATGCTCCCTGGCACGATACCACCAATATCCCAAAAATGGCCCCATACTAAAGCGAAACCAACACAATCATCTTCCACAAACACCGGGGTCGTGAACACCATATCCGGAGCATGCGACACGCCACCACCAGAACCGTGGCAGTCGTTGTACCAGTACAGATCAAGTGGACGCATGGTCTCCGGTGGATACTCACGGAAGATACACTCCATCAGATTCGCACCAAGCGGCAGATTAGTGCCGTACACCATGCGCCCTTCACGAGTGAAGAACGAAGCAAAGTAGTCTTTCTTCTCACGAATAAACGGCGACATCGCTGTCCGTTCGATAAGTGCTTCCATCTCTTGGCGAGCGGAACGCAATGCACCTTTGACCAGTTCGAGGGTAACAGGATCGACGCGGACTCGTTCAGATCCGATGTCGGAAGTCACTTCATGTTTACGCGCGGCTTGAGTCATATAAGACCTCCACTGTCCGCAATCCCCTCTCCCTCCCAGGGAGAAGGCTAGGGTGAGGGTGAGGGTGAGGGTGATTTCACCTCAGATTCACTCGCTATCCCAAGGAACAAGCGCTGCCTTTTCAGCTCCTCGAAAATCTTCTCCAAGACGACTTCGATATCCGTCAGTACTTCATGATTCCAAAAACGAATCACACGATAACCTAATTGAGTAAGCACACGAGTTCGCTCCTCATCCGCTTCTCTCTGGTTCGCATGTTGGCCACCATCAAGCTCTATTATCAAATGGCACGCTACACAACAAAAATCGACGATAAAGGAGCCAAGGGCATGCTGGCGACGGAACTTTGCGCCACTGACCTCTCTCGAACGGAGATGCTGCCATAGTTTACGTTCGGCGTCAGTTTGGTCGTGGCGGAGGTGGCGGGCTCGATTTTTGAGTATAGGGTGCAATCGTGTCATCGTGTTTTCCTTCAGGTTCTTTCAGGGTATGGAAAAACCTAACGCTGTAGCTGATACTCTGCTTTTCACCCTCACCCTAGCCCTCTCCCTACGAGGGAGAGGGAATTGATACGTCCCTTCCTACTACTAGAGTCCCAAACTTATCCACCTTCGCCTGCTGACCAGGAAAGATCACCGTTGTGGTATCAAGCTGCTCAACAATCGCTGGACCATCGATCGTCTGATCCACACACAACTCGTTCCGTCGATAACACGGTGTCGTCACCATTCCACCAGCCTCAGCAAAATACACTGAGCGAGACGCGAAAGGTGTCGCAAAACTACGCCCACTCACAACCTGTGGTAGTGTAAGCGACGTGAGCATTCCTACAGCACGAACGCGTACATTGACAACCTCGACCGGCGTATCCTCTAAAGCGTAGGTATACAATTGTTCATGTTTGCGATGAAACGCACGTTCCAAATCATGCAACATTTCGTGGCTCACTGCTCGATGATGTGTTTCCACTGTCAACTCAACCCCTTGCCGGGCATAGCGTAGATCCGCGGCCCAGACAAAAGAGCGACTCGCGGGCGGAATGCCTTCGTTCTCTAACCAGTGAGCGGCTTCTGTTTCTAATCGAGCATATACTTGCGTTAGCGTAGACAAATCGTAGTTCGGTCCACGCTGCAAACAGGTTTGCACATAGTCATTGGCCAGATCAGCAACCAGCAAACCCAGTGCGGACAACGCACCTGGTTGTGGGGGAATCAGCACAGTGGGGATACCAAGAATCTGAGCCAAGGCACCAGCATGTAGTGGACCAGCACCACCAAACGCCATCAAAGCGAAATCGCGTGGATCATAGCCTTTCTCAATCGACACCACACGCAAAGCGCCAGCCATGTTGTTGTTGATGATTTTAAGGATACCATCGGCGGCGGCGCGCAGATCAAGTCCGAGCGGTCGGGCAATGCGTTGTGCAATGACTTCCCGTGCTTTCTGCTCGTCAAGCGTGACTTCGCCACCGAGCAGATATGGCGGAATACGTCCAAGCACAAGGTTCGCGTCTGTCACTGTTGGTTCTTCGCCACCACGTCCGTAGCACGCCGGTCCAGGATCAGCCCCGGCGCTACGTGGTCCGACGGTCAAACTTCCTGTCGCCGATACCGAAGCAATACTGCCACCGCCGGCACCGATAGTATGAATCGCTACCATCGGCACTTGTAATGGAAACGGACCAATCTCTCCTTCAGTGGTGGTCTCAGCTTTCCCATTGCTAATCAGACAGACATCTGCGCTGGTACCGCCGATATCGATCGACATCAAGTTGTTCATACCCGCGCTACGCCCAACGAATTGTGCACCAATCACCCCTGCTGCAGGGCCAGACAAAGCCACATGCACAGCCTGGCGGGCTGCAGTCTCAGCGCCGAACACACCACCGTTCGACTTCATAATCAGTAGTGGGGCGTGAATCTTTTCTTCCACGAGACGCTGCTCTAGTTTTCCCACATAACTGCTTACGGCAGGTTGTACATAAGCGTTGAGGACTGTGGTCATGGTCCGTTCATACTCGCGAAAGATCGGCAGGACTTCATGCGACAGAGAAACAAACGCCTCTGGATGAGTTTCACGTATACGAGCCCGGGCCTGTTCCTCATTGATAGGATTGGCGTAGGCGTGAATAAAGGAGACGGCAACAGACTGGACACCCGCCTCACGCAAGAGTGTACCGATCTCACGGCAACGCTGTTCATCAAGTGGTGCCAGCATCGACCCGTTGTGATCCAGGCGTTCAGCCACCTCAAAGATCCATTCCGGTGTCACCGGACGTGGCGGTTTGATCCATGAATTGAGATTAGCTTTACGCGGGACATCGTGCCGTCCAATTTCCAGCACGTATTTGAAACCATCGGTCGTTACGACCGCTGTCTTCGCCCCCTTCCCTTCGAGGATCGTATTGGTTGCGACTGTGGTTCCATGAAACACATGGCTCAATTCGTTGGCATTGAGATGAGCAAGTTGCAACACCTTACGCACGCCATGCAAAAACCCCTCAGACGGATCAGTCGGAGTAGACGGTGTTTTCGTCATCCACAGCGCACCAGTTTGGCGATCGATTAAGATGATGTCAGTGAACGTTCCACCGACATCGACACCGAGGGCGTAGCGAGATGCTGCATCTCTTTGCATAAGTGGCCAATAGGCATAGCAAGTCTTGGGCTGGGTTTGTAGAGCGGAGGGGCTTTGTGCGCACGATCTCTTTTTCCACGGTTTACACCGTGGGCTACAAGAATACCGCCCTTCCAGGGCTCGCTGATTTGAACCCCGCCAGGGGTGAGCTGCTGTAGCCATCCCTGTAAGGGTCGGTTGACTACCGTCGCATCGCCAGAATCCGCGCAGTCGATACGTGCGTTTGTTTTTTGCCACTCAGTTTGTGAGGTACTGGCTTCTTCGGCCCGCGTTTGGACTTGGTG
>Ga0194132_10004234_pt1 | contig 24578 bp, 20 predicted proteins | sample TA2KigOf80mmetaG_FD_148612 | JGI IMG/M metagenome (GOLD analysis project Ga0194132, IMG submission 148612) | Freshwater microbial communities from Lake Tanganyika, Tanzania - TA2015054 Kigoma Offshore 80m | ecosystem: Environmental > Aquatic > Freshwater > Lake | place: Tanzania: Lake... | reverse complement strand
GCAGAAACGCACCGTCGACGACGTCTGGCGTCACATCGGCAGCCTCGTCACGACCATCGGCTCCCGCGAATGCAGCGCATACTTCGCCAACGCAGGATACGCTTCCGTCAAAACGTGAAACGCTCTAATGCAGGGTTTCGCCGCCACCGACCACGCGCAGGGCGATCCGGCCGATCAGTTCCGCGCGCTGCGCTTCGGCCGCCGCCACTTGAGCCTCGGCTTCGTTCGCCGTGCTGCGGTTCGATCCCATCAGCACGAAGCCGCCCAGGACGGCGACGATACCGACCAGCATGGCCGCCGCGTCAAACCGAATCGCACCGACCATCATCGCGATCAGGATCACGCCGCCGAGACCGACGGCGACGCGCGACGCCAGGATGATTTTCTGGCAGTTCTCGATTGTGATGGACAGTTGCTCGATCCGCGCCTCAAGGCGCGCGATCTGGTCGCGCGGGTCGGCGAATTCCGTGACCGTCTCGTCCATGGGCGCATTCTACATGGCCGCGAGGCGCTGGCGACGCGCCTCGTGGACCGGTTTGCGCCCTACTCCGCCGCCACCCGTGTCGCCGGATCGGCTGCCTCCACCTTGGCGGCGCAGAACTTGAACTCCGGGATTTTCCCGAACGGATCGAGCTTCGGGTTGGTCAGAAGGTTCGCCGCCGCCTCGACGTAGGCGAACGGAATGAACACGACGCCGTCCGGAACCGCGTCGTCCTGCCGCGCCGCAAGCTCGACCGTGCCGCGGCGCGTGGTCACGCGCACCAGGTCGCCCGGCTCGATACCGAGCTTCTCGATGGTGCCGCGCGAAAGCTGCGCGATTGCCGACGGCTCGATCGCGTCGAGCACGGTGGCGCGCCGCGTCATCGAACCGGTGTGCCAGTGCTCCAACTGCCGCCCGGTCGACAGGATGAACGGATATTCCGCGTCCGGCACTTCGTCCGGTGGCTGGAGTTTGGCTGCGACCAGCTTGCCGAAACCGCCGGGCCGCGGGAAGCCCTTGTCGAACACCACGTCGCGGCCTGGCTTGTCCGGCGCGTCGGACGGATACGTGACGGCGCTCTCGCGCTCGACGCGCTCCCAGGAGATATTGTCGAGTGCCGGCATCATCGAGGCCATCTCGGTGTAGACCTCGCCGACGCGCTTGTAGTTCCACGGCAGGCCCATGCGCTTGCCGATCTCCTGGATGATCCAGAGATCGTGGCGCGTGTCGCCCGGCAGCGGCAGCGCCTGACGGCCCATCTGGACTTGCCTGTTGGTGTTGGTGACGGTGCCGTCCTTCTCCGGCCAACCGGACGCCGGCAGGATCACGTCGGCATAGACCGCGGTCTCGGTGAGAAACAGGTCCTGCACCACGAGATGTTCGAGGTGCGCCAGCGCCTCGCGCGCGTGGTTGAGGTCGGGGTCGGACATCGCCGGGTTCTCGCCCTCGATGTACATGCCCTTGATCTCATCATGGTGGACCGCATCCATGATCTCGACCACGGTCTTGCCGCGCTTGGGATCGAGCTTCACGCCCCAGGCGGCTTCGTACTTGGCGCGGATTTCCGGATTCTCGACCGACTTGTAGTCGGGGAAGAACATCGGGATCAGGCCGGCGTCGGAGGCGCCCTGCACGTTGTTCTGGCCGCGCAGCGGATGCAGCCCGGTGCCCGGCCGTCCGACCTGGCCGGTGATCAGCGACAGCGCGATGAGACACCGCGCATTGTCGGTGCCGTGGGTGTGCTGGGAGACACCCATGCCCCAGAAGATGATCGCACTTTCGGCGCGGGCGTAGGCGCGCGCGACCTCGCGCAAGGTGTCGGCGTCGATGCCGCAGATCGGCGCCATCTCCTCCGGGGTGAAGTCCTTGATGTTCTCTTTCCAGGCGTCGAAGCCTTCGACGTAAGTCTGGATATACTGCTGGTCGTAGAGCTTTTCCTCGACGATGACGTTAAGCATGGCGTTGAGCATCGCGACGTCGGCGCCGTTCTTGAACTGCATCATCTTCCAGGCGTGGCGCTTCAGCGCCTGGCCGCGCGGGTCCATGACCACGAGCTTGGCGCCGCGCTTGGCCGCCTGCTTGAAGAAGGTCGCCGCGACCGGATGGTTCTCGGTCGGATTGGCGCCGATCACGATGATCAGATCCGAGTTCTTGCACTCGTTGAAGGTTGCGGTGACGGCCGCCGAGCCGACGCCTTCGAGCAGCGCAGCGACCGATGAGGCATGGCAGAGCCGTGTGCAGTGATCGACGTTGTTGGTGCCGAAGCCGGTGCGCACCAGCTTCTGGAACAGGTAGGCCTCTTCGTTGCTGCCCTTGGCCGAGCCGAAGCCCGCCAACGCCTTCGGTCCGTCGCGGTCGCGGATTTTCTTTAAGCCGCCGGCGGCGCGATCGAGCGCCTCCTCCCAGGTGGCCTCGCGGAAGTGCGTGTACGGGTTCGACGGGTCGATGAACTCGTGCGGCACCTTCGGCACGCCGTCCTTGCGGATCAGGGGCTTCAGCAGGCGCTGCGGGTTGTGCACGTAGTCGAAGCCGAACCGGCCTTTGACGCACAGGCGGTTCTGGTTTGCGGGACCGTTCTTGCCGGTGACCGAGACGATCTTGTCGTCCTTGATGCCATAGGTGAGCTGGCAGCCGACTCCGCAATACGGGCAAACCGAGTCCACCGTGCGGTCGGGCTTGCCGAGATAGACGTTGTTCTCGTCGACCATCGTGGACGGCATCAGCGCGCCGGTCGGGCAGGCCTGCACGCATTCGCCGCAGGCGACGCAAGTCGAGGCGCCCATCGGGTCGTCGAAGTCGAACACGATCTTTTCGAGGTGGCCGCGCCCGGCCATGCCAATCACGTCGTTGACCTGCACTTCGCGGCAAGCGCGGACGCAGAGATTGCACTGGATGCAGGCGTCGAGATTGACCGCCATCGCGATGTGGCTGCGATCGGGCTCGGGCACCGCCTCCGTCTCGCGCTTTGGGAAGCAGCCGGCTTCGAGCTTCTGTCGCTTGACGATCTTCCAGAGTTCGCTGTCGGGATCGTGCGCCACCTCGATCGCGGGCTGATCGGTGAGCAGCAGCTCGGCGACCATGGTGCGCGCGGTCTTGGCGCGCTCGGTCTGGGTCTGCACTTTCATGCCGGGCGACGGCGTGCGGATGCAGCTTGCCGCCAGCACGCGCTCGCCCTCGATCTCGACCATGCAGACGCGGCAATTGCCGTCCGGCCGGTAGCCGGGCTTGGGCGTGTAGCAGAGGTGCGGCAGCTTGATGTCGAGCCGGCGCGCGGCGCGGAAAATCGTCTCGCCGTCGCGGATGTCGACCTCGCGACCGTCGATGAAGAAGGTGTTGGGCTTCTGTGCGGATTGCTCGCTCATGACGGCCTCGTTGCTCACCAACGTCCAAGCGGTTTGGTGAGTTCGTCGGGGAAGAACTTCAGCACGCACAGCAGCGGGTTCGGTGCAGCCTGGCCCAGGCCGCAGATCGAGGCGTCACGCATCAGCGTCGACAGCTCGGTCAAGAGCGCGGCGTCCCACGGGCCGGCTTCCATCAGCTTGACGGCCTTCTCGGTGCCGACCCGGCATGGCGTGCACTGGCCGCAGCTCTCGTCCTCGAAGAACTTGAGCAAATTCAGCGCCACCGCCTTCATGTCGTCCTTATCGGACAGGATCACGACCGCGTGCGACCCCACGAAGCAGCCGTGCTTTTCCAGGGTTCCGAAGTCCATCGGCTCGTCGGCCATCGAGGCCGGCAGGATGCCGCCGGACGCACCGCCCGGCAGATAGCCCTTGAACGTCTCGCCGTCGGCCATGCCGCCGCAATACTCTTCGACCAGTTCGCGCGCGGTAACGCCCGCGGGAGCGACCACGACGCCCGGCTTCTTCACGCGCCCCGACACCGAGAAGCTGCGGAAGCCCTTGCGGTCGCGGCGCCCTTGAGACGTCATCCATTCCGCGCCCTTCTCGACGATGTCGCGGATCCAGTAGAGCGTCTCGACATTCTGCTCCAGCGTCGGGCGGCCGAACAGGCCGACCTGCGCCACGTATGGCGGACGATGCCGCGGCAAGCCGCGCTTGCCCTCGATCGACTCGATCATCGCGGATTCTTCGCCGCAGATGTAGGCGCCCGCGCCGCGGCGCAGATGAAGCTTCGTGTGCTTCGCAAGTCCCGCCTGCTCGACCTTGACGAGTTCAGCTTCGAGCATCAACCGCACTTCGGGATATTCGTCGCGAACGTAGATGTAGGTCTCGACCGCCTCGACCACGAAAGCCGCGATCAGCATGCCCTCGATGAAGCGGTGCGGGTCCTGCTCCAGATAGAAGCGGTCCTTGAACGTGCCGGGCTCGCCCTCGTCGGCATTGACTGCCATCATGCGAGGGCCCTTCTCCGCGCGCACGAACTGCCACTTGCGGCCGGTCGGGAAGCCCGCGCCGCCAAGCCCGCGAAGCCCTGCGTCGCTCACGATCTTGATCAAGTCGTCGCGGGGGCGCTTGCCAGCCATCGCCTCGCCGAGCACACGATAGCCGCCGTCGGCGAGATAGCGTTGGAAATCGATGTGCTTCGTCCATGCGTGCGGGTGTGGCGGCACGGCCATGGACTTCGCGAGCTTCGACTCGTCGGCCTTGAACACCTGCATGTGGCCGACAGCACAGACCGGCGCGCGGTCGCACGCGCCCATGCAGGGTGCGCGCATGACGCGCACATTCGGTCCCAATGCTTTCGGCAGCGATGTCAGCATGCGCTCGCTGCCGGCCATCGCGCAGGACAGCGAGTCGCAAACCCTGATCGTCAATGGCGGCGGCGGCGTCTCGCCTTCCTTCACCACGTCGAAGTGCGAATAGAACGTCGCGACCTCATAGACCTCGGTCATCGACAGCTTCATCTCCGACGCAAGCGCCGCCATGTGCGCGGCGGAGATGTGGCCGTACTGGTCCTGGATCAGATGCAGATGCTCGATCAGCAGGTCGCGGCGGCGCGAACGGTCGCCCAGCAGCGCCTGCACCTCGGCCAACGCGGCGGGGTCGACCTGACGGCCTTTCGGGGTCCGGCGGGGCCGGCGGCTTTGCGGCTGCGAGCCGTTTCCCCCGGCGCCGGGCGGATTGTGGATATTCATGGCGTTCTCCGACCACCACAATTGAACCCATCCAAAGTATCGAACAATCCCGCGCTCCCCATGGTTTGATAGGAATCGTCTATCAGAATTGATAGATTTGACCGGAATTGTTCGCTCATTGCCGGCCCGTCTGTTATAAACTGCTGGTTTCAAAAGAGCTTTCCGGATGATCGACAAGCTGGACTTCATCCTGGCGCTGGCCCGCGAGAGGCACTTCGGCCGCGCCGCCGAGGCCTGCGGGGTGACCCAGCCGACGCTGTCGGCGGGGGTGAAGCAGCTCGAGGAACAGATGGGCGTGCTGCTGGTGAATCGCGGCTCGCGCTTCCGCGGCTTCACGCCGGAAGGCGAGCGCGTGCTCGACTGGGCGCGCCGCATCGTCGGCGACACCCGCGCGATGCGCGAGGAAATCAACGCGCTGCGCCACGGCCTCACCGGACGCTTGCGCATCGCCGCGATCCCGACCGCACTGCCGATGGTCGCAGAACTCACCACGCCGTTCCGCGAACGGCATCCCAACGTGCAGTTCACCATCTACTCGCGCACGTCGATCGAGATTTTAGAACTGCTCGATAATCTGGAAATCGACGCCGGCGTCACCTACCTCGGCAACGAGCCGCTTGGGCGCGTGACGGCCGTGCCGCTTTACCAGGAGCGATATCGCCTGCTGACATCGGCTGATGCGCCGCTCGGCAACCGCGACACGGTAACGTGGGCCGAGGTCGCACGCGTACCCCTGTGCCTCTTGACGCCCGACATGCAGAACCGGCGTATCATCGACCGGCTCCTGCAGGGTGCGGGCGGGGAGTCGCGGCCGACGCTGGAATCGGACTCGATGATCCTGCTGTTCACCCACGTCCGCACCGGGCGCTGGGCGAGCGTGATGCCGGCGAAGCTCGCCGAAACGCTAGGCCTCACCGACACCCTGCGCGCGATCCCGATCGTCGAGCCCGAGGCGGTGCAGACCATCGGCCTCGTCGCGCCGGCGCGCGAGCCGATGACGCCGGTCGCTGCGGCGCTGGTCGCCGAGGCGCGCCAGGTCGCGGCCCGGATCGAGCGGGACTAGCGAGCGGCCATAGGCCGCGACCCGGCAACCCTTGATGGCGACAGCCGCCTGACGCACAATTCCCTCCAACACGACAGCCGGAACCCTCCATGTACATTGCCGACGCCAAGCGCCTGACCCATGAGGGCGCACGAAAGATGATGACCACCGCGATCGCCAAGGCCGCGGAGGCCAGGATCGCGATCTCCTGCTGCATCGTGGACGCCGGCGGTCACGTCATCGCACTGGAGCGCATGGACGGAGGGCGCTTCCATACGCTCCACTCGTGCACCACCAAGGCGGTCTGCGCGGCCTCCAACAAGCGCACGACCTCGGCCAAGGGCGCGGTCGGCCAGGACCTCGACACGATCCATGCGCTGGGCTTGGCGCTCGCTGCGGGCCCCGAGCGCTGGACCGCCATGGAGGGCGGCGCGCCGGTGCTGGTCGACGGCCAGTGCATCGGCGGCATCGGCGTCAGCGGCGGTGACTGGGAGACCGACGAGCGCATCGCGCGCCAAGCCGTCGAAGCGATCGGTGCGAGCTGGAAATGACGGATATGAAGTCGAAGCCGCTCCGCGTCGCCTGCATCGGCATGGGCTGGTGGTCGGACGTGCTGGCCGACGCCATCAAGCGCTCGGACAAAATCGAGATTGCGGCCTGCTACACCCGCTCGGAGGACAAGCGCGCGGCCTTTGCCAAAAAGTACGGCTGCAAGCCCGTATCGAGCTATGCGGAGATGCTGGCCGATCCGACGGTCGAGGCCGTGATCAACACCACACCGAACGACGTACATCTCGAAACCACGCGCGCCGCCGCCGAAGCGCGCAAGCATGTGTTCCTCGACAAGCCGATCGCCAACAACGTCTCCGACGGCCGCGCCATCACCGAAACCTGCCGCCGCGCGGGCGTGGTGCTGGCGCTCGGCTATCAGCGCCGCCGCGAAAGCCATTTCCGCTGGATCAAAAAGCAGATCGACGACGGCCATTTCGGCAAGATGGTCAACGCCGAGGCCAACATCAGCCGCGACCGGCTCGGCAAGATCGACCTGTCCTCTTGGCGCTACCAGGCCGCCGGAATGCCCGGCGGCGTGATGCTGCAGATCGGCATCCACTACACCGATGTGCTGACCTATCTAATGGGGCCGATCAAGGCGGTGCGCGGCCAGTTCGCTCAGCTCGTGCTGCCGGGCGACAACCCGGACGTGGCGAGCCTGATCCTTGAACACGAGAGCGGCGCATTGTCGACGCTGAATGCGAGCTACGCCTCGGCGTCCGAATATTACCTGATGAACATCTACGGCAAGGACGCCAGCGCCTACTATGACATGCACGGCGGCCTGCGCCTGCTCAAGCGCGGCGATGACAAGCCCGTAGCCGTTCCGGCGGCGAAGAACGACACCTTCGTCGAAGAACTGGAAGAGTTTGCGGCGGCCTGCCGCGGCGGGCCGAAGCCCGAAGTCGGCGGCGACTACGCGACCGTGTCGCTGGCCGTCGTGCGCGCGGGGATTCTCTCGGCACGCGAGGGCCGCAAGGTGGAGGTCGAGGAGATTCTCAACAACGACTGAACCGAACAAAAACCTGGATGGGAGGAAGCCATGACACCGGGATTCAAACTTCTATCGGCATTGGCTGTCGCAACAGTTGCACTGGCTGTGCCTGCGCAGGCGCAGGACTACCCCACCCGCGCGGTGACCGTTGTGGTCCCGTTCCCGGCCGGAGGCCCGAGCGATGTGATTGCGCGCATTGTCGCGGAACACATGTCGCGCAGCCTCGGCCAGCAACTCGTAATCGAGAATGTCGGCGGCGCCGGCGGCACCATCGGCAGCACCCGCGTCGCGGTGGCCAACCCTGATGGCTACACCCTGCTTGCCGGAAGCATGGGCTCGCACGTATCCGCGCCGGTGCTCACGCCGAACGCAAAATATGACGCGTCGCACTTCACGCCGATCGGGCCGACCGCGCATTCGCCGGCGGTGATCGTCGCGCGCAAGGACTTCCCGGCAAAGGACTTCAAGGAGTTCGTCGCCCACATGAAGCAGAACGGGGCCAATGTGCGTCAGGCGCACGGCGGCATCGGCGCGTCCTCGCACATGGCGTGCCTCCTGTTCAACACCGCCATCGGCGTGAAGCCGACGCTGGTCGCATATCGCGGCACGGGGCCCGCGATGAACGACCTGATCGGCGGCCATGTCGACACTTTCTGCGAACAGTCGGTGAGCGTGTCGAAGCAGGTCGCGGGCGGCTCGATCAAGGGCTACGCTGTGTCCGCGAGCCAGCGGCTCGCCGCGCTGCCGGATCTGCCGACCGCGAAGGAAGCCGGCGTGAACTACGACATGAGCATCTGGGCCGGCATTTTCGCGCCCAAGGGCACGCCTGCGGCGGTGGTGAACAAGCTCGCAGGCGCGCTCGACAAGGCACTCGACGACGCCAGCGTCCGCAAGCGCATCGGCGATCTCGGCGGCTCGGTGCCCGGCAAAGCCGAGCGCACGCCGGCGGCGTTCCAGACTTACGTGAATGCCGAGGTCGCGCGCTGGGCGCCGATCCTGAAGGCCAGCGCGGAGAAGAAGTAGCGGGTTCGTGTCCCGCACGCGGCGCAGCGCCACAAGCGCGTTTACGCGCTTGTGGTATTGCGTCGCGCCCGGGACACGAAGCCGCCGTTACGCCACCTTCTCCTTCAGGTGGCGGAACATCGCGTTCATGGACTCCTCGTCCATCTCGGTCTTGAACTTGTAGCGGTCCTTGAGCGTGCCGGCCTTCTGCGCTGCGGGCCGCGCGTTGATCTCGTCGACCAGCCGCTTGATGTTCTTGAACTTGTCCCATGCGCCGTCACCGCCGCCGACGACGTTCGGCAGCATACGCGCCCAGCCCCACAGGTTCATGTCGACGATGGTGTAGGTGTCGCCCAGCATGTACTTCCGCGTCGCAAGCCGCGCGTCGAGGATGCCGAAGTGGCGCTGTCCCTCGTAGACGTAGCGGTTGATGGCGTAGGGGATCTTCTCGGGCGCATAGTTGCGGAAGTGCACCGCCTGTCCCGAATACGGCCCGACGCCGGACGAGATGAAGAACATCCAAGACAGCAGTTCGCCGCGCGCCTTGTCGGTCTTGGCCGGCAGGAACTTGCCGGTCTTCTCGGCGAGGTAGAGCAGGATTGCGCTGGAATCGAACACCGTCACGTCGCCATCGACGATCGCAGGCAGCTTGGCGTTCGGGTTGATCGCCAGGAATTCCGGCTTGTGCTGTTCGCCCTTGCGGGTGTCGACCGGGATCGCGTCGTAGGGCGTGCCGGTCTCTTCGAGAAACAGCGCGACCTTGGTCGGGTTCGGCGCGCCGGAGTAGTAGAATTTGAGCATTGCTGGTCTCCTTCACATCAAAACATGGGCTGAATATCGGAAGCCCCGCCACAGCCGTCCAAAGGACGGCGTCGCTTCGCGCGCCTATGGCGGGGCTTCTTTAGTCGAAAATGGAACCGGAGGCTAGAACAGCCCGACGATGCGGCCCTGCGCGTTGACGTCGATGCTATCGGCCGACGGCACCTTGGGCAGGCCCGGCATGGTCATGATCTCACCGCAGATCGCCACGATGAATTCCGCACCCGCCGAGAGCCGCACCTCGCGCACCGGGATGTTGAATCCGGTCGGCGCGCCCTTGGCGTCGGGGTTGGTCGAGAACGAGTACTGGGTCTTGGCGATGCACACCGGCAGTTTTCCGAAGCCCATCTCCTCCCAGGACTTGAGCTGGTCTTTCACCGACTTGTCGGCGGTCGCGTCGTCGGCACGGTAGATTTCCTTGGCGATGGTGCGGATTTTGTCGAACAGCGGCATGTCGTCGCCGTAGAGCAGCTTCAGGTTCGCCTTGCCTTCGTCGATGATGCGGACCACCGCGCGCGCAACGTCGGCAGCGCCCTCGCCGCCCATGGCCCAGTGGTCGGCCATCAGCGCCTCGACGCCGAGCGCCTTGCACTTCTCCTTCACTAGGTTGATCTCTGCATCGGTGTCGGCGGAGAAGCGGTTGATCGAGACCACGGCCGGCAGGCCGAACTTCTTGATGTTCTCGATGTGACGCTGAAGGTTGGACATGCCGGCTTCAAGCGCTTTCAGGTCCTCCTTCTTGAGGTCTTCCTTTTTGACGCCGCCGTGCATCTTGAGCGCGCGGATGGTCGCGACCACCACCACGCAATCGGGCTTAAGCCCCGCCTTGCGGCACTTGATGTCGAGGAACTTCTCCGCCCCGAGGTCGGCGCCGAAGCCGGCTTCCGTCACCACATAGTCGGCGAGCTTCAGCGCCGCGGTCGTGGCCGATACCGAGTTGCAGCCGTGCGCAATGTTGGCGAACGGGCCGCCGTGGATGAAAGCCGGTGTGCCTTCGAGCGTCTGCACCAGATTCGGCGCGATGGCGTCCTTCAGCAGCGCGGTCATGGCGCCGTGGCCGTTGAGTTCCTTTGCACGTACCGGCTTCCGGTCGCGGGTGTAGCCGACGATGATGTTGCCGAGCCGGGCTTTCAGGTCCTCAAGGTCCTTGGCGAGGCAGAAGATCGCCATCACCTCCGAGGCCACCGTGATGTCGAAGCCCGCTTCGCGCGGATAGCCGTTGGCGACACCGCCGAGCGAGCACACGATCTCGCGCAGCGCGCGGTCGTTCATGTCCATGACGCGGCGCCAGGCGACGCGGCGGCTGTCGATGCCGAGCGCATTGCCCCAGTAGATGTGGTTGTCGATCAGAGCGGAGAGAAGATTGTGCGCCGAGGTGATGGCATGGAAGTCGCCGGTGAAGTGGAGGTTGATGTCCTCCATCGGGATCACCTGGGCGTAGCCGCCGCCGGCAGCTCCCCCTTTAACGCCGAAGCAAGGCCCGAGCGACGGCTCGCGCAGCGCGCACATCGCCTTCTTGCCGATGTGGTTGAGCGCGTCGGTGAGGCCGACCGTGGTCGTTGTCTTGCCCTCGCCCGCCGGCGTCGGATTGATCGCCGTGACCAGGATCAGCTTGCCGTCCTTCTTGCCGGCGAGCGACTTGATGAAGTCCATCGACACCTTGGCCTTGTAGTGGCCGTACGGTTCGAGGTTTTCCGGCGCGATGCCGAGGCGATCCTTCGCCACTTCGAGGATGCGTCGCGGCTTTGCGGCCTGGGCGATTTCGATGTCGGATTTCGGGCTCTGATGTTGCGAGGCGGGCATGGGCGGGGTCCAGTATGATCTTGCTGTTGATTGTGAGTTTGTCAGTCCGGCCGAGCGCAACGCGGCGCTCCGGAATGACGCTGAGTGCTTCGGAAGACACGCATCAGGTCAGCCGCGTCCCGGTGGCGAGGCCCGCGGACTTCAGCCACTCGGCGGCTTCGACCTTCTTGCCGCCGTCGGGCTGCACGCGCGTGACCTTGAAGCGGCCGTCGGCGCAGACCACGGTGAAGCCGTCGGCTTCGACCGCGACAACCTCACCCATCTTGCCGGCAATGCCCTTGGGGTCCTTGGCCGGAAGCGGCTTGGCATCGAAGATCCGGAGCGGCTTGCCGTCGAGATTGGACCACGCACCGGGCGCGGGATTGCAGCCGCGGATCAGCCGGTCGATCTGCTCCCAGGGCTTGCCCCAGTCGATCTTCGCGTTGTCGGGACCGCAGCGGCCTTCGTAGGTCGCCTTGCTCTCGTCCTGCTTGATGCGCGGGGCCTTGCCGGCCTTCACGAGATCGACCGATTCCAGCATGGCGTCGACGCCCATCGGGAACAGGCGGTCGAAGTACACCGTACCGAGCGTGTCGGTGCCGGAGATCGGCGTCTTCTTCTGCAGCAGCACGTCGCCGGTATCGAGCCCGTTGTCGGGCCAAAAGATCGACAGGCCGGTCTCCGTCTCGCCCTTGATGATCGGCCAATTGATCGCGGATGGGCCGCGATAGGCCGGCAGCAGCGAGGGGTGATACTGGATCGAGCCGTGGGTCGGGATGTTGAGGAATTCTTCCGGGACGAACAGCGTCACGAAGGCCATGACCTGCAGGTCGGGCTTCAACGCCTTGAACTCCTCCCACACCTCCGGCTTGCGGTAGGACGCCGGCTGGTAGATGGGGAGCTTGGCCGCGAGCGCGGCCTCCTTCAGCGGATCGGCGCGGGCGCCTTCCTTTTCCGGCGCGACATAGACGGCAACGACGTTCTCGCCGCGCTTGATCAGCGCCTCCAGCACGGCCTTGCCGAACGCCTGCTGGCCGTGAACCACGATACGCATAAAGCTCTCTCCCCAAAACTCAGCTCTAGTCCCCTCCTCCCTTGCGGGGGAAGGTCAGGGAGGGGGTAGCGCTGCGTCACCGGTTGCCCGACATGCTCGACCCCCACCCCGCTCGCCTTCGGCGAGCGACCCTCCCCATAAGGGGGAGGGTAGGAACCCCTACGCCGCCTCGGCCTTTTCCGGCTTCGCCGGCGGCGTGATCGCGCCCGACTCCTTGATCGCCACGATGTCCTTCGACGAATAGCCGAGCACCTTGCCCAGAATCTCCTCGGTGTGCTCGCCCAAGAGCGGCGAGCGCGTCACTTCGGTGATCGAGTCCGACATCTTCACCGGGTTTCCGACGGTGAGATACTTGCCGCGAGTCGGATGGTCGACCTCGACCACCGTGCCGGTGGCGCGCAGCGATTGCTCCTCGGCGATCTCCTTCATCGACAGGATCGGCCCGACAGGAATGTCGACCGCGTTGCACTTCTCCATGACCTCGAACTTGGTCTGGGTCATGGTCCACTGCTCGATGGTGCTGAAGATCGCCTTTAGCCGCGGCAGCCGCGCCGGCGGCGTGGCGTAGTCCGGATCGGTCTTCCACTCCGGCTTGCCGATCAGGTCGCAGATCGGACCCCACACCGGGGCCTGAGTGATGAAATAAATGTAGGCGTCGGGATCGTCCTCCCAGCCCTTGCACTTGAGAATCCAGCCCGGCTGGCCGCCGCCGGAGTCGTTGCCGGCGCGCGGCACCGCCTTGCCGAACGGCACGCCCTCGCCGTATTGGCTGTATTCGGTGAGCGGACCGTGCGCGAGGCGCTGCTGGTCGCGCAGCTTGACGCGCGCGAGGTTCAGCACGCCGTCCTGCATCGCGCACAACACCCTCTGCCCCCGGCCGGTGCGAATCCGCTGGTAGAGCGCGCAGACGATACCCCAGGCGAGGTGCAGTCCGGTACCGCTGTCGCCGATCTGGGCGCCGGTCACAAGCGGCGGTCCCTCGCGGAAGCCGGTGGTCGAAGCCGCACCGCCGGCGCATTGCGCAACGTTTTCATAGACCTTGCAGTCTTCATACGGGCCGGGTCCGAAGCCCTTCACCGACGCCACGATCATGCGCGGGTTGGTCTTGTGGACGTACTCCCAGGTCAAGCCCATGCGGTCGAGCGCGCCGGGCGCGAAGTTCTCCACCAGCACGTCGCAATGCCTGATCAGGCGCTCCAGGATTTCCTTACCCTTGGGGTGCTTGGAGTCGATCGTGATCGAGCGCTTGTTGCCGTTGAGCATCGTGAAATAGAGCGAGTCCGCGCCCTTCACGTCGCGCAGCTGACTGCGCGTGATGTCGCCGCCGCCGGGCCGCTCGACCTTGATCACGTCGGCGCCCATGTAGGCGAGGAGTTGCGTGCAGGTCGGGCCCGACTGCACGTGCGTGAAGTCGAGGATCTTGATCCCGTCCAGCGCCTTGCCGGCCTGGCCGAACGGCTTGCGCGACGGCGGCGGCAGGCCGCTCTTGGCGGGCTTCGCCGCCGGCTTCTTCGACTTGAGCTTGACGACCTTCTTCGAAGCAGCCTTGGACTTCGGCTTGCTCTTGGCTTTCGATTTCTTGCGCATGGCCATTGCTGATTCCCCTATCCTTATTTCTTGCGAAGGGCGCTCTGCGGATTGAGATTGCCGATGCGGCCGCTTTCGCTGCCGGCCGCCGGGTCGATCACAGCGTTGATCAGTGTCGGCTTGCCGGAGTCCATTGCCTCGTTGACGGCGCGCTTCAGCTCGTCGGGCGAGGTCGCGTTGATACCGACGCCGCCGAAGGCTTCCATCATCTTGTCGTAGCGGGCACCCGCGACGAACACGGTCGTCGCCGGATCGGAGCCCGCTTTGTTGACGTCGGTGCCGCGATAGATGCCGTTGTTGTTGAAGATCACGACGCAGACCGGCAGCTTGTAACGGCAGATGGTCTCGACTTCCATGCCGGAGAAGCCGAAAGCCGAGTCGCCTTCGACGCATAGCACCGGCTTGCCGGTTTCGACCGCGGCCGCGATGGCGTAGCCCATGCCGATGCCCATGACGCCCCAGGTTCCGACATCGATGCGCTTGCGCGGCTTGTAGATGTCGATGACGCCGCGTGCGAGATCGAGCGTGTTGGCGCCCTCGTTGACCAGGATCGCGTCCGGCCGCTCCTTGACGATCGTGCGCAGCACGCCGAGCGCGCCGTGGTAGTCCATCGGCACGTTGTTGTTCATCAGGCGCGGCGCCATCTTGGCGACGTTCTCGTCGCGCTTCGACGTCACGGTCTTGACCCAATCGGCAGGCGGCGCGGCCCAGCCGCCCATGGCCGCGAGCATCGCGTTAACGCAGGAGCCGATGTCGCCCACGACCGGCGCGGCGATCTCGACGTTGGAGTCCATTTCCTTGGGCTCGATGTCGATCTGGATGAACTTCTTCGGCTCGGTGCCCCAGGTCTTGCCCTTGCCGTGCGACAAGAGCCAGTTGAGGCGTGCGCCGATCATCACGACCACGTCGGACTGCGCCAGCACCGTCGAGCGCGCGGCACCCGCGCACTGCGGATGGGTGTCGGGCAAGAGGCCCTTGGCCATGCTCATGGGCAGAAACGGCACACCGCTCTTTTCGACGAATGAGCGGATCGCGTCGTCGGCCTGGGCGTAGGCCGCGCCCTTGCCGAGAACAATCAGCGGACGCTTGGCGCCCTTGAGCACGTCGAGGGCCCGCTTGATCGCGTCGGGCGCGGGAATCTGGGCGGGCGCTGCGTCAATTACCTTCACCAGCGACTTGCGCCCGGCTTCGGCGTCCATGACCTGGCCGAACAGCTTGGCGGGCAGGTCGAGATAGACGCCGCCGGGTCGGCCCGAGACTGCGGATCGGATCGCGCGCGCGATGCCGATGCCGATGTCCTGGGCGTGCAGGATGCGATAGGCCGCCTTGCAGAGCGGCTTGGCGATGGCAAGCTGGTCCATCTCCTCGTAGTCGCCCTGCTGCAGGTCGACGATCTCGCGCTCGGACGAGCCGGAGATCAAGATCATCGGGAAGCAGTTGGTGGTGGCATGAGCGAGGGCGGTCAGGCCGTTGAGGAAGCCCGGCGCTGACACCGTCAGGCAGATGCCAGGCGCCTTGGTGAGATAGCCCGCGATCGAGGCCGCATAGCCCGCGTTCTGCTCGTGGCGAAACGACAGCACGCGAATGCCCTCGGCCTGCGACATGCGCAGGAAGTCGGTGATCGGGATGCCGGGAACGGCATAGATGGTCTTGACGCCGTTGAGCTTGAGCGCATCGATGATGAGGTGAAAGCCGTCGGTCAGCTCGCGCTCCGCCTCCTGCGCGGGCATCGCCTTCACTGCTGCGTCGGACATGTCGTTCTCCCGTAATCTCATGCCTCGCGCATCGCTCCGCGCGCGGCGTACCGTTCGCGAAATTCAGTCCAGATAATCTGCGTACTTCTCGACGTGCTCGGCGAGGCCCAGCGCGTGGGTGCGCACGAGTTCTTCGGCGCGGGCGGTGTCGCGCGCCTCCAGCGCCTCGATGATGTTCATGTGGTCCCGGATCGATCGCTCGACGCGGTCCTTCTCGCCGATGGTCTTGCGGCGGATCATGCGCATGTGGGTGAACAGGTTCTCGGCGAGCGAAATCAGCACGCCGTTGCCGCTCAGGCGCACAATGGTCTGGTGGAATTCGATGTTCGCCTCGGAGTACTCGTCGAGATGCGCGCGCAGCTCGCCGTTCTCGAACGTCGCGAACATTTTCCGTAACGCTGCGATGTCCTCGGGGGAAGCGTTCTGTGTGATCAGGCGGGCGGCCATGCTTTCGAGCGCCGCCCACGCGGTGATCATCTCGATCACCTCGCGTCGGGTCTTGCGCACGATGTAGACGCCGCGGCGCGGGACCGAGCGCACGAAACCCTCGCGCTCGAGCTGCGCCATCGCCTCGCGCACGGGCGTCCGGCTGATGCCGAAGTCCTGCGCAAGCCTGCGCTCGTCGAGGCGGATATCGGTGCGGCTGCGATAAACGTCCATCGACACGATGACGTTCTTCAGGGCCGCATAGGCCTTGTTCTTGAAGCTGTCCGCGACGTCTAGAGGCACGACCGCGGGCCGCGCGACGACGGCCGCATCCCCGGACGGGGCGGCAAACGCTCGACGTGCGGATATGTTATCTGGCATGTCTGGCATACAATATTCCACCATCAATCCTGGCGCAACGCCCGCTCGAAACCGTCATTTCGGGCTCAAGTCGCGGCCCTGGCTGGCCGCATCCGCGCCCATAGAACATTGAAGATCGGCCAGAACAGCGCAATGAGACCCAGCGCCATGATGCTTCCGACGAGGCCGTTGGACCAGAAGATGTCCAGGCTGCCTTGTGACGCCAGCAGCGACTGCCGGAAGTTCTCCTCCGCCTTGTCGCCCAGGACGATCGCCAGAACCATGGGCGCCAATGGGTAGTCGCACTTTTTCATGACGTACCCGATGATGCCGAAAACGAGCATCAGGACGATATCAAAGGTCGAATTGTGAACGGTGTAGGCGCCGATCGCGCAGATCACGAGAATGACCGGCGCAATAATGCTGAAGGGAATGCGCAGGATCGCGGCGAACAACGGCACGCAGGTCAGCACCACGATCAGGCCGACGACGTTGCTGATGTACATGGAAGCGATCAGGCCCCAGACGAACTCCTTCTGCTCCACGAACAGGAGCGGGCCCGGCTGAAGGCCCCAGATCAGAAGACCGCCGAGCAGCACGGCCGCGGTCGGCGAGCCGGGAACGCCGAGCGACAGCATCGGCAGCAGAGCCGAGGTGCCGGCCGCGTGGGCCGCGGTCTCCGGCGCCACCACGCCTTCGATCTCGCCCTTGCCGAAGTTGTTGCCGCGCTTGGACGCGCGCCGGGCGATGCCGTAGCTCATGAACGAGGCGGGCGTAGCGCCAGCGGGCGAAATACCCATCCAGCAGCCGATGATGCAGGAGCGCAGTGACGTCGCCCAGTAGCGCGGCAACTCCGCCCAGGTCTGCAGCACCACCTTGGGATTCATGCCGGCCTTCCCGCCCCGGAATTTCAGGCCTTCCTCGATCGAGAGCAGAATCTCGCCGATGCCGAACAACCCGATCACGGCAATCAGGAAGTTGAACCCGGTGAGCAGCGTTTCGGTGCCGAACGTCAGGCGCAATTGACCGGTAATCGAATCGAGGCCGACGGCGGCGAGCGCAAACCCGATGAACATCGCCGCAATGGTCTTGAACGGCGGCTCCTTGCTCATGCCGACGAAGCTGCAGAACGCCAGGAAATAGACCGAGAACTGCTCCGCCGGTCCGAACTTCAGCGCGAAGGCGGCGACCAGCGGCGCAATCAGCGTGATCATGACGATCGCGAACAGCGCGCCGACGAACGACGACGTGAACGCCGCCGTCAGCGCCTCGCCGGCCTTGCCCTTCTGCGCCATGGGATGGCCGTCGAATGTAGTGGCCACCGACCATGGTTCGCCGGGTATGTTGAACAGGATCGACGTGATGGCTCCGCCGAACAGCGCGCCCCAGTAGATGCACGACAGCATGATGATCGCCGAGGTCGGCGACATCGTGAACGTCAGCGGCAGCAGGATCGCGACGCCGTTGGCGCCTCCCAGGCCCGGCAGCACGCCGATCAGCACGCCCAGCACGATGCCCAGAAACATCACGCCGATGTTGAACGGCTGCAGCGCGACCGAAAAGCCGTGCATCAAATTGGCAAGTTCTTCCATATTCCCGCCCCGTATCCGCCTTCAGCGCCGACTGGCCCTGCAGCAAATTTTTTAGAATCCCAACCACGCTTCGATCGGCCCTTTCGGCAAGGGCACGAGGAACCATCGTTCGAAGACGACAAAAGCCACCAGCGGCAGGCCGATCGCGATCGCCGCAATCTGATGCCAGCCGTAGTTGCCGAGTCGCTTCATGAAGAACGCAATGAGAATAAGCGAAGCGACGTAGAGCCCGATCCACGGAATGACCGCCACATAGACCGCAGTCGGCACCACGACGGCGAGCACCTGCCGGAGCTGGCCCCAGTCCGCGAACAATTCGCTGCTGGATTCGCCGCGCGCGCGAACGAAGTTGACGGCGCTGGCGATCAGGATGGCGATCCCGACATAGAACGGGAAGAACCCCGCCTTTGGACCTTCTGCGCCCCAGCCGATGCCGGCTTGAATGCTTCCGTAGATGACCAGCAGCGCAAACAGCGCCATTACGACGGCAACGCCGAGTTCGGCGCTGCGCTGTCCGGGCCCGGAGCGTGCCGCTCCGTGCGAGTCGTCACTCATGAACGTTCACCCCAAACGCAACACGATGAAACCGCCGGCGGAGTTGCTCCGCCGGCGGCTGGCTCGATCGAAATCACTTGGTAGCGAGGAAGCCTGCGTCCTTCATCAGGTCGTGGTGGCGCTTCTCTTCGGTCGCGACCCACTTCACGTAGTCCGGGCCGGTCATGAAAGTCTGATTGAATGCGCCGTCGGCCATCAGCTTCTTCCATTCATCGGTCTGACGGACCTTCTGGAACAGGCCGATGTAGTAGTCGACCTGGGCCTTGTTGGCGCCCGGAGTCATGAAGATGCCGCGCAGCATCAGGTACTCGATGTCGAGGCCCTGCGCCTTGCAGACCGGGATATCGCCCCACGACTTGCCTTCCGCAATCACATCCTTGTACGGCATCGGCTTGGCATCGAACACGCAGAGCGGGCGAAGCTTGCCGGCGCGCCAGTGGGCCACCGCTTCGTTCGGATTGTTGACCGTCGAGTCGACGTGATTGCCGACGAGCTGCACCGCGACCGCGCCGCCGCCACGCTGCGGGATGTAAATGAACTTGGCGCCGGACTGTTTCTGAATCGCCTCGGTGATGATCTGGTCTTCCTGCTTGGAGCCGGTGCCGCCCATCTTGTACGTGCCGTTCGCCTTCTTGGCGGCCTCGATGTAGTCCTTCGCAGTTTTGTAGGGCTTCTCGGCGTTGACCCAGAGCACGAATTCGTCGAGCGCCAGCATCGCGACCGGAGTGAGGTCCTTCCAGCTGAACGGAATGCCGGTGGCGAGCGGCGTCGTGAACAGGTTCGACAGCGTGATGACGATCTTGTGCGGGTTGTTGCGCGAGTTCTTGACGTCGAGGAATCCCTCGCCGCCGGCGCCGCCCGCCTTGTTGATCACAACCATCGGCTGCTTCATCAGGCTGTGCTTGGTGACGATGCCTTGCACGGTGCGCGCCATGATGTCGGCGCCGCCACCAGGTCCTGCAGGAATAATGAATTCCACGGGACGCGTCGGCTCCCATGCCTGCGCCGGCGTAAGCTGGGCCGCGCAGACCACCGCCGCTGCACCCAACACACCTTTCGTGATTGATTTCATCATGGCCGTTGTCCTCTCCCTGATCGGACCGTTTCGCGTCCGTCTTCGACCGCATTTTTCGGCTGAAGGGCGACGTCGGTCGTCGTCGTCCATCGTATCTGCCTCATCTAACCCCATTCTATAGGGTTAATCATTGGTAAACCAATCCTGGGGCGGTGGGCAGTGAGGGGTATGGTTGACGCCCGCGCGCTCTAGTGTCGCAGAGCAGCGGTGCGGTCTCCGCCCCGGCACCGTGGCTGGGCGACGGGTTTCGATGGGCCAATAAAGAAAATCTATCGTGCATCAGCGCCGCGATCGCAGGCAGGCGGGCTTGCTGCAATGCGGCAAGACCTGCGGGAGCCCCATCTGGGCTGCGGCGGAGCGCCTGAAAATGAAAATCCGCCAAGTCGGCGGTCCGGCCAGGTGCCGAACGGCGAAACTTGGCGGATCTCAGTTGGTTGCGGGGGTAGGATTTGAACCTACGACCTTCAGGTTATGAGTGGAAACCAAACGACTGCGATTACTTTCGCTCGACTGCGAATGAGCCGACATTTCCGAGCCTTGGCGAGAATTTTACGATCCACATCTTTCGCTCAACTTCGCCCGAATGCGCGCCAACTCGCCCCCTCTTGCTTCCACAGTGCTTCCTGATTTTGCGATGCTTAAAATCAGGAAGCAGATTAGTCTGAGCAATTCCAATCACCTGCACCTTCATGTTTAAAGATTTGAACCCGAAATGGCCAACTTATCGCAAGCAATTGGCCCATACTTCCGGCGCGCCATCCGAAAGTTGAAAATCAGCACCCGACCGCCGAAGACCACGCCTTCAACGCGCTGACCAGCCTCGCGCTGTTATTGCGACAATAAAGTCGCTTGGTTTTACTTTTAACGCAAGTTGTATCGGTGTGCACGACGATGCGGCGGGCAGAAGGTCATGTCTTCTCTGCCATCAGACGATCAATTTTCTCAACGGTCTGCATGAGTTGGTTTCGCACGTCGCCGAGATGTTGCACGGCCACGGCCTGGTTGCGCCCGGCCATGATCAGTAGGACCTGCAGCACAGCGTCGGAATTCCGGATCAAGTCGACCAGGTGTTGACCGCTGGGACCGCTGATCCCAGCAAGCCAGTTTTTGACCGTTCGCTCCCCCGCACCAGTCCATTTCCTGATGACTTTGATGGCCTGATGGGTGGAGCCCAGCTCGCATTTCAGAGCATAGGCAATGGCTCGTGGATACGGTCCGAGATTTTCGTCGTTTGGAAAAACTATGCCCTTTTTCGGCAACATTCTGCCGGCCCTCCGCAGCTATGGTGACGTGCAGTGCGGATTTGATGGGAAGGTGACGATCGGTGCTCGATCGGCTGGTCGGGCATGAATGTCCCTTTAACGCTCGGCCGCGGGCTCGAGACATTTGGGATCGTCAACAGTGGGACACGTGTTGGGTGAGGGCCGGAGCGGCGTGATCGGTGGCAAGCCAGTTCGTGCCGCGCAGTACGTCCGGATGTCCACCGAGCACCAGAAATACTCGACCGAGAACCAAGCTGAGGCGTTGCAACATTATGCTGCCCAGCGCGGCATCGAAATTGTTCGCACCTATGCTGATGAAGGGAAAAGCGGCCTGAGCCTGGAGGGCCGCGACGCACTCAAGCAGCTGATCGACGACGTCCAAACCAAAAAAGCCGATTTCTCGACCATCCTTGTCTACGACATCAGCCGCTGGGGACGGTTTCAGGACGCAGACGAGAGCGCCTATTACGAATACATCTGCAAACGCGCCAACATCAGCGTGCAGTACTGCGCCGAACAGTTCGAGAATGACGGCAGTCCAGTCTCCACGATCGTAAAGGGCGTGAAGCGGGCGATGGCCGGCGAATACAGCCGGGAGCTTTCTGTCAAGGTATTCGCTGGGCAGAGCCGGCTGATCGAACTTGGCTACCGACAGGGTGGCCCACCGGGATACGGGTTGCGCCGTAGCCTCATTGACCAAGCCGGCACCCCTAAAGGCGAACTCACGAGGGGCGAGCACAAGAGCATTCAAACCGACCGCGTGGTGCTGGTCCCCGGCCCTGCCGAAGAGATCGATACGGTCCGTTGGATGTACCAATCGTTTGTGAAGGAGGGAAAGCTCGAAAGCGAGATCGCCAGTATTTTGAATGAACGCGGGATTCCAACCGATCTCGGCCGACCGTGGACCCGCGGTACGATCCATCAGGTCCTGATCAACGAGAAGTACATCGGCAACAATGTATGGAATCGGGGGTCGTTTAAACTCAAACGAAGGCGGGTTCGTAACAATCCTGACATGTGGATTCGTGCCGAGGGAGCATTCGAGCCCATCGTCGACCGGTCGCTGTTCGAATCCGCCCAGGCGATCATTCGCGAGCGATCACACAAGCTGTCCAACGATGAGATGATAGCGGCGCTCCAGAACTTGCTGCAGGAGTGCGGTTATCTCTCTGGTCTGATCATCGACGAAACTGAGCGCCTGCCCTCTAGCAGCGCCTATCAAAGCCGCTTTGGAAGCTTGCTCCGCGCCTACGAATTGGTCGGGTTCAGCCCTGATCGCGATTATCGCTACATCAAAATCAATCGGGCGCTTCGGCGTATGCACCCGAACATCGTCGCTGAGGTGATCGCGGGGATCGAACAGGTGGGAGGCTCCGTCAAACAGGATCCCTCAACCGATCTTCTGACTATCAATGACGAATTCACAGCGTCGGTCGTGGTCGTGCGGTGTCAGACGACAGCTGCGGGCTCACTCCGCTGGCAAATCAGATTTGACGTCGGGCTCTGGCCGGACATCACCGTCGCCGTTCGCATGGACGGCCCCAATCAAAACGCCCTGGATTACTACCTGCTGCCACGGATCGACATGACGACACCGCGCTTGCGGCTCGCGGAGGACAACGGAATCTCTCTCGATGCATATCGCTTCCCGACGCTTGATACCTTCTTCGGACTGGCGACACGGGTAAGCCTGCAGGAGGTTGCATGAACGATCCGGCTGACGATTATAGGGTCGAAACAATTCCAATCGAACGCATTGACGTGATCAATCCGCGGGCGCGCAACAAGAAGATATTCAAGGAGATCGTGTCGAACATCGCCGAACTCGGCCTCAAACGGCCGATCACCGTCACCCGTCGGGATGGCACGGACGGCCCGAGATACGCCCTCGTCTGCGGGCAAGGACGAGTTGAGGCCTATCAAGCCCTTGGCCAGCAGGAGATCCCCGCGATCGTCGTCGAGGCCAATACCGAAGACTGCATGGTCATGAGCTTGGTGGAGAATCTGGCTCGCCGCCAGCACCGCGCTATCGACCTGCTTCACGACATCCAAGGTCTGAAGCGGCGCGGCTATAACAACACAACGATTGCGCAGAAGACCGGCCTAACCATCGAGTACGTCAAGGCTGTCCTTCGACTGCTGCATAGCGGCGAACATCGGCTGCTGCGCGCTGTCGAGGCCAATCAGATTCCGGTCAGCATCGCCGTTGAAATCGCCGCAGCGTCAGACACCGAAACACAGGCCGTTTTTCAGCAAGCCTACGAAAAGAACCTGCTGCGTGGCCACAAGCTCATCGCGGCCAGACGACTCGTCGAACAGCGGCAACGGCGGGGTAAAGGACTTCGAATCTACAAGGACATGAGTGGCAAGCGTCGAGAAAGACCATTGTCGTCGAACGCGCTCATTCGCGCCTATCAGGAGGATGTCGATCGCAAGCGTCTTTTGATCCGCAAGGCTGTGGCCACCCGAAATCGCCTGGTATTCGTCACCGAGGCGTTGCGCAACCTCTTCGGCGACGAGAACTTTGTGACACTGCTACGGGCTGAAGGGCTCGATACCTTGCCGGGGAACATTGCGACACGCATTCAAGCTGGAGTTCAAGCGTAATGGGTCGCAGGCCGGCATTATCGACGGTGAAGCAGGCGTTCGAGGAGACGCGGCTTCGAATTCCGATTGCTCAATTACAGCCACTCAAGCTCGTAACTCCAGCGATCAAGAAGACACCCAAATACCTGCAAATCGTGGCGTCCGTTCGGGAGGTCGGCATTGTCGAGCCGCCTGTTGTCGCGCGCGACCGTAGCGATCCTGGCAAGTACCTGCTGCTGGATGGGCATCTTCGAATCGACGTGCTCAAGGATATGGGCGAGTCCGAAGTCACCTGCCTGATTTCCACCGACGACGAGGCCTTCACCTACAACAAGCGGGTCAATCGTCTCGCGATGATCCAAGAACATCGGATGATTGTAAAAGCGGTGCAACGAGGCGTCCCCGAGGAGAGGATCGCAAAAGCGCTCAACGTCGACGTCCAGAGCATTGTCCGAAAGCGAAAGCTGCTCGACGGCATCTGCCCCGAGGTCGCCGAGATTCTCAAGGACAAGCACATCGCAATTGCGACGTTCACTGAACTTAGGAAACTGGTTCCGTTGCGGCAGATCGAAGCGGCCGAACTCATGGTCGCCATGAACAAATTCACGATCAACTACGCGAAATCGCTGGTCGCTGCCACGCCACAGGAGCAATTAGTCGAGACGAACAAACCGAAGCAGGTTAAAGGGCTGAGCGAGGAACAAATCGCATTGATGGAACGTGAATCGGTAAGCCTGCAGCGCGAATTCAGAATCGCCGAGAAATCCTATGGCGCCGACCACCTCGATCTCGTCCTGTCGAATGGGTACGTCGGGAAATTGCTCGGTAACGCGCGAATAGTGCGCTACCTCGCGCAGCATCACCAAGACATACTCGCTGAATTCCAAAAGCTCGCTGAGACTGAGATTGCTGCGGCGTGAGCCGACAACAGCCTGCGACCATTTTGACATGGTCGCCGATGGGGACAGAGATGGTCCCGGTTTCCGGGACAGTTTGGCGGCTTGGCTAAGATGGATTCTGGGTTTGATTACGCCGCCAATTTTTCTGGCTCCATGTCG
>Ga0194132_10004233_pt1 | contig 24597 bp, 18 predicted proteins | sample TA2KigOf80mmetaG_FD_148612 | JGI IMG/M metagenome (GOLD analysis project Ga0194132, IMG submission 148612) | Freshwater microbial communities from Lake Tanganyika, Tanzania - TA2015054 Kigoma Offshore 80m | ecosystem: Environmental > Aquatic > Freshwater > Lake | place: Tanzania: Lake... | reverse complement strand
ATAACCGACGGCATTGAGCAACCAGATGAAGCCGATGGAGAGCGCCTTCACGATCAGCGGGCCGATCACGGGCACCAGTGCGATCACGCCCAGCAGCCAGGCGAAGGCGTTCGATACCAGGCCCACCGCCAGCAGCGAGCCCGCCACCACGGACTTGTCCACGTCCTTCTCCAACGCCCACCACGTCAAGCCGATGATCAACGCCCACATCGGCAGCATGATGCGGTAATCGCGCCGCCAGGCACGTTTGGGCATGCTGGGCCTGGGCAGGTGAAGCGGTGGTTCGGGCGGCAGTTGACCCGGATCAACAGCGGGCTCGAGGGTGTCCGGCGATGGCGTTGCTTTCTGGTTCACGAGGCACTGGCTTTCAGCAGGGTTGCGGCCAGTCTACTAGCTCGGCGAACCGATCGCGGTTTCGCGTTGTAGCGAGCAGAAACAATGCAAGAATGCGCTTCATAGGAGGATCTTCATGTACGCCACGCGAACCCTTGCCGCTGTGCTTGTTGGATTGATCGCCGGTCTATGTAGCACGATAAGCAGCGCGCAAACCCTCCCCGACAAAGCCATTCGCGTGATCGTTCCACTTGTTCCGGGTGCGAGCCTGGACGCCCGTATGCGCATCATCGCGGCAGCCATGAGCGATCGCCTCAAGCGCCATGTCGTGGTGGAAAACAAACCCGGTGCGGGCGGCTCCATCGGTACTGCACTGGTGGCCCAGGCCGCGCCCGATGGCACAACACTGCTATTCACCAACAACAGCTACGCCATCAGCCCGTATGCTTTGAAGAATCCGGGCTATGATCCGGTGAAGAGTCTGACGCCGGTCAACCGTGGCTATATCTCGTCGCTGGTAGTGGTCGCGACACCCACTATCAAGGCCCAGTCGATGAAGGAGCTGGTGGCCTTGGCCAAGAGCCAGCCGAACCTGTTGAGCTATGGCTCCAGCGGCATGGGCAGCCTGCCGCATTTCGCCGCCGAGGCCTTTTTCAACGGCGCCGGGATCAGCCCGCTGCACGTGCCGTTCAAGGGTGACACGCAGGCACTGACCGAAGTCATGGCGGGTCGGGTATCGCTGGTGTTCAGCGGCATCCTGGCGGCACAGCCTCACATCAAGGCAGGCAAGCTGCGCGCCCTGGCCGTCACTTCCCCTGCGCGTCTGGCGGCTCTCGACGGGGTTCCCACCATGCGCGAGGCGGGCTATCCCGAATACAACGACACCATCTGGACAGGTTTCTTCGCACCCGCTGGCACACCCCGCCCAGTGATCGAGCTCCTCAACCGCGAAATCACCGCGACCCTGAACGACCCGTCATTGCGCGCCAAGCTCGACGCATCCGGCGCCGAGGCAGCGCCGATGCCCCACGGTGAATTCGCCAAATTCATCCAGACCGAGTTGGCGCGCTATGCGAAGTTGGTGAAGGCGTTGGGCATTCGAATGGACTAGCTGCCTTACGGCCGCGACAATGCCCCAGTGTAGTTCCGCGTAATTGACGGCTCAAGCGCAGGCAGAGAAGCCCCCGCGCCGATTCCAGCCGTCCGGCAAGGCCCCGGCGCTGGCCACTCTCACGCTCATGAAGTGGTGCACGAGCCTGTACGCCGGAGGCATGACAGACACTCGCCAATACCCAAATATACTAATCTTTTATACAGTCCTGGATCCCTCCAAGGCATCTCGCGACTGCGGGGCCCAGTTGCACTGGGCAGCCTTCCCCTGGCACTCATCGGACCCACACCTATCGGCGCCGCAGGCCCGAGCCTAGCGCCTTGCACCGACTCGTGCAGGAACACCTGGCTACCTGGCAAGAGCAACGGGACGCGGCGCAACCCTGATCCACCGCGGATCTGAAGTGCCAAGCCCGCTCCGCGTTTGTCGGCCACCTCCCCTGACTTCTATGCTGCACACAGCCACCTTCAACAGCGAAATTGATCCGGGTCATGGACGAAGTGCTCGCCTTCGATTGTGTCCATCTGATCAGCAGGAACGCCAACGCGGCGGAACAGTGGAACGAGGAAATGTTCGGGGGATAGATCGTCGCCGAGCAGCATCTTCGAGGTGCACCATAGTTCGACGTCAGGGTTTATGGAATGAACATTGTCATTCGCGGTCAGCGACCGAGACCAAACCCTTGCAGCATTTAGATGGGTACTCCAGCCAGAATGACTGGGGAACCGATCACTTCGGAATCCCGTATTTCGGCGATCTGCGCGCATTCTGCGTGTCGCTCAAGCAAAAAGGTGTGTCTATGGCGGTCGAGCCATGGGAACAAAAACATGGACTGGTGCCGTGCTATGCCTCGGAACCCGAGATGGGGTTAGCATCGAGTTGATTCAGGTCGCCTGCAGGGTTTGCATCCCGGGCGGAGGATATTCACACAGGGAGTGGGCCGATGGGTTGGCGTCAGGCAGCCCCGCGTTGGCTGTTCGGCAACGATGTCTTCATCTCCTACGCGCGCGCCGACGGCAGCGTGTACGCCGCAGCCTTGGCCAACCTTTTGAGCGCTCGCGACTTCTCCTGCTACCTGGATCAGTGGGGCTCTCCTCCTGACGCCAAATTGCCCGAAGCGGTGGTGGTTGCGCTCAAGCGCAGCGCCTTACTTGTGCTGCTGGCGACGCCGCGCGCGGCCACGTCGGCCGCGGTACATCAGGAACTGGAGCTATTTCGCGCCACCGGACGCACGATCATTCCGGTGGATTTCGACAATACGGCGGAGCAAGCGCTCTGGTATGCCCTAATCGCTGGCTTGGCAAGGTCGAACGAGCCCAGCGCTGCACTCGGTGGCGGGCACCCCGCCGACCAGGTCATCAGCCGCATCGGTAATTCCCTGGGATTCGCGCGACGCAATCGGCGTGTACGTTGGACCTTTGCGATGACCGGTGTGATGATCGCCGCGCTGGGCGTGGCGAGCGTGTTCACCGCGCGCGAGGCAAAGCGTCAGGAAACGCAGGCCCGTGCAGCCACGGCGCGTGAACAAGAAAGCCTCAAGGCCGCGCAATCGGCGACCCTAGAAGCACAGGCGCGCGCCGAGGAGGTGCGCCAGCAGACCGAGAAGGCACTGAAGGCGTCGCGCGAAGCACAGCGTCAGCAACAAGCCGCGCAGCGCAGCGCGCGCGAGGCCTTGCATCAGCAGAGATTGGCGCAAGAGCGGAGCAGGGTGGCACGATCCCAGGAGTTGGCCTCCCTTGCACTCATGCAACTGGACACCGATCCAGCGGCAAGTCTAAAGCTGGCCGTGGAAGCAGCGAGCGCGGCGCCGACCTCCGAAGCGGAGCGCGCCGTTCGGCGCGCCCTCGAGGTATCTCATTTACAAGAGGAGCTGCCTGCGGGCCGATCGGCCTTGACCCACGCCGGCTTAACCCGCGACGGGCGCTGGGTTCTCACCTCCGAGGACGGCAGCGGCAAGTTGTGGCGTGTTCCATGGGGGCAATCCGTGATCAACTTTGCCGCTGAACCTGGAGACTTTCTGGTGTCAGATATGGCGCAGGAGGCGCCGGTTGTCATTTCCGGTGCCTTCCTCGGTGCGGTGAAGCTGTGGGATGCGAACAACGGCAGTCTGCTACACGTACTTCCCGGCCACACCAACTCGATCAACGCTGTCGCGCTCAGCCCCAATGGCGCGCTTGCGGCAAGCGCCAGCGAAGATGGTACGGCGCGGCTCTGGGACGTGGCTGGGCGACGCGCCGTGGCGGTGCTATCCGAACCGAAATTCGGCATCTGGCATGTGGCCTTTACGCCAGATGGCCGCCATCTATTGACCGCGGGCGCAGGCGGAGCAGTGTTTGCCTGGGATGCGCGCACCGGCGACAGGATACGTACCCTCCTTGGACACGAGGCCAGCGAGTCCATTCTGAGTCTGGCGCTGCATCCGAAGGGCACGCATTTGGTCACTGCAAGCTCAGATTCAACCGCACGAATATGGGACGCAAGTAGCTGGACCACTCAGGCTGTGCTCCAGGGCCATACGGCCCGGGTCAAACGGGCGACGTTCAGCCCGGACGGCCGCTGGGTCGCTACCGCCAGTGCCGATGGCACCGCCAGGATATGGGATTGGCGCGCGGCGCGGGTCCATCATGTTCTGCGCGGTCATTCGGGGGAACTGTCCAGCGTCGTGTTCACTGCCGACAGCAGCCATGTTATTACCGGCGCTGCCGATCGTAGCGCACGTCTGTGGAACGTTGCATCTGGCCGACTTGTCCGAGAATTTCGCGGCCACGCCGAGCCGGTGACCGGCGTCGATAGCAGTGTCGATGGGAAATGGGTTCTCACCTGGAGTACGAAAGCGGCGCGTCTTTGGCGTTCATCGAACGCGGTGCGTGTAGTTCAGGGCCACTCCAAGCCTGTTGCCAGCGCCCACTTCAGCCCCGATGGACAGTGGATTCTCACAGCAAGTGAAGACGGTACGGCGCGCACCTGGTTCACCGTCAGCGGAGAACTGCATCGAGAGCTGCGCGGCCACGAGGGGAAAGTACTACGCGCGCGCTTCAGTCCCGACAATCGCTGGTTAGTTACCGCCGGCGCCGACCAGACAGCGCGGCTTTGGGATGCGCACAGCGGACGCCAAGTGCGCGTGATGAAAGGTCATACTCAGTCAATCGCGGACGTCAGGTTCAACCATCGGGGGGATTTACTTGTCACGGCGAGTCACGATGGCAGCGCAAGAATCTGGAATGTTGCGCAAGGCAAGATGCTGTCGCACCTGACCGGACAAGTGTATCCCATGCTAAGCGCACAGTTCAACGCCAGTGACCGGAAAATCGGAAGTAGCACAGAGTTCGACATCGCTGTGTGGGATGTGTCCACAGGGAAGGGAATTCGACTCGGTCGGCACGCACTCGGCGTATTCGCCTTCAGCCCTTCGGGAGACCTGGTCCTTACTGGCTCCAATGGCGGAGACGTCGCACTTTGGCACAGCGCCGATGGACGTGGCGCGGGGCGCCTCTCGGGCCATCGGGGCCCGGTGAATCGCGTGACCTTCAGCTTCGATGGCAAGCATGCGGTCACGGCGGGTGATGATCGTATCGCCAGGGTCTGGGACATGCGCACATTGCAGTCCGTCTTCGATTTAACAGGGCACGGACGGGCAGTCGTGGACGCCTCTTTCAGCACTGACGGGCGGTGGATCCTCACGGTGGCGGAAGACAGCGTCGTGAGAGTGTGGGATGCGCGTACGGGAGAAGTGCTAACGGAATTCGAACTGATTCACCATTCCATGGGACTTCGATGGAATCCACCGCGACACGCCGCCGAGTTCAGTCCGGACGGCCGCTGGATTCTGGCCACCACGCCCGGCGGAACCGCGCAGCTCATTGAATGCGAACTGTGCGTGGGCATCGATGAACTCCTTGCGCTTGCGCGAACGCGCATACCAGACTCTCATCGTACGCGTGTGCGTTAGGGAAACCTTGATGTCATCGTAAGGTCTTGAAGAGGCCCATTCGATGCCACCGGACGCCGCCTCACCCCCCCGCAAGCCCGATTCCAATGGACAGTCGCGAGGGCAGCGGCCTGTATCAGGCGACGCAACATGCGGGCGGCCCGACTTCGCTCGGTGTAGAGGTCACGACTCGATCCGAACGCTCAGCCCGCAGCGCCCTTCCAGTTCGATCAGCACATTTCCCGGTAAATACTCCCCGCGCGCCCGTCTCTTCCCAAGCGCCTCATACCGAATGCTTGCCTCCTCACTCGCACCTACCCTATAGACTTGGATTCGTCCGACAAGATCGACCTGCGAAGTCATCTCTGCCGCCACAGTGGCACCAACGCTACACGCATTCACCCCTTGGCAGTACATACATAAACTTTCCCCGACGACATCGCGGCGGGTTGGAATTCGTGGCTTACTTTGATTGCGCCGGCCTGCGGTTCGGTGACTCTGGTTCGATGGTGGGCGTCAGTTCCCATTTGGGCACGATTTCTTCCGCAGGAAACAAGTCAGGCCGGTGCACCAGCTCAAACTTCGTGTTGTCCGTAAAAGTCGTCTTCTTCTGCGTCTGCTGGCCGTTCACAGTTTTCTCAAACAGCACGTCGTTGCCGATACGGGTCCAGTTAGACAACTCCAACTCCTCCACGGTGGTGCGATCGTAGGCAGCTAGGACCGCGGTCTTGGACGGCACCATCGGCACCGGAAGAGTCATTTCCTTGCTTATGAGCGTTGCGGTCGTCACCACCATTGGCGGAGCGAACGTCAGCGTGAGTGCATCGTTTCCTCCCGTCTGTTGCTGAACGCTGACGCTGCCGTCTTCGGCGACCACTTTCTCAGTGTAGTAGTGCTTCAACGACAGATTCCCTGCGCTGATCCTCGCCAGCGCCGGGAAGCGCGACTGCGGCTCCGGCGGTCCACACTCCATACGCGCGCGTTGCGCATTCGGTAGTGGACTGCAGTACATCGAACGGATCCACGTCGCGTGGGCCCCGCCACTCGTGGGGTTGCAGCAAGCCGCCAAGACCCTCACTGGGATCGACGTCGGATAGCAAGATGACCGAGCCGTCTTGGGTCCAGGCGAACGTGTAGTTGGCTGCGACCTGTGTCTGCGCGTGGTAACGCAACTGATAGACCGTACAGCGGCGATAGAGGTACACCGCCTGCGCCTCGAACTCGCTATCATCCATGGACAACAGTTGGGATTGCCTAGCGTCTGCCGCAAGCCTGCTGAGCAGATGCCAGCCGTTGCCGGATTCCATGCACGCATCGAAGGCTTCTTGGAGGCACCTGCGCTTCACCGGGGCCAGCGCTTTCCTGATCGTCGAATCGGGATCCCCCCAGTCCATGTCGCCGGTGTCGATACCGAGATGTTGGCTCTGGCGCTCAGCCGACAGCAACTTCAAAAGAAGCAACTGTGCCACCTTACAACTCGCCGCCGGATTGTTCGCGATGCGGAAGGACGGAGTAATGACGTGCCGCTTCCACCATTCTTGGAGTTCGTCGTGAAGAGAACGGAAATCGACGCTGCCCTCCTCAATGCCGAGCAGTTGTTGCTGTCGCTCGTGCATCAAGAGCTTCGTAAGGTTCTCCGTGACCGAGCGGAGACGAAATTCTGCGCGATACACGGCCACCAGATCGGCGTTCAAGTCGGCCAAGTCCTGCTCCGACCAACGTGGGCTGAGCACGTCCTTCGCCCCGAACGCGGTCGGGGCAGCCGTCAAGAGGAAGTGAACTACCAGACCCACAAATATGCTTCGTGCCATGGCCATCGGCTCTCCTCCTATGTACTGTGTCCCGCCTCAATTCTGCGCAATAGGTGCTGCCATTCTGCAAGAATCTGCATTTTACTGGGCTGCGATAGCGCGTGGAGGCGCACGCACGGGTGCACAAGTCGATTGGGGCTCGAGCTGCAGTCGCACCCGGCGCGTGATAGCCAAGAGCGTGGTGCTGCCCGGCAAGGAGAACCCGCGCTTCGTGGTGACGAGCCTGAGCCGAGGCAGCGCCGATGCCCCAGGGTGACTTCGCCAAGTTCATCCAGACAGAGTTGGCGCGCTATGCGAAGTTGGTGAAGGCGGTCCGGATTCGGAAGGATTAGCCTCAAACTGCTGAAACAGAAGGCCTGAAAGTAGCGCTGCAGTTGTACCGTCGAGCCACTCCCACGGCGATTGACGACCGCAAGAATGCCTCGTCGCTCTTGACAGGCATCTGATAATAACTTATTTAGGTGTTTATTAATACAGTGACAAAATCTTTCTGTGAGTTCACGGACCAATGTGCCGGGCGCCGCTTCACAGAGCAACACCGCCGACGCCTCTACCTCAATCCATCGTCGCCGTCGCATCACTCTTTTTTTTGCGGCCCAGCCAATCGTTGATGACCTGGACAGCGACGTCGTGCGACTTGTTGAAGTTGGCGATCGGCGAGAGGGGCACCGACTTGCCGTGTCGCATGGCGAGCGTCGGGCACTTCTGGCCGCCATCCATCATCGTGCCGGTCACCTGCGCGTTCGTTCCTGCGATGGACACAAAGGCCTCGCGGATCGCGCCCAACTTGATGACCTGCGGCTTGCCGCGGCCCAGGATGCCGTGCCGTATGGTGACCGTGCCCGCTCGGCGGGAAAAGACGACATGGCTTTGCTGCAAGTCGAACACTACAAGTCCAAAGATCAGCAACGCAGCAATCAGTACGAGGCCATAGGTGATGCCAGGAGCGTCCTCGTAGGCGAAGTACGCCATCACCAGAAACAGCAGCGCGAAGAAGCCCACGAACCAAGGCCGGACCATCCGGCGGTGTTGGAAGATCAGCGTCTCGGGCGTATTCCTGACTAGTTTCATCGGCGGGCTCCTCGGGGCGGCGGCTTATACGGACAGAACATCATGCGGTCACATTCAGTCTACTGGTTCGGCGACCCCAACCCGCCGCCAGCGGATTGCGAATGGAAGCAACGCAGGCCAGAGCATCAGTCGGCTCCCCGGCCGCCGCCTGGCGGGCGTCCAATGAATCGACGCTCGTGACTTCCTTCGCGGATCTGACGCCGCCGGATTCGCCGAGCCATCATGAAACGCGAATGCTGGCGACCTCGTAGCTGATGTCGAGGGCGAGCGCAAAGCACTAACGCGTGACGATAGCTCGAAGCCGAGCTCGCCTTCGACCGGAAACTGTCGGCATTCTCCTAGGTGACGAATCCGGCAGTTTCCTGGCGGACTCCCCAACGATCCAGAGATTGCAGAGCACGGCATGAACGACCAATTCGGCCCGGCGAAAGTCCGGCGCTCAATTGGTGTGGAGATCTCTTGCATTCAAATCATGACAGCGCCGACTCAACATCAAGGGAAACACTGAACGAGGGGGCTCGCCCCCTCGCAACTCCCCGAAAATAGGGTCACGCTCATTGCGCAAAAGAGCTTAATCAGCGTTTCCCCAAGGTCAGCGGACTTGCAATTCTTGCGATTCGTCCCGCGACTCCCTTACCGCGCGCGCGGCCGCGTTCAGATCAAGGCATGCCACTACGTGACTTCCTGATCTTGCGGTGCAAACTTGCAGTGATGCTCGCCGGCAAAGTCTACGTACACGGCATCAGGTCGAAGTGCCAAAAGCGCGAGCCAGGTGACCCGCGTCACGTATGGGGCAGCCAGGCGCCGTGGGTGACGAGGCCGGGCCTACGGAAGGACTAATGTAGGGACTTTCCAAGCCGATAACTGCAGGTCGACGTCCACGAAGCCCTTGGTTCCAATTGGAATCCGTTTCCGCCGCCCTTCCCCCCGCCGATCCGCGAGTCTCCGCCCTTTCCCTGGCGGTCAAGCTCGGTGTGCTGGTGTGCGCCTTCTACAGCCCTTTCTATGTCTGGATGGGAAATGACATGGCGGCACTGGTGGTGCTGCTCGGTGCGATTCCGATTGCCTGTGCGCCGGTTGCCGCCCGACTGTTCCGGACACCGCAGGCCGGGCTTGAAGTCATCCACGTCACGGCCTATAGCGCATTGACCTGGATAACCTGGTACCAGGGCGGGCTGATCCATTCCCCGGCGATATGGTGGCTGCTTGCGATCCCCTTCTTGTCGCTGACCAGCGGAAACTACCGGTCAGCGTCGATCTGGCTAGGTATCGTGCTTACCACGGTGCTGATCTTTTTTCTGTATCAAAGCGCCGGGTACCAACCGACACCGCGCCCGCCTCGGCTACCGCTGGTCAACTATGCCGTCAATGTGGCCGGGCTGATATTCGTCGTCATGGCGTTCTTGATGCTGATCGAGCGCACACGCAGACAGGCGCTCAGCGATCAGCAGGCGCTGAACGCCATCCTTGCCCAGTCCGCCGAAACGCTCGAACAGCGCAATGCGGAACTGACCAGCGCACGGGATCTGGCGGTCAAAGCTGACCAGGCCAAGGGCCAGTTTCTCGCCAACATGAGCCACGAAATCCGCACGCCCATGAACGGGGTCCTGGGGATGATCCAATTGCTGGAGCGCACTGAACTCGACCTCGATCAACGGCAGCATGTCCTGGCCATTCGATCCAGTGGAGAACTCCTGCTCTCTTTGATCAATGACATCCTCGACTTCTCCAATCTGGACGCTGGCGAGGTCACACTGGAAGATACTGATGTCGATACGCGCCAGCTGGTGGCCTTCGTCATCGAGCTGATGCGTGAGCGGGCCCACGGCAAGAATCTGGAAATCGCGTTCAACGTGGCGCCCGAGGTTCCCAAATTCGTGCGTGGCGACTTGCGGCGAGTGCGACAGATCCTGTGCAACCTCCTGTCCAACGCCGTGAAGTTCACGGCCAGCGGCCGCATCACATTGGCATTGTGGCGTCGCGAGGACGAGCACGGAGACCATCTGGAGTTCGCCGTGGTCGACACGGGGAAGGGCATTTCGCCGGAAGAGCAAAAACGTCTGTTTCAGCCGTTCACGCAGGCCGATGGCTCCTCCACCCGGGCATTCGGGGGCACGGGGCTGGGTCTGACCATCGCCCGCGCTCTCGCGCGGCGAATGGGTGGTGACGTCAGCTGCACCAGCACGCCGGGGGCGGGAAGTACCTTCACACTATCGTTACCGATACGATCTATCGTCCCGGACTCAGCGGCCGCTGACGCCCATTCACCTCTGCGATTGCGTGTCCTGGCGGCCGAAGACAACCCGGTCAACCGGAAAGTGCTTGCGGCCATGCTCACTCGCCTTGGCTGCGAGGTCCACATGGCAGAGAACGGGGAAGCCGCACTAAGTGAGTGGATGAACCAGCCGTTTGACGTCGTGCTGATGGATTGCCAGATGCCGGTGCTGGACGGGTACGACACCACCCGCGCCATCCGGACCGAGGAAGCTCGCCTTCAGCGACCTCCGGTGCCTGTCATCGCGGTAACCGCCAACGCGCTGAATGATGACCGAGGTTTGTGTCTGGCCGCAGGCATGACAGACTACCTCAGCAAGCCTTATACGATCGAGCAACTGCGCGCCAAATTAGCGCCTATCGCGCAGGCAGCCTTACCAGCCGCGCGGCAGGGCGAGCACACAGGCGCCGGCACCGCACCCGCGTCCGCCTGACCGCTCGCCCGGGACGGGTCCCGGGGACATGTCCAGGTCAGCGGCAGGCGCGGCATTACTTCGCTGACTTCATCCGCTCCATAAGTCGCAGCCGCATGCCTTCCGCGAGACTCTGAAGGCGCCCAACATTCATCCCCACCAGTCGGCCTTCGAGCTTGACCGCCCGCCCTGCAACGAACACGGCATCGACGTTGCTCGTATCCATGCCCAGCACGACCGCACCGATAGGATTGTTGACCGGAAGTACGTTGGGCTGGGTCCCTTTCAGCATGATCACATCTGCCTGCTTGCCCGGTGTGAGCGAGCCGATACGATGCGCCAAGCCATTGGCGCGCGCGCCTTCCAGAGTGGCGAACTCGAGCACATCGCGCACGTTGAGAAGCCGCTTGCGATCCGGCTCCGTGCCGCCAAACAAGTGCTTTTCGTTGATCATAGCCCGCTGCAATGAAAAGCACGCCCGCATCTGAGTAAACATGTCGGCAGGCTGATTGGTCTCGACGTCCACGCTCAAGGAGGGCCGAATGCCCATGTCCAGACACTTCTGGATCGGTGGCATACCGTGGCCCATCTGCATCTCGATCGGGATGGCCAGCGATACCGTACCGCCGCTGCCGGCGATGCGGCGCCACTCCTCGTCATTGAGCGTGCAGCAGTGGATGTAGGTGGTGTCGTCACGCAGCGCGACCTTGTCGGATAGCGCTTGCAGCTTGCCCTGTTTGCCCAGCATCCCGACACCCACATGCACGCTGATGCGTGCGCCCACCTCGCGTGCGATGGCCCACTCGCGTGCGGCCGCGTCGATACTGGAAAACTCCGGACCGGCGGCAGCGATGGCCAGGGTGAGCAGATCGTTCTCACTGCTGAAGTGCTGCTTGCGCAGGCGCCGGATGTCGTTCGGATAGGGACTGTCTGGGTTGTCGAACCACGCCGGCTGCACGCCGAAATTGGGCCCGTAGGCGTAGACCGCGCGTATGCTGACGGCACGCAAGCCATCGATGGCGGCGTCGGTATGCTCTGGCGAGGTGCCAATATGGGACCAGTCGGTAATACACGTGATGCCGGCATTCAGCGCCGCCAACGCCGAGATCAGATTGCCCGTGCGTACCTCCTGCGGCGTCAGACGTGGCGCGAATCCAAACAACACTTTCTGCAGATAATCACCCAGCAGGTCGTCGGGGCCAATGTTGCGGATCAGCCCTTGCCACATGTGGCGATGGGTATCGACGAATCCCGGCATGACGATCATACCGGCAGCTTCAAACCACTGCGCGTCAGGCGCTGCGATCCCGGGCCCGACGGCCTCGATCACGCCGTTGTTGATCAGCACGTCGGCCTGTGCAAAATCGCCCAGGGTCTTGTCCATCGTGATCACGGTCCCGCCTCTGAGCAGGATGCGACCCTTGTTCTGCGCCTGGGCCTCGTGCGGCATCATCGCCAGCGGCCCCAACAGTGCGCCGGCCGCGACTGACGCCCCGACACCGAGCAGGTCACGCCGGCCTTGTGAGAATGGCGCACTTTGCGTCTGCGTTTTCTTCATGAATTCTCCTCAGTCGTCGTTTTTTTCCCGAACCCAGGCCGCAAGTGGGCGAACCGTTGCGGAATGGCCGATAGTAACTTCCCTCGCTTGTATCCCTGGCCTATCGAAACCCACCACATTCCCAGCGACTGGCGATGGTCATGAGCGGCATTGCCGGGTCGCCTCATGCCTTTGTCTTGACACTGCAAACCCCCCATACCCATAACCCCCAAGCTTTCCAAGGCAGCCTGAGACGCATGAACGTCCGGGCACTTACTCATACTCATAACTGGAGGAGAAGTCATGGGCGTTACCCATACCCTCGTTCGTCCGCTGGCAGGGCTCAGCCGCGGCCTGCTACCCGCTGCCGCCGCGCTGTCGCTGGCCTGGTCAGGCGCGGTGTCCGCGCAAAGCGCTGCCCAACGGGCGGTTGACGCGGCCAAACCCCTGTGTGCTGGGGGCAAGACCATCACTATCGTCTGGGAGGCGGGCCTGCAGTCCCTCGACCCACTCAACTTCTCCGGCCCCCTGTGGGAAAAGGCTACCGGCTGCAAGGTCAAGGTCGTCGAGGTGCCCACGGCCGAGATGTTCACCAAGATCATGCAGGAGTATCGGGCCGGCACCGGCGCCTATGATGCGCTCAATGTGATCCCCGCCTGGATGCCCGACTTGGCCCAGGCCGGTGCGCTGGAAGTGCTCGACGGCTATGTGGACAAGTACGGATTCCGCGCCGAGCTGCAGAAGATCGCGCCCACCTACCGCGACAACCAGATGACGGTGAATGGCAAGATCTACGGCTTCCCCGATGACGGCGATGTCTTCCTGTTCTACTACCGCAAGGACATCTTCGCCCGCGCCGACCTGAAGAAGGCGTTCAAGGACAAGTACAAGTACGACCTGGCGCCACCCAAGACCTGGAAGCAGTTCGATGAGATCGGCAGTTTCCTGACCGAGAAGCTCAAGGGTGAAGGCGTATACGGTGCGTCGTTCTTCCGCGAAGCGCCCTACACCATGTTCATGTTCCAGGAGCGCTTCCGGGTTGAAGGCGGCAAATTCTTCGACGCCAACATGAAGGCCACCGTCAACAACGCCATCGGCGTCCGGGTGTTCAACGAGATGCGCAACGAGAACCGCTTCATGCCCGCGGGCGTGGAGAAGTTCGGCTTCGTTGAGAACCTGGCCGTGTTCCTCAAGGGCGAGAGCGCCATGACCATCTCTTGGCCGCCCTATGGCCGCTTCGCGGCGGGCTACCTGGCCAACGAAAAGGCGCTATCCTGGGTACCCAAGTCCACCGTGGCCAACAAGGTGGGCTACACCCTGCCCCCGGGCGGCCATCCACAGTTGGCGGCGGGCTTTGCCTTGTCGGTGGCCTCCACCAGCAAGAACAAGGAAGCGGCCTATCTGTTCATCCAGTGGCTGAACAGCGAAGAGACCTCCAATCAGCGCGTGAAGCTGCCCTACGCTCTGCGCGACCCCTTCCGCGATTCGCACTTCACCAACCCAGACTATCTGAAACTGTGGCCCGATGCCAAGGAATACCTGGCGGCGCTGCAAGCGGGTTCCAAGTCCGGCCTGCTGGACCTGTCTCTGATCCAGACCGACAAGTACGAAGAGGCCCTGCGTCAGGGCATCTCCCGTCTTTGGGCTGGTGAAGATGCCAAGAAAATCCTGGATGACGTCGCCAAGAGCTGGGATGAAACCACCCAGCGCGTAGGCGTGGAGAAGCAGAAGGCGGTTTACAACGCCTGGGCCGCCAAGGGCGGTGCCTATCCGAAGAAGTAGATTGCCGGGGGCGCTCGCCGCCCTCTTGCATCAACCGTGATAACGGGAGCGCCGCTGGCGCTCCCAGTTCGCTCTAAGACCGCCCATGTCAGCCGCAGCGCAGGCACGTCACCCTACCGCCACCGCGGACCGCGGCTTCAAGCTGATGCTGGTGGCACCATCCATTCTGGTGCTGCTGCTGATCGGCATTTTCCCTTTGGTCTACCTGCTCATGGTGAGTTTTCAGAACATCACCATGACAGACATGGACAAGAGTTTTCAGGGCCTGCTGAACTACAAGCTGCTGGTACACGACACTCGCTTGTGGCAAGCGCTCTGGCACACCGTGGTATTCACCGCAATCGCCCTGCCGATTGAGCTGATCCTGGGCCTGCTGATGGCGCAACTGTTTCTGGACAAATTGCCCGGCCGGCCGATTTTCATCGCCCTGCTGGTGCTCCCCGTGATGGTATCGCCCATCGTGGCAGGCGCCACCTGGTCCTTGATGTTCGACAACCGCTTTGGCCCCATCAACCAGATCGCGGGCTGGCTGTTCGGCAAGGAAATGACCTTGCTGTGGACCATCAATCCTTCGTTGGTCTACCCCGCCATCATCGTGGCGGAAGTGTGGCAATGGACACCCTTTATGTTCTTGCTGTTGCTGGCGGCGCTCGCCAATGTGGACAAGTCGCAGATGGAAGCAGCCGCCATTGATGGTGCCGGCTATTGGCGCACTTTCTTCAAGATCGTGTTGCCCGCCATCTGGCCGGTGATGGCCATCGCCATCCTGATCCGCGCACTGGACCTGTTCCGACTGTTTGACATCGTCTGGGCGTTGACCAAGGGCGGGCCAGGCACGAGCACTGAAACCATATCCATGTTTGCCTACGTTAAAGGCTTTCAGCAGTTCGAAACCAGCTACACGGCGGCTGTGGCGCTGCTCATAATCGTGCTGCTGTCGATCATCGTGATGTGGGCGCTGAAACGAGTGGAGCTGTCGCGATGAACGCTTCCGCCATGCGTACGGGCATCCGGCTGATGGCGGCGGTCGCCATCACCGTGATATTTCTGTTCCCGATCTATTGGCTGTTCATGATTTCGTTCAAGACCGCGGATGAAATCTATGCCTATCCACCGGTGTGGTGGCCCCACAGCCTCAACTGGGGTAGCTACGAAGTGCTGTTCAAGGATGGCGACGCCAAGACCGTATGGAACAGTTTGGTCATCGCCAGCATCAGCACGGTGATCGCCATGCTTGTAGGCACGCTGTGCGCCTACTCCCTGGCACGCTTCAGGACTGGCGGTGAACACCTGTCTAACTGGATCATTTCACAGCGCATGGTGCCGCCCATCGCAGTGGTGTTTCCCATATTCCTGCTGTACGTGTTCTTTGGCCTGGTGGACACCTACGTGGGCATCATCCTGCTGTACACCGCTTTCAACCTGCCTTACGTGATCTGGATGATGCGCGGCTACATCATGGATGTGCCCCGTGCGCTCGAGGAAGCCGCACTGGTGGATGGCTACACCCGCTGGCAGGTGATCTGGAAAGTGGTGTTTCCCATGTGCCGGGCAGGCTTGTTCGCCACCGCCATCTTCACATTCATGTTTGCCTGGAACGAGTTTCTGTTTGCGCTGGTGCTGACCCGCACCGAAGTCGCGACGTACACCGTTCAGGTCACCCACTACTTTGGCGGACAGTCGAACTTCTGGGCCAAGATCTCCGCCATGTCGGTGCTGGGAACGGTTCCGATTTTTATCGTGGTGGCGTTTTTGCAGCGCTATCTGGTGCGCGGCATGTCGCTGGGTGCGATCAAGGGATAGGTAAGAACGACGATGGCTGATCTGAAAATAACAGGCCTGCACAAGTACTACGGCGCCATGCACGCGGTGCGCGGCGTCGACCTGGAAATTCCGGAGGGTGAGTTCACCGTGCTGGTCGGGCAGTCGGGCTGCGGCAAGAGTACTTTGCTGCGCACCATTGCCGGACTCGAAGAAGCCAACGAGGGCAGCATCGAGATCGGTGGGGTGCGAGTCAATAACACACCGCCTGGCCAGCGCGACATCGCCATGGTGTTTCAGAACTACGCGCTCTACCCCTACATGACGGTGTTCGACAACATCGCCTTCGGTCTGCGCGCACGCAAGACCCCTGCCGCCGAGATCGAGCCCAAGGTCAAGCGCGCAGCCCAGATGCTGGCCATCGACAAGCTGCTGGATCGCTTTCCACGCCAGTTGTCAGGTGGGCAGTTGCAGCGGGTCGCCATCGGGCGTGCCATCGTACGCAATGCACGGCTGTATCTGTTCGACGAGCCCCTTTCCAACCTGGATGCGCAACTGCGCGACGAAATGCGCGGCGAGATCAAGCGTCTGCATCAGGAATTGGGCAAGACCATGATCTATGTCACCCATGATCAGATCGAAGCGATGACCATGGCCGATCGCATCGTGTTGCTGCGCGACGGCAAGATCGAACAGCAAGGCTCGCCGCTGGATCTTTATGAGCGCCCGGCCACCCGTTACGTGGCGGGATTTCTGGGCTCGCCTTCGATGAATTTCGTGCCGGTGACCTTGACTGGCGCTGCCGTCAAGCTCGGCGATGGCGGCACCTTGGCGATTGACACGGCACGCGCAAGCAAACTCGACAGTTGGCAGAACAAACCGCTCACATTGGGCGTAAGGTCACAGCACATTCGCCGCGCCGGCGCCGAACTGCGGGTGGACGAAGTGCGTGTAATGGCAAGCATCGATCTGTTGCAGCCCACCGGCGCCCGCACCTACGCCAATTTCAGGCTGAGCGGTCATGCCGCCGTGGCGGAGTTGCAAGCGCACGACGTATCGCATCCCAACGAGAGGATCGAACTCGCCATCGACATGGGCCGTGCGATATTGATCGATCCGGACACCGAGCGGGTGCTGTAATGGTGCATCGGTGCTCAACAGTTCACCGGCAGCACACGCCCCCCTCTCCCCCCGGGAGAGAGGCTTTCGCATTCGCCACAGCTTGACGTACACGCATAGCTTTTAGAAGGAGTCACCCTCATGAGCAAGCCATCCAGCGCCATCGCCTTGTGCGGTACCGAACAGCCCGATGTTCCCGGCCGCATTCTCACGGCCGGTCCCATGAGCGTGGAGTTCGACAATGGTCAGCTGCGCTACTTGCGTTTGAACGGCGTTGAAGTGCTGCGCCTGCTGGCCTTCCTGGTGCGAGATGAGAACTGGGGCACCTATGTGCCAGTGCTAAGCGATCTCAAGATCGACCAGCGCAATGACGGTTTTTCCGTTGCCTATCACGCCGAGTGCAAGCGCGCGTCTCAAGGGATCGGCTTCGACATCGAGATACGCGGCGGCGCCGACGGGAGTCTGGAGTTCAACGGCACCGCCACGCCCAAGACCGACTTCCTCACTGCCCGGACGGGATTCGTTGTGCTGCACCCGCTAACCGGCACCGTGGGCAAAGCCATCGAGTTGGCGCATGTGGACGGCAGCGTCGAAACGGCCAAGTTTCCCGCCGAAGTGAACCCTGTCCAACCCTTTCTCAATCTGCGCGCGATGACGCACGAAGTGTTGCCCGGCGTGAATATGACCGTTCGCATGGAAGGTGACACCTGGGAGACCGAAGACCATCGCAACTGGACCGACGCCTCCTTCAAGACCTATGTGCGGCCGCTGGCACTGCCTTGGCCCTACACCCTGAAGGCTGGGGAAGTGGTCAAGCAGTCGGTGAACGTAAGTTTTGCCGGCGCGGTACCCAAAGCGGCCAAGTCCGCGCGAGGCAGTGCCATTGCCGTTTCGATCGGCGCAGCGGGCCGCGACAGTGTGCCGCCGGTCGGGTTGGGCTTGCCCGCGGAGGAATTGGATGCCACCGTCCGCCAGCTTGATCTGATGCGGCTGGCCGCGCCTCGGCTTCTCATCGGACAGATCGATCCGCGCAAGGGTCACGGATTAAAGGAACTCTACGGCTACCGCCTGTTAGGCGAACAGTGTGGTGCCGAAGTAATGCTGGAAGTGATCGTGGCAAGTGTCGACAAGTTCGCCGCTGAACTGCAAGCGCTAGCATCCCAGGTCGCGCAATCCGGATTGAAGCTCAGCGCCGTTGCCGTCGTCCCCGTGGGTGATCTCAAGTCGGTGCTGCCGGGTGGACCGCGGCCGCCCGCGCCTGATCTCGATGCGTTGTATGCCGCCGCGCGCGCGGCTTTTCCCGGCGTCAAACTGGGCGGCGGCATGTTCTCGTTCTTTACCGAACTCAATCGCAAGCGAGTGCCGGTCAAGTCCCTGGACTTCGTCACCAACACTACCTGCCCCACCGTGCACGCGGCCGACGATCGCTCGGTGATGGAAACGCTGGAAGCCCTGCGCCATCAAATTCACACCGCGCGCACCTTTATCGGCAAGACGCCTCATCGCATTGGACCCAGCGCCATCGGTTGCCGCGACAACCCTCACGGCGCCTCATACACCCCCAATCCCGACAACGAGCGCGTTTGTCTGCCCCTGATCGACCCGCGCATGCGCGCCCAGTTTGGGGCGGCGTGGATCGCCGGCTACATCGCTTCGCTGGCCCGCAGCGGCGTCGAGTCCGTCAGCATAGGCGCGACCACGGGGCCACTGGGCATCATCCATCGTGCCGACAAGCACGCACAGCCTTACTTCGACGGCCTCAAGGGCCCGGCGGTGTTTCCATCATTCCATGTGATCTGCGGACTGGCGCGCGCCAGCGGACGAAAGATGCTCGCGAGCCAATCGAGTGACACCGCCAAGGTTGAATGCATCGCCTACAAGGAAAAGAAGGGCCGTATCGTCTGGCTAATCAATCTCACCGCCAGCAACCAGACTGTGTCGCTGAGCGGACTGGGCAGCGGTGCGCGCCACATCGGCGTGCTGGACGAATCGAGTTTCGTGCGCGCTACAACAGCGCCGCGCGCATTCCAGTCCAGCCATCAGGTCATGACAGGTGACCAGGTCAAGCTCAAGCCCTACGCGGTGGCCTTCATCGCCGTGGACGACTGAGCGCGCACGCCATGCGAACCCTGCTGCGCGTCTTCGCAGTCATTCTGCCGCTGTTTGCCGGTGCCGCCCACGCACAGAAAACGCCGACCTTGCACGGCGCCGTGCAATTCAACGACGATCACGCCTACAACAAGGCGCTGCTCAAGTTCGAAGAACTGGTGAAGAAGTACTACGGCAAACCAGTGAACTTCGTGTTACATCGGAACAGCGAACTCGGTCTGGAGAAAGAGTATTTCGCGTACATGAATCAGGGCATCTCGGTGGATTACGCCATCGTCTCACCCGCGCACATGTCCACGTACTCCAAGGCCGCGCCCTTCATGGACATGCCGTTCCTGTTTCGCGACATCGCGCATTTGAACAAGGTGCTGGCTTCGGGCGTGTTGCAGCCGGTTGCCGATCAAGTGGCGAAGAAGGCCGATGTGGTGCTGGTCGGGTATGCGGGCGGCGGCACGCGCAATCTCATTTCGAGCGTGCCTGTGCGCAGCATGCAGGAGCTGAAAGGTCTGTCCATGCGGGTGATGGGCGCACCGATTCAAACCAAGATCTTCACCGCTGTTGGCGCCGCCCCGACGGTGATCGCCTACAGCGAGACCTACAACGCCATCCAATCCGGCGTGATCAAGGCGCTCGACAACGAAGCGGCGGGCATGGTCCAGATGCGCTTCTATGAAGTCGCGCCGCAGATTTCCTTGACCGAGCATTCCTTCACCATCCGGCCCATCTGCTTCAGTGGCAAGACCCTGCGCCGGCTGCCGAAGGACCTGCAAGCCGCCATCCACAAAGCGGGCAAGGAAGCGGGCGACTACGGCCGCCAGATCGAATCCGGTGAAGATCGCGCCAAGCTTGAAGCGTTGGCCAAACAAGGGCGCATCACCCTGCACAAGTTTCCCGATCGACCCAAGCTGTTGGAGTTGACGCGAACCGTCAAGGCCACCTACGCCAAGGAGATTGGCGCCGAGGACATCCTGGCGAAGATCGATGCCATCAATTAGTGTGGATGAATATAACTCCCCTCTCCCGGAGGGAGAGGGGCTTTGACACTGATGCAGAGGAGCTAGCCTTGCGTACATACATCATCGGTTCAGGCGCCATGGGCGGTTTCTACGGTGCGCTGTTGTTTCGCGCCGGCTACGACATCACCCTGATCGACACCCGTGCTGACCACATCGAACGCATTCGCCGCGACGGCATCAAGGTGGAGGGCGTGCGCGGATCACACACCATTCGAGTGCCCGCACAAGTCGGCGCTGCCGGCCTCGCACCCGCGGACCTGGCGATCATATTTACGGACACCAACAACACGCACGAAGCGGCCACCACCGCACACCAAGTGCTGAAACCCGAGGGCTTTGCCCTGACCTTGCAGAATGGCATCGGCAACGTCGAGAAACTGGTAGTGGTGCTTGGCAACCCTCGCGTCGCTGCGGGCGTGACCATGAACAGCGGTGCCCACCCCGAGATCGGGCGCGTCGTCTACACCAACGTCGGCACCACCTCGATGGGCGAACTCGATGGCAAGCGTAGCGCGCGCATCCAGACGGTCGCGGAGATGTTGAACAAGGCGGAGATTCCCACCGAACTCATCGACGATCCCATGTCCTTTATCTGGACCAAGTTCGTCCACAACTGCGGCGTGAACGCATTGGCCGCAATCACCGGCATGCGTGGCGGCGAAATCTATCGCACGCCCGAAGTCAAAGAACTGCTGGGCAAGGTCATCGACGAAATTCTGCTGGTGGTGAAGACCAAGGGCATCACCCTCCAAGAGGCCGACCCCAAGAAGAAAATCATCGAGCACTGCCGGGTACGCTACAACAAGCCCTCGATGATGCAACACATCGAGCAAGGCCGCCGCACCGAGATCGACGCCATCAACGGTGCCCTGGTGCGCGAAGGCAAGGCGCTGGGGCTGTCTCTGCCCCACAATGAAACCATCGTCGCTATGATCAAGGGGCTGGAGAAGAGCCGCCATCAACTGCTGCATGAAGCCCCGCGGGACTATGCCAAGCTGGAGGCGGAAGCTGCGGTCGAGGTCAAGGCTGAGCGCGGCGGTTGAAGCACTATTGGCCCGCACCAGCGGGTCACACGCCCAACAGTGGCCACCGGCATCCAGCAATGAGTTGGCTCCTTGTTCTGGCAGTGGGCTTATTGGGTGGCACCCTCGGCGGCGTGGTCGGGTTCGGCACCTCCATTCTGCTGCTGCCCCCCCTGGTGATCGTATTCGGCCCGCACGAAGCCGTACCCATCATGGCCGTCACCGCGTTGATGGCCAATGTGTCGCGCGTGGCAGTGTGGTGGCGCGATATCAATTGGAAGGCAGCAGGGGTCTATAGCGTCACCGCCGCGCCTGCCGCCGCTCTAGGTGCGCGCACCTTGCTCAGTCTGCCTGCGGGCCTGATCGAAATGACGCTGGGCGTCTTCTTTCTGACCATGATTCCGATCCGGCGCATGCTGTTGAACGCCGGGTTCCGTGTGCGGCTCTGGCAACTGGCGCTCGTCGGCGCGGTGATCGGCTTCCTCTCCGGCATCGTCGCGTCCGCCGGCCCCATCAATACGCCCTTCTTTCTGGCCTATGGTCTGGTCAAGGGCGCCTTTCTCGCCACCGAAGCGCTGGGCTCCATCGCCGTCTATCTGACCAAGGGACTGGTGTTCCGCGCCATGGGGGCGCTGCCTTGGGAAACCATCATCAAGGGCCTGGTCGTGGGATCGTCCGTCATGCTCGGCTCGTACCTCGGCAAGCGCATCGTGCAGCGACTGGAGATTGCACAGTTTCAACTGTTGATGGATGCGGTGCTGTTTGTCGCAGGGGTGACTATGCTGATCAGCGCGCTCAGATGAATGAAGACAACCACTCGAATCCTCACGGCCGTGAGGATTTCCACAAGTTGTGCTCATGCTGGTCTGAATTCGCCAAAATCGTGAGGATTTCGCCGAGGCAGCGTGTCGGCGCAATGTGCCTACGGCAGTCCTCGCCGCGCCCTGCTGAATACCCAAGCCGCCAAGCCGAACAACGCCAGCACGAAACCCGCGGTCCACCTGCTCGCCTCGGATGCCCCGACGATATCGACGACACTCTCGTCGTAGGGCAGATAGCGCACCTGCACCGATCGCTCGCGGCCTTCGCGCACCAGAATATTGGCAAAGGCCTTGGACACAGGTACGTCCCGAGTCATGACGGCTCCGTTTCTGCCTGCGAACTCAACCACTGCAACCGATTCGTACTTGTCCGAGCGAACATCGAGCGTGGTGCCCTGAGTCGTGACGCCATTCGCGTCTAGTTGCGACTGACGATCATGGGCGATCCACTGCTGTCGCAAAAGCAGCAAACCCATGAGAGCTAGAAGGGCGGCGACGATGTAGTTTCGAGTGGAATCTGACATGGTGACAAGCGGGCGAAGCAAAGGTGTACAACGGACAGCATCGGTTGACCTTGAGGAGGGGTTGCGGGTGGCCGCGGGTCATCCACATCGCCGCCGTCTGTCTGGTAACGCCTGATGGAAACGTACCGCGTGTGCTTCTAGGATCAAAGCACTACACCAGGGCGACACCAGACCAATCTCTCGCCGAGATCGTTATGTCTGGATTGGCAATCGGTTCGGAAAGTACTGAACAATGGGGCTCGCCCCGTCGTAACTCCCTGAAAGCAAGGTCACGCTGATTGTGCACATCAGCTCAATTGGCGTTTCTGGCCTGCCTTGTGGCTCTGCTTGCGATCCCTTACCGATCGGCTGATTAAGGCTGTCTCAGGCTGCCGTTGCCTGTTCAAGACCTTGATGTGGGGCCTTCCGTCTCTTGATGCGATTCTCGGCGACCACGGAGTCGTGACATCGTGCAACGGCGTGCGCGACAACTCAGCGGAAGGATTGAGTACCTATGGTACGGTCTGCTATGTATCGTTTGACGCAAGATACGGCAACGGTGAAAACTAATCATGAATGACCGAGCTGCTTCTCTTCACCATCTTCGAATTCGTTGATCGCGTGATCCTATGCTCAAGTTTCTTCGATCTTTGTTCTCTTCTACGACACGCGTGCCGGGGACTGCGCAGGCGCCTATCGCAGATCCCGCCCCCGAATTGATTGAGATCGAAGGCGGTGTGCCCTTTTCGCTTGTAGACCACTTGCAGGTCCAGAACGGCCTTCCGGTACCGGATTGGGAGGTTGTATCGAAGTGGATTCATGGATTGCATGGCCCGTCTCAAGCAACCGCTTGGGCGCAGACGGAACTGGGTTGGCTTGCGCACTTGCGGGTAGCGCTCGGGCCTCAGTACCAGCTTCGAAGGGACGGCGATGCAGTGCTGCTTTCAAGCTTGGAGCCTAGTGTGGCGCAGGCGGCGCTCGAATTCATCGCCAAGACCACCACCCGCATCGGTAAGGTCTTAGAAGGCGTCGCCCAGGTTCCGGCATGGGGATACGACATCCTTGTTGTCTTTGACGACGAAAAGAACTACTACCGGTACATCTCGCGCTACTACCCCGAGTCAGGCGAGTTCGCCACCAGCAGTGGCATGCACATCAATTTCGGATGCAGTCATTTCGTCACGATGAAAGCCGACCTGCTCGCTGTTGAGCCAGTGATCGTGCACGAGATGACACATGCCTGCTTGAGTCACCTTCCGCTGCCCGCCTGGTTGAATGAGGGTCTGGCGGTGAACACAGAGTCTCGACTCAGTCCGACGCCCAAATCGCTGTTCACTCCGCAAGAGATGCACGCCAAGCACATGCAATTTTGGGGAGTCCATGAAATTCAGGAGTTCTGGTGCGGGAAGTCTTTTCTGCGCGCAGACGACGGCAACATGCTTTCCTACGATCTGGCAAGAATTCTTGTAGCTCAGTTCGCGGACGATTGGCAGTCATTTAAGCGGTTCGTTCTCCTGGCGCAGGCAAGTGACGGCGGTCAAGCCGCTGCGCTTGAAATCTTGCACCTGGATTTGGGCGCCGCTGTCTGCGCGCTGCTTGGACAATCTCCTTCCGCGGACTGGGCTCCTGAACCGAACATCTGGCCCGATCCGCCGGAGCGGGGAGCCTTCCGTCGACCATCATAGGTGACTTACGCCAATTGCGCGACGGAACGGAGTGCTTCAGGACTGACACACGGTATTCCAAAAAACTCCAGATAAAGCGGAACCTGCTCAAATAGCGTATCGATACCCTCCTGTACTGGGCAGCCTCGCGCTCGGGCCGCCGCTACAAGTGGCGTGGGAGCGGACGACATGACTACATCACCTATCCACGTCGACTGGGAAACTTGCGATAGTTCGAACGGCATCGGGTCATCGGGCCGAAGTCCCAGTGGGGTGGCATTCACCAGCAAGTTATGGCGAACTGGATCTGACATGCCAGCGC
>Ga0194132_10004232_pt1 | contig 24604 bp, 20 predicted proteins | sample TA2KigOf80mmetaG_FD_148612 | JGI IMG/M metagenome (GOLD analysis project Ga0194132, IMG submission 148612) | Freshwater microbial communities from Lake Tanganyika, Tanzania - TA2015054 Kigoma Offshore 80m | ecosystem: Environmental > Aquatic > Freshwater > Lake | place: Tanzania: Lake... | reverse complement strand
GCCGTAGGCGCGCGAGCCGACAGTGCCGGTTTTCCCGGAATAGGCGATGACCTCGCCCATCCGGACGCGCCGTCCAAACTCTAGGTTTGGCGGTTCGCGCAAGTGCTTGTATTCGGTATAGACCCAGAGGGGAAAGCCCGTGTCCTCGGGCGCGTGGCGCAAAACGATACCGATCCCGCCGATGCTGCCGCCCTCGCCCGCGTGCACGACGGTGCCGTCGGAGACGGCAAGGATCGGCGTGCCTTCCGGCGCGGGGATGTCGAGACCGCCGTGATAGCCGACATAGAAGCGGGAATTGCGCGTGCTGCCGTCGCCGCGCGTCGTGTCGGCGAAGAACGAATTGGCCTCCGGGCATTTGGCGTCGGCGGGATAGACCGGCCTGAGACCAGTGGCGAGGAACCCGCGCCGCCGCATGGCCTCGACGTTGGCGCGTTGCGGGAAAAAAGCGCCGATCGTTTCCGGATCGAGATCGGCGCCGGCGGGCGGCGCCGTTTCTTCCCCGCCCTTCTTGCCTTGGGCCCAAACGTCGCCCGCGAACGCCAGCGCCAGACCGACGACTGCGATCGAAACAGTACCCCGGACAAACGCGATCATGTCGTCCGCTCCCTAGCCCCGCACCCGGCGTCCTTCGGGATCGTAAGGCGGCCGCGCCAAGCGACGACACGGCACGCGCTCGCCCGCGACTTCCAGTTCGTAGCGGCCGGAGCCGAGGAACGTTTCGTCCACGCCCTTCGGGTTGCGCACGTAGCCGTAGCCGATCCCATGGTCGACGGTGTGGCCGAAACCGGCGCTCGCGAGCCAGCCGACCACCTGGCCGTCGCACAAGATGGTCTCGCGGCCCCACAGCGTCACGTTCGGATTATCGACCGCGAAGCACGTGAACGACTTGGTTAGCGGCTTTCCTTTCGCTGCCAACAGCGCCTCGCCGCCGAGGAACGGCGTGCCGCCCTTCAGTTTCACCGCCCAGGCGAGCCCGGCCTCGAACGGGTTGTAGTCGGCGTTGATGTCGGCGCCCCAGGCGCGATAGCCCTTTTCCAGGCGAAGCGTGTCGATGGCGCGATAGCCGGCGAGCTTGAGCCCATGTCCGCGCCCGGCGGCGAGCAGTGCGTCGAACACCCGCTCGGCGTGCGCCTTCGGCACATGCAGCTCCCAGCCGAGTTCGCCCACATAAGTGACGCGGATGCCGAGCACTCTGACCCCGGCGATCGGCAGGTCCTGCCAGGTCATGAACGGAAACGCGGCGTTCGACATGTCGGCGTCGTTGACGGCGGTCAGGATCGCGCGCGACTTCGGCCCCATCAACGCGAGCACGCACATGTCCTCGGTCACGTCGGCGACCCGCGCATCCAAGCCCGCAGGGATGTGCCGCGCGAGCCAATGGAAATCGCGGGTGCGCTGGCCGGTGCCGGACACGATGTAATAGCGGTCGGCGGCCAGCCGCGCGACGGTGACGTCGGCCTCGATCCCGCCCTTGGCGTTGAGAAATTGCGTGTACGTGACGCGCCCCGGCGGCTTGGCGACGTCGCCCGCCGCGATCCAGGAGAGCGCCTTTTCCGCGTCGCGCCCCGCTACTTCGAACTTGGAAAACGAACTCATGTCGAACAGCGCCGCCGCCTCGCGCGCGGCGCGGTGTTCAGCGGCGACCGCGTCGATCCAGTTCGGCCGGACGAAGGAATAGCGATCGACGGCCTCGGCGCCCTCCGGCGCAAACCAGTTGGCCCGCTCCCAGCCCATCTTTTCGCCGAACACGGCGTTCGCCGCCTTGAGCCGGCCATAGAGCGGCGAGACAAGACGTGGCCTAGCCGATTCGTGTTCCTCCAGCGGCCAGGCGACGGTGTAGTGCTTGCCGTAGTGTTCGAGGGCGCGCGCCCGCACCCGCGCCAGATCGCGGTGCGGCGCGCCGAAGCGGCGGATGTCGACCGGCCACAAATCCATCGGCGGCTCGCCCGCGACGATCCATTCGGCCAGCGCCTTGCCCGCGCCGCCGCCGGAGACGATGCCGAAGGCGTTGAACCCGGCGCCGAGGAAGAAGCCCGGCACTTCGGGTGACTCGCCCAGCAGGCAGTTGCCGTCGGGCGTGAACGAGTCGGGCCCGTGGATCATGGTGCGGATGCCCGCCGTTTCCAGCGCCGGCACGCGCGCCAGCGCCGCTTCCATCAGCGGCTGGAAATGGTCCCAGTCGGCGTCGAACAGCGAAAACTGGAAATCCTTGGGCGCTTCGTCCACCAGCCACGGCTTGGGATTGCGCTCGAACCCGCCGACCGCGAGGCCGCCGACGTCTTCTTTGTAATACAAGAGATGATCGGGATCGCGCATCACCGGCAGCTCGCGCGGCAGGCCCGGTATTTTTTCGGTGATGAAATACTGATGCTTGACCGGCGCCAGCGGCACGTTGACCCCGATGAGCGCGCCGAGATCGCGCGCCCACAGCCCGGCGCAGTTGACGGCGACCTCGCAGGCGATCGTTCCTTGCGCGGTTTCCACGGCGGCGACGCGCCCCTGGGCGAGCCGGATGCCGGTCGCCGGGCAGTCCTCGATGATGCGGGCACCGGCCATGCGCGCGCCCTTGGCCAGCGCCATGGTCACGTCGGAGGGATTGACCTGGCCGTCGCTCGGCCCGTAGACCGCGCCCAGCACGTCGGCGACGGAGAGCCCCGGCCACAGCTTCAAAATTTCGTCGCGGCCGATCATGTGCATGTCGAGGCCGAAGCTGCGCGCCGTGGTGGCAAGCCGCTTGATCTCGATCATCCGTTCCGGCGTGCAGGCGAGCCGGAGGCTGCCGGACATCCGCCAGCCGGTCGCCTGACCGGTCTCGGATTCGAGGCGACCATAGAGCGCGGCGCTGTCGGTCAGCATGCGCGTGATGTTGGCGTTCGAGCGCAACTGGCCGATCAGGCCGGCGGCGTGGAAGGTGGAACCGCAGGTGAGCTTGCCGCGTTCGACCAAAACCGTGTCACGCCAGCCGAGCCGGGCGAGATGATAGGCGACCGAGCAGCCGACGATGCCGCCGCCGATGACGACCGCACGCGCCTGGGTGGGAAGGGTCACGGGCCGATCAACGCCGCTGCGCCATGGTCGGCAACACCAGGCGTTCGAGCCAGTTGCGCACCTCGATCGTGCGCACGTCGGCGTTGGTCACGTCCGCATCGATGCCGAGCAACCAGGCCAAGTCCTTGCGCGTCGGGTCCTGATGGAGCGTTTCGAGCAGCCGCACGTAATCCGCCGCCGCCGCCCGGTCCTTGAAGAATCCGCGCTTGATCAATTTTTCGATCCGACACCAGGTCAGGCGGGCCATTTCCCGCAAATCGTACTCGGGATGGTACTGGAGGCCCCAGAAGATTCCGCCCTGGTGCACGACCGAAACCGCCTGAACGTGGGAATGAGAATTGGAGGCGAGCAGCACCGCCCCCGGCGGCAGATGGGTGATTTCGTCGTCGTGGCTGATGAACGCGTCGAACACCGAGGGCTTGCCGGCATACAGCGGATGGCCGCGGCCCTCGGGCGTGAGCGCGATCTTGCGGGCGATGCCCATTTCGCGCCCGCGCGGGCTCGCGCGCACGATGCCGCCCGCCGCCGCCACCGCGATCTGCGCCGCCCAGCAGCTGCCGAAGCCCGGCACCTGCGCCGCGAAGCCGGCGCGCGCGAGGTCGATCTGGGAGCGTACCTCCGGCTTGTCCTCGTAGACCGTTAGGCTGCAGCCGGTCCAGGCGATGCCGTCGTAATCGGCGAGCGCGGTTCCCGCCGGCAGGGCCGCGCCCGGATCGCTCGGGTTGAGAATGTCGCAGCGCGCCGACGGTAGGATGCGCTTCAGCATCGCCACGTAGAGATCGCCCGCGACGCCGGCGCCACCCGCGCGCAGTTCCTCGCGCGCGGCCTTGGTGTAGCCGTCGATCACGAGAATGCGGGGGGAAATCGGCATGAAGAGTCTCCGGTCGAATCAGTTGGCGGCGGCCGAATGCTGGCCGCTATCACTTGTTGGCCGCGAGGATTCGCTCGCGGCCAGCCGATCGATGGTCGCCGGCAGATCGCGGTAGCTTTCGCAGATGGCGTCGGCGCTGGTCTTGGCGCGGTCGGCGTCGCGGGTGGCGACGAACAGAACCGCCTTCATGCCAAGCGCCTGCGGTCCCTTGACATCGTTATGGTCGCGGTCGCCGACATGAACCATCTCCTCGATCGCAACCCCCATCTGGCTCGCCGCCGCCTCGAACGTGGCGCGGTGCGGCTTGGAATGGCCGACCTCGTCGGAAAAGGCGAAGCCGGTGAAATATTCGCGCAACCCGTATAGTTCCAAAAGCTTCCGCAGGTTGGTGCCCGGCGTGACGATGGCATCCGACACGATCGCCAGACGGTAGCGACGGGAGAGATCGGCGAGCGCGTCCTTCACTCCCGGAATGGCGTCGGGCGGAATGTCGATTTCCATCCGGCCGAGCGCTTCGGCCAGCGCCGCGAGATCGGCCTCGGGCAGCGTGCGTCCCAGGCCCTTGAGCGCGGCCTGGATCCGTTCGCCGATCAGCCAGGTGATCGAATGCTCGCGCCAGACCTTGTTGAAGGCGGCGTCGGCCACGTCGAAGGCGATATCGACCGTGGCGCGCGCGATCGGCGCGTGGCGGTTGAGGGCCTCCCACAACAGCTGGCGGCGATGGTCGCGCTTGGTGGGCAGGCCGCGCTCTTTCCGCTTCGGCTCGTCGGAATCGTCGTGGACGATCGTGTCCCACAAATCGAACGTGATCGCCTTGATGCGCGGCACCGGAGCCCTCCCTGGCGCGGACGATGGAACCCGGCCGCGGATACCGGCCGGGATGTCCGATTATGTGGACTTTTGTGGCATTTTGTCCACCCCCATCGGCTGCCGCGCGGCGGGGCTCAGCGGATGGGTTTTAGCGTACCGGGGGCTTGGCCGGCGGCGGGGTTTCCTCGAGCGGTTGGTAGCGCTGCCCGTCGAACGGATCGGGGCGGTCGTAGCAGGTGACGCCGCCGAGCGCGCGGTAGCAGTAGACCCTGGGCGCCGCCGACTGCAGCTCGTCCTCCTCGCAATAGGTCTGGCCCTTCTCGCGACGGATGGTGGAGCAATTCTTGCCGCTGAAGAACGAGACGATGTGATCGGTGAACGGCTTTTGGGTGGCGATGGTGGCGGCGCCCTAGAGTTGCGCGGCGCCGGGCACCAACCCGGCCCCGACGCACCCCGCCAGCAACGGGACCGCGAGAACAAGGATGATTACGGCCAAACGCAAGCCAAACGATGGGCGCACGATCTCCGGCCTCCTGCGAACGGCCACTCCCGGGCACACCCGCCAATAGAATACCCGCACGGTTAACAACAGGTTAACGACCGATTGAACCGCCACGCCCTTTGGGCTTCAATCGGCTCCAACGACACGGAAGTCACCGAGGAGACCCGCCATGGCCGCGCAACCGCCGCTTTGCGATTTCGGATGGAAGGCGAAGGATTTCCGCCTCAAGGGCATCGACGGCAAGATCTATACGCTGGCCGAGGCGCGCGGGCCCAAGGGCCTGCTGGTCATGCTCATCTGCAACCACTGCCCTTACGTGCGCGCCATCGTCGACCGGCTGGTCCGCGACGCGCGCGATTTGCAGAAAATCGGCGTCGGCGTCATCGCCATTATGGCCAACGACACGGTCGCCTATCCGGACGATTCGTTCGACAACATGAAAAAGTTCGCCGCGCAGAACGGTTTCACCTTCCCCTACGTCATCGACGAAACCCAGGAGGTGGCGCGCGCCTGGGACGCGGTCTGCACCCCCGACTTCTTCGGCTTCAACGCGAATTTGGAACTGCAGTACCGCGGCCGGCTCGACGCCTCGCGCAAGGACCCGGCGCCCGCGAACGCCAAACGCGAACTTTACGAAGCCATGGTCCAAATCGCCGAAACCGGCCGCGGCCCCCGCGAACAGAACGCGAGCATGGGCTGCTCCATTAAATGGAAATCCGCCGCCTGAGGGCGATTATGCCCCGATCCCGCCGCCCAAGGCCTTGTAAAGCCCGACAACGGCGTTGAGGCGCGCGAGCCGAACCTGGACCGCGCCGTCCTCGGCCTGCAGCAGCGTGCGCTGCGCTTCCAGCACCGAGAGATAATCGACCGCCCCTTCCTTGTAGCGCACGTCGGCGAGCCGCCGCGCCTCGCGCGCGGCCAGCACCGCAACCGCCTGCGACGCCTCCTGCTCGGCGAGCAGACGCACGCCCGCGAGCCCGTCCTCCACGTCGCGCAGCGCCGCCAGAATCGATCCGCGATAGGCCTCGGTCAGCTCCAGCTTTTTCGCTTCCGTCAGGCGCACGTTGCCGCGCAGCTTGTCGTTGTCAAAGATCGTCACCGCCAGCGCCCCGCCGACGTTCCAGAAGATACTGGTCGGCTCCAGCAGCTGCGACAGATGCGCGCTCGAATAACCGCGCTCGGCGGTCAGCGTCACCGACGGGAAAATCTGCGCCCGCGCGACGCCGATGTTGGCGTTGGCGGCGCGCAGATTGGCTTCGGCCCGGCCGATGTCAGGCCGGCGCAGCAGCAGCGTCGACGGCAGGCCGGGCACCACGCGCGGGATCGAAATGTCGTCGAGGGTCACGCGCGGGGCATCGAGCGCGGACGGGGCGAGGCCGATCAGGATGGCGAGCCCGTCGAGCGCCTGGCGGCGCTGCAATTCGAGCGCCGGCACCTGCGATTCGATCAGCGCGACGTTGCTCCTCTGCTGCGCCGCCTCGAGCGCCGAGGTCTTGCCGAAGATTTCCTGTTTTTCCGCATAATCGAGGGTCTCGCGCGCGATCGCCAGGTTGCGCTTGGCGGTTTCGACCCGTTCCGCCAGCGCCACCGCCTGGAACCAGGCGTTGGCCACGCCCGCGACCAGGGTGTGGGCGACCGTGTCGCGGTCGAATTCGCTCGCGCGGAGCGTCTCCTCGGCCGCCGCGACCGTGGCGCGGGTCTTGCCCCAGAAATCGACCTCGTAACTAGCGCTCAAGGACCCTTCGTAGCTGTGGACCGCGCGCCGCCCACGGCTCGACGAGGTCGAAGTGGTGGACGTGGTGGTGGACGAGGTCGAGCGCCGCAGCACCTGTTCCTGGGCGCTGGCGCCGACCGTCGGCAACAGCGGCGCACCGGCGATGGCGAGCTGCGCCTCGGCCTGGCGGATGCGGGCGACGGCCGCCTTGAGATCGTGGTTGTTGGCGAGCGCGGTTTCGACCGCCCGATCGAGTTCGGGTAAACCGAAGCTTTTCCACCAGGCGGACGGCCGGCCGAGGGTTTCCGGTTCCTCGGTGCGCGCCTCGGCGTTGCCCCACCAGGCGGGGAGGCCAATCTCCGGCAACTGGAAATCAGGCGTCAGCGAACAGGCCCCCAGTAGCGGCAGCAGTAAAAGAGTGTGGCGTGCGCCGCCCATCGCCCTACTCCGCCGCCAGCGCCACGACCGGATCAAGGTTGGCCGCCTTGCGCGCCGGCATGAAGCCGAATACTAGGCCGGTCGCGAACGCGCAGCCGAACGCCAGCACCACCGGCGCGAGCGACAGCACGATCGGCCGGCCGAAATATTCGGCGGTCATGGCGGTGGCGAGCCCGCCCAGCACGCCGAGAACACCGCCGACCGCGCACACCACTAGCGCCTCGACCAGGAATTGCAGCATGATGTTCCAGGCGCGCGCGCCGGTCGCCATGCGGATGCCGATCTCGCGCGTGCGCTCGGTCACGCTCACCAGCATGATGTTCATCACCCCGATGCCGCCGACCAGAAGCGAGATCGCGGCGATCGAGCCGAGCAGGATGGTGAGCGTGGTCTGGGTCTCGGACGCGGTCTCCAGGATCGCCGCCATGTTGCGGATTTGGAAATCGACGATGCGGTGGCGGGCGAGCAGCAGGGCGTGGATTCGTTCCTGGGTCTCCTCCATCGCCTTGACGTCCTCGACCTGGACGACGATCGCGCGCAAATGGCGAATGCCGAACAGGCGCAGGCTGCCGGTGGTGAGCGGCACGAACACCACGTCGTCCATGTCGCTGCCGAACGGCGTCGCCCCCTTCGGCGCCATCACGCCCATCACCTGGAACGGGATGTTGTTGATCAGGACGTAGCGCCCGACCGGATCGACCCCGGGCGGGAACAGATTGTTGACCACGGTGCGGCCGAGCGTGGCGACGGGCACGTAGCTTTTCACCTCGTCGGCGCCGAAGAAGACGCCGTTCGCCATCGGCCAATCGCGCGCGATCGGGTATTTCTCCGAGGTCGCGGTCGCCGAGGTCAGGTAATCGACGTTGCCGTACCGGACCGTGACCCCTCCGCCGATTTCGGGCACCGCCACGCGCACGTTGTCGATCCGGGCGATTTCCTGGGCGTCGTCGACGGTCAGCGTCGCGATCACGCCGCCGCCCATGCGCACGTTGGGCGCGCCGGGACGTACCAGCAAGAGATTGGTGCCGAGCGCCTGGATGCGCGTCAGCACCTCGCGCTTGGCGCCGTCGCCGATCGCCAGCATCGCCACCACCGAACCGACGCCGATGACGATGCCGAGCAGCGTCAACAGCGAGCGGAACAGGTTGGCGCGCAGCGAACGCAGCGCCATCTTGATCGCCTCGCCCGCGTCGGCGAGCGCGCCGGTGGTGCGCGCCGGCAGGGCGGGAAACGATGTATCGGGTGCCGACGACAGCGGCGCACTCTCGGCTCCGGTGTCCGACACGATCCAGCCGTCGGCGAAGGTGACGACGCGCCCGGCCTCTTCGGCGACCTTGGGATCGTGGGTGATGAGGATCACCGTGTGCCCTTCGCCGTGGAGGCGGCGGAGGATCGCCAGTACCTCGCGTCCGCTCGCGCTGTCGAGCGCGCCGGTCGGTTCGTCGGCGAGAATCACCGCGCCGCCGTTCATCAAGGCGCGCGCGACCGAGACCCGCTGCTGCTCGCCGCCCGAAAGCTGGCTCGGCCGGTGGTGGAGGCGTTCGCCGAGCCCAAGCCGCGCGAGCAGCGCGCGGGCGCGGTCGACGCGGTCGGCCTTGCGCATGCCGGCGTAGATGGCCGGCACCTCGACGTTTTCCTCGGCCGACGCGCCGGCAAGCAGGTTGTACTGCTGGAAGATGAAGCCGAAGGCGTCGCGCCGGAGCAACGAGCGCTCGTCGCGATCGAGCGCGCCCACGTCGCGCCCCGCGAACCGATAACGGCCCATGCTCGGCCGGTCGAGGCAGCCGATCAGGTTCATCAGCGTCGTCTTGCCCGACCCCGAGGCGCCCATGATCGCCACGAACTCGCCGCGCCGGATGACCAGATCGACGCCGTGCAGAACCTCGACCGCGAGCGCGCCGCGCCGGTAAGTCTTGGAGACGCCCTCGAGCACGATCAACGGCTCGCCCGCCCGGACGGCCGCGAGCGGCGTGGAGGACCCCGGGGGCGCGAATTGCAGGTTCATGGCGCGAGACCGCCTATAGCCGCGGGCGAACCATCGGCGCGCCCGGCGACGACGCCTTGGCCGCGCCGCCTTTTGCGCCGTCGGCGGATCGCGTTCCGATCACCACCTCTTCGCCGGCCGCGAGGCCGGAAACGATCTGCGCCTGCACGCGATTCCGAACGCCGACCACGACCCGCCTCGGCTCCGGCTTGCCGTTCTTCATCACCAACAGGATCGCCGCGTTCTTGTCGCCGGACTCCGGCTGAGCGGCGTCGGATTTCGTGCGCGTTCCCTTGGCCGCGCCGGGAGCACGCCCGCCCGCCGCGCCCGTCGCCAGCGCCGCGATCGGCACCAAGACCGCGTTCTTGACCGAATCGTGGACGAAGAACACCTGCGCCGACATCTGGATGCCGAGGCTGCCGTCCGGGTTGGGCACGTCGAAAAGGGCATTGTAGAGCACCACGTTGTTGATCACCTCGGGTGTCGGCATGACCTGGCGCAGGTTGCCGATCCAACGGCGGTCGGGCTGGCCCAAGGTGGTGAAGTAGACGTCCTGGCCGACGCGGAGCTTGTTGACGTCGGCTTCCGACACCTGGGTCCAGACCGTCATGGTCGAAAGATCGGCGATGCGCACGATCACCGGCGCGAGTTGGGTCGCGTTCAGAGTCTGGCCCTGGCGCGCGGGCTGGCTGACCACGGTGCCGGCCATCGGCGCGTAGATGCGGGTATAGCCCAGGTTGGCCTCGCCGGCGCGCAGATCGGATTCGACCTTCTCGATCTGCGCGCGCAACGACGCGATCTGGGCCTGGGTCGTCTTCCACGCGGTCTCGGCGGTCTGAAAGGCTTCCTCGCTGGTGGCCCCCGCCCGCCGCATGCGGGTCTGCCGGTCGTACTGTTCTTTCGCGAGCGCGGCCTGGGCCTGGCGTTCGGTCAGCTGCGCGCGCAAGGATTGCAGCTGCGCCCGGTCGGCATCGACCCGCGCGGCGTAGATGGTCGGATCGATCTCGGCCAGCAACTGCCCCTGCGTCACGGTGTCGCCGATCTCGACGTGGATCTTGCGCAGCTGACCCGAGACCTGGGTCCCGACGTCGACGAAGTCGCGCGGCTGGAAGGTGCCGAGCGCGGTGGTGGTGTCTTCCAAGTCGCCGACCTGGGCGCGGGCCGTGATCCACGCCTGCCCGCCCGGGCCCTCGCCCGCGCGCAGCGCGAGCCACAGGCCGAGCGCGAGCACGACGAGCCCGAGAGCGGCGGCGGCCAGGCGGGTTTTTGAGCCAAGTGCGGCGAGCATGGGATGGTGTCGCGAAACAGTGAGGACTCAAAATTGGGACAGGACTCTGTATTCGTCGAACCCCAAGGTGTAACATATCTTATCGCGTCGCCCGCGATTGCCAGGACCGTCCGGGGCGCTTATTCTGGCTCGCGCCCGATTCGCCAATAATCTTTGGAAAACAACGCCGTGGCCGACAATCCCCCAGACCCCCTGTTGAAGGAAATCGACGACGAATTGCGCGACGAGCGACTCGCCAAGCTGTGGCGGCGCTACGGTAACTGGCTGATCGGCGCCGCGCTCGCCGTCGTCGCCACCGCCGGCGGCCATCAGGTCTGGAAGAGCTACCAGGCCTCCCAGCGCGAACAGGCGTCCGTCCGTTACGCCGCCGCCGTGCGCATGGCCGCCGAGGCCAACGCCGCGGGCGCGGAAAAGGCCTTTGCCGAAATTGCCGCCTCGGCGCCCTCGGGCTACGCCATGCTGGCGCGCTTCCGCGAGGCCCAGCTTGCCGCCAAGCAGGGCGACGCCGCGCGTGCGGCGGATCTCTACCGGCGCCTCGCTGCCGACGGGTCGCTCGATCAGGCCTACCGCGACCTCGCCCAACTGCTCGCCGCTTATGCCGTCGCCGACCGCGCCGAGCCCAAGGCGCTCCGCCAGGAGATCGCCAAGCTTGGCCAGCCCGACAGTCCGTGGCGCTACCTTGCCCGCGAGCTTTCCGCGCTGCTCAGCCTGCGCGCCGGGGATCGCGACATCGCGCGCGACGAGTTGCGCCGCCTCGCCGACGATCCTGACGCTCCCGCCACCATCAAGGCCCGCGCCCACGATGTCGCCGCCCAAATCGACAAGGCGCTCGGCAAGGCGCCCGGTTGACATGAGGACGATCGTCGCCATGCGCCACAGCCCCTTCGCGTTTTCCGTCCTCGCCCTGCTGTCGCTCGCGGCGCTCGCCGGCTGCGACTGGTTCGGCGACAAGAAGGAGCGCCTGGAAGGCGAGCGCATCTCGGTGCTGCTGCACCAGCGCGTCCTTAAGGCCGATGTCGAGGAAGGCAAGGCCGAAATCCTGTTGCCCGAGCCGACGCCCAATTCCGACTGGCCCCAGGCCGGCGGCTATGCCAACAACGCCATGCACCACATCCTGGTCGGCGAAAACCTGAGCCGCGCCTGGACCTCGAACGCGGGCAAGGGCAAGACCGACTACCAGCGCATCTCTGCCCCGCCCATCGTCGCCGACGGGCGCGTCTACGCGATGGACTCCAACTCCCGCGTCAGTGCCTTCGACGCCAAGACCGGACGCCAGCTCTGGCGCACCGACCTGACCGAGAAGGGCGAGGACGAAGGCCACGTGCCGGGCGGGCTTGCCTTTGCCCAAGGCCGCGTGCTCGCCACCACCGGCTTCGCCCAGGCCGTCGCCCTCGACGCCGCCACCGGCAAAGAAATCTGGCGCCAGCCTCTCCCGGCGCCGATGCGCGCCCCGCCGACCGCGCGCGGCGGCACCGTCTACGTCGTCACCGTCGACAACCACGTGTTCGCCCTCGACGCCGAGGACGGCAAGCAGCTCTGGACCTATGCCGGCATTACCGAGAGCGCGGCTATCCTCGGCGGCGCCGCGCCCGCGGTCGACGGCGGCGTGGTGGTTGTGCCGTTCTCCTCGGGCGAGGTGGTGGCGCTGCGCACCGACACCGGCCGCCTGTTGTGGTCCGATTCGCTCGCCACCGCCCGGCGCACCGATCAGGTTTCGACGCTCTCGCATGTGCGCGGCCGGCCGGTGATCGACCGCGGCCGGGTGTTCGCGCTCAGCCACGGCGGCGTCATGGTCTCGATCGACCTGCGCACCGGCCGGCGCATCTGGGAACGCCAGATCGGCGGGCTCGAAACCCCGTGGGTGGCGGGCGATTACCTGTTCGTCGTCACCTCCGATTCCGAGATCGCGTGCATCAGCCGCGTCGACGGCCGCATCCTTTGGGTCCAGCCGTTGCCGCGCTGGGGCAACGAGGCGAAGAAGAAAAAACCGATCACCTGGACCGGCCCGGTGCTGGCGAGCGATCGCCTGATCCTCGCCGGCTCGCACGGCCAGGCGCTGACCATTTCGCCCTACACCGGCGAGATACTCGGCTTCGAGCCGATGCCCGACGGCGTCTCGGTGCCGCCGGTGGTCGCCGACGGCAGCGTCTACTTCCTCGCCAACGACGCCGACATCGTGGCGTACCGCTGAGCGGGCCCATGCTCCGGGTCGCCATCGTCGGCCGGCCCAACGTCGGAAAATCGACGTTGTTCAACCGTCTTGCCGGCAGGAAACTGGCCCTGGTCGACGACACTCCGGGCGTGACCCGCGACTGGCGCGAGGCCGAGGCGCGCATCGGCCATCTCGCCTTTACCGCCATCGACACCGCCGGGTTCGAGGACCAGACCAAGGGCCTGGAAGCGCGCATGCGGCGCCAGACCGAGGCCGCGCTCGCCCGCGCCGATGCGGTCTTGTTCCTGATCGACGCGCGCGCCGGGATCACGCCGCTCGATCGCCAGTTCGCGGCCTGGCTCCGTGCCTTCGCCAAACCGGTGATCCTGCTCGCCAACAAGTGCGAAGGCCGCGCGGCCGACGCGGGCCGGATCGAGGCGTTCGCGCTCGGCTTCGGCGAGGCGATCCCCGTATCCGCCGAGCACGGCGAAGGCTTGGGCGACGTGCACGACGCCCTCGGCGCGCTCGGCCGGCCTTCGGCGGACGAAGCGAAAACACAAACCGCCGAAGCCGCGCGGCCGTTACAGCTTGCGATCCTCGGGCGGCCGAACGTCGGCAAATCAACCCTGATCAATCGCTTGATCGGCGAGGACCGGCTGCTGACCGGGCCCGAGCCCGGCATTACCCGCGACGCTATCGCCGTGCCATGGTCGTGGCGCGGGCGCGCCATCCGCCTGATCGACACGGCCGGCCTCAAGCGCAAGGCCAAGGTGGTGGAGAAACTGGAGCGGCTTTCGGCCGCCGACACGCTGCGCGCCGTGCGCTTCGCCGAGGTGGTGGTGCTGGTGGTGGACGCGACCCGCCCGTTCGAGAAGCAGGACCTGCAGCTCGCCCGGCTGGTGGAGGAAGAAGGCCGCGCCTTCGTTCTCGCCGTCAACAAGTGGGATCTGGTCGAAAACCGGGCCGCGACCTTGCGCCGGTTGCGCGAGATGGTGGAAGGCTCGCTCACCCAGGCGCGCGGGATCGCCCTGGTGACGTGCTCGGCGCTCGCCGGGACCAACCTCGACAGGTTGATGGAGGCGGTGTTCGCCGCGCACACGGCGTGGAATCGGCGCATCTCGACTGCCGATCTCAACCGCTGGCTGGAGGTGATGTGCGCCGCGCACCCGCCGCCCATCAGCCAGGGCTTTCCGATCCGCATCCGCTACATGACCCAAACCAAGACCCGGCCGCCGACGTTCCTGATGTTCGTGACCAAGCCCGCCGACTTGCCGCGGGCGTATTTTCGCTATCTGGTCAACGGGCTGCGCCAGGCGTTCGACCTGCCCGGCGTGCCGATCCGCATCGAGACCCGTAAGCCCGCCAACCCCTACGCCGGCAAGAAACGAAGCCCGGAGGAAATGCGGAAGCTGAGCCGCAAGCATCGCAAGGGGCGGCGGTAGGTTTTGTGCGTTTTAACGCGGGATTCGACAAGGCAAAAACGGCTTAAACCATTGATATTCCACGAAACCTCCCCGAAAAAACGCGAATCGCTCATCATTTATCATCATTCCTCATCATTTTTCCGGCCCCGCCGGGCGCGATAAAGAACGATCCGGTCCCGCCGGCCGGAAACCGGGGCACCTGAGTTCTTTCGTCTTATTCACGTGTCCAAGAACGCCATAGACAACTTGCGTTTATGTAGCCTATGATAGGAATATCGTCAATTTACGGATTAGGGGCGCGGCGGGCCGGGAAGGCCCATCGTCGGCCCCTGCATCTTCCGCATGACGGCGCGACTGGACTCGAGGACCGCCGACTCCAACTTCGCGACTTGGCCCGACGTAAAGCGCTTGAGCGGCGCGGTCACGAATATGGTCGCGATTATCTCGCCGCTTCCGGCTAGGATCGGCGCCGCCACGCTGCCCGCGTCGAGAATGTTTTCGGCGCGCGACACGGCGAGACCGGACTTGCGGATCTGGACGACCTCGCGCCAGATCGCATCCTTGTCCGTCGTCGTATGCGGCGTATAAGCGGTGAAGCGCGTCGTCGCGAGATAATCCTTGACCCAGCGATCGCTTTGAAAGGCGAGCAACACCTTACGAAAGGCGCAGTTCAAGGTAACGGCGCGCGTAAAGGGTTCGATGATCTTCAAGGGGTTCGGCCCATAGACCCAATCGACGATCACCGCCTCGCGGCCCTGCAGCACGGCGAGGCCGACATCCTCGCCGGTCGCGCGCGATAGCGCGACCATGGCGGGACGCGCGATTTCGATCAGATTGCGCGCCGGTTCGATCCGCGAAGCAAGCGCGAGAAGCCGAGCCCCCAGCCGGTACTTGCGCCCGACGGTCTGCTCGACCATTCCGTGGGAAACGAGCGAGGCTACGATCCGGGCGACCGTGCTGATGGGCAAGCCGGTTTCGCGGCCGAGCGCGGCGATCGAAGCGGCGTTGTCGCGCGCGATCAGGCCGATCAGCGTAATCGCGCGGTCGATAACCTGAATCCCCACCGAATTCCCACGATACGGAATGTTTCCCGCTTTATGGTAGTCATGTTAACGACCGGCGTTTTAGCCTGTCAACCAATCCGGACCCGGCGCGGGCAACCGGCGCGGCACCGTACGCGGCCGCAACAGGGAGAGAGACGGTCGTGGGCTATTTGGCGCTCGGGATCGACATCGGGGGCACCTTCACCGATCTGTTGCTGGTCGATATCGAAGCGCGATCGTTCAAGTTCGCCAAGGTCTCCTCGACGGCCGACGACCAATCCCGCGGCTGTCTGGACGGTCTTGCCGCCATGGGCTGGCCGCCGCACGCGATCGACACCGTCGTGCACGGAACCACCGTCGCCACCAACGCCATTCTCGAACGCAAGGGCGCGCGTTGCGGCCTGATCACGACGCGCGGTTTCCGCGATATCCTGGAACTTGGCCGGCGCACGCGGCCGCAGACCTATGGGATGTACGGCACCTTCGAAGCGATCATCCCGCGCGAACTGCGCATCGAGGTGACCGAGAGGATCGATTCGCGCGGACGCATTCTCAAACCGCTCAAGGAATCCGAAGTGCGCGCGGCCGTGAAGAAGCTGCGCGCCGCCGGCGCGGAATCCATCGTCATCCATTTCATGAATGCCTACATCAACCCCGCGCACGAGGAGAAATGCTTCGCCCTCGTCCGAAAACTCTGGCCGAACGGACACGTTTCGGCCGGCGCGCGGGTGTTGCGCGAATTCCGCGAATTCGAGCGCGGCTCGACGGCGGCCTTGAACGCCTACGTGCAACCGATCATCACCCGTTACATTCGACGAATCGACAGCGGCCTCAAGGACCAGGGATTCGCCAAGGAGTTGCTCCTCACCCAGGGTAACGGCGGAATGATGTCCGCCCGCGTCGCGGTCGACCAGGCGGTGCATACGGTCATGTCCGGACCGGCCGCCGGCGCCATCGCCGCGGCCGAGACCGCCAATCTGGCGGGATTCCCGAATGTCATCAGCTGCGATATGGGCGGGACCAGCTTCGACGTCACCGTGATCCGCGACGGCGCCCCCGCGGTAACCCACGAACGGGACATCGCCTATTCGGTGCCCTTGCGTGTTCCCATGGTCGACATCCATACCATCGGCGCGGGCGGCGGCAGCATCGCGCGGATCAACGCCGCCGGCATTCTGGAAGTCGGGCCGCAAAGCGCCGGCTCCAACCCCGGTCCAATCTGCTACGGCAAGGGCGGCGCCGATCCGACGGTGACCGATGCCAACGTCGTTCTCGGCCGCATCGACCCGGCACGCATTGCCGGCGCCGCGCGCGCGGTTTCGCCCACCGAATTGCGCCGCGTCCTCGACGCCAAGATCGGCGCCCCCCTCGGCCTCGACACCGATGCCGCCGCCAGCGCGATCCTGGAGATTTCGGCAAGTCAACTTGCCGGCGCCATCCGACTGGTCTCGATCGAACGCGGCCACGACCCGCGCGACTTCGCGCTGTTCGCCTTCGGCGGCGGCGGGCCGTTGCACGCGGTCAGGCTGGCGCGCGAACTCGGCGTTCCAACCGTGCTGATTCCGCGCTATCCGGGGTTGACTTCGGCGCTCGGCTGCGTCGTCGCCGACGTGCGCCACGATTTCGTGCGCACGATCAACAAGCCGCTCGAAAGCGTCGCCGGTTCCGCCGTCGACGATATTCTGAAGGGTCAGGCGACCGCGGGACGAGACCTGATCCGCGCCGAAGGAATTCGGGTGCACGGCATCGACGTATTCCACGAGGCCGACATGCTCTACGAGGGGCAGTCGCATGTTCTGCGCATCCCGATCGAAAGTCCGGGGTTCGACGTCGCCAAAACCGCCGAGATTTACGCCGAACGCTATTACCGCCGGTTCGAGATTTCGCTGTCGGAGATGCGGCCGATCTTGATGAGCTTGCGCACGGCCGTTATCGGTCGGCGCGAAAAGATCGATCTTCGGTTGTTCACGTCGACGATCAACGTCAAGCGAAAGGAACGTCGCGAACGCAAAGTTTTCTTCGATGGCGCCTGGCAAACCACCACCGTCGTCGATCGCGATCAGCTTGCTCCCGGCGAGCGTTTAACCGGTCCGGTCATTGTCGAGCAGCCCGACACCACGATCGTCGTCGATCCCGGCGGCAAGGCGCACGTCGACGACTTCGGCAACCTGATCATCGAAGCGGGGAAGCCGTGACCCCGCGCGCCGCCACCGCCGTGAAACCGCAGGCCCCGCCGATCGACCCGGTCACCCTCGCCGTGATTCAGAACGGTCTTCGGCAGGTCGCCAACGAAATGGATTTGGTCCAGGAAAAGACCTCGTTTTCACCGATCGTGTCCGAGGCCTTGGACCGCGCCAACGGCCTCTACCGCCCGGATACCGGCGCGGTCATCACCCAGGGGGAAACCGGATTGCCGATTTTCGTCGGCGCCATGCAGGAAACGACGCGCGCCGTGATCGAGCATTTCAAAGGCGACCTCCACCCGGGCGATATCGTCCTCATCAACGATCCCTATCTCGGCGGCAGCCATTTGATGGACACCAAGCTGGTGACGCCGTTTTTCTACAGGGGAAAATTGTGGTGCTTTCTCTCGAATGCCGCCCACTGGGCCGATATCGGCGGCGTGGTGCCGGGCGGCTTTACCACCGCCTCGACGGAAATCCATCAGGAAGGCCTGCGCATCCCGCCGGTCAAGCTCTACGTCCAGGACAAACTGGCCCGAGATATCCTGAACCTGGTGCTCGCCAACATCCGGGTACCGGAGGAACGCATCGGCGACATCCATGCCCAGGTCGGCGCCCTTAAGGTCGGCATGCGGCGGTTGACGGCGCTGCTCGATCGCTACGGCGTCGAAACGGTCGATGCCGTGATCGACGAACTCGATGCCCGCTCCGAGCGGCAGATGCGCAGCCACATCGAACAAGTGCCGGACGGCGATTATACCTTTACCACCTATTTGGACAGCGACGGCGTGCGCGATGGCAAACTTCGCGTCCAACTTGAAATGACGGTGAAGGGCACGGACATCCACTTCGATCTTTCGCGATCGAGTCCGCCCTGCAAGGGTCCGCTCAACTCGGTGTGGGCACAGACCAAAACCGCCATTTACGTCGGCATCAAACACGTCTTTCCGGACGTGCCGATCAACGCCGGTTGCTTCGAGCCCCTTCATATCAAAAAGCCGGAAGGAACGTTTCTGTACGCCGAATATCCTAAACCGGTCGCGGGTTGCGCGTCCGAAGTATCGCAGCGGATCATGGAAGCCGTGTTCGGCGTCATGGGCAAAGCGATTCCGGAGCGCATGTTCGCCGCGCCTTTCGGCACCTCCGGCAATTTCAGCCTCGGCGGCCACGATCCCGAAACCAAGCGCCGTTACGTCATGTATTTCTTCAGCGGCGGCGGCTACGGCGCTACCTGGAACGAAGACGGGCTCAGCAACGGCGCCTCCTCGATCGGCATCGCGCGGACCGCGCCAATCGAGCTTCTCGAGCAGCGCTACCCGATCCTGGTCGAGGAATACGCGCTGCGCCCCGATTCCGGCGGCGCCGGACAATACCGCGGCGGGCTCGGCGTCACCTATCGCTGCCGGCTCCTGCGCGGCGAGGGCACGGCGTCGTTTTTGATGGATCACGCGCTGACCGGCCCGCATGGCCTTCGAGGCGGACAGCCCGGCGGCATGACGCAAATCCGCATGAGCTGCGGGCGCCGCCTATCGACGCCCAAGCATTTCTCGAAAGGCGAAGGATTCGAATTAACCGCCGGCGATTGGATCGAAGTGAACACGCCCGGCGGGGGCGGTTATGGCGTACCGACCAAGCGGGATCCCGAACGCATCGCGCGCGACGTGCGACGCGGTTACCTTGCGGCCCAAAAATCCCAGATGAAAAAAGTTCGAGGAATAGGCAGAATGCAAAAAAGCCGCGTGACCCGTGCATCGGGCAAACATCGATGAAACGGAAACAAGAAACGACAAGGAGAGTCGAGTCAATTGAATCCAGGACAGACAGGGAGATTTCACATGCCGACCCACACTAAACGCAATCCATGCCGTCATGCGCTGATGAGCGGCCTCGGCGCGGCGATCTTGGCGTTCAGCGCCACGATCGCCACAGCCCAGGAAAAGAAGATCGTGTTCTCGACCGACTGGGGTTACAACGGCCGTCACGCCTATTACTTCACCGCCCTCGACAAGGGTTATTACAAGGCCGAAGGGCTCGACGTACAGATCTTGGGCGGGAGAGGATCCGGCACGGTGATCAAGGAAGTGGCGGCCGGAACAGTCATGATCGGCTTCGCCGACGCCGGGACTCTCGCGCTGGCACGCGCCAACGAGAACGTGCCGGTGAAAATGGTCGCCGTCGTCTACGCCGATTCACCGCATGCCCTGATCGTGCTCGAAGATTCCGGCATCAAGGGGCCGAAGGACTTGGAAGGGAAAACCCTTTCCGATGCGGCGGGAAGTTCCAACTATAAGCTTTTCCCGGCCTACGCGCGTGCCGGCGGCGCCAATCCCGACAAGGCGACGTGGGTGTTCTCCGAGTCGACGGCGCTGGTCGGCTTGCTGCTCAGCGGCAAGGTCCACGGTATCGGTCAGTTCACGGTCGGCGCGCCCTTGCTCGCCAAGCGTGCGGAACCGAAGAAGATTCGCGTGCTGCACTACAAGGACGCCAAAGGATTCGAGATCTACTCGAACGGCATCATCGTGCGCGAAGATATGTTGAAGTCCGACCCGGAAACGGTGCGGAAGTTCGTACGGGCCAGCATGAAGGGCCTGCAAGCCGCCATCGACAACCCCGCCGAAACCGGCAAGATCATGGTCAAGCACCATCGCCAGGTCGAACCCGATATCACCGAGGGCGAAATTAAAATGGTGGGGGCGATCGCGGTCAACGACCATACCAAGAAGCATGGCCTTGGATACATCGACGAGGGGAAGATGCAAAAAACCATCGACCTGGTTGGTACCGTGTTCGAGTTGAAACGCCCGATCAAGGCCGCCGAGGTCTTCAGCCCCGGGTTCGTTTCCAAGTAATCGGGTGACACCGCGGGGGAACGGACGGATCGTGCCGTCGCCCTCGCGGCCTTTTTTCGACGCCGCCACCGTCAGTCCGCGCGGCCGGGCTTACGTTCCTTGGGCGACCGGGCGGGCCAAAAGGGTCTTGAGCCGTGGATGAACTAAGCCTGCAACAGCGAACACAGCGCCGTCGCTCTCGCCGGCGGGCCGAGAGATTGTCCGAAATCTGGCTGCCGATCCTGACTCTCGTCGTGCTGCTGATCGCCTGGCAGGTCGTGGTCTGGTTGGGCGAGCCGCCCGTGTGGTTGTTGCCCTCGCCGATCGCGGTCACGAAAACCGCCATCAAATGGTGGCCAGATCTGCCGTTCCATACCGGGGTGACGCTCTACGAAACCCTCGCCGGATTCGTGGCGTCGATCGCTTTCGGCGTCCCAATCGCCATCGTCATCGTCTATTCGCAATTCCTGCAACGCACGATTTATCCGATTTTGCTTGCCTTACAGTCGGTGCCGAAAATTGCGGTCGCTCCCCTGCTCCTGATGTGGGTCGGCCACGGCGAGTTGCCCAAAATCATCGTCGTTTTTCTGGTGTGTTTTTTCCCGGTCGTCGTCAGCACGGCATCGGGCATGCAGACGGTGCCGACGGCCTTGCTCGATCTGGTTCGGTCGCTGTCCGCCAATCCGGTGCAAGTGTTTCTGAAAATCCGCCTGCCCAACGCCATGCCTTTTGTTTTTGTCGGGCTGAAGGTGGCCATCACGCTCGCCGTGATCGGCGCCGTCATCGGCGAGTTCGTCGGTTCGAATCGCGGGCTCGGCTACCTGATCCTGATATCGACCCAGCAGTTCGACACCGCGCTCGCGTTTACCTCCATCATTTTACTGACGGTCATAAGTATAGCGCTCTATTACGCGATCGAGATGATCGAGCGCTTCGCGATTCCCTGGGCGCCAAGACAGTAATCTCAATCCCATGTCATCGAAAATTATTGCCAGCGGGCTCTATAAGGTCTACGAGACCCAGACGGGTGACGATGTGGTGGCGTTGGAAAACGTCAATTTGACGATCGGCACGAACGAGTTCGTGACCCTCGTCGGTCCTTCGGGCTGCGGCAAATCGACATTTCTCAAAATGATCGCCTCCCTGATCGAACCGTCGCACGGAACCCTCAGCCTGGACGGCACGCCGCTCGACGGGCCGAGCCGCGACGTCGGCATCGTCTTCCAGGACGCGACGCTGCTCCCGTGGCGAAATGTCCTGGATAACGTGTTGCTGCCCGTGGAAATCCTGAGTTTGCCGAAGGAGGATTATCGGCCAAGGGCCATGGATTTGCTGAGACTGGTCGGGTTGACCGGGTTCGAGCACCGTATGCCGAACGAACTTTCCGGCGGGATGCAGCAACGGACCGCCATCTGCCGCGCCCTGATCCACAACCCGTCGATCTTGTTGATGGACGAACCTTTTGCCGCGCTTGACGCCATGACGCGCGAAGAGCTGGGACTCGAACTGATGCGCATCTGGGAGGAAGAGAAAAAGACCATCGTCTTCGTGACCCATAGCATCCCCGAGGCCATCCTGCTCGCCGATCGTGTCGTGGTTATGACGCCGAGGCCCGGCAAGATCGCGCACGTGATTGAAGTCGACTTGCCGCGCCCGCGCACGCTGGCCATGGAATTTTCGGAAAAGTTCAAATCCTATTCGGACGACGTGCGCGCGCTTATTTACGCCGGCCGTCACGAAGAACCCTCGCCTCGGTCGACGTAGGCCAGTGGCCGAGGGCCGGGACGTGCCGCGCCATGGTGGACGCGGCCGAGCGCGATTGATCTAATGGCGCGCGATGGATGTCCCGAAGAGCACCATGGCGCGGCGGCGAAGCCTGGGCCGGTTGGGCACGCTGATACTGCTGTGGTGGGTCGGCGCCAATCTGCGCATCACCATGCTCGCCTTGCCGCCGGTGATCCCGCTCATTCATCGCGACCTCAATCTCAATCAAACCCTGATCGGCCTGCTCAACAGCCTGCCGACGTTGATGTTCGCGCTGGCGGCCGTGTTCGGCTCTTTCCTCATCGCCCGGCTGGGCGCGCGCCGGGCCCTGCTGGCGGGATTGCTGGTAGTTGGCGTCGCTTCCGGCTTGCGCGGCGCCGGGCTTTCGGAATCGGTGATCTTCACCATGACGTTCTTCATGGGGGTTGGTATCGCCGTCATGCAGCCGTCGCTGCCGGCCGTCGTCCGGGAGTGGTGCCCGGCCGAGATAGGCTTTGCCACCGCGATCTATGCCAACGGTCTGCTCGTCGGCGAGATTTTCGGCGCCGCCGTCACCATTCCCCTCGTGCTGCCGCTCGTCGGCGGCAGCTGGCCGTGGGCCCTTGCCGTTTGGGCGATGCCGGCGTTCCTGACGGCGGCCGCGGTCTGGGCCCTCACATCCGAAGCGCCTCGCGGCGCCCGGGTGGGGGGCATGAACTGGCGGCTCGATTGGCGCGATGCCAACGGCTGGCGCTACGGCATCGCCCTGGCCGGGGCGTCCAGCCTTTATTTCTCGACCAATGCCTTCATCCCCGATCTTTTGGCCGAGCGGGAAGAACTCGGCCTCGTGAACGCGGCGCTCACGTCGCTGAACGCGTGCCAGCTTTTTTCGTCGGCCCTGATGATTCTGTTTCCTTCACGCCTAATCGGAAACCGATTGTCCCTCATCGCCGCCTCCTTGCTCGGCATCGCCAGCATTGGCGGATTGATCCTGCAATCGGGGCCGGCGATCGTTTTCTGGTCGGGACTGATCGGCTTCGCGGCCTCGTTCGTTCTGATTTGGACTCTGGCGGTGCCGCCGCTGGTCGCCGAACCCCATGACGTGCACCGACTTTCGGCGCTGATCTTCACGATCGGCTACGCCTATGCCTTCGTCAGCCCCGTGCTCGGCGGCTTCGCGTGGGATATCACGCAGGTGCCGGCCGCCGGATTCATTCCGACGGTGCTGGGCTTGGGCGGATCAATCGTTGCTGCCCTGTCGTTGCCGGCCGGGTTGCGGCCGCCTCGTCGGCCGTAAACCTAGCCGAATCTTCCAGACCACCTTCGCGTGAATGGTCCGTCCCTTCGGAGGTGGTCCGACCTGAGACATGTCCTAACGGAACATGGCCGCGCCCTCTTGCTCATAAGTAACTTATAAGTTACTATTAATCCGTGCCGGATGTGCTGCAATACATCGACCGGAGCGGGGTGAGCCCGTTCGGCGAATGGTTTATGGCGCTCCCTTCCCTGGAAGCGGCCAAAATTACGACGGCGATTACGCGGCTTTCGCTCGGCAACTTTTCCAGGGTCAAGGGCGTCGGCAAGGGCGTCTTCGAAATCAAAATAGATTTCGGTCCGGGCTACCGGGTTTATTTCGGCAAGGACGGCGAAGCGGTGGTGATACTACTGCATGGCGGCACGAAGAAACGCCAACAGGCCGATATCGAAAAGGCCATCGCCTATTGGCGGGATTACAAGGACCGCAAGACCAGGAGATAAAAATGACCCTGACCCAGAACTTCAAGGATACGGTCAAGGCGCGCGTCGAACGGGACCGCGCGTTCAAGGCGGCATTGTTTCGCGAGGCGCTTGATTGCCTGATGTCGGGGGACCTCGACACGGGCAAAACCGTCCTGCGCGATTACATCAATGCCACGATCGGATTCGACGGCCTGGCCGCGGCCACTGGAACGTCACCCAAAAGCCTGATGCGCATGTTCGGCCCGAAAGGGAATCCGCAGGCCCGCAACCTGGTCGAGGTTCTCAACGTGCTACAACGCAAGACCAAGCTCAAAGTGAAGATCAAGACTGCGGCGTAAGCGAGCGAGGGTTTCCCTGCAAATGCCGCCCCGCCGAAAAGCCAGCAAGAAATTCTCGTATCAAGTCCCGTAGTTCAGCATAGTCCTCAAAATTAGGAATGCTCCTGAAATTGAGCCGGCCCCAATCTTTGGTTCTAGGGGCATCTCTCACCACTTCGGCCGGCACTACGTAAAATTTTGGGGGAAACTTTTTGCCCCCGCCTCCCTTTTTCCCGCGGTTCAGCTTAGCGATGATTACAAAATCGCACCGAATATTCTTGATCAGAAATCCCGTAGCACTCGTTGCCCATCTGCTTTTTACCTGAATGCGCGCAGGCGAGTTTCGTTCCGGATTTACGGCCACAAGATCGAAACCTGACGTTCTGGTATAAGCTTTGTAGGTGAAGTCTTAAGCTTGCTGGAAAAAGGGTTGGGGTGCAACCTCGCCTGACAAGGCGGTCAACGAGGTCCGGTCTGGCGATCGGCCTCCAGCAAGGGAGCACCCCGATGGACAGGATA
>Ga0194132_10004226_pt1 | contig 24627 bp, 20 predicted proteins | sample TA2KigOf80mmetaG_FD_148612 | JGI IMG/M metagenome (GOLD analysis project Ga0194132, IMG submission 148612) | Freshwater microbial communities from Lake Tanganyika, Tanzania - TA2015054 Kigoma Offshore 80m | ecosystem: Environmental > Aquatic > Freshwater > Lake | place: Tanzania: Lake... | reverse complement strand
CACGGAGAATTCATCGGCGGTGATTGCCGTGGGCGGCAAAAACTGCCGGTTGTGAACGTAGGTTGATTGCGCAACTATTGTGGTCGGTACGTCGAACACCTTAGATGCGCGGTCGTCGGACCTGACGACCCTGGGGCGCAAACGTAGATTGGCGTAAGATCGAGACCCAAAGTTGGAGTCGGGAAATGGCGGAAGCAAAGGCCGGACGATCGTTGACCGGACCGCAAAAGGCGGCGGTCCTCATGCTCGCGCTCAAGGAAGAGCATGTCGTCAAGCTGTTCTCGAAGATGGACGAGGAAGAGATCAAGGAGATCTCGGTGGCGATGGCCAACCTCGGGAAGATGGACTCCGATCTGGTCGAAGCCGTGTTCTCCGAGTTCGTGACGCGGCTGTCCTCGACCGGCTCGCTGGTCGGTACCTACGAAGGAACAGAGCGGATTCTTCGCCAGGCGCTGGGCGAAAAAGCCGGCAACATGATGGAGGAACTGCGCGGCCCGGCCGGCCGCACGCTGTGGGACAAGCTCGGCAACGTCAACGAAACGCTGCTCGCGTCCTATCTCAAGAACGAATACCCGCAGACCGTCGCAGTCGTGCTCTCCAAGATCAAGCCCGATCACGCCGCGCGCGTGCTAGCGGCGCTGCCTGAGGAAACTTCGATCGAGGTCATCAATCGCATGCTCAACATGGAGGGCGTGCGCAAAGAAGTGCTGGAGGCGATCGAGACCACGCTCCGCAACGAGTTCATGTCGAACTTGGCCCGCACCACCCGCCGCGACCCGCACGAATCAATGGCCGAGGTGTTCAACAATTTCGACCGCGCTACCGAGACCAAATTCATGGGCGCGCTCGAGGAAAGCAATCGCGATTCGGCCGAGCGCATCAAGGCCCTGATGTTAACGTTCGAGGATCTTGCCAAGCTCGATCCCTCGAGCGTCCAGACGCTGCTCCGAACCGTCGAGAAAGGGAAACTCGGGCTTGCGCTCAAGGGCGCGTCCGAGGGCCTGCGCGATCTCGTGTTCAGCAACATGTCCGAGCGCGCCGGCAAGATCATGCGCGAGGATATGGAGCAGATGGGGCCGGTACGCTTGCGCGACGTCGACGAAGCCCAGGCCGAGATGGTGCGGATCGCCAAGGACCTCGCCGCCAAGGGCGAGATTATCATCGCCGACTCGAAGGGCGAGGACGAGCTCATCTACTAGTCCGCCTTACCCACGGCCGCGAGCCCGGTCGGCGGTTGCGCCCCCGGCGACGGCCGCGTAATTCTAGGTCAACAAGAACCTCCGTCGAGGGCGACCGGATAACGATGCGTGGGCTTCTCTCGCGCCGCACGGTGCTGGCGGGTTTGGCCGCGGCGGCGGCGATGCCGCTGCGGGCCGGCATCGCTCAAATCCCGACCAATCCCGACGTCATTGTCGTCGGCGCCGGCATGGCCGGCCTCTCAGCGGCGGCGACGCTGCGCCAAGCGGGCTATGCCGTCGTCATCATCGAAGCGCGCGACCGCATCGGCGGTCGCGCCGCCACCGATTCGGCGCTGTTCGGCCAACCCTACGATCTCGGGGCGACCTGGCTGCACTCGGCCGACACCAATCCGCTGACGCCGATCGCGGAGAAACTGGGGTTCGCCTTCGTCGAGGACGAGGGGGAGTTGCTGCTGTACTTCGGCGGCAAGGAAGCGGGCAGCGAGGACCGTGCCGCGCTTGCGGCGGCCCACGAACGCATTTCGATCGATCTCGAGCGCGCCGCCAACGGCGGCAAGGACATGGCCGCGGCCGAGGTCATCGGCGAAGGCGATCGCTGGGCGGCGCTCGCCGGCGCGATGATCGGCCCGATCGAACACGGCGTCGAGACCAAGCACCTGTCGGTGATCGACTGGTACACCCAGCTCGGCACCGGGATCGAGATCCTGTTGCGCAACGGCGTTGGCGCTTTGGTCGAGGCGTTCGGCCGCGACGCCCCGGTCGCGCTCGGCACCGCCGCGAAGCGGGTCGACTGGCGCGGGCCGCGGGTCAATGTCGAAGTCGACGGCGGCGCCATCGACGCGCGGGCGGCGCTGATCACGGTCTCGAACGGCGTCCTCGCCGGCGGCGGGCTCGCCTTCGTACCGGCGCTGCCGTTGCAGAAGCAGGAAGCGATCGCGGCGACGCCGATGGGCCTGGTCGACAAGATCGCGTTCGAGCTCCCGTCCGGGGTGCTCGACGTTGCGCCCGGGTCGAGCCTGATCGCCCAAGGGAGCGGCGGTGCGGTCGTCGACTGCATGGTGCGGCCGATGGGCTACGACTATCTGGTCGCGTTCGTCGGCGGCGATCTCGCCTGGGAACTCGAGCGCCAGGGCGAGCGTGCCGCGATCGAGTTTGTGCGCAAGACGCTGCGCGAGGCGACCGGCGTCGACGTCGCCAATGACGGTGCGCGCACCCACGCGACGCGTTGGGGCGCCGATCCGTGGGCGCGCGGCGCGATGTCGGCATCGCGGCCCGGGAGCGCGCACCGTCGCTCGACCATCGCCGAACCGGTCGGCAATCGCCTGTTTTTTGCCGGCGAGGCGTGCGTCGCCGACTGGGCGACCCAACTTCCGGGCGCCTATCTCTCGGGCCGCACGGCGGCCGAAAAAATCATGGCGGCTTTGAAGCGGCCGGGGTGAGCGGGGAGGTACAACGGTGCGGCATCAAAGGTGGCTCGCGTTTGCGCTCGCGCTCTGGATCGGCGTGGCGGTGCACCCGGCGTCAGCCGATTTTACGGCCGGCAAAGCGGCTTTCGACGAAGGCGACTACACCCTCGCCTACAAGGAACTGCTGCCGGCGGCCGAAGCCGGGGATGCCCGCGCGCAAGTGCTGCTCGGCCTCTTGACGCGGGCGGGGGCAGGCACTGCGCGCGATGAGGCGCTAGCGGTGCGGTGGTTCGAGAAAGCGGCGGCGCAGGGTTCGGCCGAAGGCGAAGCGGCGCTGGGCGTCGCCTACTTCACCGGCCGCGGTGTCGCCCAGGACTACGCACAAGCGCACGCCTGGTTCACGCGCGCCGCCGATCACGGCGATGCCAGTGCACAAGCGAACCTCGGTCTCATGCACCTCGAAGGCCACGGCGTCGCCAAGGACGATGCGACCGCCGTCCGCTGGTTCGAAAAGGCGGCACATCTCGATGAATCGCGAGCTCAAATCCAACTCGGCATCTTTAACGCGCAGGGGCAAGCCGGACTCGCCAAGAACCTGATGCAGGCGCTGTTCTGGTTCACCGTGGTCGCGCGCAAGGGCGACGACGACCTCGCCCAGACCGCCATGAACCTCGGCATGGGCATCATCGAAGAGATGACGGATGACGACGTGATGGAGGCGCAGCGCCTCGCCCGCGCCTGGCGCGATCAGCGCAACTAGCGCAGAAGCGGCGTCACCTCGCGCCCGAGCTTGTGGATAAGGTCGAGGCGCTCTTCCTCGGGCGACCCAGCCCACGCGCCGCGGCTGGTCGCAAAAAAGATCCACCGTTTCATGTCGAGCGCCCCCATTTCATTCAAGCGCTTGGCGACGTCGGCCGGGGTTCCGAACAAGCGGGGCGAGTGGTGCATCATCCAGTCGTAGACCCCGAGCGCCTTGGCTCGCTCCAGCACGACCCGGTTGCGGTCCTTGGCGCGATAGACAGCGTTGAGGTCGTGGGCGTCGGCGTTGAGCTGCTTGAATCTCTCCTTGAGTTCGTCGGGAATGCCCTTGCCGTCGAGGCTGCCCATGGTGAGCCAATAGGGCGACCAGCCGAGGCTGCGCGCGGCGGCCTGCTCGTACGACTCGTCGAACACGACATGGGCATTCCACCAGATCTCGAAGTGCCGCTCGGCCCGCCCCGACGCGGCGAGACCTTCGGCGGCGATCGAGCGCACGTAAGCGACGTCCTCGGGCGCGAAGCCCATGGTGACGATCGCGCCGTCCGCAACTTCGGCCGCCATACGCAGGATCTTGGGGCCGGAGCAAGCGACATAGACCGGCAGATCGAACGGTTCGAAGGCGCTCCATTCGCCCTTGAAGCGGTATCCGTCCCAGGTCGCGTGCTCGCCCCGCAACAGCGCCTTCACGGCGGTCACGTACTCGCGCATCAACTGGACCCGGGCGCCCTTCTTGCCGATCGACCACAACGCCGAGTCGCCCGAGCCGATCCCCATCGCGATCCGCCCGGGTGCCACCTCGTTCAGCGACATGAATGCAGCGGCGGCGACCGAGGGATGGCGCGTCACCGGATTGGTGACGTAGGTGATGATTCGTGCCGTGTGAATATTGAGCGCGCAAACCGTGGTCGAGACATAAAGCTCGCGCAGCAGGTTGGGCGAGTCGGCGACGCCGACCATGGCGAGGCCGGCGTCCTCGCACGCCCGCCACAGCTTGACCGCGTTGGCGAGGGGTTGGCCTTGCGCGAAAATGAGGCTCAAGCCCCAGTCGGAGGATGACATGCGGGTTCCGTTGAATGCGCGACGCGACGCGACGCGTGGTGCCGGCTAGAGGACTCGAACCTCTGACCCCCTGATTACAAATCAGGTGCTCTACCAACTGAGCTAAGCCGGCGTGGGGCGGTTGGTTCCGAAGTGTAATCGCAAGCGCGCCCGGAATCATGCTCCTTTCGCGCCGAGCCCGGCGCTCGTGTTATCGTTAGTGGATCGGGAGGATGTGCATGTCGGTCGTGGCGCCCAGGTGCGAATCGTTGATTACCGTCGAGCGCCTCGGTCCCGCTCTGGGGGCCGCGGTGTCGGGGGTCGACCTCAACGCCCCGGTCGATGCTGCTACGTTTGCCGCGATCAAGGACGCCTTCCACGAGCACCTGGTGCTGCTCTTCCGCGACCAGTGGCTGACCCCAGCGGCGCAAGTCGCCTTCACCGAGCGGTTCGGTCCGGTCGAAGGGCATCCGCTCAAGAGCCGGCGCGCGCTCGATGAGGCGAGCGGCGTTCACGTGCTCGAAAATCTCCCCGGCCATCGCGGCGGGCGCAACGACTGGTGGCATTCGGATATCTCGTTCGGCGCGATCCCGCCCGCGCTCTCGATCCTGCACGCCCGCGCGATCCCCGAGGGCGGCAAGGGCGACACGCTTTTTTGCAACATGTACGCCGCGTACGCGAGCCTTTCGCCCGGCCTGCGCCGAGTCCTCGATGGCCTCACCGCCGTCCACGACGCCCGCAAGCTGATCGCACGAAACGAGTCGGTGGAGAACGACGAGCAGCCGATTGCGCTCAGGCTACCGCCGGCGGAGCACCCGGCCGTCCGCACCCATCCCGAGACCGGCCGGCGCGCCCTCTACGTCAACGACTATTTCACCCTTCGCTTCGGCGACATGACCGAAGCCGAGAGCCGGCCGCTCCTGGAGTTCTTGATCGCGCACGCGACGCGGCCCGAGAACGTCTACCGCCATCGCTGGCGGAAGGGCGACGTCATCATGTGGGACAATCGCTGCACCATGCACTACGCGCTCTACGACTACGGTCCGAGCGAGGTGCGGGTGATGCACCGAACTACGGCGGCCGGCGATCGCCCGCGCTGACGGCGTCTAAACAACGCCGCAGGCGCGTGCCAGCAACACGAGGTCCATGAGTTCGGTGGCCTCCATCTTGCGGAACACTTTGCAGCGATAGAATTCGGCCGCGATCAGGTCGATCCCGAGCGCATCGGCGATGGCGCGCTCGTCGTGACCCTCGGCCAGCAGTTGATAGACGGTGCGTTCGATCGGGGTGAGGCGCGCATAGCGCTCGCACGCGGTCGCGACCTCGGTTGTCGATTCGTTGCGCCCAGTGCCTCCAGTCGCCGGCACCAACAACGCGGTACAGAATGCCGCCACTGTCGCTGCGCGTCCGGCTGCGCGCTCGCGCAGGCTTGTGCCCTGGTCCATCGATTGCTCCCTCGTCCTTTCCGATCGCCGCAGCGCGGCGATCGCCCACACCGGACATGGGGGCTTAGGCCGGGTTTCGCGCCACACGGATGATCAACGCCGCTCAAAGGTCTGTGAGCGGCGCGTGAGGCGTTATTTTCGGGGCGGAAAGCGGTCGAACGTCGGCAGTTCGTGGGCGCGCGCCATCCAGCCGATGCGCTCCGCAACTTGAACCTGAACGCGCGGCGGAATGGCGTCGGGAACGTCCAACGTCGCGCTCTGGACATCCGTGATCCCGGGCAGAGTCTTGGCGTTGGTGTAGAAAAGGCCGGTGCCGCAATGCACGCAGAAGTGCCGCCGGCCGTGCTCGGATGATTCGTAGACCTTGGGCGCGCCCTTGGTCACCGTGACGGCACCCGCACGGAACATCATCCACCCGACCATGGGTGCCCCGGCATGCCGTCGACAATCGCTGCAATGGCACAAGGAGTGGGTAAGCGGCTCGCCCTCGACCCGGTATCGCAGCGCTCCGCAATGACAGCCGCCCGTCAACGTCATTCGATCACCTCGTCCTTTTCCGAGCGTATGGTCGCCGGGTCGGGCCACGGCCGCAAGGTCGTGAGAACGCGGCCACGGCAGTTCGATTTTTGTACTAACAAAACAATAGGTTAAGGGTCGATTCGGGGCGCCGGTCGGGCTAACTCGTAAAGCGCGACCGCGGCGGCAATCGAGACGTTGAGGGCCAGCGTCGCGCCGTGGGCGCCGGGCGGCAGGTCGAGGCGGCGAAGCTCATCGCAGGTCTCGCGCGTCAAGCGCCTGAGACCGCTCCCTTCGGCGCCCAGCACCAGTGCGACCGCCTCGGTAGCCTCGGCGCTCGCGAGCGCGGGACCGGCGTCGGCGGCGAGGCCGATCCGCCAATAGCCGAAATCGCCCAAGTCGCCTAGCGCGCGCGCCAAATTGACGACCCGTACATAGGGCACGAGATCGAGGGCGCCCGATGCCGCTTTGGCCAAAGCTCCCGACTCGTGCGGCGCGTGGCGATCGGTGCCGATCACGGCGAGTGCCCCGAAGGCGGCCGCCGAGCGCAGCACGGCGCCGACGTTGTGGGGGTCAGTTACCTGATCGAGTACCACGACGATGCGCCGGCCGGCCGGCGCGGGGCCGGCCGCCTCGAGAATCGAATCGAGCGGCGGATTGGCGAGCGGGTAAGCTTCGAGCGCCACCCCTTGGTGTACGGCCCCGGGCACGACGCGGTCGATTTGAGCGCGGGCGATGCTCTCGACCGCAATCCCGCCGAGTGCCGCAGCGGCGAGGGGACCTTCGAGCGCCTCTTCGGTCGCGAGCAGCCGGCGCTTCCGGCGCGCCGGATTGGCCAAGGCCGCCGCGACCGCGTGGGTACCGTAGAGCCAGATCGTCCCCCGCGCCGGCGCGTCGGGTTTGGGGCTTAGAGGCGTGTGGCGGGGCGCGCCGGGCCGGTAGCGTTTTTTCTTCACGCGGTCATCCTTCGCTCGCCGCTTGCTTGATGGTGGTATAAGTAATATTATTTCGCTGCGCTTTTGGATACCGCAGAACGGCGCTTTCGGCCGGGCCTCGTTTGGGCCAGGACGAGCGTCGCTTTTGCGTTGACAATACTTGATGAATCCCGATATTGCCGCGTCTCCGCCGCATGAATCGACCATTCACTGCGGAGGGGTGGCCGAGTGGTTAAAGGCAGCAGACTGTAAATCTGCCCGCGTCAGCGTACGTAGGTTCGAATCCTACCCCCTCCACCACCCTCGCGCCGCAAAGGGGGTGGCCGGTGGGAAGGGACGAAGTGAGGAGAGACCCGCGGGTGTAGCTCAATGGTAGAGCTCCAGCCTTCCAAGCTGGTGACGGGGGTTCGATTCCCCTCACCCGCTCCAAGGCGGAATGCTCGGACCGGCGCCGCGGAACGAGACGAAGCTTTCTGAACTAGGAGCGTTTGAGCGATGGCCAAGGAAAAATTCGAGCGGACAAAGCCGCACTGCAACGTGGGGACGATCGGGCACGTCGATCACGGCAAGACGACGCTGACGGCGGCGATCACGAAGGTGCTGTCGGAGAAGGGGTTGGCGCAGTTCACGGCGTACGACCAGATCGACAAGGCGCCGGAAGAGCGGGCGCGGGGGATCACGATCGCGACGGCGCACGTGGAGTACGCGACCGACAAGCGGCACTACGCGCACGTCGACTGCCCTGGCCACGCCGACTACGTGAAGAACATGATCACGGGCGCGGCGCAGATGGACGGGGCGATATTGGTGGTGTCGGCGGCGGACGGGCCGATGCCGCAGACGCGGGAGCACATTCTGCTGGCGCGGCAGGTTGGGGTGCCGGCGCTGGTGGTGTTCATGAACAAGGTCGACATGGTCGACGACCCGGAGCTGTTGGACCTGGTCGAGCTGGAGGTGCGGGAACTGCTGTCGAAGTACCAGTTTCCGGGGGACAAGATCCCGGTGGTGCGGGGATCGGCGCTGAAGGCGATGGAAGGGGAAGACAGCGATCTCGGCAAGAAGGCGATTTTCAAGCTGATGGAGGCGGTGGACAGCTACATCCCGCAGCCGGAGCGGCCGAAGGACAAGCCGTTTTTGATGCCGATCGAGGACGTGTTTTCGATTTCGGGGCGCGGCACGGTGGTGACGGGGCGGGTCGAGCGCGGGATCGTGAAGGTGGGGGACGAGGTCGAGATCGTCGGGATCCGGGACACGCAGAAGACGGTGTGCACGGGGATCGAGATGTTCCGCAAGCTGCTGGACCAGGGCGAGGCCGGGGACAATGTCGGGGTGCTGCTGCGCGGCACCAAGCGCGAGGAAGTGGAGCGCGGGCAGGTGCTGGCGCATCCGGGGTCGATCACGCCGCACACGCACTTCAAGGCGGAGATTTACGTGTTGACCAAGGAAGAGGGCGGGCGGCACACGCCGTTCTTCGCCAACTACCGGCCGCAGTTCTACTTCCGGACCACCGACGTGACCGGGAAGATCGCGCTGCCGCAGGGCACCGAGATGGTGATGCCGGGCGACAACGTGTCGCTGGAGATCGAGCTGATCTCGCCGATCGCGATGGACGAGGGTTTGCGCTTCGCCATCCGCGAAGGCGGCAAGACCGTCGGCGCCGGCGTCGTCGCTTCGATCATCAAGTAGGGCGGCGCGGAGCTGAGAAAACGCCGCGACACGCGGCTTAGGAGTGTAGCTCAATTGGTAGAGCACCGGTCTCCAAAACCGGGGGTTGGGGGTTCGAGCCCCTCCACTCCTGCCAGCGCGGCGGTGCGAAGCGGGCGGGCGACGAAGGCGGCGATCGAGAGTCGATGAGAACGTAACGGGCGATGGCAAAAACGAGTCCCGGCGAATTCGTGCGTCAGGTCCGCCAGGAGACCGCCAAGGTCACCTGGCCGACCCGCAAGGAGACGATGATTGCGACCGCCATGGTCGTGGCGCTCTCGATTGTGGCCGCGATCTTCTTTTTCGTCGCCGATCAGCTGATGGCCTACGTCGTACGGCTTATTTTGGGTTTGGGAGCGTAGGTCACGATGGCGGCTCGTTGGTACGTGGTTCATGTCTACTCGAACTTCGAGAAGAAGGTCGCCCAGTCGATCCGCGAGCAGGCCGAGGCCAAGGGCTTGGGCGACAAAGTGCTCGAGGTTCTGGTGCCGACCGAGGAAGTGATCGAAGTTCGACGCGGGCAGAAGGTTTCGACCGAACGGAAGTTCTTTCCCGGCTACGTCGTGGCAAAGCTCGACTTGACGGAAGAGGTTTACCACCTCATTAAGAACACCCCGAAGGTGACCGGGTTCCTGCAGACCGGCAATACGCCCTCGCCGATCTCCGACTCCGAGGCCGAGCGCATCCTCAAACAGGTTCAGGAGGGGATCGAGCGGCCGAAGCCGTCGATCACGTTCGAGATCGGCGAGCAGGTCAGGGTCTGCGACGGGCCGTTCACCTCGTTCAACGGCTTCGTCGAAGAGGTCGACGAGGAACGGTCGCGTATCAAGGTGGCGGTCTCGATCTTCGGGCGTCCGACCCCGGTCGAGCTCGAATACTCGCAAGTCGAGAAGATGTAGCGCGAGAGGAACGCAGCTAGGTTTGTGACATGAAGAAAATCGAAGGCTACATCAAGCTCCAGGTGCCGGCCGGCCAGGCCAATCCATCGCCGCCGATCGGGCCGGCGCTGGGCCAGCGCGGTCTCAACATCATGGAGTTCTGCAAGAACTTCAACGCCGAGACCAAGAGCCTGCAACCCGGCATGCCGATCCCGACGGTGATCACCGTCTATTCGGACCGCTCGTTCACGTTCCGCACCACCAAGCCGCCGGCGTCGTATTATCTACGCAAGGCGGCCAAGGTCGAAAAAGGCTCGAGCGAGCCCGGCCGCACCTTCGCCGCGTCGGTAACGATGGCGCAGGTACGCGAGATCGCCCAAGAAAAGATGACCGACATGAACTGCCACGACGTCCAAGCGGCGACCAAGATGATCGCCGGCTCGGCGCGCTCGATGGGTATCGAGGTGAAGGAGTAACGCCATGGCACGCGGCAAACGGACGCGCGACGTCCGCGCGAAAATCGACCGCGACAAGGTCTATCCGGCCACCGATGCGGTCAAGTTCATCAAGAGCGCGGCGACGACCAAGTTCAACGAGACGGTCGAAGTCGCGATCAACTTGAACGTCGACCCGCGCCACGCCGACCAGATGGTGCGCGGCATCGTCAATTTGCCGAACGGCACCGGCAAGACGCTGCGGATCGCGGTGTTCGCCAAGGGCGCCAAGGCCGAGGAGGCCAAAGCCGCCGGCGCCGATATCGTCGGCGCCGAGGACCTGGCCGAAAAAGTCCAGGGCGGCGTCATCGAGTTCGACCGCTGCATCGCCTCGCCCGACATGATGGGCATCGTCGGCCGGCTCGGTAAGGTGCTGGGCCCGCGCGGGCTGATGCCGAACCCCAAGGTCGGCACGGTCACCCCCAACATCGGCGAAGCGGTCAAGAGCGCCAAGGGCGGCCAGGTCGAGTTCCGCGTCGAGAAGGCCGGCATCATCCACGCCGGTATCGGCAAGGCCAACTTCAGCGAGACGCAGATCCTCCAGAACCTCAAGGTGTTCTTCGAGGCGGTGATGCGGGCCAAGCCATCGGGCGCGAAAGGCACGTACGTCAAGAAGTTGTCGGTATCGACGACGATGGGGCCGGGGGTCAAGATAGACCCGGCCTCGTTGTTGGCGGCGTAAGTCGCCATAGACAGCGGCGGATTAGGGCGCTAAAAGCGCCGCGAAATCCGCGGCCTCCGTCAGGAGGTTGCGGTCGGACGCTCGGGTCGAGCGTTCGCCTGTCCGAGACTGCGGGTGACGGCCGCTTTGCGGCGGCCGGCGTAAGGGTGCAAAGCCGCCTGCATAGACAGTGGAGAACGCGGGCCGTGGCCTGCGCTCGGCCTCTGGGGCAGGACGGGACGGAAGTCCCGACTGGTAGTTGGTAGGTAGGTGCGTTGTTTCGGCCGGTGACGGCACGAATCGCGTGCGCAACGAGGGTCCCTAGAGGCGGAGCGAAACTGTGGATCGAACCGAGAAACAGGCGACGATCGACGACCTCAACAAGGTCTTCAGCACCGCCGGCGCGGTGGTCGTCACCCATTACACCGGCCTGACGGTGGCCGAGATGGGCGAACTACGGAAGCAAATGCGCGCCAATGGTGCGCGTTTCCGCGTCGCCAAGAACCGTTTGGCGCAGCGCGCGCTCGACGGCACGCCGTACGCGCCGCTCAAGGCGATGTTCAAGGGGCCGACCGGCGTTGCGGTTTCTCCCGATGCGGTGTCGGCGGCCAAGGCGGCGATCGGCTACGCCAAGAAAAACGAGAAGCTCGTAGTCCTCGGCGGAGCGATGGGGGCGATGGTGCTCGACGCCGAAGGCGTCAAGCGTGTCGCGCAGTTGCCCTCGTTCGATGAGCTGCGCGGCAAGATCGTCGGTCTCCTCAAGGCGCCGGCGACGAAAATCGCCGCGATCGTTCAAGCGCCCGCCGCCAAGCTCGCGCGGGTCGTCAAGGCGCATGCCGAAAAAAGCGGGCCGCAAGCCGGCTAATCGTGTTCTCGACCTTTTCATTCAAATCGAAGGAGTAAATCCATGGCTGACCTGCAGAAAATCGTCGATGATCTTTCGGGCCTGACCGTCCTCGAGGCGGCCGAGCTCGCCAAGTTGCTCGAAGACAAGTGGGGCGTGACGGCGGCGGCGCCGGTCGCGGTCGCGGCGGCGGGCGGTGCGGCGGCGGCGCCGGCGGCCGAGGCCAAGACCGAATTCACCGTCATCCTCGCAGTCGCGGGCGACAAGAAGATCAACGTGATCAAAGAGGTTCGTGCGATCACCAACCTCGGCCTCAAGGAGGCCAAGGATCTGGTCGAAGGTGCGCCCAAGGAAGTCAAGGCGGGCGTGTCCAAGGACGAGGCGGAGAAGATCAAAGCAACTCTCGAAGCGGCGGGCGCCAAGGTCGAAATTAAGTAGGTCCTTGGCAGGCCTTCTCGCCTTTCTGGAATGCGGCTGTCGCCGGACGCCCGTAACGGGGCTTCCGGCGCAGGCCGCATTCGCGCGCCGGCGCTCCGGCGATCGAACCGCAGTCGTCGGCGCGAGCCGACGTTTCTCTCTTTGATGCGAGGGTACGCATGACTCTCTCTTACACGGCACGCAGGCGCATCCGGCGGGGTTTCAGCCGCATCGGTGAAGTCACGGCGATGCCGAATCTGATCGAGATTCAAAAGCGTTCCTACGACACGTTCCTGCATCCGTTTACGCCCGATACCGGTCTGCAGGGTGTGTTCACGTCGGTGTTCCCGATCTCGGATTTTTCCGAGACCGCTTCGCTCGAGTTCGTGAAGTACGAGCTCGAGGCGCCCAAGTACGACGTCGACGAATGCCGCCAGCGCGGCATGACCTACGCCGCGCCGCTCAAGGTGACGTTGCGCCTGATCGTGTTCGAAGTCGATCCCGAGACCCAGGCCAAGTCGGTGCTCGATATCAAAGAGCAAGACGTCTACATGGGCGACATGCCGTTGATGACCGATCACGGCACCTTCATCGTCAACGGCACCGAGCGCGTCATCGTCAGCCAGATGCACCGCTCGCCCGGCGTTTTCTTCGACCACGACAAGGGCAAGACCCACTCGTCGGGCAAGTTCCTGTTCGCCGCGCGCATCATTCCGTATCGCGGGTCGTGGCTCGATTTCGAGTTCGACGCCAAGGACATCGTGCACGTCCGCGTCGACCGTCGCCGCAAATTGCCGGTTACGACACTGCTGTTCGCGCTCGGCATGTCGGGCGAGGAGATTCTCAATTACTTCTATAACACCGTCGATTACGAGCGCGACAAGAAGGGCTGGCGCACCGCTTACGTCGCCGACCGCATGCGCGGGGTCAAGCTCACCCACGACCTGATCAACGCCAAGACCGGCCGAGTCGCCGCCGAAGCCGGCACCAAGATCACGCCACCGCTGGCGCGCAAGCTCGAAGCGCAAGGCCTGAAGGAGTTGCTGGTCACGCCCGAGGAGATGATCGGGCGCTACGCCGCGACCGACATGATCAACGAAGAGACCGGCGAGATCTACATCGAGGCCGGCGAAGAGATTTCCGCCGAGACCCTGACCCAGCTCGAGGCCGCCAAGGTCGAATCGCTCGCCACGCTCTCGATCGACCACGTCACGATCGGTCCCTACATCCGCAACACGATGGCCATCGACAAGAACGCCGAGCGCATGCGTGCGCTGTTCGAGATCTATCGCGTCATGCGCCCAGGCGAGCCGCCGACCGAGGAAGCGGCCGAGAAGATGTTTTACGACATGTTCCTGGCGCCGGCGAAGCTCAAGGGCAACGAAGCCGATGCGCGGCTGCGCCCCGACAAGGCGGCCAAGCCCTCGACCCGCCTGGCGCGGGCCAAGATCGACGGCCACGCCTGGGTGGTCGATCAGGTCGACGATTGGATGCTGATCGTCGTCGCCTCGTCGGTCGATCGCGGCAGCACCGAGCGGATGTTCTGGGTCGAAGCCAGGAACATCCAGGAAGAACCCTCGGAACGCTACGACCTCTCGGCGGTCGGCCGCGTCAAATTGAACGCGCGGTTGAGCCTCAAGGCCGACGACAATATTCGCACGCTGCGCAAGGCCGATCTGCTGGCGGTGATCAAGACCCTGGTCGACCTGAAGAACGGCAAGGGCGAGATCGACGATATCGATCATCTCGGCAACCGGCGCGTGCGCTCGGTCGGCGAGTTGCTCGAGAATCAGTACCGGATCGGACTGCTGCGTATGGAGCGCGCGATCCGCGAGCGCATGAGTTCGGTCGAGATCGATTCGGTCATGCCGCACGATCTGATCAACGCCAAGCCGGCGGCGGCGGCGGTGCGCGAGTTCTTCGGCTCGAGCCAGCTCTCGCAGTTCATGGACCAGACCAACCCGCTCTCGGAAATCACCCACAAGCGCCGCCTTTCGGCGCTCGGGCCGGGCGGCCTGACGCGCGAGCGCGCCGGGTTCGAAGTACGCGACGTGCACCCGACCCACTATGGCCGCATCTGTCCGATCGAGACGCCGGAAGGTCCGAATATCGGCCTCATCAACTCGCTGGCGACTTATGCGCGAGTCAACAAATACGGCTTCATCGAAACCCCGTACCGCAAGGTCGCGGACAGCCGCGTCACCGACGACATCGTTTATCTGTCGGCGATGGAGGAAGGGAAGTTCACGATCGCGCAGGCCAACGCCGAGTTCGACCGCCACGGCCGTTTCACCGCCGACCTGGTGTCGTGCCGTCGCGGCGGCGAGTTCGTGATGACGCGGCCCGAGACCATCAATTTCATGGACGTATCGCCTAAGCAGTTGGTGTCGGTGGCGGCGTCGCTGGTGCCGTTCCTCGAAAACGACGACGCCAACCGTGCGTTGATGGGCGCCAACATGCAGCGCCAAGCGGTACCGTTGATCCGCGCCGAAGCGCCGCTGGTCGGTACCGGTATCGAGGGCATCGTTGCCCGCGATTCCGGCGCGACCATCGTCGCCCGCCGCTCCGGCGTGGTCGATCAGATCGATGCGCGCCGTATCGTTATTCGCGCGACCGAGGAGGGTGACGTCACCTCCTCGGGCGTCGACATCTACAACCTGCTCAAGTTCCAGCGCTCGAACCAGAACACGTGCATCACCCAGCGTCCGCTCGTGCGCGTCGGCGACAAGGTCAAGGCCGGCGATATCCTAGCCGACGGACCCTCGACCGACATGGGCGAGCTGGCGCTCGGCCGCAACGTGCTGGTCGCGTTCATGCCGTGGGGCGGCTACAACTTCGAAGACTCGATCCTGATCTCGGAGCGCATGGCGCGCGACGACGTCTTCACTTCGATCCACATCGAGGAATTCGAGGTGATGGCCCGCGACACCAAGTTGGGCCCCGAAGAAATCACGCGGGACATCCCGAACGTCGGCGAAGAGGCGCTCAAGAATCTCGACGAAGCCGGTATCGTCTACATCGGCGCCGAAGTCGGCCCGAGCGACATTCTGGTCGGCAAGGTGACGCCGAAAGGCGAATCGCCGATGACGCCGGAAGAGAAGTTGCTGCGCGCGATCTTTGGCGAAAAGGCGTCCGACGTCCGCGACACGTCGCTGCGGGTACCGCCGTCGGTAGCCGGCACCGTGGTCGAGGTGCGCGTTTTCTCGCGCCGCGGCGTCGACAAGGACGAACGCGCGCTCGCGATCGAGCGCGCCGAGATCGAGCGGCTGGCCAAAGACCGCGACGACGAAAAGGCGATCCTGGAACGCAACACCTACGACCGCCTGAAGAAGCGGCTGATCGGCAACACCGCGGTCAGCGGCCCGCGCGGCATGAAGACCGGCAAGGTCACCGATCAGACGCTCGAGGACCTGACCCCGGGCCAGTGGTGGCAGATCGGCCTCAAAGAGGCCAAGGCGATGGCCGAGATCGAGCAGATCAAGAAGCACTTCGATCTCGCGATGGGTAGTGTCGAGCGGCGCTTCGAAGACAAGGTCGACAAGTTGCAGCGCGGCGACGAGCTACCGCCCGGCGTCATGAAGATGGTCAAGGTGTTCGTCGCGGTGAAGCGCAAGCTGCAGCCCGGCGACAAGATGGCCGGTCGCCACGGCAACAAGGGCGTGATCTCGAAGATCGTGCCGATCGAAGAAATGCCGTACCTCGACGACGGCACTCCGGTCGATATCGTTCTCAATCCGCTCGGCGTTCCGTCGCGCATGAACGTCGGCCAGATCCTGGAGACGCACCTCGGCTGGGCCGCGGCCGGCTTGGGCCGCAAGATCGGCGATGTGGTCGACAAGATCCGCAGCAACGACCAAAAGAGCGACGATCTCCGCCGCATCCTCAAGAGCGTCTACAGCAAGCGCCAGTACGACGACGAAATCGAGACGATGAGCGCGCGAAGTGTCGTCGAGCTCGGCGACGTGCTGCGCAGCGGGGTACCGTTCGCGACCCCAGTGTTCGAAGGCGCGACCGAGCAGGACATCGTCACCATGTTGGAGAAAGCCGGCCTCGACAGTTCCGGTCAGGTCCGTCTGTTCGACGGCCGCACCGGCGAGGAGTTCGGCCGCAAGGTGACGGTCGGCTACATCTACATGCTGAAGCTCCACCACCTGGTCGACGACAAGATCCACGCCCGCGCCATCGGTCCCTACAGCCTCGTCACCCAGCAGCCACTTGGCGGTAAGGCACAGTTCGGCGGACAGCGCTTCGGCGAAATGGAAGTGTGGGCGCTCCAGGCTTACGGCGCCGCGTACACGCTCCAGGAGATGTTGACGGTCAAAGCCGACGACGTCGCGGGGCGCACCAAGGTGTACGAGGCGATCGTGCGGGGCGACGATACGTTCGAGGCGGGCATTCCGGAGTCCTTCAACGTGTTGGTGAAGGAACTTCGTTCGCTCTGCCTCAACGTCGAGTTGCTGCAGCGCGGTCTTTGAGCGGCGGTTCGCGGTACACGGCTAATCGGCAAGGAGAAGCCATGAACGAGGTAATGAAGGTCTTTGGCGGCCCAGTCGGTCCCCAGAGCTTCGACCAGATCAAGATTTCGATCGCCAGCCCGGAACGGATCCACTCGTGGTCCTACGGCGAAATCAAGAAGCCAGAAACCATCAACTACCGGACTTTCAAACCGGAGCGCGACGGCTTGTTCTGCGCCCGCATCTTCGGACCGATCAAGGACTACGAGTGCTTGTGCGGCAAGTACAAGCGCATGAAGTACCGCGGCATCACCTGCGAGAAGTGCGGCGTCGAGGTGACGCTCTCCAAGGTCCGCCGCGAGCGCATGGGCCACATCGAGTTGGCCACGCCGGTCGCGCACATCTGGTTCCTGAAGTCGTTGCCCTCGCGCATCGGCCTGATGCTCGACATGACGCTGAAGGACCTCGAGCGTATCCTCTATTTCGAGAACTACGTCGTCATCGAGCCCGGCTTGACGCCCTTGAAGCAGCATCAGCTGCTGTCGGAGGAGCAGTTCAACAAGGCGCAAGACGAGTTCGGCCCTGATTCGTTCACCGCCGGCATCGGCGCCGAAGCCATTCGCCAGCTGTTGACCGAGATCGATCTCGAGTCGGAGCGCGAGCGGCTGCGCGTCGATCTGCGCGAGACCAAGTCGACGGTCGAACCCAAGAAGATCATCAAACACCTCAAGCTGGTCGAAGCGTTCATCGAGTCGGGCAACCGGCCGGAATGGATGATTCTGACCGTGGTGCCGGTGCTTCCGCCGGATCTGCGGCCGCTGGTGCCGCTCGATGGCGGGCGGTTCGCGACCTCGGACCTGAACGACCTCTATCGCCGCGTCATCAACCGCAATAACCGCCTGAAGCGCCTGATCGAGTTGCGCGCCCCGGACATCATCGTCCGCAACGAGAAGCGCATGCTGCAGGAGGCGGTCGATGCGCTGTTCGACAACGGCCGCCGCGGCCGCGTCATCACCGGCGCCAACAAGCGCCCGCTCAAGTCCTTGTCCGACATGCTCAAGGGCAAGCAAGGTCGGTTTCGCCAGAATCTGCTCGGCAAGCGCGTCGACTACTCGGGCCGCTCGGTGATCGTGGTCGGCCCCGAGCTCAAGCTGCACCAGTGCGGGCTGCCGAAGAAGATGGCGCTCGAGCTGTTCAAGCCGTTCGTCTACTCGCGGCTCGAAATCAAGGGCATGGCCGCGACCGTCAAGATGGCGAAAAAGCTGGTCGAAAAAGAACGGCCCGAGGTGTGGGATATCCTCGAAGAGGTGATCCGCGAGCATCCGGTGCTGTTGAACCGCGCTCCGACGCTCCATCGGCTCGGCATTCAGGCGTTCGAGCCGATCCTGATCGAAGGCAAGGCGATCCAACTTCATCCGCTGGTGTGCGCCGCCTTCAATGCTGACTTCGACGGCGACCAGATGGCGGTCCATGTGCCGCTCTCGCTCGAGGCGCAACTCGAGGCGCGCGTACTCATGATGTCGACCAACAACATCCTGAGCCCGGCCAACGGCAAGCCGATCATCGTGCCCTCGCAGGACATCGTGCTCGGGCTTTACTACCTCACCATGGAGCGGAACGGCGAGCCGGGCGAAGGCAAGACCTTCCGCGACATCGGCGAACTGCACCACGCGCTTGAAGCCGAAGCGCTCAGCCTCCATGCCAAGATCAAGGGCCGCTACCACACCATCGACGCCGCCGGGGAGGCGATCGTCGAACGCGTCGAAACCACGCCCGGGCGTCTCATCCTGGGCGAGCTGCTACCGAAGAAAGCGACGGTGCCGTTCGCGCTGGTCAACAAGCAGCTGACCAAGAAGGAGATCACGCGCGTCATCGACGAGGTCTATCGCCATTGCGGGCAGAAAGAGACGGTGTTGTTCGCCGACCGCATCATGGGCTTGGGTTTCTCGTACGCGTGCCGCGCGGGGATTTCGTTCGGCAAGGACGACATGGTGGTGCCCGAGACCAAGGAACGTTTGGTCGGCGAGACCCAGGAACTGGTCAAGGAGTACGAGCAGCAGTACCAGGACGGTCTCATCACCCAGGGCGAAAAGTACAACAAGGTCGTCGACGCGTGGTCGCAATGCACCGAGCGCGTCGCCGAGGAGATGATGAAGGGGATCGGGCACAAGGCGGCTAGGGACGGCCGCCTCGAGCCCTCGCTCAATTCGATCTTCATGATGGCCGACTCGGGCGCCCGCGGTTCGGCGGCGCAGATGCGCCAACTCGCCGGTATGCGCGGCCTGATGGCCAAACCGTCGGGCGAAATCATCGAAACCCCGATCGTCTCGAACTTCAAGGAAGGCCTGACCGTGCTCGAGTACTTCAACTCGACTCATGGCGCCCGCAAGGGTCTGGCCGACACCGCGCTCAAGACCGCGAACTCGGGTTATTTGACGCGCCGCTTGGTCGACGTCGCGCAGGACTGCGTCATCGTCGACGACGATTGCGGCACCAAAGAAGGGTTGACCGTCAAAGAGGTGCTCGAAGGCGGCGATGTCGTCGTGGCGTTGGGCGATCGTATCCTCGGCCGCTCGGCCGCGATCGATATCGTCGACCCGCGCAGCGGCGAAGTGATCGTCAAGGCGGGCGAGCTGATCCAAGAGGTCGAGTGCGATCGAATCGAAACCGCCGGCCTCGAGTCGGTGATGATCCGGTCGGTGCTGACCTGCGAGACCGACGGCGGCGTGTGCGCGCGCTGTTACGGCCGCGACCTCGCCCGCGGGACGCCGGTCAACGCTGGCGAAGCGGTCGGCGTCATCGCCGCTCAGTCGATCGGCGAACCCGGTACCCAGCTGACGATGCGGACGTTCCACATCGGCGGCACCGCCCAGCTCGCCGAAACCTCGACTTTCGAATCGGCCTACGAGGGCATCGTCAGGATCGAACACCCCAATCTGGTCAAGGATTCGAGCGGCCGCCTCGTCGTCATGGGCCGCAACTGCGAAATCGTGATCAGCGATGACAACGAACGCGACCGCTCGCGGCACCGCGTTCCGTTCGGCGCGCGTCTCGCCGTGGTCGACGGCGGCAAGGTCAAAAAGGGCGACAAACTGGCGGAATGGGACCCCTACACCATTCCGATCATCACCGAGAAGGAGGGGTACGCCCACTATCGCGACATCGTCGACGGCATGTCGATGCGCGAGGTACTGGACGAAACCACCGGTATTTCGAACAAGGTGATCGTCGACTGGCGGCAGCAGCCGAAGGCCGCGGACTTGCGTCCGCGCATCACGCTCCGCGACGAGAAGGGCGACATCGTCGTCCTCGCCAACGGCAACGAGTCCCGTTACTTCCTTTCGGTCGACGCGATCTTGTCGGTCGAGGACGGCGCCAAGGTCAACGCCGGCGACGTGCTGGCCCGCATCCCGCGCGAATCGACCAAGACCCGCGACATCACCGGCGGCTTGCCGCGGGTGGCGGAGCTGTTCGAGGCGCGCCGGCCCAAGGACCACGCGATCATCAGCGAGACCGAAGGCCGCGTCACCTTCGGCAAGGACTACAAAGCCAAGCGCCGTATCGTCGTGACGCCGGCCGACGGCGACCCGGTCGAGTACCTGATTCCGAAGGGCAAGCACATCGCGGTGCAGGAGGGCGACATCGTCCGCAAGGGCGACCTGTTGCTTGACGGCAACCCGGTGCCGCACGACATCCTGCGCGTACTCGGGGTCGAGGCGCTCGCCACCTACCTCGTCAACGAAATCCAGGAGGTCTATCGCCTCCAGGGCGTCCGCATCGATGACAAGCACATCGAGGTGATCATTCGCCAGATGCTACAGAAGGTCGAGATCGAGGAGCCCGGCGATTCGACATTCCTCGCCGGCGAGCACATCGACCTGGTCGACTTCCGTCAGGCCTGCACCAAGGTCAAGGCCGAGAAGGGTAAGCTGCCGACGGCGAAGCCGGTGCTGCTCGGCATCACCAAGGCTTCGCTCCAGACCGCGTCGTTCATCTCGGCGGCGTCGTTCCAGGAGACAACGCGGGTGTTGACCGAAGCCGCCGTCTCCGGCCGGGTCGACAATCTGACCGGCCTCAAGGAAAACGTGATCGTCGGCCGTCTGATCCCCGCCGGTACCGGCTCGGTCATGAACCGGTTGAAGCAGGTTGCGGTCGAACGCGATCGCGAGATCATGAAAGCGCTCGAAACCAGCGCCGATGCGGCCGCCATCGCCGAAGAGGCGGGGGCAGCGGCGGCGGCGGGCGAGAACCCGACCGCAGCCTGACCGCTCCCGCTGGCCGTTTCCGATACGGCGCCCGCCGCTCCGGTGGGCGCCGTTTTCTTTTGGACGGAGCGTTTGGCGACCGCCGCCGCAACAAAGTTTCGTCGGTTTTTGCGGCCGACCGACGAGCGCTAGTGGGAACTGGGCGCGGCCCCGCGAATCACCGCCAAAGCCGTGCAATTTCAGGCAATTGCGGCTTGACGCCCTACCCCCTCGCGACTAGTATCCGCGCCTTCCTCGGGGCGCTGGTGGTAGGCGGTCACGACCTAGACGCTGTGCCCGACTAGGCGACGCAAAATTTGCGGTCCTGAGGGACCAGATTTCGATCTGGCGGCGAGCCCCATGGGCTCTCCGCCCGTTCGCTTCTGAGTGAACGTCAACCAAGGTCTGATGCGCTGGCGGTTAATGCATGCCGACGATAAATCAACTCATCCGTAAGCCACGGGTCAAAGCCGTCGCGCGCAACAAGGTGCCGGCGCTCGACCATTGTCCGCAGAAGCGCGGCGTATGCACGCGCGTCTATACGACGACGCCGAAGAAGCCGAACTCGGCGCTGCGCAAAGTCGCGCGCGTACGCTTGACCAATGGTTTCGAGGTCACCAGTTACATTCCCGGCGAAGGTCACAATCTGCAGGAACATTCGGTCGTCATGATCCGCGGCGGCCGCGTCAAGGACCTGCCGGGCGTCCGCTACCACATCATTCGCGGCGTGCTCGATACGCAGGGCGTAAACGACCGCCGCCAACGCCGTTCGAAGTACGGCGCCAAACGTCCGAAGTGAGTATCGGCCCGATCCATACGGATCGGGCCTTTCTGTTGGTTAGAGAGCGAGCGAGAACCGATCGATGTCACGCCGGCGCGCAGCCACTCGACGCGAGGTCCTGTCCGATCCCCGTTATGGCGATCGGGTGGTCACCAAGTTCATGAATTCGGTCATGTTCGACGGCAAGAAAGCGGCCGCCGAGCAGATCGTCTATGGGGCCATGCAGTCGATCCAAGGCCGCACCGGAAAAGATCCATTGCGGCTTTTTCATGACGCCATGGACAACGTCAAACCGTCGGTCGAGGTGCGCTCGCGCCGCGTCGGCGGCGCTACCTATCAGGTGCCGGTCGAAGTCCGTCCCGATCGCAGCCAGGCTTTGGCGATCCGCTGGTTGATCCAGGCGGCGCGCGGGCGCAGCGAAAAAACGATGACCGACCGGTTGGCGGCCGAACTGCTCGATGCTGCCAATAATCGCGGCACCGCGGTCAAGAAGCGGGAGGACACGCACCGGATGGCGGAGGCCAATCGCGCCTTCTCCCATTATCGCTGGTAACCGGATCCCGTCATGGCGCGCACCACTCCCCTCGATCGTTACCGCAACATCGGCATCATGGCCCACATCGATGCCGGCAAGACCACGACGACCGAGCGCATCCTCTACTATACCGGCCGGCTGCATCGCATGGGCGAAGTCCATGACGGCGCCGCGACCATGGATTGGATGGAGCAGGAGCAGGAGCGCGGCATCACCATCACGTCGGCCGCCACCACCTGTTTCTGGAGCGACCATCGCATCAATATCATCGACACGCCCGGCCACGTCGACTTCACCATCGAGGTCGAGCGCTCGCTGCGCGTCCTCGACGGCGCGGTCGCGGTGTTCGACTCGGTCGCCGGGGTCGAGCCGCAGTCGGAAACGGTGTGGCGCCAGGCCGACAAGTACAACGTCCCGCGCATCTGCTTCGTCAACAAGATGGACCGGATCGGGGCCGATTTCTTCAATACCGTCGCGATGATCAAGGACCGGCTCGGCGCGGTGCCACTGGTGATCTCGTTGCCGCTCGGCGTCGAAAGCGGTTACCGCGGTATCATCGACGTCGTGCAGATGAAGGCGATCATCTGGAAGGACGACACCCTCGGCGCCGAGTACGTGGTCGAGGAAATCCCCGCCGACATGGCCGAGCAGGCGGCCGAATATCGCAGCAAGATGCTGGAACTCGCGGTCGAGCTCGACGATGCCGCGCTCGAAGCCTATCTCGAGGGTAAAGAGCCCGACCAGGCGACGCTCAAGAAGCTGATCCGCAAGGGTACCGTCACCGGCAAGTTCGTGCCGGTCATCAACGGTTCGGCGTTCCGCAACAAGGGCGTGCAGCCGCTGCTCGACGCCGTGGTCGATTTTTTGCCGGCGCCGACCGACGTCGTCGCCATCAGGGGCACCAACCCCGACAGCGGCGAAGAGCTCGAGCGCAAAGCCCGCGACGACGATCCATTGTCCGGCCTCGCCTTCAAGATCATGTCGGATCCGTTCGTCGGCACGCTCACCTTCGTGCGCATTTACTCGGGCACGATCCGGTCCGGCGACAAGCTGCTCAACTCGACCAAAGGCAGGCCCGAGCGCATCGGCCGGATGCTGCTCATGCACGCCAACACGCGCGAGGAAATCGGCGAAGCGTACGCCGGCGACATCATCGCGCTGGCCGGCCTCAAGGGTACCATCACCGGCGACACGCTGTGCGCACCCGAACAGCCGGTGGTCTTGGAAAAGATGGAGTTCCCCGACCCGGTCATCGAGATCGCGGTCGAACCCAAGACCAAGGCCGACCAGGAAAAGCTTGCCAGCGCGTTGCAGCGGTTCGCGCAGGAAGACCCCTCGTTCCGGGTGTCGACCGATCAGGAAACCGGCCAGACCATCCTCAAGGGGATGGGCGAACTCCATCTCGAGATCATCGTCGACCGCATGAAGCGCGAGTTCGGCGTCGGCGCCAACATCGGCGCGCCGCAAGTCGCGTACCGCGAGGCGATCACCCACGCCGCCGACATCGACTACACCCACAAGAAGCAGACCGGCGGCGCCGGCCAGTACGCCCGCATCAAGGTCCGGTTCGAGCCGATGCCGGCGGGCTCGGGCTACGTGTTCGAGAACGACGTCGTCGGCGGCACCGTGCCCAAGGAATACGTGCCGGCGGTCGAGAAGGGCATTCGCCAGGTCGCCGAGTCGGGCCTGCTGGCGGGTTTTCCGCTGATCGACTTCAAGGCGACGCTCTACGACGGCGCCAGCCACGAGGTCGACTCCTCGTCGATGGCGTTCGAGATCGCCGGCCGTTCCGCGCTCCGTGAAATCGCACCCAAGCTCCGCATCAAGCTGCTCGAGCCGATCATGCGGGTCGAGGCGGTGACGCCGGAAGACTACATGGGCGACGTGATCGGCGATCTCGCCAGCCGCCGCGGCCAGGTCCGCTCGACCGAGAAGCGCGGCAACGCGTCGGTCATCAACGCGTTCGTGCCGCTCGCCAACATGTTCGGCTACGTCAACAACCTCCGCTCGCTGACGCAAGGGCGCGCGACCTTCACCATGCACTTCGATCATTACGCGCAGGTGCCGGAGACGATTTCCGAAGAAGTCAGAGCCAAGCTCGCCTGACGATCGACCACACGAGTACGGGAATAGAACCATGGCCAAGGAAAAATTCGAGCGGACGAAGCCGCACTGCAACGTGGGGACGATCGGGCACGTCGATCACGGCAAGACGACGCTGACGGCGGCGATCACGAAGGTACTGTCGGAGAAGGGGTTGGCGCAGTTCACGGCGTACGACCAGATCGACAAGGCGCCGGAAGAGCGGGCGCGGGGG
>Ga0194132_10004225_pt1 | contig 24631 bp, 23 predicted proteins | sample TA2KigOf80mmetaG_FD_148612 | JGI IMG/M metagenome (GOLD analysis project Ga0194132, IMG submission 148612) | Freshwater microbial communities from Lake Tanganyika, Tanzania - TA2015054 Kigoma Offshore 80m | ecosystem: Environmental > Aquatic > Freshwater > Lake | place: Tanzania: Lake... | reverse complement strand
CCACGGCTTGAATCCGCCCTTGAGCATCGGAAACAGCGACACGGTCATCGGCAGGAAACGGGCGTTGGCGCCGGCCGCCGCGACCGCGATCGGCAACAGCGCGGCCCCGGCCGCGAACAGCTCGACCATCGCGATTTGCCCGGGCATGCCCCAGACCGTGAAGACCGACAGTACGGTCAGTTCCGCCGGAAATCCGGCCTCGCGCGCGAACGAACCGAAGCCGATCGCCGACGAAGACATCACCGCGGTCGGCAAACCGACGGCCTCCCAAAGCCCGCCGAAAAAAGCGCGTGGACGATCCGAATAGGGCTGGAGAGGCGGTTCGGGTGGAGCGGGAGATTGATCGGCGCTCGGCATGGCGCCGAGTATCGCCGATGCCGGCCGATCGGCATAGCCATCCTTGATCGGGCGATAAAACCGTCGGCCTTGTCGACGGGCGTTCGCCGTGCATACTCCGGCGGTCATCTTATCCAGCCTGAGTCGGGAATTCGACCATGACCGCCACCGCCCGTTTGATCGACGGCAAGGCCTTCGCCGAAGGCTTGCGCGCGCGCACCGCCAAGAAGGTCGCCAATCTGGTCGCGCGCAAAGGCGTTCGCCCGGGGCTCGCGGTCGTTCTGGTCGGCCAGGATCCGGCAAGCCAGGTTTACGTCCGCAACAAGGGCAAGCAGACGGTCGAGGCGGGCATGGAAAGATTCGAGCATCGCCTGCCGGCCGAAACGTCGCAGGCCGAGCTGCTCGCGCTGATTGATCGTTTGAACCGCGACGAAGGCGTGCACGGAATTCTGGTGCAACTCCCGCTGCCCAAGCAGATCAACGCCAACACGGTGCTGCTCGCCATCGACCCGGCCAAGGATGTCGACGGCTTCCACGTGGTCAACGTCGGCAAGCTTTCGACCGGCGCCGGCGACGCCATGGTGCCGTGCACGCCGCTCGGCTGCCTGATGCTACTGAAGGACACGCTCGGCTCGCTCGCGGGTGCTCGCGCGCTGGTGCTCGGGCGCTCCAACATCGTCGGCAAGCCGATGGCGGCGCTTCTGATCGGCGAAAGCTGCACGGTCACCGTCGCCCACTCCAAGACCCGCGATCTCGCCGATGAATGCCGGCGCGCCGACATTCTGGTCGCGGCGGTCGGTCGTGCGCGCATGGTCAAGGGCGACTGGATTAAGCCGGGCGCGACGGTAATCGATGTCGGCATCAACCAAATCGAGGATGGCGGCAAGCAGCGTCTGGTCGGCGACGTGGACTTCGACGCGGCCGTCCGGGTTGCGGGCGCGATCACGCCGGTGCCGGGCGGCGTCGGGCCGATGACCATCGCCTGTCTGCTCGCCAACACGCTTGCCGCCGCCTGCCGCAAAGCCGGCGTCGATCCCGATTCCCTGTGAGGACGCACCCCCTTATAGTGGCGGCGTGCGCAAGATTTCTATTCCCATCGTTCCGGTAATTTTGTCGGGCGGCGCGGGCACCCGCCTGTGGCCGCTCTCGCTGCCTGAGCGCCCGAAGCAGTTCATCGAGTTCGGCCCCGCGCTCGGCGCGCGCAAAACGGCGGCCCGGCGCACGTTGTTCCAGGAAACCCTCGCCCGGGTGGCGGGCAAGCCTTTTCGTCCGCCGTTGGTGGTCGCCAATCACGAGCACCGGTTTCTGATCGCCGAACAGCTGCGTACGCTCAAATGCAAATCTCTCGCGGTTATGCTTGAGCCCTGTGCGCGCAACACCGCGCCCGCGTGCGCCGCCGCCGCCGCGTTCGTCGCCTCGCGCCACCCGAAGGCCTTGATGCTGGTACTGCCGTCCGATCATGTGATCGGCGACGTGGGCGCGTTCCGCCGGGCGGTAGCGCGCGCGGCGCCCGTCGCGGCCGACGGTCATTTGGTGACGTTCGGAATCGAACCCAAGGGGCCGCACACCGGTTACGGCTACATCGCGGCCGGCGCACAGATCAAGGGATCGAGAGGCACGCACGCCGTCGATCGTTTCATCGAAAAACCCAAGCTCGGCAGGGCCAAAGCCCTGCTCGCCAAGGGCGGCGTCTATTGGAACGCGGGAATTTTTCTCTTTGCGCCGGGTGTTTTTCTCGCCGAGCTCGATCGCCTCGCGCCGAAAACAGCGGCGCTAGCCCGGCGGGCGGTCGCGAAGGGAAAGGCCGATCTCGATTTCTTCCGGCTCGACCCGAAAGCCTTCGCCGCCGCCAAGCCGGGCGCCGTCGATACCGTGGTGATGGAACGCACCCGGCGCGCCGCCGTGGTGCCGGTCGACATGGACTGGTCGGACGCGGGCTCCTTCGCCGCCTTGTGGGAAGCGGGCGGGCGCGATGCGCGCGGCAACGTGCGCCAGGGTCCGGTCGCGCTGCACGACGTTTCCGGCTCGTTTTTGTCGAGCGACGGGCCGGCGCTCGGCGCGGTCGGGGTGCGCGATCTGGTGGTGGTCGCGACCGAGGACGCCGTACTGGTCGCGCCGCGCGCGCGGGCCGAGGACGTGAGGGCGCTTGCCCCCCTGATCGCGGGCCAGGCGCGTTCGTCCCGCATGACCGTGTATCGCCCGTGGGGCAGCTACCGCTCGCTTCAATTCGGCGAAGGCTTCCAGGTCAAGCAGATTACGGTCAAGCCTGGCGCGGCTCTCAGCCTCCAGTACCACCATCGCCGTGCCGAGCATTGGGTGGTGGTGTCGGGCAAGGCGCGCATCACGCGTGGGGACGAAATTTTTTCACTGACGGCCAACCAGTCGACCTACATCCCTAAGGGCGTGCGCCACCGCCTCGAGAACGCCGGGGGGGAGCCCCTCCACCTGATCGAGGTGCAGTCGGGCGATTACCTCGGTGAAGACGACATCGTCCGCCTCGAAGATCATTACGGGCGGAAATAGGGGAGCGAATACGGCGCAACTTTCGCCTTGACCCGAGGGGTCCGGGCGGGCGGAATCGCCGTCGAAGCATTCCCGCAACGTCGCCGCCGAGGTTTCCCATGGGTTACGCCGTCAACACCCTCGAACACCATTTTCTGCCCTTCACCGCCAACCGCGACTTCAAGGCGAATCCGCGCCTGATCGTGCGCGGCGAGGGGGTCCATTACTGGAACCACAAGGGCGAAAAGATTCTCGACGGCTCATCGGGACTCTTCTGCTGCGCCGCCGGCCACGCGCGCAAGGAAATAGCCGAAGCGGTGGCCAAGCAGTTGACCGAGGTGGAGTTCACCCCCCATTTCCAGCTCGCCCATCCATCCTCGTTCGAGGTCGCGCGCCGCATCGCCCACATGGCGCCCGAAGGCTTGAACCGCGTGTTCTTCGGCAACTCGGGGTCCGAGGCGGTCGACAGCGCCATGAAGATCGCGCTCGCCTATTTCCGCGCCAAGGGCGAAGGCCATCGGGTGCGGTTCGTCGCGCGCGAGCGCGCCTACCACGGCGTCAACTTCGGCGGCACCTCGCTCCAGGGCATGGTCAAGAACCGCGAAGCCTTCGGCGTGCTGCTTCCCGGCGTCGTCCACATGCGCCACACTTGGCTGGCCGAGAACCGATTTTCGAAGGGCCAGCCGGACAAGGGTGCCGAACTCGCTGACGATCTGCAGCGCATCTACGACACCTACGGCGGCTCCAACGTTGCGGCCTGCTTCGTCGAGCCGATCGCCGGCTCGACCGGCGCGCTGATTCCGCCCAAGGGCTACCTCGAACGGCTGCGCGCGATTTGCGACAAGCACGGCATCCTGCTGGTGTTCGACGAGGTGATCACCGGCGTCGGGCGCACCGGTAAGGCCTTCGCGGCGCAAAGCTTCGGCGTCAAGCCCGACATGATCACGTTCGCCAAGGCGATCACCAACGCCGCGCAGCCGATGGGGGGCGTGATCCTCAAGGAGGAAATCTACGACACCATCGTCAACGCCGCGCCCCAGGGCGCGATCGAGTTGTTCCACGGCTACACCTACTCGGCCCACCCGGCGGCGTGCGCCGCCGCGCTCGCCACCCTCGACATCTATGAGCGCGAGGGGTTGTTCCAGCGCGCGGCCGAGCTGTCCCCCTATTTCCTGGACGCGGTGTTTTCGCTCAAGGGAACGCCCGGCATCACCGACATTCGCGGCTACGGCCTGATCGCCGGCTTCGACATCGAGCCGGGCAAGACGCCGGGCGCGCGCGGCACCGCACTGCAAAAGCAGCTTTTCGCCAACGGCCTGCATCTCAAGTGCACCGGCGATGCCGGTATCCTCGCGCCGCCGTTCGTCGCCAAGCGCGAGCATGTCGACCAGATCGTCGACATTATCCCGCAAAACGATGAAGGAGGTGTGAGGGCGGGAGCGCTTGGCGTTGACAGAGATTGCGCTTTTTGGAACAGTTAAAGTCGGAGGCCAAAAAGGGCGGACGACATCGCCCAATCGTGTCTATTTTTTTCCAGAAACAGGGAGACTCGAATGCGTAACATCACGCGTGGAGTACTGGTGGCAGTGGCCGGCATCGCGATGGCCATGGCGGCGCACGATGCGCACGCCCAAGCCAAGGAAGTGACCATCGGCTATCAGGATATGGTGGTTCCCTACCGGATCGCCCAGGAAGCGAAGGAAATCGAGAAGGAGACTGGCTACAAGATCAATTGGAAGCAGTTTGGCGGCGGCGGTGAGGTCATCAAGGCGATGGCTTCAGGCGCCGTGCAGATCGGCGAAGTCGGCTCCGCCCCCATCGCTGCGGCCATCTCGCGCGGCGAGCCGCTGGAACTGTTTTGGATCCTGGACGACATTGGCGACGCTGAGGCGCTGGTCGCCAAGAACGGCTCGGGCATCAACACGCTCGCCGATCTCAAAGGCAAGAAAGTGGCCATGCCGTTCAACTCGACGACCCACTTCCACACCATCGTCGCGCTCGAGAACGCCAAGATCAATCCGGCCGATGTGCAGATGCTGAACATGCGCCCGCCGGAAGTGCGCGCGGCTTGGCAGCGCGGCGACATCCACGCCACGTTCATCTGGGATCCGGTGTTGGCCGAGGTCAAGAAGGACGGCAAGGTGATCATCAGCTCGGGCAAGATCACCGCCGATACCGGCAAGGCGACTTTCGACGGCTATGTCGCGAATACCGGTTGGTCCAAGGCCAACCGCGACTTCATGGTCAAGTTCGTCAAGATCATGGCCAGCGCCGACGACAACTACCGCAAGAACGGCGCGAAATGGACCAAGGACTCGGCCGAGGTCAAGGCCATTGCCAAGTGGTCCGGCTCGAAGCCAGAGGACGTGTCGGCGGCGATGGCGCTCTATCGCTTCCCGACCGCCGCCGAACAGGCCTCGCCCAAATGGTTGGGCGGCGGCAAGGACGGCGTCGCGGCCAAGGCGCTAGCGGCGACGGCGGCGTTCCAACTTGCGCAGAAGCAGATCGAAAAGACCCTGCCGGATTATGCGGTCGCCGTGAATCCGTCGTACGCGCAGGAGGCCGCGAAATAACGGGTTCGTCGGCATTTTAGCGCGTGCCGATCTGGGTTGACGCAAGGCGGGGGTGATCGTCCTCCCGCCTTGCGGCCGGCCCCGGCTGCGACGCGGGTGCTGCGGCGAACATCCGGGTGGACCCAGGAAGTCCATGAGCAAGCTCGAAATCCGCAACGTCAGCGTCAATTACGCCGGCCGGCGCGGTGCCAGCACGCTCGCGTTATCGGCGGTCGACCTCGGCCTCAACCCCGGCGATTTCGTGGTTGCTCTCGGCGCATCCGGGTGCGGCAAGACGACGCTGTTGTCGTGCATTGCTGGATTCCTGCAACCGTCGGCCGGGGAGATCGTGCTCGACGGCCGGCCGGTATCCGGCCCGGGCGCGGATCGCGGCGTGGTGTTCCAGAAACACGCGCTGATGCCTTGGCTGTCGGTGATCGAGAACGTCGAATTCGGCCTGCGCATGCGCGGCATGGCCAAGGACGCGCGCCGGCGGATCGCGCTCGAAAAACTGCGCTTGGTCGGTCTCGAGAATTTCGCCGACGCGCCCACCTACCAGATTTCCGGCGGCATGCAGCAGCGCGTCGGGCTGGCGCGGGCGTTCGCCTCCGACCCGGAAGTCATGCTGATGGACGAACCGCTCGGGGCGCTCGACGCCCTGACCCGCGAGCAGATCCAGGAATTAATCCTCGATCTCTGGCATACGTCGAACAAGATGTTCTTTTTCATCACCCACAGCGTCGAGGAGGCGTTGTTCCTAGCGACCGAATTGGTGGTGATGACACCCTCGCCCGGGCGTATCGCGAATCGTTATAAAATCGACTTCGGCCGCCGTTTTATCGAGTGCCGGAACGCCCGGCAGGTCAAGGCGTCGTCCGATTTCATCCGCTTGCGCGAGGAGGTTCTGCAGGTGATCTACGCCGCGCCGGGCCAAGCCAACCAGGCGGCGTCATGACGGCGCCCGACGATCGGAAATCCGCCCTCAAGACCGTCAAGGGCCACAGCCTGCCCGGCGAAGGATCGAGCACGGCCATCAGCGTTGTCAGCATCGCGGTGCTGTTCGCGTTGTGGTGGGTGGCAACCCATATGGGCTGGATCCGCGATTTGTTCCTGCCGACCCCGGAGAAGGTGTTCACCAGTTTCGTTTCCGCCTGGCGCGGCGATATTCAGGGCGGCAAGCCCCTGACCGAGCATTTGGGCTGGAGTCTGTACCGCGTCTTCGCCGCGCTCGTGCTCGCGGTAGTCACTGCCGTACCGATCGGCATCGCCATGGGCGTGTCGCGCGTCATGCGCGGCATTTTCGACCCGCCGATCGAATTCTACCGTCCGCTGCCGCCGCTCGCTTATTTGCCGTTGATCGTAATTTGGTTCGGGATCGAGGAGACGGCCAAGGTCGTCCTGATCTATCTCGCCTGCTTCGCGCCGCTGGCGATGGCCGCGCGCGCTGGCGTGCGATCGGTAGCGGTCGAGCAGATTAACGCGGCGTATTCGATGGGCGCGTCGCATGGGCAGGTGATCCGGTACGTGATCATTCCCGGGGCAATGCCGGAAATCCTCACCGGCATGCGGATCGCGGTCGGCTTCGGTTTTACGACGCTGGTCGCGGCCGAAATGGTGGCGGCGACGGCCGGGCTGGGACAAATGGTCCTCAATGCCTCCAACTTTCTCCGCACCGACGTCGTGATCATGGGCATCGTCGTGATCGGCGTTATCGCCTATTTGTTCGATCTCCTGATGCGCTGGGTCGAACATCGGGCGGTGCCGTGGAAGGGCCTGGGCTGACGGCGAGGGAAGCTTGCGCCGGGCGGCGCGGCGGAGCATCCAACGGCCAAGGCGTGGAAGGAATCGGATATGCCCAAGCAACTCTCCCACTTCATCGACGGCAAGCGCGTCACCGGAAAAAGCGGGCGCTTTGCCGACGTCTACAACCCCGCGACTGGGGAAGCGGCGGCGCAAGTGCCCTTGGCCGACGCGGACGAAGTCAGGGTGGCGATCGCGGCCGCGGCCCGTGCCTTCCCCGCCTGGGCGGCGACGCCGCCCGCGCGCCGGGCGCAAGCTATGTTCCGCCTGCGCGAGCTTCTTTACAGGCACATGGACGAGCTTGCGCCGCTGCTCTCGGCCGAGCACGGCAAAACCCTTCCCGACGCCAAGGGGGAACTGACCCGTGGCCTCGAAGTGGTCGAATTCGCTTGCGGCATCCCGCAGCTCCTCAAGGGCGAATTCTCGGATTCGGTCGCGACCGCGGTCGACAGTTTTTCGCTGCGCCAGCCCTTGGGCGTGGTCGCCGGCATCACGCCGTTCAATTTTCCGGCGATGGTGCCGATGTGGATGTTCCCGGTCGCGATTGCCTGCGGCAACACCTTTGTGCTCAAGCCGTCTGAACGCGATCCCTCGGTCACGCTTCGGGTCATGGAACTCGCCAAAGACGCGGGGCTTCCCGACGGCGTTCTCAACCTCGTCAACGGCGACAAGGTCGCGGTCGATACCCTGCTCGCCGATCCGACCGTGCAGGCGATCAGCTTCGTCGGCTCGACCGCGGTTGGGCGCTATATCTACACCACCGGCTGCGCCCACGGCAAAAGGGTGCAGGCGTTGTGCGGGGCCAAGAATCACATGGTGATCATGCCCGACGCCGACATGGATCAGGTGGTCGACGCGGCCATGGGTGCCGCTTATGGCTCGGCGGGCGAGCGGTGCATGGCGATCTCGGTCGCGGTTCCGGTCGGACGCGAAACCGCCGACGAATTCGTCCGCCGCATGATCCCGCGCGTGCAGGCCCTGAAAGTGGCGCCCTACACCGACTCGCAAGCGGAAATGGGCCCGATCGTCACACGCCAAAGCCTCGACAAGATTCTTGGGCTGATCGATTCGGGGTTGAAGGAGGGCGCCAAGCTGGCTGTCGACGGGCGCGGGCTCAAGCTCCAGGGTTACGAAAAGGGTTTCTTCCTCGGCGGTTGCCTGTTCGATCATGTCAAACCGAGCATGAAAATCTACCGCGAGGAAATCTTCGGCCCTGTGCTCTCGGTCGTGCGCGCGGAAAGCTACGAGGATGCTCTCGGCCTTGTCCGCGACCACGAATACGGCAACGGCGTCGCGATCTTTACCCGAGACGGCGACGCGGCGCGCGACTTCGTCGGCCGGATCAACGTCGGCATGGTCGGTGTCAATGTGCCGATTCCGGTGCCGGTCGCTTATCACAGCTTCGGCGGCTGGAAGGCGTCGCTCTTCGGCGATCACCACATCCACGGGCCCGAAGGAGTGCGCTTCTATACCCGCCTCAAGACCGTGACCGCGCGTTGGCCCTCGGGCATCCGCACCGGCGCGCAGTACCATTTCAAGGGCGGCGGCGAGCACTGAGCCTTCAGCAATGGTCCAATTCCGCTTTATCGGTTGCGGGGATGCGTTCGGCAGTGGGGGGCGGTTCAACACCTGCTTCCAGGTCCGCCACACTGAAGGCGCGTGCCTGATCGATTGCGGCGCGTCGTCCCTGGTGGCGCTGCGGCGTTTCGAGGTCGATCCCAATGCGATCGATTCCATCTTTCTCACCCACCTGCACGGCGATCACTTCGGCGGGGTGCCGTTTTTTCTACTGGATGCCCGGCTCGCGAGCCGGCGCGCATCGCCGCTCCTGATCGCGGGCCCGCCCGGCACCGAAAAGCGCGTCAACGACACCCTCGAATGCCTGTTTCCTGGCGCGGGCGGGAAACCCTATAAATTCCCGCTCGAATTCGCCGAACTGAGGGCCGGCGAAACCTTCCGGCGTGGCCCTTACGCGGTAACGCCGTTTCCCGCGGATCATTCGGCCGGGGCGCCGTGCTACGCGCTCCGCCTCGAAGTCGGGGGCCGAATCGTTGCCTATTCCGGCGACGGTTCCTGGAGCGAAGGCCTAGCGGCGGCCGGGCGCGGCGCCGATCTTTTCATCGCCGAGACGTATTTTTACGATAAGGCGATTACCCAGCATCTCGATTTCAAGACGCTGGTCGCACATCTGCCCGAGATCGCGCCCAAACGGTTGATCCTTACCCACATGAGCCCGGACATACTCGCGCGCGCGGGCGGCCTTCCCTACGAGGCGGCCGAAGACGGCAAGACGGTGGAGGTTTGAACGGCTAACGCGGGAGAACTCTCATGCCCTACATCGACTGGGATGCAAACCTGGAAACTGGTGTTGCCGGGATCGACCGCGAGCACCGCCGGCTGGTGCAATTGCTGAGCGATATTCACGAGCTGATCGTCGCCAAAGCGGATCCGATCCGCATCGCCGACACGCTGGCCGACTTTCACACCCTCGCCACCGCCCATTTCGCACTCGAAGAAAAGATCATGCGCGACCAGAAGTATCCAGCCTTCGCCCAGCGGCGCGAAACGCACCGCCGCCTGCTCGACGAGGTGCGGGATATCATGGATGCCTACGACGCGGGATCCTACCGCGAGGGGCAAAGCCTTTCGGCGACGCTGCGCCAATGGTTGTTCCAGCTCATGAGCATCGACGTTGACTTGTTCACCCGGATCACGCCCGCGAGCTTGCGCAAGTGGGGTCTGACGCAGGGTTAGGTCCTGAGGTACGGAGTATCGAGCAGAGCGCGCGCGGCGGCCGAGGCCGGCAAGACGATCACGCTCTGAGAAACCGCGGAGGCTGCCATCAATTCCTGGTTCCGGATACGCGCTCGATGAAAGCGCCGCGCGCCATGAACGGACGGCTTGCGCGCGCACTTAAGCTCGGCCTTGGATACGCCGAGGCCCGCACGCTCGCGCGCTTCGGGACGCCCGAGGACACCCAGGATTTCGTCAGCGCCCTGCCGACCAACTTCGAGCCCGAGGGCGACTCCTGCTGGTCGGTCGCCGAGACCCTGCGTCGTGGCCGGGCGCATTGTATCGAAGGCGCGTTTGTGGCGGCGTGCGCGCTCTGGCTTCAGGGCCAGCCGCCGCTGCTGATGGATTTCCAGGCGCACGGCGATGACGACCACGTGGTGGCCCTGTTCCGGCGCGACCACTGTTGGGGCGCCATATCCAAGAGCAATCACGTTTGGCTGCGCTGGCGCGACCCGATTTACCGCTCCTTGCGCGAATTGGCGCTTTCGTATTTCCACGAGTACGTGATCGGGGAGCGCAAGACGCTCCGCAATTATTCGCGCCCCTTCGATTTGCGTCGCTTCGATCCCGGGCTTTGGGTCACCAACGGCACCGATTGCTGGGAAGTCGCCGAAGCGCTCGACGACATTCGGCATTACCCTCTGCTGACGCCGGCCCAGGCGCGTCGCTTGAAGCCGCGCGACGCGATGGAGGTGCGCACCGGCAAGATGCTCCAATATGCCGCGCCCAACGCCAAGATCGCGCGGCGGTATTGATTTCGGGCCGTCGCGCGCGGGGTTCAGTATCCTTCCGACTTCGCTCGGGACGTCGCTCCTTCCGAGGAAGCCCCGATTCGTCTCAATGCCTCGGCGAAAGGCCCACCATCCAGATCGCTCGGCAAGGCGAGGAGTCGGTCGATGCGTTGTTCGATTTGCGCATACGCCTGCGCGAACGCCCGGACACGAACGGCATCGTCGCCTGCGACGGCGGATGGATCGGCAATGCCCCAGTGGGCGGTCATCGGTCGTCCCGGCCACACGGGGCAGATCTCGCCGGCCGCGTCGTCGCAAACGGTGATGACGGCATCCATCCGGGGTGCGTCCGGTGTCGAAAAGACCTCCCAGGATTTAGACCGAAATTGCCCGGTGGGATGGCCCCTTTCGGCGAGGAGCTTGAGCGCGAACGGGTTCGGCGCGCCTTTCGGAGAACTGCCCGCGGAAAAGGCGCGGAAGCGGCCTGCGCCCTTGGCGTTCAGGATCGCTTCGGCGAGAATCGATCGCGAGGAGTTGTGCGTGCACAGGAAAAGGATATTGCGCGGTCGCATGGCTGCCTCGGCGGGGATGGCGGCCGGGCGGATTCCGGGTGGAACGCCCGGTCCGTCTTTCGCGCGGCGCCCGCGTTCAGACCACCCGCACCTTCAATGTCGCAATACCGTCGACGCCGCCTTCGAGCACGTCGCCCTTTTTAACCGGGCCGACGCCGGCGGGCGTACCGGTGAAGATAAGGTCGCCCGGCGCCAGCGGAAAAAGCTTGGAAAGATGCATCACAATTTCCGGCACGTTCCAGATCATCTCGAAAATGTCTCCCTTCTGGCGCAGATTGCCGTTGATCTTGAGCCAGACCAGCCCCTTCTTGGGATGCCCGCTCTTGGTCGCGGGCCGGATCTTGGAGCAAAGAGCGGCTTTATCGAACGCCTTGCCCACCTCCCACGGCCGGCCGGTTTTCTTCGCCTCGCCCTGCAAATCGCGCCGGGTCATGTCGAGGCCGACGGCGTAGCCGTAGATGTGCTTTAACGCTTTCTCCGCCGGGATATCCATGCCCGCCTTGCCGATGGCAGCGACCAGTTCGATTTCGTGGTGCACGTCGTTGCTCAAGGGCGGGTAGGGGAACGTGCCATTGCCCGCGACTAGGCTGTGGGTGTCCTTGGTGAAGAAGAACGGCAGTTCGCGCGTCGGGTCGTGGCCCATCTCGCGGCTGTGCTCGGCGTAGTTGCGCCCGACGCAATAGATGCGCCGGACCGGAAATCGCTCTTTTTCTCCGGCGATCGGCAGCGCCGGCGCCTTGGGCGCGGGGATCACGAAAAAGCGCGCGGGCTTTTTCGCCTTTGTTGCGCGCGTGGATTTCTGCTTTTTCGCTTTGGCCATGACGGTCCTCCGGGAAGGGGGAGGCCGGATCATGCCCGTCCGGGGACAGCCGCTCAAGCCCCGCGCGCCCTTGTTGGGCGCGCCATTTATTTATTACGCGCGGGGATTTCCCCGCGCGTTAATAGATGGGCGCGCATGGGCTGGTCGAACAACATGCCCGCAGGCTCGGGCCGTCCCAGGCGGGCGAAACGGGCGCGCAATTCGCCCTCGTGGCGCTCGACCACGGGTTTGCGGGATGGGTCGACCCGGATCATGCGCTCGGCGAACTTCTCGAAATTTTCCGCGAGCACCGCATGAACATAGAGTGTCTCGCGCGGATCGCGGAACAGACCTTCGGCGAGGGCGCCGCGAATGGCGTCCTGGGCGGCGGCGCGCACCTCGGTTTCGTCGTCGACCGGCCGGGTCAGTTCGAAGTTGGCGCCGTCCGCGATCGGCTCGACCACGTAGGCGAGACCGCCGGGCTTCAGGACGCGGGCGGCCTCCGCCAGCGCGGTGCTCTGCGCCGTGACCGGGATGTGGTGCAGCGAATTAAAGATCACCGCCGCATCGAACGTTCCATCCGGGAACGGCAAGTTTTCACCCGCGGCCCTCACGTAGTCCACGGCGGGCTCGGCGGTTGCGGCGGCAAATCCCGCCGCGCTCATCGTATTGCGCCCCTCTCGGGGCGCGGCGGCCTTGGCGAGTTGAAGGGGATTGTTGTCAACGCCGATCACTTGCGCACCGTCTCGCGCCATCAGCCGGGCAAGCGCGCCGTCGCCGCACCCGACCTCGAGCACTCGTCGCCCGGCCAGCGGAACTTGCTCTTTCAAGACCTCATCGTTGCGACGATGGGGCATCATGGTTCGTCGCCTGGGTGGATACCAAACGAACGTCGCTAGCACCAGGACTCCGAACGCGGTGTAGGCGGTGAGAAACGCCCATGACGGAAAGCTCCAATAGAGCAACCGCTCCAGCCAATAGGCGATGAAGCTCTCGCCGACGCCTTCCTGGCGGGCGAGGCGGCGAAGCTTATTTTCCAACAGCGTCAGCGGGCAAAACTGGCCAAGCCAGGTTTGCAGCACGACGAAACCGATGGCGGCGAGGTGGGCGACGCGGAACGCGACGCGCTCGGTCCAGCGCCAGCGGAGCCGCCAGCCGGCCAGGATCGCCACAAGCCCGCCCACCACGAACAGGACGAACCCGGCGTGGATCAGCCCCAGCGCATCGGCGAGCAAACCGTAGTTCATCGCGCTTTGTCTCCCGCGCGGTTGCTGCTAGAACATGGCGCGCCCCAAGGGGGGAAACAACCGCCGTGTCCGCGTCCGCCGCCGATGAAACTTATCCCGAAATCCGGGCCGCCGTGCGCGCGGTATGCGTGCGCTTTCCCGGCGCCTATTGGCGCAAACTCGACGCCGAACGGGCCTACCCCGAGGAATTCATCCGCGCGCTGACCGAAGCCGGATTCCTTGCCGCGCTGATCCCCGAGACTTACGGCGGCAGCGGTCTCGGTTTGCGCGAAGCGACGGCGATCCTGGAGGAAATCCAGAAAAGCGGCTGCAACGGCGCCGCCGGCCACGCCCAGATGTATATCATGGGAACGATTCTCCGCCACGGCAGCGAGGAACAGAAAAGGACCTATCTGCCGAAAATCGCCACGGGCGAATTGCGCTTGCAGGCGTTCGGGGTGACCGAACCGACCAGCGGCACTGACACCAGCCGTATCCGCACGAGTGCCGTGCGCGAGGGCAACGGCTGGCGCATCAACGGCCAGAAGGTATGGATCTCGCGCGCCGAGCATTCCGATCTGATGCTGCTGCTGGCGCGCACCGCGCCGCGCGACGCGGGGCCGAAGCCGCACGACGGCCTGAGCGTGTTCTTGATCGACATGCGCAAGGCGAAGGGCCAGGGCCTCGCCATCAAGCCGATCCGCGCCATGCTCAACCACGCCACGACCGAAGTGTTCTTCGACGATCTCCGCGTGCTGGCCAACGCGCTGGTCGGCGAGGAAGGCAAGGGCTTCCGCTATATCCTCGACGGTATGAACGCCGAGCGCATCTTGATCGCCGCCGAATGCATCGGCGACGCGCGCTGGTTCATTGGGAAAGCGCGGGATTACGCCCAGGAGCGCCGGGTGTTCGACCGTCCGATCGGCCAGAACCAGGGCGTACAGTTCCCGATCGCTCGCGCGTTTGCCCAGACCGAGGCCGCGAACCTGATGGTCGTCAAGGCGGCGCAATTGTTCGACGAAGGAAAGCCGTGCGGGCCGGAAGCGAACATGGCCAAACTGCTCGCGGCGGATGCCTCCTGGGCGGCGGCCGACATGTGCCTGCAGACCCATGGCGGCTTCGGCTTCGCCGAGGAATACGACGTGGAACGCAAGTTCCGCGAAACCCGCCTCTACCAGGTGGCGCCGATCTCGACCAATCTCATTCTCGCCTATATCGCCGAGCACGTGCTCGGCCTGCCGCGATCGTATTGAGGGCGATATTTTATGGCGTCCAGGGATTTTTTTAATATGATTTTCCGACGTTTCCGAAAGGGATTGCGAGGTGGCGGGAAATGATACCAGCGCCGATACCCGAAAACGACAAGGACAGAGTTGCTTCCCTTCGACGAATGAATCTTCTCGCCACGCCGCGCGAGGGCTATGTCGACCGCATCACCCGAACCGCACAAAAGATATTTGGTCCCCTCCCTGAATCCTGGACCGAATTGAACGAGAGTTTTCCGGCTATGGTTAACCTTGAGGAAGGAGCTATGGCCGATGAAGAAGTCGCGATTTACCGATCAGCAGATTGCCTTTGCCCTGCAGCAGGCGGAGGGCGGAACCCCGGTCGAGGAAGTATGCCGGAAGATGGGCATCAGCGAGGCTGGTAACGGCCGCGCGCTCGACCGACGTCGTCGCCCGGTACGGAGGCGAGGAATTCGCGCTGGTCGCGCCCGATGTCGTACCCGCGATCCTTCCAGCGTTCGCGGACAAGCTCCTAACCGCATTCCGCGCGCAGGCAAAGTTGAAGACTCGCGACGGAATCTATCCGTTCACCGCGAGCACGGGAATCACGGTCGCTTTCCCCAAAAAGAATTCCCCGGGCTTGGCCGAGGCGTTTCTAAAGGCTGCGGATCAGGCTCTTTACGAGGCCAAGACGGGCGGCCGCGACCGCTTCGTGATTTCGGGCGTTCCCGACAGTCTGTATTCGGAGTTCGCGTTAACGTAGACGTCCGCGCCGTTTTCGGCGGTCGTGGGTTCGGCCTGCCGCAGTCATACCAAAGGATTCGCCTCGGCGTAGAGCCGTGCGGCCTCGCGGGCGATAGTGGCGGGGTCGAGCTTGGCGACGCACGGATACATGCCGCGCTCGGGCGGAAATGGGCAATCGCCGAGGCAGCCTTCGCACGGCATGGTGGCATAAAGAAACCGCACGTGGGCGGGGATAACGGCGGGATCGTAGGGCACGATTTCGCCGACGTAGGCCGCGCTGGCTAAGCCCAGCGTCGGCGCGCCGACGGCGATGGCGAGGTGCATCAGCGCGGTATCGACGGAGACCACCAGCCGCGCCGCGCGCAACGCGGGCAGCAGTTCGGCGAAAGTGGAGGTGTCGAACCGGACGCGCGGCGGGGCGAGCAGGGCGCGGTATTCGGGATGACGCTCGAAATCGGCGTGCGCGCCGGCGACGCGAACCTCGGCGTCGCCGGGCAGCGCGGCGATAACCTGGCGCCACAGTTCGAGCGGAACCTGCTTTTTCGCCACCGCCGAAAAAGGCTGCAGGACGATCAACGGGGTCATGGACACGGCTTTGGGCGGAAGTTCCGCATCCTGAAGTCGCGCTTTTGGCGGCGGATCATTACGGCCCGCGAGCCAGTTGGCAAACGCCGTCCAGCGCAGCAACTTGTCCCGCCTGGGCGGGCCGCTCTCGAACACGCGCTTGATGTAGCTCCGATTACGGTCGAGGTCGGTTTGGTATTTCGTCCACGGGCGCGCGACCATGGCCGCCGTTTCGGGCGCGTCCGCCGCCAGCAGTAACGCCTCATCGAGCCACGGGTGACGGAGATAATCGGCGCTGACGGCGAGGCGCGCGTTGAGCGCGCGCATCTCCTTCAGTTTGGCGCGGCGATAGCGCCAGTCCCTGCGTAGGCGGGCAAAATCGACCGCATGCACCTCGGCTCGGCGCGCGAATAGGAACCCCATCTTGGCCGCGTCCTGGCGCAGCACGAGAAACACCCGCTCCTCCGCGCGCGCCAGCGCCGCGAAACGCGGAAAGACATGCGCGAGTAGCACCGCATCGCCGAGCCCGCCGGCGGCGACGATCAGAACGCCCGACGGCGACGCCCCGCGGCGCGCCTGGCGGCGTTCCCAGGCGAGCAGGCCGTCGAGGATGCGGAGGGCGGCGCTCATGGAGGATGGGGCGGGGCGGGCGCGAGCGGTCAATAGCTCGCGTAGGACTTTTCCTCGACCAGGCGCGAGCCGAGCCGTTCGTTGATCCGGCGCTTGATCCGCGCCCGTTCATCGTTGGTGATGTAGACCGAGCGGGCCAGCTCGACGAAGCGCGGCCCGAAATCCTTGGCGCGCTCGCAATCGCGGATGCGGTCTTCCACGTCCCACAGGGTTTCGTTGGCGCGCTTCAAGGCCGCCGCGTCGGCCGCCAGCTCGGGCGTGGATACGATGGCCGCATCGCGGGCGCGCATCAACGTTTCCAGCTCGGTCCGCACGTTGGCGAGCTTGGTGGCGTCGGTAATGCGGGCGAGCTTGATCTCGAGGATCGTGATCTTATCGATCAACTCGCCGGGCGCGATTTCGACCATGATGGCGCGGGTCATGGCCATATGCTCTAGCACGATGGGACGCCGAGCGCATCCTTCCGCGCAGCGGAACTCGGCGGTACCGGGCTGCCCGGCGGCTGGCCGTTGACGGGCGCCCGGACCATACCTACGCTGGTCGAAACGCATTCACTCAGGGGGATATCATGATTTTCCGTATTTCGCTCGTCTGCGCCGCCGCCATCCTTGCCGCCGGCGCGGCCCACGCTCAAACCAAGATCACTTATCTCCTCACCTCGCCGGTGCCGACGGTGGCGGAAGCCCCGCACGCGTCCGTGCCGGCGGTGATGGGTTATTGGAAGGAAGGCGGCCTCGACGTCACGGTATCGCCATCACCCGGATCGACCCAGGCGACGCAGTTGGTGATCGCCGGCACCGCGCATTTCACCATGGCGACGGTCGAGCCCCTGATCATCGCCCGCCAGAAGGGCGGCAAGGTGGTTGCGGTCTACAACCACGTGCGCGAGCCGATCTATACAATCGCGGTGCCCAAGGAGAGCGCGATCACCGACATGAAGCAGCTCAAGGGCAAAACGATCGGTGTCACCAGCCTGGCGAGCGGCGCGGTGCCGTTCTCCAAGGCGATGCTGAAGTCGATCGGCATCGATCCGGAAAAGGACGTGCGCTGGGTCGCGATCGGGCTCGGACCCCAGGCGTCGCATGCGCTCAAGGAAAATCGCGTCGACGCGCTCGGCTACTGGGATTGGGGCTATGCCATTCTCGAAAACCTCGGCCACCAATTCCGCCATTACACCACCGAGGAGACCAAGAACGTGCTCAGTCTGGCGCTTGTCGCCAACGAGGATTTTGTCGCCGCCAATCCGGACGCGGTCACGGCAATGGCGCGCGGCATCGCCAGGGCGGCGCTGTTCACCGTCACCAACCCGGAAGCGGCGGTGAAGATCCACTGGCAGCAGTATCCGGCGTCAAAACCGACCGGTATCCCGGAAGAGCAGGCGCTCAAGGAAGCGGTGCACGTGCTGAAAGCGCGCCTGGTCAAGTATCGCGTCGAAGGGCGCTACCCGCCGACCTGGGGCGCCTTCACCAAGGCGGAATGGGAAGCGACCCAGGACTTCCTCGCCGATAGCGGCCTGATCCAACAGAAATCCGATGTCGCGAAGTACTACAACGACCGGCTGCTGGCGAAGGTCAACGACTTCGACGCCGGCAAGGTGATCGCCCAGGCCAAAGGCTACAAGTGAGCGACGGCCACCCGTTCATCGGCCTCGAAGGCGTTGGTAAAAACTTTCGAACCCGTTCGGGCGAAGACGTCCGCGCGCTCAGGGACATTTCGCTCGCGATCGCGCCGCGCGAATTCGTCTCCATCGTCGGCCCGTCGGGTTGCGGAAAAAGTACCTTGTTGCGCATCATCGCCGGCCTGGTGGCGCCGAGCGAGGGCGCCGTGCACATGGCGGGCGCCCGTGTCGCCGGTCCGCGGCGCGACATCGGCATGGTGTTCCAGTCGCCGGTACTGTTGCCGTGGCGAACCAATCTCAAGAACGTCCTGGTGCCGGCCGAGGTGATCGGCTTCGATCGGCGTCGATCCGACACCCGCGCCCGCGAACTGCTCGATCTCGTCGGTCTCGGCCGTTTCGCCGACAAGTATCCGAGCGAGCTTTCCGGCGGCATGCGCCAGCGCGTGTCGATCGCGCGCGCCTTGATGCACGATCCCGCGACGCTTCTGATGGACGAGCCGTTCGGCGCGCTCGACGCCATGACCCGCGACACGATGGGGCTCGAACTACTGCGCATCTGGAATGCGAACCGCAAGACGGTGATTCTGGTCACCCATTCGATCGAGGAGGCGGTTTTTCTGGCCGACCGCGTCATCGTCATGTCGTCGCGCCCCGGCACCATTTCCGAGATGGTCGAGGTCGGTCTTTCGCGCCCGCGCACCACGGCGACGCGCGCCGATCCCGAATTCGTTCGGCTGACCAGCCGACTGCGCGGCGTGTTCGAATCCCTGCCGCCGACGGTCCATTGAGGGCGTCATGATCAAGTCTTCCTTGCCCGGGTTCAGGATGCGCCGGCTCGGTCCGCCGGCGGTGGCCGGCGTCGCGCTGCTGCTGGCGTGGGAGTTTTTACCCGGCCTGTTCGACGTTTCCGAATTGCTGATCCCGCCCGCGTCCAAGGTCGCTCACGCCCTGTGGAACGGATTCAAGAGCGGCGTCATCGTCGGCAATTTCGGCATTACGCTCTTCGAGGCGCTGGCCGGCTTCGCCATCGGCTCCGCCGCCGGTATCGTCTGCGCCGCGCTGCTTACCCGCTCGAAGACGGTCGAGACGGCGCTGATGCCCTATTTGGTCGGGTTGCAGGCGTTGCCCAAGGTCGCGCTCGCGCCGCTGCTCGTGGTCTGGCTCGGCTTCGGCGTCGGCTCCAAGATCGCCATCGCCACCATCATTTCGTTCTTTCCGGTGCTGATCAATTCCATCATCGGGTTCACCACCATCGAATCGGAAAAAATGGAACTGATGCATTCGTTGGTGGCCTCGAAATGGCAGACATTCCGCATCGTCGTTTTTCCCAACGCGCTGCCGTTCATCTTCGCCGGGCTCAACGTGGCGATCGTGTTCAGCATCACCGGCGCCTTGGTCGGCGAATTCATCGGCGCCGACAAGGGGCTCGGCCACGTCCTGATGCAGCTCAATTTCAGCATGGACATCGCCGGCATGTTTGCGGTCCTGTTTGTTCTCGCGGTGATGGGGTTCACGTTCTACGCCGTCGTGCGCGCGCTGCATCGCCGTGTGGTGTTCTGGGCCGAGCCCGATAATTTGGACCGCGACGCGACCTGACCATCCGCCCCGACAGGAGACGAAACCCGTGAGCAGCGAAAAACCCAAGGACCTGGTGCGCGTCGAGCGCGAAGGCCGTGTGGCGACCATCATCCTCGACAACCCGCCGGTCAACGCCATCGCTCTCCGCTCCCTCGATCAGCTGCACAAGATTCTGGACGACGTGGAAAAGGATCCGGCGGTGCGTTGCGTAATCCTGACTGGCGCGGGCGAAAAGGCGTTCTGCGCCGGGGCCGACCTGCGTGAGGAGGGACAGTTCAAGGATCCCGAGGCGGCCAAGGATTTCCGTATGGCCGGCCGGCGCCTGCTCAACCGGATCGAGGGTTTGGCGAAGCCGGTGGCGGCGGCGATCCACGGCTGGTGCATCGGCGGCGGCACCGCGATCGCCTGGGTATGCGATATCCGTATCGCCGCCGACGACGCCAAGTTTCGCGCCGGCGACGCGCGACTCGGCCTGATCCCGAGCTGGGGCATGGGCCTGTTGCGGCTGCCGCGATTCGTCGGGCGCAACCGGGCGCTCGATATTCTCTTGCTCGGCGATAATTTCGACGCGGCTCAGGCCAAGGAACTCGACCTGATCACCCGCGTGGTGCCGCGTGCCAAGCTGATGGACGAAGCCCGCGCCGTCGCCGGGCGCATCGCCGAAGCCTCGCCCCAGGCGATCCTCGCCACCCGCCGCGCGATCTCCTACAACCTGCGCCACGGCTGGGACGAGATGGTGGCGTTCGAGGAAGAATTGTGCGCGCAGGTCTTCGCCCACCCCGACGCCACGGAAGGCCCGAAAGCCTTTCTCGAAAAACGTCCACCTCAGTTTCGGGATATCTGATGTCGCTCGCGCGGCTGCTCAATCCCCGCTCGATTGCCATCGTCGGCGCTTCCGACAAGGTCGGTCCCGGCTTTAACGCCTGGAAGGCGCTCGAGGCGGTCGGTTACGCGGGCGACATTCATCTGATCAACCCGAACAAGCCGGAACTGCTCGGACGCGGGACGTTTCCGTCGGTCGCGGCCGTGCCCGGCCCGCTCGATGCCGTGTTCGTCGCCATCCAGCAGGAGGCCGTGCTCGATGTCCTGCGCCAGGCCGGTGCCAAGGGCGCGGGCGGCGCCGTGGTGCTCTCAAGCGGCTTCGGCGAAGCCGGCCCGGCGGGCGAGGCGGCGCAGCGGGAGTTGGCGGAGATCGCCGCGCGTCACGGGATGGCGGTGGTCGGCCCCAACTGCCTTGGGTTTCTGAATTTCGCCGGGCGGGTGGCGCTGTTCGGCACCTCGCTGCCCGACGCGGTGCCTCGGGGCGGTGTCGCCGCCGTCTTGCACAGCGGCTCGATTGCGATTGCGCTGCTGAACGCGGCGCGCGGCATCGGTTTTAGCCACGTCATCACCTCGGGCAACGAGGCGGTGACCACGGCGGCCGACTTCCTCGAAGCTCTGGTCGAGGATACCGCAGTCAAGGTTCTGGTCGTCTTTCTCGAACAGCTCCGCAATCCGGCCAAGTTTATCGCCGTCGCCCGGCGCGCGCGCACGTTGGCCAAGCCGATGATCGTGCTCAAGACCGGCCGGTCCGAGCGCGGGCGCGAAGCGGTGCGCGCGCACACCGGGGCGCTCGCCGGCAGCGACGAAGTATGCCGCGCTGCGTTCGCCGCCGCCGGAATTATTCAAGCATCGACTCTGGACGAATTGATCGAAACGACCGCCTTGGCGGCGGCGCTGCCAGAGGCGCCCAAGGCTTCCGGCGTCGCTATGCTGAGTCTTTCCGGCGGCGAGATCGCGCTCGCCCTCGACAACGCCGAACCTGCAGAACTGACTTTCGCGCCGTTGACGACGGCAAAGGACGAAATCGCGTCGCTACTGCCGCCTTACGCGCACATCGCCAATCCGCTCGACCTCACCTGGGCCGGGCTTTACGACGCGAGCGTGGCGGAACGCTGCGCCCGCGCCCTCGGCTGGCAGGCGGACGTCGGTCTGCTCGCCCTATTGCAGGATTCGCCCCATGGCCTCGGCCCGCAACAGGCCGCGCGCTACGCCAATCTCCTCGGCGCGGTGGCACGCGGGGCGAAGGACGCAGGGAAGCCCCTGGTCGCGGTTTCCAACCTCGCCGGCGAAACCCATCCCACCTACGCCCAGGCCGCGGCGGCGGCAGGCGTTCCCTGCCTGCGCGGTACCCAGGAAGGGCTGTTCGCGCTGGCGCGTTATTTGCGCTGGGCGACGACAGAACTCGCGCCCGTGGTCGCGGGCGGCTCGGCCGGCGAAAAGCGCGAGGCCGCGCGCCGACTTAAGGGTTTGCCCGCCGGGCGCGCGCCGGCCGAACACGAGGCCCGCGCCGTGATCGAGGCTTACGGCATTCGCGGCCCGCGCCAAACTCTCGTGGTTACGCCCGTGGACGCGGCCGTCGCCGCCCGCGCCCTCGGTTTTCCGGTGGTGCTCAAGGGCATGGTCGCGGACATGCTGCACAAGTCCGACGCCGGGTTGGTGAAAGTCAATCTCCGTTCGGAAGTCGAGGTGCGCGCCGTCGCCGAGGCGATGGCGGCGACCTCGGTCCACGGAGCCTGGCTCGGTTTTTTGGTCCAGGAAATGCTGAAGCCGGTCGCCGAGTTGTTCGTCGGCGCGCGCATCGATCCCGACTTCGGGCCGGCGATCGCGGTCGGCGGCGGCGGCGTGCTGGTCGAGCTTTACCGGGACGTGGCGGTGCGTCCCGCGCCGGTGGACGAGGCGACGGCGCGCGCCATGCTCGCCGAAACCCGCGCCAGCAAACTGTTGCGCGGCTGGCGCGGAAACCCACCCGCCGACATCGCGGCGGCGGCGCGGGCGGTCGCGCAGCTTTCCCGCTTCGCGGCCGATTTCCGATCGAGCGTCGCCGAGGTCGAAATCAATCCGCTCGCCGTTTTCGCCGAAGGGTGGGGCTGCGCCGCCCTCGATTGCGTCATCGTCCCGCGCCCGCTATAGAACCGAAACGGCAGAACGGGTAGGGATCGACCGTGGGTGCGCTCGACGGAATCCTGGTGGTGGCGTTGGAGCAGGTGGTGGCCGCGCCGTTCGCGACCTCGCGGCTTGCCGACGCCGGCGCCCGAGTCATCAAGATCGAAAGCCCCGAGGGCGACTTCGCCCGCGCCTACGACACGGCCGCCCGGGGGCAATGCAGCTATTTCGTCTGGCTCAACCGGGGCAAGGAATCAGTCGTTCTCGACTTTAAGAACCCCGACGACAACGCGCTGCTGAAGCGCATGATCGCCAAGGCCGACGTGTTCATCCAGAATTTTTCGCCCGGCGCGGCCGAGCGGGCCGGCTTCGGTGCCGACGACTTGCGCCGCCGCCATCCGCGCCTGATCGCATGTAGCATTTCCGGCTACGGCGAGGACAACGACTATCGCGACATGCGCGCCTACGACATGCTGATCCAGGCGGAAAGCGGGCTCGCCTCCGTCACCGGCGGGCCCGAGGCACCGGCACGCGTCGGCGTGTCGGTCTGCGACTTCGCCGCCGGAATGTACGCCCACGCCGCGATCCTGGAGGCCCTGATCCGCCGCGATCGGACGGGCGAGGGGGAAACGATCCGCGTCTCGCTTTTCGACAGTATCGCCGATTGGATGGCGGTGCCGCTGCTTCATCACGATTACGGCGCGGGCGCGCCGGCCCGGGTCGGGCTGTGCCATCCCTCGATTGCGCCCTACGAATCGTTCGCGACCGCCGACGGCGGCGCCATCGTCATTTCGATCCAGAACGAACGCGAATGGGCTCGTTTCGCCGAGCGCATCCTCGGCCATCCCGAATGGGCGTCGGAAGGCCCGTTCGCCGGCAACGTGGCGCGCGTCGCCAACCGGGATCGGCTCACGCCCGTCATTGCCGCCGCGTTCGCGGGGGAAACCCGCGCGGTAATGGCGAAGAAACTGAAGGACGCCGAAATCGCCCACGGGTTCACCAACACCGTCGCCGAGTTTTCGCGCCATCCTGCGCTTCGCCGGGCCGAGACGCCGACTCCGAACGGGATCGTCGCGGTGCCGGCGCCGCCGGCGCGGCGGCCGGGGGATTCCGCGCGGCTGCGTCCGGTGCCGGCGCTCGGCGAACACAGCGAAGCCATCCGACGGGAATTTGCGTCATGAGCCCCGATATCGACCATCTCCGCGCCTGGATCGGCCGGCACGAAACGATTTCCGACGTGATCGCGCCGTGGCCGGTGGTGGCGCTCGCGGCGCTGCTCGACCGCGACGACCCTTATCCGACCCACGACACCGAACTGCCGCCGGGTGGGCACTGGCTCTACTTCCGGCCCGCCGCGCGCCAGTCGGAACTCGGCCCCGACGGACATCCGAAACGCGGCGGCTTCCTGCCGCCGGTGCCGCTCGCGCGCCGGATGTGGGCGGGCGGGCGGCTCGCATTCCTGCGGCCGATCCGGATCGGCGACACCGCGACACGGGTGTCGCGCATCGGCGAGGTGGCATTGAAGGAAGGCAAGAGCGGTCCTTTGGTGTTCGTGCGGGTCGATCACGAGATTTCAGGGCCGGACGGCCCGGCGCTCCGGGAAGAACACGACATCGTCTATCGCGACGTATCCCCGGCGGTACCGCCGCAAACGCCCCCTCCATCTAAATCTACGCGCGCGACCTGGCATCGCGACATTACGCCCGATCCGGTCATGCTATTCCGTTATTCGGCGCTCACTTTCAATGGCCATCGCATCCATTATGATCAGCCCTACGCGACCAAGGTCGAGGGGTATCCCGGCCTCGTGGTGCATGGCCCGCTGATCGCGACATTGCTGCTCGATTTGATCCGGCGCCAGGCACCGAACGCGCGGCTCGCGCGGTTCGCCTACCGCGCGCAAAGCCCGCTGTTCGATACCGCTCCCTTCGCGGTCGAGGGTGAACCCGGCGCGGATCGACGGACGGCGAAGGTCTGGGCGGTGGACCCCTCCGGCGCGCTCGCCATGACCGGCGACGCCGAATTCGCGCGCGAG
>Ga0194132_10004223_pt1 | contig 24633 bp, 17 predicted proteins | sample TA2KigOf80mmetaG_FD_148612 | JGI IMG/M metagenome (GOLD analysis project Ga0194132, IMG submission 148612) | Freshwater microbial communities from Lake Tanganyika, Tanzania - TA2015054 Kigoma Offshore 80m | ecosystem: Environmental > Aquatic > Freshwater > Lake | place: Tanzania: Lake... | reverse complement strand
TGGGCTTGCCGGGGACGCCGCACGCAAAAGGGCTCGACTCCCGCCGAGGCAACAACTCGCCACGCGTCAGACGCACGCTGCCGCACGACGGATTATCTGAGACCGCGGATCACTCTGATGGCACGGATAAAGAGAAAAGAGATTCATTGGACGACGCCGCTTTTGAAGCCCTTCGACCCCTGCTTACGGCGAACGAGCGTTGCTCACACTGGTTCCCGGTTTCGTTGCATTTCGCGAGGGGGGGTGTGAGTGTGTGCGTGCAACGAATGCGCGCACGTGCTGCTTACTAAGGGAGTTAGGTACCAAAAATGTGTTGCAGGCCCTTTGCCAAGTTGAAAAGTGGCGTTGTCCAACGAATCGTCTCATCTCGGGGGGGTAGGCGACTTAGACGAATCCGCACTCCGTCGTCCAATTCCTCACTCCACCACCGCGGGCTCGATGACGCGCATTTCCTTCCAGCGGCCGGTGCGGAACCGTAGGTAGAAGCAGACGGCCATGGCGATGATGTGCGCGGTGGCGAAGACCCAGGCCCAGTAGACGCTGCCGCCGTAATGCACGACCAGGTACGTCGGCACGACCATGATCGGCCAGGCCAGCGTGAACGTCAACAGCGACACGAACCAGGTGTCTCCGGCGCCGCGCAAGGCGAAGGCGAAGGCCACGTTCACCGCGTCGGCGAGCGAGAAAATCGCCACGCAGATCAGCAGCGTCGGCACGATCTCAGCGACGGCCTGGAATTGCGCCGGATTGCGGTCGCTTTCGAACATGGCAACGAGCAAGTTCGGAATCGTCACGTACATCGCCGCGATCGCGCACATGTAGCCGAAGACCCAGTAAAGCCCGGTGTAGGCGCTTTTCTCGGCGAGATCGGGCTGATCGGCGCCGAGGCGTTGGCCGACCAGGATGCAGATGGCCTGTCCGAGCCCCATCATGGGCAGAAAGGCGACCATGTTGAGGCGTACGGTAAGCGTGGTCGCGCCGAGCTCCGCCTCACCGAGTTGGCCGACCATCTGGGTGAAGAGGTGGAAGACGAGCACGTCGAGGAACATTTGCGACCCGGCCGGCCCGCCGTAGCGCATGAGCCGCCAGAAGAGGTCGCTCTCGGGCATCCAGCCGCCGGCGGTGTTGAACTCCTCGCGATAGCTCGGCCCCAGGAACAGCACGAGCGCCGTCAACGCCGACGCCCACGAGCCGGCGACGGTCGCCCAGCCGGCGCCTTCAATGCCCATCTCCGGAAACCCACCGTGGCCGAAGATCCAGAGCAGCGCCAGAGCGACGTTGACCGCGGTGCCGACCGCTTCGATGCCGAGCACGGTCCAGGTCTGGCCGCGGCCTGCGAAGAAGCCGTTGATCGCCGCCATGATCAACATCGGCAGCGCGGCGAACGCCAAACAGCGCAGGTACGCCGCCTCCAACGCCTGCAGCGCCGGCGTGTGGTCGCCCAGCGAGATCAGGAACGAAGCGGCCGGCGCCATGAGCATAAACGCCAACCCGGCGATCATCGCGAAGTGAATGCCCTGCCAAACCGCCGGTCCCACCCGATACGAGCGCCCCGCGCCGGTGTATTGCGCGACGAACGTTGACGTGTAACCTGCCGTCACCTGCAACAAACCGAACGGCAGCCAAAACCACATCACCGCGGGAAACGACGCGGTCATCTCGAGCGAGTCGTGATGCGCGAGTAGGATCGTGTCCACAAATACCTGCACCGTCATGAAGCTCTGGCTGACGATCAATGGCGCGGCCAGGCGCAGCAGTTCCCAGCTACCGCCGGGCGTTGGCTGCGCGGCATCGACTTCGGATGGTTCGGCAGGCAGGGCGGCTGCGTCCGTCGATTGTGACATGAAAATAAGGCCAATGGCGGTCTGTCAGCGCAACCTCTCACGAGGCGAATAACGCCGAACAGTCGCCCTTATGATACACGAGAACGGTTGGAGGTTCGCTGAGGAGGATTGAGCTACGGCACGAGCCGGAAGCGTAAGCGACGGTTTCTACACAGTCGCTTACACTTCCGGCTCGTGGGCGGTTTCCTATTGCCCATCGCGTTCCAGGACGATCATGGTGCGGGTGCGCAGTTCGCGAACAATGCGGCGATACTCGCGGTTGGCGAGTTGCTCTTCGAGTTTCTTGCGGATGGTCTTGGACACTTGATCGTCGAGAAGGAGTTGCTTGGCGTATTCGCGCTTGGTGACGCGAATGAGATGCACGCCGGTGGAAAACGCCACGACCGGGCCGATCTCGCCTTCCTTGAGGTCGAAGAGAATCGCCTCGAGCTCCTGTGGCCGAATCTCGCCGCGGCGCTGGCCTAAACCTTCGCCGCCGCGCAATTTGCTGTCGCCTTGATCGTACACCATGAGCTTCGTGAAGTCGTCGCGGCTGCGCAGGCCGTTGATCAACTCCTCGCCGAAGCGTTTGGCGGCCTCGATAGTCGGCAGATTCGGGCTGATCGGGATGAAGATGTCTTGCCACACGACTTTGTCGACGGTCTGAAATTCATTCTTGTGCGTGTCGTAATAATCGGAAATCATCGACAAACTGACGATCGACTCGAGCACCGGCTTGATGCGGCTGCGGGCGTACTCGGTGGCGATCAGCGAACGCTCCAGCATGCGGCGGTCCGTCGGTTCCATTTCGCGAATCGCGTCCTCCGGAACCTTGGCCTCTCGCAGCCGCTGCACGCGTTTGTCGTATTCTTGATCGACGTAGTCGCGCATCTTGTCGATCGAGTGCGGGCTGACCTTCTTCAATTTCTTCATCGCATCCTGATACATCACTTCCTGATCAATGATCTGATCCAGCGCAGCGTTAAAAAGTTCGGTGATCTTCTCGGCTCGCTGCGATTCAGAAAAGCCGGATACGCGGCGAAGCTCGGGCGCGGCGATCTGCATGACTTCGTCGTCGAAGATTGGCGCGCCGTTGACCCAGGCGCGAACACGGACACGCACGGTGCCGCGATTCGCCATGCTCGTGGGCAGGATGCCGCTGTCCTTGGGCTGAGTGGGCGTTTCCTTGACGCCGAAGCCGGCGGGAGGCGGCGGAATGAATGGCTGTTTGAGCGTCACCGGCGGACTGTCCCCGACCTGTGATCTCACTACCGCCTTTCCAGGCGAAATCAGGTCAGCCGACAGCGATCGATCCGATCGCGCCCACTCCGGCATGTCCGACGCACAGCCGGTCAAGAGCCAGGCAGACATGCCCACGCCGATCCATCGCGTATTCCAGCCCATACCGCCTCCGTGCGCATCGCTCGCGCGGTTCTTTGAACCGCGGCTAAACGGACTCGACGGGCGTTATAACGGACGGTCGGGCAAACGCAAGAGATGTTTGACATGCTCGTAAAGCGCCTGGAAATCGTATTCGTCCGGCCGCAGCCGAAAGTACGCGCTCTGCCCATCCACAATGCGCAGGCGTTTTCCTTCCCGCTGCGCCAGTCGCTCCATTTTGCGCGGATGGCGGTAGCCGAGCACCAGGTCGATCGGACCGCCGGTGGAGGAGAGAGAGGGAGAGAGGGAGAGGGGGAGAAGGGGAGAAGGGGAGACGCGGAGAGGGGGAGACGAGGAGCGCGCATTCTCGCCCATGGATTCTGCGCCTAAGCCCTCCGTCAACGTCTCGGCGGCCGATCCGTTTGTTCCCTTCTCCTCAGCCGTGACCACCCAGTTCCCCTCGAGATGCACTGTGGCGATCTGCCAATGGCTCGCCAGGATGCGCAACTCGGCCAGACGCAACAGCCACTGGACCGGCTCGGGAATCGGTCCATAGCGATCGCGCAGTTCGCCGCGAAAGTCGATCAATCGCTCCAGCTTGCGAATCCGAGACAACCGGCGATAGACCTCGATGCGCAGCTTCTGTCCGGGAACGTATTCGCGCGGCAACATGGCGACCCAGGGCAGGTCGATCGTCACCTCCAGATGCGCCTTTGCCGGCAGGTTCTTCAAGCTGCGCACGGCATTCTCCAAGAGCTGACAGTAGAGCTCGTAGCCGACGGCGGCGATGTGGCCACTCTGCTGCGTGCCGAGGATGTTGCCCGCGCCGCGAATCTCCAGGTCGCGCATGGCGATCTTGAACCCGGCGCCGAGCTCGGTGAATTCTTCGATCGCCTTGAGCCGTCGCGACGCGTTCGGCGTAATCGGCTTGTCGCTGTCCAACAGCAAATATGCATAGGCGCGATGCTTGTAGCGCCCCACTCGGCCTCGCAACTGATGCAGGTCGGCCAGGCCATAAATGTCGGCCTGATTGATGAACATCGTGTTCGCATTGGGGATATCGAGACCGCTTTCGATGATCGTCGTCGCCACCAGGATGTCCGCCTGCTTCTGCACGAACTTGACCATCGCGTCTTCCAGCTCGTCCTCGCTCATTTGCCCATGCCCGACGACGATGCTCGCCTCCGGGACGATTTCCTTGACCTTGGCCGCGATGTCGTGAATATTGTGCACGCGATTGTGCACGAAGTAAATCTGCCCTTCGCGGTTGAGCTCGCGCATGATGGCGTGGCGAATAAGCTGCGGGTCGAAGCGGACGATGCGCGTCTCGATCGGCAATCGCCCCGCCGGCGCCGTCTCCAGGTTGCTGATGTCGCGAATACCCAAGAGCGACAAGTGCAGCGTGCGCGGAATCGGCGTCGCGGTCAACGTCAGCACGTCCACGGTCTGACGAAGTTTCTTAAGCTTGTCCTTGTGCTCGACGCCGAAACGCTGCTCCTCGTCGATGATGACCAGTCCAAGGTCTTTGAACTGCACGTCCTTGCTGACGATGCGATGGGTGCCGATGATGATGTCGATCGAGCCATCGGCGAGGCGTTTGAGAATCTGCTTCTGCTCCGCCCCGGAGCGGAATCGGCTGATGACGTCGATGGCGAACGGGTACTCGGCCATGCGTTGCGAGAAGGTACGGAAGTGTTGCTCGGCAAGCACGGTGGTCGGCACGAGGACGGCGACCTGTTTGCCGTTGTCGATCGTCTTGAAGGCGGCACGCATCGCGAGCTCGGTTTTGCCATAGCCGACGTCGCCGCAGACGAGGCGGTCCATAGGGCGCGATTTCTCCATGTCGCGTTTGATCTCGGACATGGTCGTGAGCTGATCGGGGGTTTCCTCATAGGGGAAGGCGGCGTCGAACTCGCGCTGCCAATCGCTGTCGGGCGGGAACTGAAACCCGGGCTTTGATTCGCGCGTCGCTTGCAGTTCAAGCATTTCGCTGGCCAAATCGAGGACGGCCGCCTGGACGCGATCTTTCTTGTTCTGCCAGCTCGTGCCGCCGAGCTTGGACAGTTCCGGATCGGTCTTCGACCCTCCCACATACTTCTGCACCAGATCGATCTTGGAAGCCGGCACATAGACGCGCGTGCCGCCGGCGAACTCGAGGACGAGATGCTCCTCGGTCTGCCCGTTCTTTTCCAGCACCTGCATGCCGCGATAGCGCGCGATGCCGTGGCTCAGGTGCACGACGAGATCGGACTCCTGCAAATCGAGGAAGCTGTCGATGGCTCGCGATTCGAGACGCCGCCGCGGTAAAACAACCGGGGCGCGCTCGCGATGGAACAACTCGTGATCGCCGATGACGACGATCCCGCTCGCCGCATGCGGCTTCGCGCTCGCTGCAAAATCACGAGGCACATCGCGTGGCTCTGCGAGCGCGAAGCCGCAAGCGGCGGAATCGAGCACCAATCGAAACCCCGCGTGCACGTTGCCGACGACGAGCCGCAGCCGATCCGCCGCCGCCAGCTTGCTCTGCGCCAACACTTCGCTCAGGCGATTCTTCTCGGCGTCGTTGTGGCACGCGATCAGCACGAAATCGTCGGCGGCAGCGCTGTCGAGCTCGTCGCGCACTTTCGCCACGTCGCCGCTGAAACGCTCGATCGATTCGACGCGCAGGTGACACGTCGTCTCCACGCTCGGCGTCGGCATCGCGGATAGACGAATGCTCGGGAACTGCACAAGCTGCTTGAACACCCCGGCGACCGAAAATAGACCGGTGGTGTCGACGACGCGTTCGAGATATGCCTTGCCCTGCTCTTCGAGATCGCCCATCTCGACGAGCAGCGTCCACGATTTGGGCGGCAGGTAGTCGCACAGGTTGCCGTGCAGCGTGTCGCCCTCCGATCCCAGGGGTCCGGAGTACCTCACCCCGGGGCTTGAGGCAGTAATCTCGATCGCTTGCACGTCGCTGAGGCTGCGCTGCGTATCGGGCGAGAACTGGCGGATCGATTCGATCTCGTCGCCGAAGAACTCGAGTCGATACGGCGCCTCGGCATCGGGCGAGAACGCGTCGAGGATGCCGCCGCGCACGCTGAACTCGCCGGGGATTTCGATGGCCTCGCAGCGCCGGAAGCCGCGCTCGAGCAGCCAGGCGACTATGGCGTCGATGCCGATCTGCTGGCCGACGCGCAGCTTCTTGCGATGGCGAGCCAGTTGTTCGCGATCGGGCACCGGTTGAAGCATCGCCTGGATGGTCGTCAGTAACAGCTTGGGCGGTGTATCGCTCTCGAGCTGCCGCAGAATGCGTAACCGTTGCCCGCCGACTTCGTCAAGTACGGTGTCGGCCGTCGGCAACGCATTCCAGGCCGGGAAAGTGACGGGGTGAATGCCAGTGAAGCTGACGAGATCTTCGTCCCAGGCATCGAGATCGCGCGGATGGGCCAAGACGATGAGCAGGGTCGCCGGCGCTCGCAATCCGAGCGTGGCCGCGACAAGAGCCGACGACGAGTTCCACGCGCCATCGACGGTGACCGCCTGTCCGGACGCCAGCGCGCGAGCGAGCGCAGAGAACCCCTCCGTCCCTTCGAGCCAACGAGGGAGTTCCGCAAGCGCTTCCGGCAAACCGCTCCTCCTGGCGCTTGTGGCCATGGTCGTATTGTAGCGAGTCGCTTCACGAGCCGGAAGCGTAAGCGACGGGCGCCGCGGAAACCGTCGCTTTCGCTTCCGGCTCGTAAATCCAACGATCCAACACTTTGCATTGGACGACACTGCAAGTGTCGGGTAGATTCTACCTCAACCAATTGAAGAACCAAGGGGGCCGGGCATGTTGACCATCTTGGGACAGCAACAACCGTTGTGCGACAAGACGTCGCGGCGTGACTTTCTGATGATCGGCGGGCTGGCGCTGGGCGGGTTGACGCTACCGACGCTATTGCGAGCCGAATCCACGTCGCCGGCCCGTGCGTCGCACAAGTCGGTTATCATGATTTTCCTCTCCGGCGGGCAGGCGCGCGAGCGTCCGGTCCATATCCAGGAAATCTACGCGACGCTTTATCGCAACCTCGGCATCGACGTCAACACCGCCACGGTGACCGACCATTCCGGCCGGCCGCATTTCCTGGTCGACAACAACGCGCAGCCGATTCGCGAGTTGGCGTGACGCAACCCTTGCTTGCCGCCCGGTGACGAGCAAGGGCCAAGGAACCCGCTCGATCACGCTGGAATGTCCGATGCTTCTTGCTCAGCCCCAGTGCGAACGGAACCACGGGAGCCTAGCGCGCCGTTGGGAGGTCGTCGTTGCTTATTGATCGCGAGAGTTGGCCGCTGCATCGCAACTGGGCGATCCTCTTCGTCCTCGGCACGGTCGGCTCGCTCGTCTGGTACATCGTCGCATGCTTCGACGCCGTCGATTGGCCCGGCGGCTCGAGCCTTCCGGGCTTCACCTTCGGCATCGTCGGCGGCGTCATCATTTTGTTCGAGATGGTGCTGTGGCTTCGCCGCAAGGTGCGAACATGGCGTGTCGGCTCCGCGCAGAGTTGGTTGCGCGCCCACATCTGGCTCGGCCTGTTGTCCTTGCCACTTCTGATCCTCCACAGCGGCCTGCGCTTTGGCGGTACCCTCACCACCACGCTCATGATTTTGTTCATTCTGGTAATCGCCAGCGGCATCTGGGGACTGACCCTGCAAAACCTCCTGCCGCGCATGAAAGTCGACGAAACGCCCGGCGAGACCACCTACGTCGCCATGGAGCAGGTAGTTGGTCAATTGTTGACCGAAGGGGACGAGCTGATCGCATCCGTCTGCGGAGCAAAGCCGGATGCCGCAGGTGAAGAACAAGGGGATGCCGGCGTTCCGGTGATCGTCGGCGTCGGAAGACGCTCGGCGACGATGCGGCCTGCCGGCGTAATTGCCGAGACGGAGCCGTTGGCCGAGTTCTATCGCGAGCAGGTTGTGCCGTTCTTGCGCGAAGGAACGGCGCTCGATTCACCTCTGGCGAATCCAGGCACTGCGGGCGTGGTTTTTCAGAACCTCAAGGCACGTCTGCCTGCGGCTGCTCACGATGTCGTCGACGCCCTTGCCGACCTGTGCGATCTGCGCCGCCAGTGGGATCGTGAGGCTCGCTTGCAGTTTTGGCTGCACAATTGGCTCTGGGTTCACTATCCGCTGTCGGTGGCGCTGGTGGTGCTAATGATCGTGCATGTTGTGACGGCACTGAAGTATTGGTGAGTGGGGAGAACCAAATGCCGCGGCTCGCACTGGATTGCCATAAGCAGGTCGATGAGATTCACGCCTGGAAAGAGCGTATCGGCGCCGCCGCGCTTGTGGTTTGTATCGTGTGGGTTGCCGCGAATTTTGCGTTCAGCGAACAACGCGATTTTCACGCTTCGCGCGGACCGGTCGCCGGCGTGCATCAGATGTGGGAGACGCAATGCAACGCCTGCCATACGCCCTTCGCGCCGATACGCAGTCATTCCTGGCAGGCGCTGTTTCTGGGCGACGTTCAGGCCAGCTCGCAAAAATGTCAGACCTGCCACGAAGGAACGACGCATCATGCCGGCCAACATCCGGAGTTGTCGTGCGCATCGTGCCATCGCGAGCATCGAGGGCGGGATGCATCGCTGGTTCGCCTCACGGATCGCGACTGTACGCAATGCCACAATGATCTCGCCGGTCATCATGCCAAAAAGCCGGCCTTTGAGCTGACGGTGTCACGTTTCTCCGCTCAGGGGCATCCGGAGTTCCGCTCGATCAAGAATGATCCGGGCAAGCTCAAGTTCAATCACGAACTCCACCTCCGCGCCGGCATGGCCCCCGGCACCGGCGGCGGCGCGCTGATGACACTCGGCAAAATCCCCGAACCGCTGCGAAAGCGTTATCGCGATCAGCAGTCCACTAAGCACGACGACGCGCCGGTGCAACTGCAATGCGCCTCGTGCCATCAACTCGACGCCGGCGATCTCGGCTTGCCCGGTACACGCAGTGCCGGCGCGTACATGTTGCCGATCGCGTACGAGAATCACTGCCAGGCGTGTCATCCGCTCACGATCGAACGCAAGGGGCCCGACGGACTCTTGACCATCCCGCATCGACTCGAGCCGAATCTCATTCACGATCTGATGTTCAATCACTTCACGGCGCAAGCGGTGCGCGGCCAACCGGGCCTGCTCGATCGCAAAGTCGATCGGGTATTGCCGGGAAAGCTAACCAACGCGCTCGACACGACATTGCGGGAAGTGATCGACAAGAACGTCGAACATGCGGAGAAGGATCTTTACCTGAGCAATCGGCTCTGCGCGGAATGCCATTACTTCGACGGCAAGCCCGTTCCGCAAGCGGTGCAGGCCGGCAAACGCCCGGAGCTTCAGACTGCGCCGACGAAAGTGCCGCCAGTTTGGCTACAGCATGCGAAGTTCAACCACACCGCCCATCGAGCCATGGAATGCGCGGCGTGTCACGAAGCGGCATCGCGTTCGAAGACGCATACCGATGTGCTGATCCCAGGCCGAGACAACTGCGTGCAATGCCACGGCCCGACGACCTCGGCCGGCACGCCCGGCGCCCGCTTCGCCTGCACGCAATGCCACCAGTACCACAACGGCGACCACGCCGCCCAAGGCATCGGCGCCGCCCGCCGCAATCCACGAGCCGGCCACGCTATCGACGCTTGGATTCAAGCCAAGTAAGCGCCGCCCCGGAACATCCGCAATTCGACAAAGGAGAAATGCCTGCCGTGCCTGCATCTCTGAAGTGCGCCGAATCGGCCAAGGCAACGGGGCTTCGCTACTTCGACAGGCAGATGGAACGGTCCGATTCCCGAGAACTGAATCGCTCACGGCGCCGGCACAGCTCCACGACGCGCTGATTCGGCAGCTCGAAGGACCAGGTCCGTGATGTCGATGGCGGCTTGCAGGTGAAGCGGCGTCAACGCCCCGAGGTCCATCGCTTGGAGTTCACGGTGTCGGCTGGCGGCGGGCAAGTTGTTCTCGCCCGGCTTCGAGAATCCGAGGACGATTTGGTACCCGTGGGCTTTCGCGATTGCGGCGATTCCTGCCTGCATTTCCCCCCAGAGCGTCTTGGTGTTCTCCTCTTGTCGCTTTTCAAGCAGTTGAACGACTTCCTTGCTCAGTTCTTCCAAGCCTTGCTTTTTCGCCTTGATCGCATTCTCGAGCGCGCGTTGCCGATCGGGGTCCGTTGTCGTCCGCAATTCGCGTTGAAGCGTTTCGACGTCACCTTGCAACGGCTTCGCCTTGTTCTTGTAGGGCATCAGGTGAGCTTCCAACTCTGCCCTGATTTGCCGCGCACGCGAGTATTCTTTCAGGAAAGCGCCGACATTGACGATGGCAACGCGCGTCGGCGAGACATCTTTCGCTCGACCGCCCTCGACGGATTGCGGCACAAGCCGATGGCCGCCACACAAAAGGACGAGGATCGCACCGGCAAATGCTATGAGCCAAGTGCTTCCATTCATGCGGTTCGTTCCTCCGGACGCCACCATGACGCGCCCCATGGGACCCGTCAATGTCGTTTGCCTGTTTTTGTGGTGCTCTGGGACGGCTTGTGAAAAATCGGCGACTTCGGTACGGATGGATGCTCCAAGATCGCGCACCGAAATCATGTGGCGTAAGGGAGGATGGGTTGTATACGGGCAAGTTGCGAGATTGGCTAAGCTCACTCTCGCCGTGGGAGAGGGCTGCCCTGGTGATTTGGGGGGCTGTCCTGCTGGCGGTTTGCGTGCGCGCGTTCATCGCGCCTCAGACCCGCACTGTGTATCCGATCTACCGTGCGTCGGCCGACCTGTGGTGGGCGGGGGGCGAGTTGTATGAGCCGGCGCGCCCGGCATGGGCCGCGGATGGATATCGCTACAGTCCGACGAGCGCGATTCTGTTCAGTCCGTTCGCGTTGTGCTCGGATGCCCTGGGCGGCGTGCTGTGGCGGCTCTTCAACGTCCTTTGCTTTGCGATCGGCGTCGAGTGGTCCGCGCGAAGCGCTCTGCCGATGCCGCTCTCGGGCGGTCAGCGTGGTCTGCTGTGGCTCTTGATGTTGCCGATGACGCTTCAAAGCGTCGGCAACGGGCAGGTAAACCTCCTCGTTGCGGGGGCGATGCTCGGCGCCGTGGCCGCGGTCAAGGAAGAACGCTGGATACTCGCGTCAAGCCTGCTCAGCATCGCCATCGTCTTCAAGCTGTATCCCCTGGCGTTGGCGATGGTACTGATCGTTCTGTATCGGCGCGCGTTGGCCTGGCGTCTGGTCGTGGCGCTCGCCATGGCCTTCGGATTGCCGTTCGTCTGTCAAGCACCGAGTTACGCGGTCGATCAATACGTCAAGTGGATCACCGCGCTGGCAGCGGAAGATCGCTCGGCCATCACGCTCGATCATATGTACCGCGACGTTTGGCTACTGATTCATCTCTACGATGTGCCGATCAGCCGACCGGTGTACGGAGCGATGTGCGTGGCCGGCGGCGGAGTTGTCGCCTGGCTGTGCTGGCGAGGGCAGCGAGATGGCTGGCCAACGGGCAAGCTATTGACGCACGCACTGGCCTTGTCAACAACGTGGATGATGCTGTTCGGGCCTGCCACCGAATCGAGCAGTTTCGCGCTATTTGCGCCGAGTTTCGCCTGGTCGATGCTTGAAGCAGCGGCGAGCACCGAACGATCCGCTCGGCATGGCTTGCTTTGGAGCAGCGCGGCAATATTTTTTGTGGCAGTCGTAATTGGCGGCGTCGTGCCGAGTTGGCGATTACATTCCGCGGGCGTCCACGTGTGGGCGAGCCTGTGTTATTGCGCGTATCTGATGGCAGAGTCATGGCGATCGGACGCGGTTCGTCACGCAGCGACTCAAAACGCCGCGGCGTGATTCGCGTTTGAGATCCACGGAGGGAGTTTCGTGCCAGAAAAGGAACCGCTCGAGCGCTGGGACTTCTATGGCGTCGGACTGTACACGCTCGCGCTCTACGCGATCGTGTTGGCGGTCGGCGGGCCGTTGACGCTGCATGAGGGGGTGCTGTCGCAGACGACGAAGGCAATGCTTGCGAACCACGACTGGGTGGTGCCTCGCTATGGCGACGCACCGTGGCTGGAACGTCCGCCGTTGCCTCAGTGGATCGCGTGCGCCATCTGTGCGGTTCTCGGACATTGCGACGCCGAATGGAACGTGCGCATCGGGCCGGCGCTGGCGGGACTCGTGACGGTGCTATTGACGACCTGGCTGGCAGGCCGGCTGTTCGGCCGCGGCATCGGCGTCTTGAGCGGACTGGCCCTGGCAACCATGTACAACTTCGTTCGCTATTCGACGCTGGCCGAGGCGGACATCTTTTTGGCGCCAATCGTGGCCGGCACGCTCGCCTGTTTTGCGCTCATTGAGGTTTCGGATTCTGCACAGACCGACCCGGACGCAGACGCATCGCTCTGGTCCATCGCCAAACGATTTTTTGTCGGCCGGCCCTGGCTGGTGCTTGGCTTTTTCGTGCTGTTGGGCATGACGAACCTGGTCAAAGGGCTCGTCTTCGGAACCGTGATCGTGCTGGCCCCGATCGCCGTGTATCAGCTCTGGAACGACCGCGTGTCCAAGGTCGCCATGTTTTTTGGTCTCTTCGCCTGGGCAGTGGTGGCCAAGCTCACGGGGTTGCGATCCGCCATCGGTCTGGGACCGATCGTGTTGTTCATGCTCTGGAACATCGGGCTGTTTGCACGCTACATCTGGCTCTGGGGCTGGCTGGCGTTCTTCGCCGTCGCGCTGCCCTGGCCGATCCTTGCGTATCTTCAATATCCCGATGCGATCGAAGTCTGGACGTTCGATCTCGTTGGGCGACTGAGCGGAAACTACCTGGGCGAGCCAATCTGGTATTACTTCCAGTGCCTGGCCTGGGTGCCGCAACCGTGGTCGATCGCGGCAATCGTGGGCTTGGCGACCACGTGGCGGTCGGCCTGGCAGGAAGGCGGCAAGGCGGAACGGTTCATCTGGTGTTGGGCGTTCATGCCGCTCCTGGTGTTCAGCCTCTCGGACGGCAAGCACCATCATTACATGCTGCACTACTTGGCGCCGTGGGCCATCCTGGCGGCGCACGGGATGGCATGGATGTGGCGGAAGATCGCCGAACGGCAGTCGGTCGTCGGGCCGATCGCGGCCACCGTTGCCGGTTTCGGGCTGCTTTTCGCCGTCTACGTAAGCGGCTTCTATTTCAAGGGAACCTACCTGCACCGGTCGCGCGAGGACACGGCTTTCTTGCACGAAGCCCGCCGCATGGTGCCGCTCGATCAGCCCTTGATGATCAACTCAGCCGACGAAGCGCTGGAAGGCCTTCGAATGCAATTCTACATCGGCGACACGGTGTACTTTCTGCACAACCTGAGCTTCGTGCTTGATGATCGCGTCCGCACGTCCGATGTTTACGTCGTCACGCGCTTCAATCGAAAAGCGGAGCTGGACAAATACGGACACGCCGAGCCGATCCTGCGTTGCAAGCAGAGCCGACGCGAGCAATCGGAGGCCGACCGCTGGACACTCTTCCGCGTGCATCTTCGCGACGACGTGCCGCGCCGAAGTGTCCGCGTGCCGATTTCGCCGATGCAGGCGATGTACCGTGCGGATGGCCCGCGGCTGGATTGAGCGCCGATTGCGGCGCTGTTGTAGGGTGGGTGAAACGCACCGCGGGGGACCGGTGCGTTTCACGCACCCTACGCACGCCGGCGGCGCATCTGTTCAAGGTAGCTGGCTCGCATTTCTCCCAGCTCTGAATCGTAGCGGCCATCCTTGAAGTCGGGAAAAGTCCATTCGAACGGCTGATAGCGCCCACCTGCGTACCGCGCCACCAGATCAGCGTAGATGCCGGCGCCGAGGTAAATCTTCTGTCCTGCTGCCTTGATGCTGGCAAGCACGATCTTGTTGTGGTCGAGGTAGCCGACGTCGAGGTTCACGCGTCGCCCCATCGGCCCGGCCAAGGCGCTCTCGATGGCGATGCAGGCATGCTTGGCGTCGGCCAACTCCTGCGGACTGCGCAGCGTTTCGAATGCGATCAGGCGCCGCCAAAGCGATGCGCCCATTTCCGCGGCATAATAATCGGTCCGATCGAACGCGTGATCGCCACCAACGAACGCGACGACGCCGAAGCGTTCCGACAACCGGGCGACGGCATCGATTCGCGCCTCGGCGTCAGCCCACAGCACGGCGACGAAGTAGCTCACCGGTTCAGGTTGTGTCATCGCGGTTGGCATTACAGTCCCCACCCCACGCCCAACGGTGAGCTCAGCGAACGCCCGGGGAAATGGTCGCCGCCTCACCTCCGGCCCCGCTCCCCCGTCGCGGAGACGGGAAAGGAACTTGTACCAGAAGTCAGAAGTTTGAGGTCAGACGTCAGCGTCGGAATTCGCAAGTTTTCGATCACTTGCATTGTTAATTCTTCTGACTTCTGATCTCTGACTTCTGACCTCTGGTACTAGACCAAAGGCGACGCCACCAGTGCTTTGCGAACACGCGGCCCATCAACGTGAGCTTCTGCCAATGTGGTAGCACAGGGCGTGATTGCCACACGTCGTAGCCGATCGCTTCAATCTTTCGCAGGATGCTCATTCCGCCTTGCGCGAACAGCTCGATATCCGTCTGCACATCCTCGGGAACCAGATCAACTAAGGGCAATCCCGCCTCGAAAAGGACACGCGTCCGATCGACTTCGAATCGCATCAAGCCGGCGAATGCCGAGTTGAATCGCCGTGCTTCCAGGTCGGCGTCGGAGTAGTCGAAGCGTCGCCGATCCTCCGTTGGCAGGTACACCCGGCCGATGTCCAGATCGCGCGAAACATCCTGCCAAAAGTTCGTCAACTGCAGAGCCGTGCAGATGGCGTCCGATAGGTTGGCGGTTCGCTCATCGAAGCACTCGCAGAGGTAGAGCACCAGGTGGCCGACCGGATTGGCGGAATATCGGCAATAGCCCAACAGCTGCTCGTGCGTTTCGTATCGCTTGACGGTTTGATCTTGTTCGAACGCCAGCAGCAGGTCCAGAAACGGCGTCGACGGGATCGCAAACCGCTCGATCGTCCCAGCCAGCGCTACCATGACCGGGTGATGTGGCTTTCCGGCGTAACAGCTCAGAAGTTCCTCGCGCCACCATTGAAGCAAGTCGAGGGCGAGCTGGCCGCCGCCCGTTTCGTCACCGAGGTCGTCGGCCCAGCGGCAATACGCATAAATGGCATGAAAGTGCGGCAGCAATCGTCGCGGCAATAGGAGCGACGCAACCGAAAAGTTTTCGTAGTGCGTCCGCGCCAGCCGCGAGCAATAGGCCTGGGCTCGTTCGCGCGACACGCCGCCGTAGTGGGCCTGCGGTCCCCATCGCGCCAATTCGTGCAAAAAGCCATTTTGCATATGGTGATTATACCGATCGCGCTCTTGTCGAAAATTTGGGTTTAGTCTGGCCAACGATCGGCAGATTCGGCTAGACTGTCGAGAACCCATCGTCATGAGGGAATCACGGGCCATGTCGATCCAAACGCGATGTCCGACGTGTAAGGCGCAATTCCAACTCGACGACGATTTGGCGGGCGAAACCGTGCGTTGTCAGGACTGCCAAGGGATCTTTGAGGTTCCCAAGCCAAGAAAAAAGGCGGCGCCCGAGGAGTTTGTCCCCGCGGAGATCGTCGAAGAACCGATCGCCGATACGAGTAGTACGCCCCCGCCCAAGCGAGCTGCCGTACCGAACATCGCCAAACCCGCACCGCCGGCCGACGTAAAGCCGACGATGATCATCGCCGTGTTCCTCGTAATGGGGCTTACGCTCCTTTCGTGCCTCGTCTGTTTCTTGGGCGTCGGTTGGTGGTATCTGTCGCTGCAGGGGAGCGACGTCAACCCGGTTGCAGCACAGAAAAAGGACGAGGACAAGGCGGGCGGCGCCGCGGCCGAGAAGCCCAAGGCGATTCCTGGAGAAAAGGGAAAGGGGATTGCGATGCCTCCGCCTCCTCCGCCGTTCCCGAAGGCCATGGAGACGATTGTCATTTTCCAGCCGGACGGTTCGTTTCGGACGCAGAGTGGCCTGGTGGCAACGGATCCTTTCAATCGCGACCTCAAACACTACCGAGGCTACCGTGTCGTGCTCGAGGCGGGAATGATCTACCAAATCGACATGACCAGCAACGATCTCGATTCCTACCTTTACTTGGTTGACGACAAAGGGCTCGTTGTCGCCAAGGACGACAATGGAGGCGACAAACGCGATGCGCGAATTGTGTACGCGCCGACTCGCGCAGGGTCATTCAGGATTGAAACGACGTCCGCTCGCGGCAACGAATTGGGGGCTTTCACTCTTTCGGTCCGCCGCATCCAGAAGTGAAGCCCAAGCGAAAACCGCGAGGAACCGAACGTGAACACGATTCCGCTCATCTCCAGCGACTCCACGCTTCTGGGCCGCGTCGCTCCGCTCGTCGGCGCCTGCCAAGCCGGAAACGCCAGCGTCGTCTGGATCGCCAGCGCCCAGGACGCGCTCGATTACCTTGCCAGCGACCTGCCCGATCTCGCCATTATCGATTTCTCCGATCGGGGCAACGACCACTTCGCCTTGCTCAACGCCATGCTCGGGGATTCCTGGCTTTTGCACAGCAATATTATTGCCTGGTGTGCCGATCATGACGCGTGCGAGCGGCTCAAAGCGATTCGCGGGGCCAATATCGTCGTGCCACTTGTCGATGAGGAGTTGGAAAAGTTCTTGCCTCGCATCCTCGAAAATATCGTGAACAACCAGCGCATTCTTTTTCAGCGAACGATCGGCGCGGATCTGGTGCAGACCGTCTCGGGGTCGTACGTGCTCGGCAACAACCTCCTGGAGGCCCATTGCTACGCCAACTTGTTGTGCAACTACCTTTACAATGCCAACAAGATCGACGCGGCTGGCAAGATGCATACCAACCTCGCCCTGACCGAGATGCTCATCAACGCCATCGAGCACGGGAACTGCGGGATCAGCTATCAGGAAAAGGGCGCCTGGCTGGACGACGGCAATCTGATGAGCAGCCTGATCGAGAAGAAATGCCAGGATCCCGCCATCCGAGATCGCCGCGTGGTGTTCGAGTACACCATCACCCCGGAGAAGTCGCGGTTTTTCATCGCCGACGAAGGCGAAGGGTTCAACTGGCGCTCCGTGCAAGACCCTGCCAAGAAAGAGCATGTGCAGGAACTGCACGGGCGAGGCATCAAGCTTACCCGGAAATACACGAAGAACCTTACCTATAATGAAAAGGGAAACGAAGCGTCGTTCGAGATCGACCACCTGCGCGATTGCGCCAACACCGCGCCGGCTTTGTTCCAAGGCGTCGCGCCGACGCCGGTCAAGGCGGGCGACGTGATCTTTCGCGAAGGCGAAGGCGGCGATTTCTTGTACTACATCGCGAAAGGGCGCTACGAGGTGTCTGTGAAAGGGCAGGTCGTGGACGAGTTGTCGCCCGATGATATTTTCATGGGCGAGATGTCGTTCCTGCTCAATAACCGCCGCAGCGCCACCGTGCGAGCCGTCAGCGAGGGCGCCTTGTTGCGCATCTCAAAGAAGGACTTCGTCGAGGTCGTCAAGGTGAAGCCGCAGTACGCCCGGTTCCTGGCTCGTCTGCTGGCGCGACGCCTGGCGCGCCGCAATACGGATGCGTCGCAGGTACTCGACGCAGCGCCGTGACGGCCGGCGACCCGAGTACCAGAGGTCAGAAGTCAGAGATCAGAATTCAGATAAGTGAATCCTGCCAGTGACCGAAAACGTGCGACTTCTGACGCTGATCTCTGACATCTGACGTCTGGCCTCTGGTACTAGCGGCGCCGTTGCCGCACCGAGCCAGTTGTCAAGCTATGGGCCTGTTCCGGCACGCCCACCCACGAGTGAAAAGAGCCCACCATGGAATCAACCAGTGGCTTCTTCGAAATCGAAGTGCAGGATGACGTGCTTATCGTCACCCCGACGGGCAACATGGGCGAATTCGACTCCGAGCATATCAGCACTGGGGCCAAAATCGTCTTTGACCGCCTGACTCATTCCAACCTGAGTCGCCTGGTCTTCGATTTTAACAAGACAGAGTATTTCGGCAGCACCGCTCTCGGCTTCTTCGTGCGTCTCTGGCGAACCGTCAGCGCTCGCGGCGGCCGCATGGCCTTCTGCAACCTCTCCGAAACCGAAGCCGATATTCTCAAAGTCACGAAGCTGAATCACCTGTGGAGCATCTGCCCGACGAAAGCCGATGCCGTGCGATCCGTTCGCGGCTAATGCTCCTACCACCGGCACGAGCCATGACGGCCGGGACCTGGCATGCTTGACCTCAGCGATCGATCGATCACTCTGCTCTGCGTCCTCGTTCCGTTGGTTCTTACCTTCGTCTGCCAACGCCTTTATTTGCACTTCATTAATGTCAACACCGACTTGTATGTGCTCGGACACAACGTCCACCATCTCTTCGTCGGCGCCTTGATGGCGATTCCGGCGGCGTTCGTTTTGGCGTTTCAGCCGGAGGCGCCCTGGCTTCGGCTCGGCGCCCTGGCGATCCTGGGCAGCGGCAGCGCCATGGTGCTCGACGAGGTCGTCTTCCTCATCGCCACCGACGGCGCCAACGAATCGTATCTCAAGCCCGTGTCCGTATGGGGCGCAATTGTCCTTCAGGCGCTCGCCGTGGCGCTCTTGCTGTTGCTCTATGTCGTGAATTAGCTCGACAGCGCAAGATCAGGCTAGTGCGTCGTTTCCCGTGGATCGACGTAGGGTGCGTGAAACGCACCGGTGAGCGGAGCGGTGCGTTTCACGCACGCTACGTCGATCCATGAGTGGCTATTCGATTGCGCACTCGGCTAGTACCGGAACTCGACGCCAATGTTGATGCCGTGGGCCCAGAAGGCGGTGTCACGGAAGTTGAAGACAGGACGGGCTTGTTCGCGGTCGGAGCGGAACGACCCGTCGGGAACTTGCAGCGTCGGCAGAAAAGCGCCCGTGGGAACCAGTTTGGTGTTGATAGTCGAGTCGATTTGAGCGCCTGGGCGAACGACATTCGACCAGTAAAGCCCGGTGTACCCGAGTTGCACATTCATCCATCGAGCTACGGCGTACTTGAGCGAGAAGTTGATCTCGGGAACGACCGTGAACTGATTCTGCGAGTAGCTGCCGATATTGCTCACCGTCGTAAAGACGCCGCCCGAAGTATTCAACGGGCCCACGATCTTTGGGATCTTAAGATCGGTGGCGGCCGGCGTGGTGGTCGATCCGTTGATGGTCACTTGCTGATGCGTCACGCCGAACGCGACCTTGCCAGCCAGTTCGGCCGTCAGCTGGCCGAAATCCCAGGAGAAGCGAGCGCCGGCCTGGCCGCCGTGGAAATAATTTCGCGTGCCGAAGTAGTCCGAAATGAACACCGGGCTGCCAGCAATTGCGTCAAAGTAAGAGTTCTGCCCCTGGCCGACCGTGGGAGACTGAATCGTGAAGTTACCATCTTGCGCCGCGGTAACCACCTGATTAATGGTGAGATTCTCTATCATGCGCAGGTGCCGATAGCCAAACAACAGGTCGACCGAACGCTCGGAAGTGCGAATAGAGTGAGCGATGGCATTCGCCTCATAGCCCCAGACTTTGATATCCGAGTGAATGGCGATGCTGCCGATGATGTACGGATTGCCCAGGTTGTCTTGAGAATTGATGTCGAGCGAGCTCTGCCGGCCGGTGGCGGCGTCGAGAAAGGGAGTCGTCAAAAGCGGCGAGCCGTCCGCGTTGCCGGCTGCGCTATAGTTGACCGACCTCGGCGACAGATAAAATCCGCCGGCTTCGAGCGACCAGAAGCCGTCGGGGCTGGCCTCGAAGCCGATCCAGGCGCGCAACCCGCTGAAACCGCGGTAGTCGATGTCGCGGCCCGTGAAGAGTACGATGGTGGTCGGGTCGTCGAGCTTTCCGCCGGTGAGAGCGCCGTTGCCGTTGCCGTTGTTCGGCGCCGTCGTCAGCAAAACCGGGGAGGGGCCATGGTTGACCCACCAGAGCAAGTAGTCGGCGCCGACATAGAACCGCGCCGGCGAACGGGCGACATCCATGGGAAGGACCGGACCGTCCGTGGGCGCGGTGATCTTGGGCGGCCCAATCTTCTCCGGCGAGTCGCCCACTTGTCCGAATGCGCAGTGCACCACCGCCAATACAATGCCCATCGCCCAGAGTGTTCTGCCGCGCATCATGCCCTCCTTGCTCTCTCGCCGGGCCAGGAGTTCCCTCATACTCGCTGTTTTGCCCATTTTCCACGCCCGGCAAGATTGGATTATGCGTTTCCTCCGCTACTATCGGCATTTCCCGGACATCTTGCACAGATTATTTGGACGCGGGACGCTACTTGGGTGTGCCCGCTTATTCCGGCACCCTCACGAAAAAGCCTCACGCAACGGCGCAACGGCGCCGAGATGACGGGATTTGGGCAGGCAAAAGCTGAATGCGTTCTACGGGAATCCTCAAGCCCGGCCTCGCGTTGCCGCGGCGAATGGTCGACGCCTGCTCTGTGCCTGGTTTCGTTGCATTTCACGAGGGGGGGGTGTGAGTGTGTGCGTGCAACGAATGCGCCGAAGCCATGTTCGTAAACGGCGTTACGGCTGGAGATTTCGTTGCATGCCTATTGACGAATCATGAGCAAAGGGGTCGGTTTGCTAGATCGATATCGCCGTTCTCCCGTCCTCGTTGGGCCTTTGCGGCGTTGCGTGAGATCTTGGCGCCGGCAACTGCGGGCGAACCCTGCTACTTCACCTTCAACGTCACCGACTTGGCGGCGTGCTCCGTGTTCTTGCCCTCGCGCCGTGCCAGCACGACAAATGGATGATCCTGCGGCCGCACCCAGGGCTCCGCATAGATCGCGACGATGCGCGAAGTCTCATTTTCGTTGACCAGAATGCCATTCAGGCCGATGTCGAGCACGCGCACGCCGTGGGGCAAGCCGCGCACTTCAAGCGGGACTCGGCCCTTGAAGCCGTTGCGGCGCTCGATCGTCACGAGCATCTTCGTCTGCCCGCCCGGACTGAGCGACACTTCCGATTCGGCCGTCGTCGTTACGATGTCGCCCGGCTCGGCCAGCGTCGGCAGGTCGATGGCCTCGACGGTTCCGAATGGTAAGCCGTTCGCAAGCCCTTCACCATTGAGAATCGCCTTGGCGCCGGCCATCGGCGGCTTGGCGTCCGCGGCAGCGTACAGGCCGACGGTCGTCGAGTACGTCCCCGCTTCGATCACCGTCACCGGCATATGAAACCCCTCCGGCAGATTGCTCATGCTGATCTTGATCGGACCGTTGAAGCCGTCGATGCGCTCGGCTGTGAAGGTCAGCGACACCGCGCTTCCTTTCGAGACGGCTGGCTTCTGCGGGGACATCTTGAGCTTGAATTGCTCCACCGGATGGCGAACCGAGAGCCGATAGCCGAAGTTGGCGCCGCCCATGCCGCGGGCGTCGGCGATGCGCACCTTGTATTCGCCGTCAGCGGGCGGGTCGAAGAGGATGCGAGAGTCGCGCCCGAAGCCCGGGCCGCCATCATCGTTCTTGTAATAGAGTGTGAAGACGGGAAAGCCGTTGGGCGGGAAGGTCGTGCCGGGCGGATGAGTGCTGACCTTGTACATCGGCGTACCATTGGCGTGATGCGTCGGCGTGGTGTCGAGATAACCGATGCGCTGCCCTGCGGTGGCAAAGAAGGTACAGTCCGCGTCGGGATGCGTCGGCAGGGCCTGGATCTTCATCAACTCGTTGCCGACATAGAGATAGTCGTTGACGCCCAGTTCGCTCCATGCCTCGATGCGGATGTTGCCCTGGGCTGAGTCGTGATCGCGGAAGGTGACATTGGTCTTGGCCTGCGACCGCAACACCGCCCGTGGCACCGGCTGATCGTTCTTGTCGAGGATCTCGATGATTGAATCGAGCCGCGATCCGATGCGGCGGGCGTTGACCTCGACGATCAAGCGTTGTCCCTTCTTGGCGGTGAACGACCAGACATCGCTTTGGTTCTCCTTGAGCAGTCTGCCATTCGCCGTGCCTGGAATAGGAATCTTGGCGCCGTACGCGACGTCCGGAAACTCGCCGGCGACGATCTCGGCCTTGCCCATCACCCGCTCCTCGGCACGAACCTCGATTGAGTAGACCTGACCGGGCTTGGCGTTCGCGGGAATGAAATAAGGAAAGACGCGGTTCGGCAGATAGACCCCTTCGACCTGAACGAGCCCCTTTGTGCCGCGCTGCAGGCCCATCGGGAACACGGACGTGATGACGGGATACGTGCCGACCCATAGGCGATAGGTGAAATCGGCCCCGCCGCGAAACTCGCGATCGCGTACGGCCACGGCATAGGTCCCCGCCTTGGCAAACGTGTGGCCGAGGTGCCCCTGATTGCTCTCGGCGAGAATCTTTCCGGACAGGTCGGTGAAGACGAGCACCGGATCGATCTTGGATTTGAGTTCGATCGTCTGTACCCGCACGCCGACTTCCTGGTCTTTCACGACATCGAAGCGGAAGAAATGGACGGCGCCGGCGCGATCGAGTTTGCCCCAAAGATAGGCGTTGAGCTTGAGTCTCTGTCCGGCGGCGGGCGAGGCGCCAGGTTTGTCGACGACCATGGGCACAGGTATGTCGCCCGACTTTGTCAGTTCACTAGCCCGCGGCGCAAGCAAGGGCGACTCAGGGGGCGGCCCTTGCTTGCCCTGCGGGCTAGTAGCGCTTTCTTTCTCCCCCTCTCCCTTTCTCCCCTTCTCCCCTTCTTTCGGCGCACCGAACTCATGTGCCACCGCCCCTGTCTTCATGTCAACCACCTGCACCACGCCGTCGTACCTGCCCACGACGAACTGCCCGGCGTCCTCGCGCAGCGCCAGACACAGGACAGTCTCGACCTGCTTGGCGTAGACCTTGCGTTCGGTCATCGTCGCGATATCCCACGCCTTGACGACGCGGTCCTCGCCGACGGAGTAGAGCGTTTTCGAGTCGCTGGTGAAAACGAGCCTCTGCACCGCCCCTTCGTGTGCGAACACCGATTGCCGTATTTTTGGCGAGCCGAGCCCCGTAAGGGACCGGTTGCCGACCTCATAAACGCGGACACTCTTGTCAACGCCGCCGGTGACGAGGTACTTGCCGTCGGGGCTCCAGGCGACGGCGTAGAGCCAATCGGTCGCCTCGCCGAGCGTGTAGAGGAGCTTGCCGTTGTCGACATCGAATATCTTCATGGCCCGATCGGCGGAGACGGAGGCGAGCATCGTGCCGTCCGGACTGAACGCGAGGCCATAGACGGCGTCGCTGTGTTCTTTGATCGCATGCAGAATCTGGCCGCTCTTGATGACATGAATCTGAGTATCATAGCTCGCCGTCGCGACCAGTTTGTCTTGAGCGCGAAAGGCGATGTCGACGATCGTGTCGGTGTGTTTCGTGTCGACAATGACGCGTTGGCTATGCGGATGCCACGCCACGAGATAGTGCTGTTTGGATTGCGAAGAAACCGCAACGAGACTGGCGACGGAACTCAAAGGCGTCAGAGCCGTGATGGTGTACGGTGCAAACTCGACCTCTTTTGCCTCAAAAGGCATTCGTCCAAGATCGACGCGAAACATGCGATCGCCTCGGGTAAAGCGCAGTTCGCCCTTCGTCGAGCATGTCACGCCCGTCACCGGCGGCAGCGCGTTCGCCCTCGACTTGATCGCCGGCAGTTCAATTTTGACGTTCGCTCCGTCGTCGGCCGCGCCCGCCTTGACCCACGCACGCAACAGGGCAACCTCCTCTTTCGTCGGCTGGAACTTCGCCTTCGCCGGCGGCATCGACGGCTTGTCCTTGCGCTCTGTCAGCAGAACGAGCTTGCTCTTGTCTGGCTGCCCCGGCACCACCACCGGCCCCGAGTCCGAGCCTTCCATCATCGCCTTGAACGTCTCTAGGCTCAGCGTCCCCTTCTGCGTCTTGGCATTGTGGCACTCCAGGCAATACTTCGTCAGGAATGGACGAACCTGCTTGGCGTAGCTCGGCGACGACTGGGCGGACACCGCGTTCACGCTGAACGCGGCGGCCAACGATAGAATGATGAACCGATTCATGAAACGACCTTTCGCCCTCTTCGTTTAGCGCTCGCAGCATCCCACGCGGCGGCATCGCGTGGGATGCTGCGAGCGCTAAACGAAGAGACGTCAACGACTGAACAAAAACTCCCGCCCCGTCAACACCGACCAGAACAGGTCCTCCAGCACCTCGCGGCGCGTCGCTTGCGTATCACGCGACGCCTCGCCCATGATTTTGCGGAATCGGCCCAACTCCAGTTCGCTCGGCGTCCGGCATAATGCCAGCAGGAAGATGCGGTGAATCGCTTCATCGTCGCTGATCTTCTCGCTCAGCCATTCCTCGACGCGCGATTTTTTCGAACGCAGCTTGTCGTTGAGCGTTTGTCCGTTCGCCAGGTGCAGCGCCTGCGTGACGCTTGATTCTTGCTGGCGTTCACAAGAGCACGTTTGGCCGCGCTCGGG